>JRHI01001299.1_pt1 | contig 21769 bp, 21 predicted proteins | sample 215371 | NCBI WGS metagenome assembly JRHI01 (sample SAMN02929681, study PRJNA255918) | sediment metagenome | biome: cave system; feature: Ice Cave; material: Sediment; isolation source: sediment from deep within a dark volcanic ice cave with no known source of... ...
GATGTACCTCATTTGACCGTTACAGTCCACTAGTGGGTCATGCAAAGTCTGGAGCACGGCCCCAAGGGCGTTAGGAGATTTCGATGCAGATCTGCTCTGCTGACGCTGGCCTGGGTGCCCCGCCCTTCCCCTACTCGGCCGGTACGCCCTGCCTTTTTGGCTGACGCCGCTGCCGCGTTGGGAGGTTGATGGGGTAGTCAAACCCCGCCCCTCGTACACCACGTGCGTGGACGCTAACACTCAGACTGACTGACGTAGGCTGGGTCTTGTATTCGGAAAAAGTGGTGCCCCCGGAAGGACTCGAACCTCCGACACACGGTTTAGGAAACCGCCGAACGATTGTTCGCAGCGGTTCGTAGCCGTTCGCCGCGTATACAAATCGACCCGTCTCGCCCCTCTGATCGTTCGCAGCCGTTCGCCGTAGTTCGCGGCGGTAGCTGTCACTTAGCTGTCGTGGCCACGGCCAAACCTGGCCTCGTGGAAGTTCCTACTTTGTAGCTACGTCTGGTATGGTTCGGGCATGGAAGTTGAACAGCGGAAGATCGTTCGCCTCAATCGCTCTGGCGGGTCGCGGTCGGTCACCGTACCCAAAACGTGGCTTCGCCGAATCGGCCTGGGCGACGAGAGCGAGCGGGCGGAGCTGGTTCTGACCGAGAAGGGGATCACCATCGAGCCTATCGTTCTCGAGCCGCAGCCGATCGAGGAGGACCCTGCGTTCGGTCAGTTCATGAACTTCATGCTGCAGTCGGCTCTCCTTCACCCCGAGACACTCGTCAATGCCGCCGACGTTTTAGCTGAGGACGAGGACCTGATTCCCCGAAAGAAGCGCACGAGGGTAGGCGTCTAGGCCTCGCGGGTGGGTCCACCCGATTCCGAGAAGTCTTTCCACGGCTGGACGGTCCTCTTCACGGAGCCATTCCTGTCCGCCTACGGCGATCTCAGCGCCAGGACGCGAAGGTTGAAGGGGGAGCTCTCAGACGAGAAGTACGCACAGCACCCAGAGGTGAAGCTCTTCTTCAAGGTTCGCGAGCTGATAAGGGATGTCATCCCGAGCGACCCCTACCATGCCGATTACCAGCTCCGTGGCGACCTGTCGAAATTCCGACGAACTAAGGGCCGGGGACTTCCCAGCCGTTACAGGCTGTTCTGGGTCTTCAGCGATCAGCTCAAGGTGATCATTTTCCTGTACCTGAACGACAGCCGCACCCTTCGAAAGGAGGGAGATCGGGGCGATCCTTACCGTCTCTTTTCCCACATGGTCAGCCGCGGCGAGATCGGCGCTGACTTCGAAGAGAACCGCCGGCGTTGGCGGATAGCCAGCCATGCCTAAGGTAGGTCAGCGGGACCGACGTCCGCTGCAAGCACAATGACGACAAGCCCTGACGAGAACACTCGCCTCCAAGCCAGGCTGTCGGAAGCCCTCGAGGCGATCCGCAGCCTTCGGGCCGAGAACGAGAGACTGAGAAGGCAGCTGAACTCAGGACAGCCCGACCCGACGCCGCCTACATCAGGTTCGCTTATGAAGCCTGAATCGATCAGCGGCGGAGTGGATGCGCACTCRACTGAGTCGACCAAGGTCGCGCTCTTTCGGAGCCTCTTCCGGGCGCGAGAAGACGTGTACGCCTACCGATGGGACGGCCGCGAGGGCAGGTCCGGCTATTCGCCGGCCTTGCGGTCTGGCGCTCGAAGGCAGAAGGGCCAACGACCAGACCCGAAGGTGCTGCTTCCCCTCGACGACGATGTCGTACAGAGCCATCTCCTCGGCCGCCAGGTCATTGGCGTTTACCCGTTGCTTGAGGATGAGACCTGCTGCTTCTTGGCGATCGACTTCGACAAGGCGACGTGGCAATCGGACGTGGCAGAAGTGATGCGGTCCTGCGAGGACCTCGGTGTCCCCGCATCGATCGAGAGATCGCGTTCGGGGCGTGGCGGGCACCTTTGGATCTTCTTCGAGAGCCCTGTCCCCGCGGTCAATGCAAGGAACCTCGGCTGTGCTGTTCTCACGGATGCTCTCGAACGCCGCCACCAAATCGGGTTCGATTCTTACGACCGGCTCTTTCCGAGCCAGGACAACATCCCGAAAGGCGGCTTTGGAAACCTGATCGCTTTGCCTCTTCAGCGAGCCGCGCGGCAAGCTGGCAACACTGTCTTCCTAGACAAGAACTTCGATCCGTACGAGGATCAATGGCTCTACTTGGCATCCGTACGCAGACTGAGGCTGACGGACTGTGAGCGGATCGTTCGGGAAGCCGCCCGGGCGGGCAAGATCCTCGGGATCGAGGCCCACTGGTTCGAGATCGATGAGGACGCGCGCGAGCCGTGGCGGCTTCCTCCCTCACGCCGTCGTCCGGACGCGCCGATCGAAGGCCCGCTGCCGGCCTCTGCCGAGCTGGTGCTCGCCAATCGGGTCTTCATCGACAGGAGCGACCTGCCGCCGGTGCTTCTTGGCCGGTTGCGACGTCTGGCCGCTTTCCAGAACCCCGAGTTCTACCGGGCCCAGGCAATGAGGCTGTGGACGGGTGGCAAGCCCCGCATCATCGACTGCTCGGAAGAGTTCCCCGATCATCTCGCCCTTCCACGAGGGTCGCTGGAGGAAGTGGTCAAGCTCTTGGAAAGCCACCGGATCTGGACCACGGTGAAGGATGAACGGCAGCCCGGTGTGCCCTGCGATTTCACCTTCAAGGGCGAACTGACACCCGAACAGCTGCAGGCAGCCGAGGCAATGGCGGCGCACGACATAGGTGTCCTCGCTGCGCCGACCGCCTTCGGGAAGACGGTGATCGGTGCCTGGCTCGTCGCAAGACGCGGCGTCAATACATTGGTGCTGGTCCACCGCCAACAGCTGGCTGATCAGTGGCGCGAGCGCCTGGCCGCCTTCCTTGACCTTCCGCCTCGATCCATCGGCCAGTTCGGCGCTGGCCGGAACAAGGGAAAGGGCAAGATCGACATCGGAATGCTCCAGAGCCTCCACAGCAAGGGGACGGTCCGAGACTTGGTGGCGGACTACGGTCACGTGCTCGTCGATGAGTGCCACCACATCCCTGCTTTCAGCTTTGAAGCGGTCCTCAAGGAGGTCAAAGCTCGGTACGTCACAGGGCTGACGGCCACACCCATGCGCAAGGATGGCCACCACCCAATCGTAATAATGCAATGCGGGCCGATCCGGCACCGGGTAGACGCCAAGGAGCAGGCTGAGGCGCGGCCGTTCCAGCACATCGTCGTGCCTCGCATCACGTCATTTACCCTGCCCAATGAATTCGCCGAGGCCGGCATCCAAGAGGTTTACTCTCGGCTCGTGAAGGACGCGTCACGGACGGCGATGATCGTTCGGGATGTTCTGGAGGCCGTCCAAAATGGCCGATCGCCGCTGGTGCTCACAGAGCGCACTGAGCATCTCGAGGCAATGCAGCGCCACCTCAGCACGCAAGTTGAACATCTGGTGGTGCTACGAGGCGGCATGGGTGCGCGCGAGCGTAAAGCCGTTGTGGAACGGTTGAAGGCCATCCCTGACGAAGCGCCGCGCGTCCTTCTGGCGACCGGACGCTACATCGGCGAGGGGTTTGACGACGCGCGCCTGGATACGCTTTTCCTGGCCCTGCCAATCTCCTGGCGCGGGACCGTCCAGCAGTACGCGGGACGCCTCCATCGCCTTCACGAGCGAAAACGCGAAGTGAGGATCTACGACTACGTGGACACCGCCGTCTCCATGCTCGCAAAGATGCACCAGAAACGCCTCCGCGGCTATGCGGCGATTGGATACTCGGTAATTACTGCGCCCTCGCTCACGACGTGAGCGCGTGACGGCTCCCATGGGCGCTGCGGGTTCCGAATAGCCGATCCAACTGCCGCACTGCTTCTTGATGCAGTCCCGGGGCGACATGGCTGTAGGTGTCCAGGGTCGTTGCGATCGTGCTATGCCCAAGAAGATCCTGAACGACCTTGGGATGAACTCCTAGCTCGAGCAATACGCTCGCCGTCGTGTGCCGCAGGTCGTGAACGCGGATCCGCGGAAGGCCAGCGCGAGATAGCGCCTCGTCCAGCGCCGACCTGGCGCGACTACCGTCCATTGGGCCGCCGACCCGGCTCGTGAACACAAATCGCGAGGCCGGTGTCGATTTCTGGCGCCCGATCTCCGCCTCATTGCATCTGTGGGCCTCGAGCGCCTCGACAGCGAGCGCGGTCAACTGTAAGGAGCGTCGGCTTCGCGGTGTTTTCGGTGCCAGCAGGACCAGCCCCACTCCTCGTCGCCGCTGCACGGCCTGGCGGACCCTGACCCGTCGGGTGTTGAGGTCGATGTCGACCCACTCCAGCCCGAGCGCCTCGCCGAGACGGAGGCCGGCGGTGCCAAGCAACACCCAAAGGGCGTGCAGTCGTTCGCCGCGGGTGCTCGCGAAGAGGATCAGAAGCTCCTCGCAGGTCAGCGCGGTCATCTCACGCTTCCGCGGCCGCGGCGGCAGCGCCAGCGATGCGGGGTTGCGCGGGATCAAGCCCCATTGGAAAGCGCGATCTAGTGCTCGGTGAAGGGTCCGATGGACCTGAAGGACGCTGTAGTCGGTGAGCCCTCTAGCGGAGAGGCGTCGATAGGCGTCTTGGATACCCAGCGGAGTCAAGTGGATAAGGGGAACCGCGCCAAGTTGGGCCGTTATCCGGCGAACATTGAGGTCATAGCTGTCGTAGGTTGAGGGCCGGATTCGGTGACGAACCACATCCAGCCAGCCGACCAGGAACGCACTCAGGGTCTGATTTCGGGAACTGACTGGCAGACCCTGGACCAGCATCCAGCTCATCTCCCGGAGCTTGCGGAGGACATCGCGCCTAGTCCGCGCGTAAACCGATTTCCGGCCACCGCCGGGCAATCTGAGCTGACCTTCCCACCTGCCGTCGCCTCTCAAGTACACAGCGCCGAGTCCGTTGGCCCTCTTCCCCATCACCAGCCTCCTTGCTTTGAGATGGGTCAAGGATCCGCCGCTGCCAGTCAAACTGCCAGTCAGGGTCCCGAGGTTGGACTTGAATCGATAGAGACATCCGATAGATCTGAATACGGTTTGGTGTGCCCCCGGAAGGACTCGAACCTCCGACACGCGGTTTAGGAAACCGCTGCTCTATTCCCCTGAGCTACGAGGGCGAGGGCGGGGTGGCACATAAAGTGGTACAAGACTTCAACGAGAGCTACAAGTCGCGCGGGTTGCCTGTTGATGGGAAGGGCGGGGCCAAACGGCGGATTTAGTCTAGCCAAGGGCCTTGGGGTCCGTTAGCTCGCGGTGGCTGTTGATCCGTGCCAGCGCTCAGTAAGGGAGGTTTGCGGTGCCACTGGATTCCCAGGCAGAGGCGATGCTCGCCCAGATTCAGGCATTGGGCCTGCCCCCGCTTGCCGAGATGACACCGGTGCAGGCACGGCAGGTTTTCAAGCAGACCGCCCAGATGGCGGGAGAGGCTCTGCCGGTGTCTCGTGTCGACGATCGGAACATCCCCGGCCCGGCGGGGCCGATCAGGGCCCGTTTCTACACGCCATCCGGATCGCCTCCGTTTCCCATCATCGTCTTCTACCACGGCGGCGGCTGGGTGATCGGCGACCTCGAGACCCATGACGTGCTCTGTCAAAACCTGGCCCACGCAAGCGGCTGCCTGGTGTCATCCATCGACTACCGACTGGCTCCGGAGACCAAGTTCCCAGGAGCCGTGGATGACTGCTACGCGGCACTGTTGTGGGTTGCCGAGCACGCGGCGGAAGTGGGCGGCGACCCGGATCGCATCGGCGTCGCAGGCGACAGCGCAGGTGGCAACCTTGCCGCGGTCGTCTGCTTACTGGCCCGGGACAGGCGAGGCCCGGTGATCTCTCACCAGCTGCTTCTCTATCCCGCCACCAACTTCGCCATGGACACGCACTCGCACCGCCAGAACGCCGAGGGTTACCTGCTGACTCATCAGGACATGCTCTGGTTCAGAGGCCACTATCTGAACGGCGAGGCTGATGAGCTCATACCGACCGCCTCGCCGCTTCTCGCCGGCTCCCACTCCGACCTGCCGCCGGCGCTGATCATCACCGCTGAATTCGACCCGTTGCGTGACGAAGGGGAGGCGTACGGCGAGAAGCTCAGGGCCGCGGGAGGCAAGGTGACAGTCCGCCGCTATGACGGCATGATCCACGGCTTCCTTTCACTGGGGGGCGTGATAGATCGGAGCCGTGAGGCGGCGGGCCAGATCGGGGCTGAGGTCGGGCAGACGCTCGCGGAGAGGCCCAAAACCCGCGAGGTGACTGACCGGTCGTTTCCAGCAACGAGCTGAGCCAAAGGCCGCCGCTCACCAAGAACAGGCGGCACTAAGATCACAAGCTAAAACCGATGCTTGACCTCTATCACTTTATTGATGTATACGTTGTCATAAAGAGTGGCTAGGCAAGTACAGGACCCGATCCTTCAAGCGATCGTTCCCGGACCCGACGAGGAGCCGCCGCTTGAGGAACTTCTGAAGGAGCCCGCTCCGCGAGGCGAGCCCGGCACGGGCGCCCGGCAGGCCGGCCGGACCAGCCTCGACGAGGCTCGCAAGGGCGGCGTGATGGGCTTCCTGAGGCTCCTCGGCCCCGGCCTCATCACAGGTGCAAGTGACGATGACCCGAGCGGGATCGGAACCTATTCGCAGGTCGGAAGCCAGTTCGGCTACGGGATGCTTTGGATGGCGCCCTTCACCTTTCCGATGATGGCCGCGATCCAAGAGCTCTGCGCCCGGATCGCCATGCAAACCGGCGTCGGGCTCGGTACTGCGCTGCGGCGTAAGTTCCCGACCTGGCTGGTCGGAGTCTGCATAGCGGCGCTCCTGATCGCCAACACGATCAACGCGGGCGCCGATATCGGCGCGGTCGCGACCGGCGGTGCACTGCTCACCGGCGGGCACGTGCCGCAGCTCTATTTCGTCGTGCCGGTGGCGGCCTTGATCCTTTTCATGCAGTTCTTCGTGAGCTACCGGAAGATCTTCAAGATCTTCAAGTGGCTGACGGTGGCCCTCTTCTCCTACATCGTCACCGGCTTCATCGCACATCCGGCACTGGGTCCCGTGCTCTACGCCACGGTGGTGCCCCACATCGAGTTGAACAGGGACTTCATCATCGGTATGGTGGCGGTGCTCGGGACCACCATCTCCCCCTATCTCTTCTTCTGGCAGGCGTCGGCCGAGGTCGACGAGATGCGGGCGGCGGGCCTCGAGAATGAGTCCCAGCGGCGGGGTGTGAAGCTGAGCGAACTGCGCGCCGCTCGGGTCGACATAGTCATCGGGATGGCGTTCTCGCAAATCGTCATGTACTTCATCATCCTGACCTCGGCGGCGGTGCTCCACGCCCACGGTAAGACCGATGTGCAGACGGCCGACCAGGCTGCCGAGGCGCTCGCCCCCTTCCTTGGCAACTTCGCCTTCATTGCCTTCGCGGTGGGGATGATCGGAACCGGCCTGCTGGCGATCCCGATCCTCACCGGGTCGGCCGCCTATGCCCTCAAGGAGTTCATGGGCTGGAAGGGTGCCCTCTCCACCAAACCCAAGTACCGGCCGACCTTCTACGGCATCATCGCCCTTGCCACCATCGCCGGCGTCGTGATGAACTTCCTGCACATCGACCCGCTCAAGGCCCTCTTCTACACCGCGGTCCTCAACGGCCTGGTCGCGCCTCCCCTGCTGATCCTGATAATTCTGCTCGGAGCGGATCGGAAGTTCATGGAGGACAAGGTGAGCGGCCGCATCAGCAGCAGCCTGACGCTGGCCGGGGCAGCGTTCATGACGATCGCCGCGGTGGCCCTCGTGGTCACCTCGATCCCGGGCATCAAGCTGTAAAGACCATCAGCGCAGCGGGCAGGACTGGGACAAAGACGCCCGGCCGTCTCGGCTTCTTCCTCTGCTGGGCTGTCGTCTTCGCCGACATCGGGACGTCGGTTTACTACACGCCGGGCATCCTCTACGGGACTGTTGGGCAGCACGCCGCGCTCTTCGTCACAATGACCCTCTTCGTTTTCGTCCTTCTGACCGTCAAGTACGCCGAGGTGGCCACCCGCTATCCCGAGGGAGGCGGAGTGGTGACCGTCGCGGCCCGCGCCCTCCACCCCATCGCCGGTTTGGTCGGTGGCTTGTTCATCCTGGTCGACTACTTCCTCACCTCGGCACTCAGCGCGCTGAGCGGGCTGATCTACCTGTCAGTGCTGCTGCCGCAGATCAAGGCGCAGGTTGTCCTTCTGACGGTGGTCGCGCTCGTCGTTCTGGGCGCGATAAACATCCTCGGTGCCAAGGCGAGCGCGCAGATCAGCGCCGTCTTCGCCGTCGCGGCCGCGGTCGGCCAGGCGGCGGTCGTCACAGCGGTGGTATGGCACCTTGGGCTGGCGAAGGCGCTGGCCAGCCTACCGGTCGCCCTCCAGGGAAAACCGTTGACTCCCATCCTTCTGATCACCGGTTTTGCCGGCGCCTTCCTCGCCTTCTCAGGCCTCGAGAGCATCGCGCAGCTGGCGCCGTCGATGGCGGAACCGCGACGCCGGGTGGCTCGCGCGGCGATGATCCTGGTGGTCATCACGATCGCCCTCACCAGCCCGCTGCTGACGCTCTGGTCGACCACGCTGCTCGACGCCAAGAACAGCGATCCCAATCAGTTCGTCTCGCTGCTGGGAGGCTATGCGGCCGGCTGGTGGCTGCAGGACGCGGTCGCGCTGACTGCCGCGCTTCTGCTTGTGTTCGCCAGCAACACGGCGCTCCTCGGTGCGTACCACGTGCTTTTGGCCCTGGGCAAAATGCGCTTTCTGCCGGCCGCGCTGCTGGCGGAGAATCGCTGGCGGCACACGCCGCAGTGGGCGATCCTGCTGTCGACAGCGATACCGGTTGCGGTGGTTCTTTTGAGCCGCGGCGACGTCAACCTGCTCGGCGACCTCTATGCCTTCGGACTGCTGGGCGCGTTCACGCTCACCTGCCTCAGCCTCGACTTCGTCCGTTGGCACGAGCGCCGGGAACCGAAATCGGCGGAGTGGCCGGGGCCGGTCGGCAGGACGATGTTCCTCCTCGGCCTCCTCACGACAGCGGCCGTCACCTTCGCCTGGACGGTCAACCTCTTCTTCAAGCCGCTGGCGACCCTGTTCGGCGGCGGACTGACCATCCTCGGCCTCGCGCTGGCCGGTCTCAACTACCTGTGGCATCGCCGCGGCGGCCGCCGCCTGGTCTTTCCGTATCACCATCGCCACAAGCACCCCGTTGTCCTTTTGAACAGTGGTCGGCGGATGCCGGCGCCGGCAGTCCTGTCGGTCATCTCGGGCGATTCCGCAATGATCCCAAGCCTGCTCGAAAGAACGGCGGCCGAGGCGAAGGGGAGAGCAGTCGCCTACCTCTATGTGGCGCCCAATGAGCAGCCCGAACGCGAGCATCGGCTCTTTGAAGTTCGCGATCCCTACCTGCATGATGTCGACGCCCAGGAGGCGTTCAACCTCGCCGAGGTGAGCGCCCGGCAGAACCGCATCCCCGCTCGCTATCTGTACGTGGCCGCTCCCGCCGACCCGGGTGCCCAAGAGTGGGTTGAAAAATCCCTTCAGCCCATCACTGTGTTAACCACCGAGCAGGCAGCGGGCAGCCAGAAGCGGTAGCTTTGTCGCAGCCAATGAAGGCCGCGATTCTCTACGAGACAAAGCAGCCGCTTCGGGTCGAGGAGGTCGAGATCGATCAACCCGGCACCGGTGAGGTGATGGTGAAGGTCGCGGCGGCCGGCGTCTGCCACAGCGACTACCACTTCATGAACGGCGACCTCCCGATCACCCTGCCCTGCATCCTCGGCCATGAGGGCGCCGGCGTCGTTGAGGCGATCGGCTCCGGTGTCACCGCGGTTCAGCCAGGCGACCACGTGGTGATGCTGTTCAGGGCGAGCTGCGGGCGCTGCGAATACTGTCAGCGAGGCACCCCGGCCTTGTGTGGAATGGCGGGACAGCTGCGCAACAGCGGGCGCCTGCTCGACGGCACCAGCCGTTTTCATCGCGCCGGCGATGACCTGCATCACTTTCTCGGCGTGTCCTGTCTGGCCGAGCGCACGGTGCTGCCCGAGCAGGGCGTTGTGAAGATCCGCCGCGACGTGCCTCTCGAGGTTGCGGCGCTGATGGGCTGCTCGGTGATGACCGGCATCGGTGCGGTCATGAACACTGCCCAGGTCGAGCCGGGAGCCAGCGTGCTGGTGATCGGCGCCGGCGGAGTTGGACTCAACGCCGTGATGGGCGCGGTCCTGGTCGGCGCCAACCCCATCATCGTCGCCGATCTCCTCGATTCCAAGCTTGAGCTCGCCCGCTCATTTGGCGCCACCCACACCATCAACTCTAAGGAGCAGGACCTGGTGCAGGCCGTCCGGGAATTGACCTCCGGGGAGGGGGTCGACTACGCCTTCGAGGTGATCGGCAACGCGAGGACGATGACCGCCGCCTACCAGTCGGTTCGTCGCGGCGGCACCGCGGTGGCGGTGGGGATACCTCCTTTCGGGACCGAGATGACCATCAATGCCGGCGAGCTCGTATACCAGGAGAAGACCCTCAAGGGCAGCTATTACGGGACGGCCCGCCCGCAGAACGACATGCCCAGGCTCCTCGACCTGCACATGGCCGGCCGCCTCCCGCTGGACAGGTTGATCAGCCGCCGATATCCGCTCGAGAAGGTGACCGAGGCTTATGCGGCGTTGCTGGCGGGCGAGGTCGCCCGCTCGGTGGTCATCCCGGGAGGCTGAGCCCGGCAGGAGCTCCTGGTCGGACGTCGCAGTCCGCCGACCGCCTTCCAGTCTCTGGTCACTTTCAAGTGGCCTTTACGGGATCAGTGGTGGTCGGGGGCCCGGGATTCGAACCCGGGACCTCTCGGTCCCGAACCGAGCGCGCTGCCTAACTGCGCTAGCCCCCGCGCCTCCAGCCGAAGCATTCTACGTGGGCCGGCTTGCCGGCCGTCGGGGTCAGCGCTCGGTGGGTGCCGTGACCGCGGTCGCCGCGTCCATCAACGTCGCGCTGGCTTCGGCCACGAGCGCGAGGTCGGAAGAACGCTGGATCGTGGCGGTGGCGTAGACGAGGGTGCGTCTGATCTTCTCCACCCTGCCGGTCACCCGGATGGTCTCGCCGATCCGCAGCGGCAGCCGGTAGCGGACCTCGAGCTTCCCGGTGACACCCGGGTGCCCTCTGTGCCAGGCGGCCCAACCGACCGCCTCATCGAGGATCAGCGCGACCATGCCGCCATGGACAACGCCCTTCCAGCTCTGGTAGCGGGGCGGCACCACGAACTCGGTCACCGACGCGTCCCCCTCGGGGATGAAGCTCATGCGCAGACCCTCGTCATTCAGCGGGCCGCAGCCGAAACACCTTCCGTCGAATTCGACCTCCATAGGCACGCTGATTATCTAGACTCAAGCCGATGGCCGTCGCGCTGCAGCACCTTCTGGTGGAGGATGCACTACCCACCGCCCTGATCACACTCAACCGCCCGCAGAAGCTGAACGCACTGTCGGTGGACCTGATGCGGGAGCTGACGGCCGAGCTGCAGCGGCAGGGCGAGCGAGAGGAGGTCAACGTCATCGTCATCCGCGGCGCAGGCCGCGCCTTTTCGGCGGGACACGACCTCGCGGAGCTCGTCAGGAAGACCCTGGTTGAGGAGCGGGCCGTCTTCCAGGCCTGCGAGCGACTGATGGCAGTTGTGCAGTCCATCCCCCAGCCGGTGATCGCCGCGGTGCACGGGATCGCGACCGCCGCCGGCTGTCAGCTGGTTGCCGCCTGCGACCTGGCCATCGCGTCCTCCGACGCGCGCTTTGCCACCAACGGGATCCGCAATGGCATCTTCTGCTACACGCCGATGGTGCCGGTCTCCCGGGCCATCGGGCGCAAGCGGGCGCTCGAGATGGTGCTGACAGGGAACTTCATCGACGCTGAGACGGCGGAGCGATGGGGCCTGATCAACCGTGTCGTGCCGGCCGATCAGCTCGAGCGGGCCACGCTGGCGCTGGCGGCAGAGATCGGCGCCCTCTCGCCGATCGCCGTGCGAACCGGCAAGGCAGCCTTCTACCAGCAGGTCGATCTAGCGCAGGCTGAAGCCTACGGACTGATGACCGAGGCGATCGCCTGCAATGCCCTCACCGAGGATGCCCAGGAAGGAATGACCGCATTCCTGGAAAAACGCAAACCCACCTGGCGGGGCCGCTAGTCCACCAGAACTCAGGTTCGGCAGCTCCAGCGGCCCTTCACGCGCAGCTTCTGAGTTGGCGCGGCGGCGTTAGACAGCGTTGCTTCCAACTTTCCCGATTCCTCGTCAGGAAAGACGGTGAAGCTCACCGGGTCGTCGGGCCGGTTGTTCCAGACTCGGGCGACATCGAGCGTGTGGACCTCGACGCTGATTCCGCCGACGAACGTTCCGGCTCCCTTGTAGCCCTCGACCAGGATGACCTGACCGACCCGCTCCGGGCCCACGGTGAGCAGCAGGGTTGAGGCCCAGCGGCCGCCCCTGGCGGAATTCTTGCCGGTGCACTCGTTGCGAAGCGCGCCCTCAGTCGGGGCGGTGCCGGCGACCGCGCCCGTGAGGTCGCCCGAGAACTCCAGCTCCAATGCCCAGGGGGCATTCCCGGCGCCCAGAATCGAAGGTGCGGAGGGTGCGCTGGAAGGCGCCGCTGAGGGCATTGGCTCGGCAGGCACCAACTGCTGGACCACACCGGCGGCCGGGTTGGCGCAGGCGCAGGTCAACATGACGATGCCCCAGAGGACGTGGGGGAAACGCGGCATCCGAGAACCATCCTAGCCCACGACCAGGCCTGACAGGTAGCCTCAATGGATGTCCGAGGCACGTATCACCGATCCCGCCGCCGAGCTCACCCGCGTGATGCGCCGGGTTGAGCAGGCCTTCCTTTTCGACGTTCCCGGCACCACCGAGGTCTGGCTGATCCGCCACGGTGACTGCTACACGGGCCTGACCGACACCGCCGATCCAAAGCTCAGCGAGCTCGGACTTCGCCAGGCTGAACGGGTTGGCGACCGGGTCCGCTCGACGGGGGTGGCCGCCGTCTACTGCAGCGACTCACGCCGCGCGGTGGAGACCGCCGCCGCCATTACACCGGGCGCGATCCAGGACCGCCGGCTCCGGGAGATCGAGAACGACCCCACCGCCGCCGTCCAGTTGGTGATGAACCGGCACCAGAGCTTCACCGAATCAGCGGACCAGGTGGCCGAGCGCATGACCCAGGCCATCGACGAGTTCGCCGCGCAGCATCCGGGCGGCCGGATCGCGGTCGTGACTCACGGTGTCGCGATCCTCTGCTACCTGGGCAGCCTGATGGGCCTGGAAGTGCCCCACGGCCTGCGTTTGATGCCGTATTACACCAGCATCAGTGTCGTGAGGGTGAATCTCGGCCTTGACCGCCGGATGGTCGGCAGCCTGGTCGACGCGACCCATCTCGCCGACCTCGCCGCCGCTTCTGGTTAGGGCGCCGTGAAGAGCAGGGCCGCAGCGACCACCGTCAGAAGGATCGCCAGCCCGTAGAAGCCGTAACCGATCAACCGCTTGTCGCCGCGAACACCGAGGTCGATGACGAGCGCGATCAGCCGATGCGCGGAATGAACGAAGGTCAAAAAGCAGATGACCAGGAGGAAGAGCTTGACCAGGGGGTTGCCGAGCACCCAGGCGAAATGATTTGAATCCTTCATCCAACTCGGCGCGCCGAGGGGCCCGAGAACGCCGGAGACAAGGATGATGACCGGCAGGAAGATGGCGGCGATGGCGCCGCCATTGCCGAACATGAACCACCAGAAGGAGTGCGCGTAAGCGGGCCGCAGGTTCTCCCTGCGATGCCAGGGCTCCTCGGTGTGGGAGTCGTGGGCGGTCATCAGAGCTTCACCGTGCCCAGGAAGATCAGCAGCGCGCCCCCGATCAGCGTCGCGGCAAACAGGCCGCCCAGCGCCAGGCCCTTGATTGCCGCTGCAGGCACGAACCGGTCACCGATCGGAACCCGCAGAATCAGCCCGGAGAGGGTGAGGAAGGTCACCGCATGCCAGAGGGCGAAGAAGAGACAGACGACGCTGAAAACGATGAAGGCGTAATCGTCGGCCCCCGGTGCCTCGTAAGCACCGTTCTTGAGCTGATAGACCTCGTAGAGGAACCAGATCAGCCACGCGGACATCGGGATGACGGTGAACTCGCGGACCATGTAGAGGAAGTAACTCCGCCGGCGCAACCACCAACCGTTGTCGTGGGCCGGCCGATAGGTGCGGATCGGCCGCGGCTCGACTTCTCCACGCGCCTCGGTCACCCGCGACTCCCGAACGGCCTCAACAGGGCGCCCATCGCGAAGCCGTTGACCGTGTCGAACTTGGACTGCTGGATTGCCTTGGCGGGGTCGACACCCTTGGGGCAGGCGGCCGAGCACTCCCCGACGAAGGTGCACTCCCAGATTCCTTCGGAGGCCGCCAGCACGTTGAGGCGCTCGGCCGACCCCTCGTCACGGGAGTCCAGGTTGTAGCGACGCGCCAGCGCGGTCGCAGCGGGGCCCAGGAATTCGTTGTTCATCGCATAGACCGGGCAGGCTGAGTAGCAGAGCATGCAGTTGATGCACTGGCTGAACTGACGGAACTGGTCCACCTGGTTGTTCGACTGCAGATACTCGCCCGCGCCGAGCGGCTGCTCCAGCTCGCGGATGATCCACGGCTTAACCGAACGGAGCTTGTCCATGAAGTCGTCGATGTCGACGATGAGGTCCCGGATCACGGGGAAGTTGGCGAGCGGCTCGATGGTGAGGCCCTTCCTGTAATCGCGCAGGTGCACCGAGCAGGTCAGTTTCGGGTAACCGTTGACGTTCATTCCGCACGAGCCGCAGATGCCCATGCGGCAGCTCCAGCGGTAGGAGAGCGTGGCGTCGAGGTGATCCTTGATGTAGAGGATCGCGTCGAGGACAACCCAGTCCTCCTTATAAGGAACGTCGTAGGTCTGGTAATGCGGCCGGTCGTCCGTTTCGGGGTTGAAACGCTGCACGCGCACGGGAACGAACTCGGTCGGTTGGACTGCCGTCACGGGCGGCCGCGGAGTCCCGGAGGTGAGGTTGTGGTCGTGTTCCATCAGTTTCCTAGTAGGTCCGGGCTTTGGGTTCCCAGTGTGTGATGTTCACCGGTCGGAACTCGAGCTTTGGAGGGCCGCCCTCCACGCGGTGGGCGATGGTGTTGGCCAGGTAATTGGCGTCGTCGCGCTCCGGGAAATCGCGCCGGGCGTGAGCGCCTCGCGACTCCTTTCGATTGAGCGCCGACGCTGTCATGACCTCGGCGAGCTCAAGCATGTAGTCAAGCTCCAGGGCGGCCGTGAGCTCGGTGTTGAAGACGCGGCTGCGGTCCTCGATGCGAAGCCAGACGTAGCGCTCGCGCAGCTTGGCGATGTTGTTGACCTGCTCGGTCAATCCCTCCCCGGTTCGGAATACGCCGACATTGGCGTCCATCGAGCGGGCCATCTCCGCCCGGATCTCGGAGAGCTTCTCGGTCCCGGTCGTCGCCTCGCGGTAGGTCCGCTCGACGCGCCGAGTTTCGTCTCGGAGAAGCGCATCGATCGGGTTGGAGCTCGGCGACTTGGCCTCCTTCGCGTATCGTGCCGCCGCACGGCCGGCTGCTTTGCCGAAGACGAGGCATTCGCTGAGCGAATTTGAGCCCAACCGGTTGGCTCCATTCAGACCGACATTGGCCACCTCGCCGCAGGCGTAGAGGCCCGGGATGATCGTCGCGCCATGGATGTCGACATCGACGCCGCCCATCATGTAGTGCTCGACCGGCCGCACAGGGATCGGCTGGTGGACGATGTCGATGCCCACGTAATCGAGCCCGAGCTCACGCATGAATGGCAGCTTGCGGTCGATCGTGGCCTCACCGAGGTGGCGAACGTCGAGGTGCATGTAATTGCCGTACTCGCCCTCGAAGCCATTGCCCTTCTCGAACTCGGTGATCTCGGCGCGGCTGATGATGTCGCGCGGCCCGAGCTCCATCTTGGTCGGCACGTAGTCCTTGAGGAAGCGCTCGCCCTTGTTGTTGACCAGGTAGCCACCCTCGCCGCGCACCGCCTCCGTGATCAGGATCCCGGTCGAGGGCAGGCCGGTGGGATGGAACTGGACCATCTCCATGTCATTCAGCGGCACGCCGGCGCGGTAGGCCAGCGCCATACCGTCCCCGGTGCAGATCTGCCCGTTGGTGCTGAACGCATAAACGCGACCGTTGCCGCCGGTGGCCAGGATGACGGTCTTGGCGCGGACGGCGTCCATCCGGCCCGAACGCTGATTGAGCGCGACCACCCCGACGCACCTGCCGTCCTCGATCAGCAGCGAGGTGACGAACGACTCGTCGAGGCGATCGATCTTCTCGAACTTGAGCGACGTCTGGAAGAGGGTGTGGAGGATGTGAAAACCGGTCTTGTCGGCGGCGAAGCAGGTGCGCCAGGTCGTCATTCCACCGAAGGGCCGAGCGCTGATCTTGCCGTCGGGATCGCGGCTCCAGGGGCAGCCCCAGTGCTCGAGCTGGATGATCTCCTGGGGCGCCTCGCGCACGAAGGTCTCGACGACATACTGGTCGGCGATGTAGTCGGAGCCCTTGATCGTGTCGAAAGCATGGTTTTCCCAGCTGTCCTCGGGTCGCAGGGCAGCGGCGGCGCCGCCTTCGGCCGAGACCGTATGGCTGCGCATCGGGTAGACCTTGGAGATGAGGAGGATGCGCAGGTTCGGGTCCGACTCGGCCGCGGCGATCGCGGCTCGCAGTCCGGCTCCGCCACCCCCGACGATCAGGACGTCATAGAGCGGGAATTCCAAGGCGTGATTAATCCTATCCAGTTGCTCGGTTGGGTAGCGCCAGGCGGAGAAAGCGGAGCCAGTTGCCGCTCAGGATGCCCTCCACCTGCCCGGCGCTGAACTGCCGGCGCAGGAGGGGGCCGAGGGTGGCCAGCCGGCGGAGGTCTCGAAAGGGGGCGTCCGCGGCCCCGAATCCACCATCCAGGTCGGTGCCCAAAGCGACGTGTTCCGGGCCGCCCGTGGCGCGAGCCAGGTGGCGCAGATGGGCGACCACGTCGGCCAGGGTTGCCGCCCGGCTATCACTGCGCAGGTGCCTGCGAAAAAAGCTGACTCCGACCACCCCGCCGCGCCGCCCGATCTCGGCCGCGGTCGCATCGCTGATCTGCCGATCGCCGGGGACCAGGCTTCGCGCATTGCTGTGCGACGCGATGAGGGGTCCCGGCCAGGATTCGAACGTTTCGGCGACAGCCTGCTCCGCCATGTGGCTGAGGTCGAGGATCATCCCCCGCCTTGCCATCGCCGCGAGCAGCTCGCGGCCCAGGGGTGTCAGGCCACCCGGCTGGCCGGTGCCCCCGCAAAAGCGAGTGGCTGCCCAGGCTGGGCCGACGATCCGAACTCCGCGCTCCCACCAGTCGTCAATCTGGTCGGGTGTCTCGATCGGGTCGGCGCCCTCCATCAGGAGGACGGCCTGGAGGCCCCGCCGCCGCAGCTCCGCCGCCGTGCGGACGAGGCGCAGGCCGACGCTGTCGTAGTAGGAGATCTGGCTGAGGGCCAGCAGGCGTGCCTCCCGCGCGGTCCGGTAATACAGCTGGGTCACACGAGCCTCTGACTCAGGCGCGACGAAGAGCGTGGCGAACACCAACCCGACGCCAGCCGCCTCCAGGGCGGGTCGGCTGACCAGCCAACCTCTCCCCGGTGGCCCTTCGAAGCCGTGCCCGCGCGCAGCGGCATTCCAGGCGATGTCGAGGTGGCCGTCGACGATCAAAGGCGGCTGAAGGCGACGGCCACCGCGGCGGCGACGGCAGCATTGTTGATCACCAGGTCGACATTCAGCTGCAGCGAGCGACCACCTGAGATCCGGCTGATGGCGGCCAGCAGGTGCGGGGTCAGCCCCGGGCCGGCCAGCTCACCGGCCTCCCGCACGGCCTGTTCCACGATCTCCACAGCGCCGTCCAGCTCGCCGGGCGGGGGTACGGCGACAACCATCCCCCGGAGCCCCGCCGCCCAGCCGCGGCGGAGGGCGGCGGCCGCCTGTTCAGGCCCGTCGACCCGCCCGCTGACCGGCCGGCCGGTGTTGCGGATGTAGAAGCCCGGCACCTCGTCTGTGCCGTAGCCCAGCACGGGGACCGAAAAGCTCTCCAGGGCTTCCAGCGTGCGGGGGATGTCGAGCACCAGCTTGGCGCCGGCGCAGAACACCGCCACCGGCGATGTGGCGAGCTCGAAGAGATCCGCCGACTGGTCTTCGGGATGGCCCCGGTGCACGCCACCGATCCCCCCCGTGGCCATGAACCGGATCCCCGCCAGGGCGGCCGCGCGAACCGTCGCGGCGACGGTCGTGGCGCCGGTCCGCCCGCTGACCGCAGCCCATCCGAGATCGCGAGTGCTGACCTTGACGGCGCTCCCGTCCGCCGCGAGCAGGCGAATCTCCGCTTCGCTGAGGCCGACCCGGAGACAGCCGTCGATCACCGCCACCGTGGCAGGGATGGCGCCGGCGGCCCTGATCGTTGCTTCGCAGCCCAGGGCGGCCTCGAGGTTGTGGGGCGCGGGCAGGCCCTGGGCGACGATCGACGTCTCGAGAGCGACGACTGGCCGGTGGGTCTCGAGCGCTGCCCTGACCTCGTCAGAGAGGTCCAGGAATGGCCCCGGATGGCTCACGGGCTGGGCCGGGCGCCCATCCTCGTCACGGCGAAGGCTCCCACCAGGACGGCCCGCCCGGCGGCTTCCAGCGGCGTCGCGCCGTCGAGGTAAGCGGTGCAGAAGGCGGCCGCGAAAGCGTCGCCGGCGCCGGTCGCATCCACCGTCTCGACCTTCGAGGCGGGCACGCGGCGGTTGTAGACCTGGGCGCCCCGGGTGCCCAGCTTGAGCACCGGCACCTTGGCAACGCCCTCCAGCGGCGCGCCCAGCTCGGCCGCCTCCGACTCCCTGGCGAACAGAATCTCGGGGTGAAGCTTGGCCAGCTCGAGTGACATCCGAGCGCCGCCGTAGGCGCGCAGGTCGGCGGCCGAAGAGAGGTCCACCGAGAGCAGTGCACCGCCCCGGCGGGCGGCCTCGATCGCCTTTCGGGTGGCGCCGGCGAGCGGCTCGGTGAAGAGCGAGTAGGCGGGGATGTGGAGGAGCGCCAGGCCGCTGAACCATTCCTCCTCGATCTCCTCGGCGCGGAGCCCGAGGACCGCTCCCTGCTGCCGGGCGAAGGTCCGCTCGCCGTCGGGTCCCACCAGCACCGCGATCGCGCCGGTTGGCTCCGCACCACGCACGGCCTTCACCTCCACCCCGCCGGCCTCGATTTCGGCGATCAGGCGGTTGCCGAGCTCGTCCGAGCCAACCCGCGTCACCAGTCGGGCGGCCTCGCCGAGCGCCACCGACCAGGCGCAGAAGTTGGCCGCCTGGCCGCCACCCCCGATTCTGATCGAGGCATCTCGATCATCGTCGAGTCGCAGCTGACCCTCGGGCGCGATGGTCACGTCGAGAACCAGCGATCCGATTGACCCCACCATTCAGGAAGAGATTAACGGTTTGGAATAATGTTGAAGTCGGTAATATTGCAGTACTTCAGCAATGGAACCCAACTGTGAATCACCGATCGCGCTCGACGATAACGGCCGCCTTTACAACCGGAGGTTCCGAGAGCACCTGCTGGCGAGCGCTGATCAGCCGAACATCCCCACCGCCGAGGCTCTCGCCGCGCTCCGACTGGCATCGCACAACTTCCGCATCACCATGGACCGCTGGCTCGAGCGTCACCAGCTGAGCGAGGGGCGGATGGGAGTCCTCTGGCGACTCCGGGGCACCGGCCCGATGACACTCGGTGACCTGGCCAGCGCGCTCGACGTGAGCCCGCGGAACATCACCGGCCTCATCGACCACCTGGAGCGTGACGGGCTCGTCGAACGCTCACCGGACGCGGACGACCGCCGCGTGACGCGTGCCCGGCTCACCCCGGTCGGGGAAGCCAGGCTGGCCGCCGTCCGCGGCGAGATGGTCGAGGCCCGGAGCCACATGCTGGCCGGGTTCAACGACGAGGAGATCGATTTACTCAGGCATCTCTGCCTGAAGTTGGTTCAGAACATGCACATGGAGAAGGAGGCGAGATCATGACCGGACAACACCAGCTCTCACGCAACCAGACGATCCTGGTGACCATCGGGGTCATGCTGTCGCTGCTCCTGGCCGCGCTCGACCAGACCATCGTCGGCACCGCGATGCCGAAGATCATCGCCGACCTCAATGGCTTCGATCGCTACGCGTGGGTCACCACCGCCTACCTGGTCACCTCGACCGTGACCATCCCGATCGCCGGTAAGCTGGGCGACCTCTTCGGGCGCAAGCCGTTCATCCTGGCCGGGATGGCCGGCTTCATGGCCATGAGCTGGCTCTGCGGGTTCAGCCAGGACATGACACAGCTGATCCTGTTCCGGGGCGCCCAGGGCCTCTTCGGGGGGGTCCTCTTCGCGTCCGTCTTCACGGTGCTGGCCGACATCTTTCCACCCGAGCGCCGCGCTCGGATGCAGGGTGCCTTCGGCGGCGTCTTCGGGCTGGCCTCGGTCATCGGGCCGACCGCCGGCGGCTTCATCACCGACCATGCGGGCTGGCGCTGGGTCTTCTACGTGAACATCCCGGTTGGCGTGCTCGGGATTCTCCTGCTCGCCCTCTTCCTGCCCTTTGTCCGCACCAAGGCTTCCTGGCGGGACATCGACTTCCTCGGCGCCGGCCTGATGGCGGGCGGGTTGGTTCCCATCCTGATTGCGCTCTCCAATACCGCCAACTACGGTTGGAACAGCTGGCAGACGCTGGTGCCGCTGGTGGGCGGCGTGCTGATGCTGATCGTGTTCCTGCTCGTCGAGCGCAATGAGAAGCATCCGATCATCCCCTTGAGTCTCTTCGCGAATCGGACTTTCAGCGTGTCGATGGCCGTCGGCTTCCTATCAGCCTTCGGAATGTTCGGCACGATCGTTTTCGTGCCCCTCATCTTCCAGGGCGTGCTCGGCGTCAGCGCCACCAACAGCGGCACCCTGATAACTCCCATGATGTTCGGCCTCATTGGAGCCAGCATCATCACGGGTCAGGTGATGCTTCGGATCAGGTGGTACCGGTTCCTGGGCACCATCGGCGCCGCGATCATGGCCGCCGGCATGTACCAGCTCGCGCAGGTGACAATTCACTCCTCGCAGCTCGAGGTGACCGCCTATCTGGTCATTGTCGGCGCCGGACTTGGCATCACGTTCCCGCTCTACATCAACGCCGTGCAGAGTGCTGTCGAGCAGCGCTTCCTGGGCGTGGTGACCAGCAACATCCAGTTCTTCAGGAACATCGGAGGAACCCTGGCGACCGCCATCTTCGGGTCGATCCTCGCTTCCCGACTGGGGCCGAACATCAAGACCGAGGTGGACCGCCTGAACCTGCCACCCGATTTCAGGAACAGCATCTCAATCGGGGGGGGCAGTGCCCAGGAGATCTTCAACCAGGCATCGATCGCCGCCCATCGGTCCGCCCTGCCACCACCTATGCGGCCGCTCTACGACCAGGTGATGGTCGCGGTGAAAGTTGGCCTCTCATCCACGCTGCACGAGCTCTTCCTGATCGGCGTTGTCGCCATCCTGCTGGCGCTCGTGGTGTCGCTCTTCATGCCCGAGGTCCCGCTGATCGGGTCGCGCCGGCAGCCCGGCGCGGAGACGGGACAGGAGTCCCCCGTCCCCGACGACGAAATGGCCAACCGGAAGGAGGTCGGGGCGGCCGTCTAGTGGACTAGTGGACTGTAACGGCTGAATGAGGTACAGGCCGAAGGCGCGC
>JRHI01001300.1_pt1 | contig 21767 bp, 21 predicted proteins | sample 215371 | NCBI WGS metagenome assembly JRHI01 (sample SAMN02929681, study PRJNA255918) | sediment metagenome | biome: cave system; feature: Ice Cave; material: Sediment; isolation source: sediment from deep within a dark volcanic ice cave with no known source of... ...
GTGCACACTTTTTCCTGAAAGCGCGCCTCCGATAAAGCACTAACGTCACTCGGGCGCAAGTGTGACAGGCGTCGCTACGCTACGCGCTGACAGGCGATTCCACGCATTGGTACAACGATGACGATTGCGCAGATTCGGCGGGGGTTCGAAAAGGTCCAAAAAAGAGTTCGCCGGCGCAAAGTAGTTAGCGGAGCGGCGTTCCTTCTCATTATGGTAGGCTGTTTGCTGTACCTCTTCATATCCCGGAGTTTGCTCGAACGAATTGGTGCGTCCTGGCTAATTAGCGGTGCGGCATACCTGCTTTATCAGATTTTTCTGTCCCTCAACCGACCGGGCCGCGCCATTCATCATGATGCGAACGACGCTGAACGACGCTTCTGCTCGTGTTTGCGACGACTATGTTGGGCGCCGGCCTCCCGCGAGACCCTCAGCAATCCCCAGGCGATTCGAAACAAGGCGGCACGGCTTCGCGGGCTGCGCCAGATGTGGCACGCATGGAGCAGGTGAGAACAGTCAAAGACAAGAGAGGCAATCAATGATTAGAAAGATACTTAGTGCGGTTCTGGTCTTAGTGTGGCTTGGCTCGCAGTCGTCGATCGCCCGGGCGATGCCTTACCTCCGAGCGGGCGATCAGGCCGCACCGCCGTCCAAGCCGGCTCAAGCGGCAAACAGTCTTGAAGGGGAGTGGACCGGCACCCTGGACGCCAACGGCACCAAGCTGCGGCTGCTGCTGAAAGCCAGCAAGGACAAAGAAGGCAAGTTCAGCGCGACTATTGACAGCCTGGACCAGGGCGCAAACGCCATACCTGTCAGCTCTATTGGTCAAACTGGCGATGACGTCAAGCTGGAGCTGACGGCAATCGCCGCGACCTTTCAGGGCAAGATGAATGCTGCCGGCTCGGAGATTTCCGGCGATTGGAAACAGGGCGGAGGATCGCTGCCGCTGGTATTCAAGCGTGCCGGAGGCAAGACGGCTGAAGCGGAACCCAAAGGCTTGCCTGCAACTTTGGCGGGATTTGAAGATGACGCTTCTTTTTCGCTGATACTGAACGAAGAGCGGCTGGGCGTGATGCATTCATCCTGGAAGAAGGATGGGGGCTTTGAAAACAGCGCTACTGTTTCGTTGGCGGGACAGACCATGCACGTCAGCACCAAAATCACTCCCGATTCCGACGGGCGGTGGGCAAAGATCGTGATGGAAGCACCGGCAGCCACCACCACCCTGACGCGCGAAGGCAGCAAGGTCACGCGGACAGCCAATGACAAAACAACGATCCTGGAAACGAAGGAGGGCATGTTGTTGTACGACAGCAATGCCCCGGCGCTTATGAGTCAGGCCCTACGCGCGTATGACCGAAGCAAAGGTGGCGCGCAAAAGTTTAAGCTCCTGATCATTCCTGGAGTGCCGCGCGACCTGACCGTCGAAGCCAAAGTAACGGTTAAACGCACCGTAGCCGGCGCAGAACTCACGCTCACGAAATTTCTGTATGGCCTGCCCGGAGTGGACGTGTACGCCTTAGCCGACAGCACGGGAAAAATCTATCTGGTGGAGGTTCCGGCCCAGAAGGCGGCCTTCGTCCGCGAAGGATATGAAGGACTGCGCAAGGCGGAAGTCACTGACACGCTGCTTTCCGCCCCGAAGTACGAAGTTCAGGTGGACCGCGGCGTGAGCGTGCCTATGCGGGACGGAGCCAAGCTGTCAGCCGACGTTTACCGGCCGCAAGGAGTGGAGAAGGCGCCAGTAATCCTGGTGCGGACTCCTTATAAAAAGGAAATGGGAGAACTTCAGGCGCGGTTCTATGCTCGTCGCGGCTACGTATTTGCCGTGGAGGATTGCCGTGGCCGCTTTGGCTCAGGTGGGGTCTGGGAACCATTCGTGAACGAAGCCAAAGATGGCTACGACACTGTCGAATGGCTGGCGCAGCAGCCGTACACCAATGGCAAAGTGGGAATGATTGGCGGATCCTACCTGGGCTGGGTGCAGTGGTGGGCGGCGGGGGCGCATCCTCCGCATCTGGTCACGATGATTCCCAACGTGGCGCCGCCGGACCCGTTCTACAACATTCCTTACGAATATGGGGCTTTCTTCATGTGGGGCGCGATCTGGTGGGCCGACATTCTGGAGAGCCAGGCGACAGCGGACATTTCTGGCGTGGCCCTCAGCAAAATCATGGATAAGAAATATTCCAAAATCCTGAGAGCCCTTCCGGTAGTGGACCTGGACAAAGCCGTGCTCGGCAAGGAGAACCCGTACTGGCGCAAGTGGATCCAGCATCCGAACAATGATTCTTATTGGCAGCCGGCTAATTTCCTGGATCGCCTAAAGGACGTGAATGTGCCGGTATTTCATCAATCAGGATGGTTTGATGGCGACGGTATCGGCACCAAGCTGAACTACATGAGAATGGCGAGCTACAAGCATCCGTATCAGAAACTTACGATTGGCCCGTGGGGACACACCGATACTGCGGGACGGATGATTGGCGAGCGTGACTTCACGCAGAGCGCCATCATTGATCTTCAGCGCGACTACCTGCGCTGGTTTGATCACTGGCTCAAAGGTGTGGACAACGGCATCGATAAGGAACCGCTGGTGAGCCTGTTTGTGATGGGCACAAACAAATGGCTGCACGGGCAGACTTATCCGCTGGAAATCACGCGGCCGCAGAAGCTCTATCTTGCTAGCGGCGGCCAGGCCAATACCGAGAAAGGCGATGGCAAACTGACATTGGACGCGCCGCCCGCCAACACCCCAACCGACCGCTATACCTATGATCCCGGTGACCCAACACCTGATCCCAGGTTCTACGAGGAGTCGGAGGAAAACGAGAAGAGGGTGCGCACGGCGGAGGAGCGCAAGCAAGAACGAAAACAGTATCATCACCAGATCACGCAGGACCGCAGGGATATTCTGGTTTACATGACTGATGTGCTCACCAAGCCGCTTACCTATGCCGGGCCGATTTCAGCAGTACTCTACGCGTCGTCCTCTGCGCGTGACACTGACTGGTTCGTCAGCCTGATGGAGGATAAGGACGGTGCAATCTTTCCTTTGGCACAAGGCAAAATCCGCGCACGCTTCCGCAAATCCATGGAGAAGCCGGAGCTGCTGAAGCCGAACGAAGTGTACGAATACACCGTCGATCTTTGGCATACAGGCATCACCATTCCGGCAGGAGCGCGCCTGCGCGTGGAGGTAGCCAGCGCGCTGTTTCCGTCCTTCTCACGGAATCTGAATACCGGCGGGCACAACGAAACCGAAACGAAATACGTGACGGCGCAGCAGAAGATCTATCACAGCCAGAAGTATCCGTCACAAATTTTGTTGCCGGTCATTGCAGAAGATCCCAGTGACAAACACTGACCATTGGGGGATTCGGTGATTCGACAGATCAAAACGTCCCCAGCCGCGAACGAAGATGAAGGAACGCAACCACATCAGTAGGGCCTGACGGGTACTTGATTTGGGACGGTTCCCGGCAAATCGTCCGCCACTTCGCCGCAAGCGAAATGTGAGAATGTCACAGGTTGGTCTGCGCAAATGTATACGGTTGGAGTCACTCCTCCAACTGATCGAGTTCCAGCTTCAGTTGCGACAGCAGTCCGCGCAATGCGCCCGATAATTTCAAATCGGCGTCTTCAAGGATACTTTGCACTGACAGGGCACGGTCCCTTCCGCAGAGTGATGCCACGTTCGAGGAGCAAACCGCGAATCTGGTTGATGACCGCCGTGCGACGCATCACCCAACGCTCGCGCACCCGGTGCAGGGACTCCTTCCAATAGTCAGTCATCTGCCCAACCATAATTTTCGAACCTTCGCCCTTACGAGTCGAACGCAGCCCTCTCCGCAAATATGTGATAATTGGATCAGTCGCAGGATTTTAGTCTTGAGACGGCTTTCTCGGCTCAAATTCGCTTGCTGTGCATTGGCTATCGCCTCCGCGACGGTCCAGGGTGGCGAGCAACGCCCCGCACTTTCTAAACAGTCCGTCAACGACATCAGTGGTCTGAATCCGACAACGGTTCTAGAGATTATTTCCCCCACTACCGAAACCGAGATACAAAAGATCGTTCAGCGCGCTATCCGCGAGCACAAGCATATTTCCATCGCTGGCAAGCGGCACAGCCAGGGAGGTCAAACGGCGGCTCCCAGCGCGATTGTGGTCGACATGACGCGATTCAACCAAGTTCTCCACTTGGACCGCGTGGCGAAGACCATCACCGTGCAGAGCGGCGCAACATGGGAGCAGGTGCAGGATTACGCCAATGCGTATGGACTGTCTGTCGAGGTTCAGCAGGCGTCGAACATCTTCACCGTCGGTGGCTCAATCGGGGTTAACTGTCACGGGCGTGACCCCAATTTTGGACCGCTCGTCGAGAGCGTTCGATCCTTTCGTATGGTTACTTCCGATGGCAGCATTGTGCGTGTCAGCCGCGATGAGCATCGCGAGATGTTCTCTCTCGTGATTGGTGGCTACGGTCTCTTCGGCGTGGTCCTGGACGTCGACCTCCAGTTGACTGACAACGTCGTCTACGAAAAGCATCAGGACTCCGTCGACTATCGTGACTACCCCCGATACTTTGAAAGCCATGTCCGGGGACACTCAGAGCTGGGTCTTCACTATGCGTGGCCGTCCGTGCGGCGTAAAGATTTTCTCCAGCACTTCGCCGTTTTCTCTTTCGTCACCACAGACAAGCGGCCGCCCGGAGTTTTTAACTTGCGGCATGAAACGCATGTCTGGCGCAACCGCGTAGCGCTGGCTATGTCGCGCCGGTCGAAACGAAGTAAAGATTTTCGCTGGTACCTGCAGGAAACCTTTGCGGATGGCCCTGCGACCCATATCATCTCGCGCAACAATGCCATGCGGCCAGAAGTAGCATTCCTCGCATACCACTCGTCTGCCAATAGCGACATTTTGCAAGAGTACTTCATTCCGGTTCCTCACTTCATCGCCTTCGTGGATCGTATGCGTGATGTTTTTTTGCGGGAGGATGTCAATCTTCTGAGTGCGACAGTTCGCTTCGTGCCCAGGAATCCAGAGACATTCCTTTCGTACTCCCGCGAGGATTCCTTCGCGATGGTTCTGTATATAAATCAGAAATTGTCGCCCGACGGGCGACTGAAAGCCCAGCGGTGGACTCGAGAATTGGTAGACGCCGTTCTCGCCGAAGGCGGCACTTATTACTTGCCCTATCAGCTTTACCCCACTCAGCAGCAGATTCGGCGTGCTTATCCAAACTTGGAGACTTTTTTTGAACTCAAGCGAAGGTATGACCCCGCTGAGACGTTTTTCAGCAGTTTCTACCAGTATTACGCGTATCCATTGACCCCGTGACCGGTGATGCTGTTCGTGATTCCGCCATGATTGAATGATTCCGAAGACATGTTCAAACGCGGCTTAGTGCCCACCGAGGTCTGCTTCATGCGTCTGCTACTCCAATATGTTAGGATTACCCGCCATGCGCGTGATTGAAAAAGGACAAATCATGTCGGCCACTGAAATTGACCGCACGCTTCAGCGGCTGGCGCACGAAATTGTGGAAAAAAGCGGCGGCACCAAGAGCCTCGCCCTGATCGGCATCCGGCGCCGCGGCGTCCCTCTGGCGCAGCGAATCGCGCGGGCCATGCGCGGCATTGATGGCGCGGACGTTCCCGTTGGCACGCTGGACATCACTCTTTATCGCGATGACCTTTCCAAGATCGCGCCTCAGGCCGTTCTGCATTCTTCGGAAATAACGTTCTCCGTGGATGACATGAATCTGGTCGTTGTCGATGACGTTCTTTACACCGGTCGCACCATCCGCGCCGCCATGAATGGCTTGTTCGATCTCGGCCGTCCGCGGCGAATCTCTCTCTGTGTTCTGGTGGATCGTGGCCATCGCGAAATGCCTATCGAAGCTACTTTCATTGGCCGCACCGTGCAGACCTCGGACTCGGAAATTATCGAAGTGCGCTTGAATGAAATAGATAAAGAGGAGCGCGTCGTGCTCGTGGATCGCGCACCATAAAGCCTCTAATCTCGACTTTTGCTGAAAGGAAGGTTGTGTCGTTTCGTTTCCGGCATCTGCTCGCGCTCGAGCCGCTCGCTGCGGAGCAACTTACTTTTCTTCTCGACCAAAGCAAGCCCTTCCAGGATTTTCAGCGTCATCCGCTCAAAAAACTTGCCACCCTTCGCGGCAAAACCGTCGCGCTGGCCTTTTTTGAAAATTCCACGCGCACGCGCATCAGCTTCGCTACGGCGGCCTCGCGCCTCGGTGCGGACACCATGAATCTGCAGGCCGAATCGTCCAGCCTAAAAAAGGGCGAGTCCCTGCTCGATACGATTCACACCCTCAACGCCATGAAGCCCGATTGCTTCATCATTCGCCACAGCGCTTCGGGTGCCCCTGAATTCATTGCTCGCCACGTCGATATTCCCATCATCAATGCGGGTGACGGCACGCACGAGCATCCCACGCAGGGATTGCTGGACGCCCTGACGATTCGCGACCGCAAGAACACGCTCAAAAATCTCAACATCACCGTTGTCGGCGATATTTTGCACAGCCGTGTGGCCCGCTCCAACATCCATCTGCTGGGGAAATTTGGCTGCCGTTTCACGCTTTGCGGACCGGCCATGTGGCTTCCGCGGGAGCTCGAGCGCATTGCCTCGTGGCGCGCCGGAGGTGACAACTTTATTCGCCGCGTCTCGCGCATCGAAGAGGCGCTCGAAGGCGCCGACGTTGTGCTTGTTCTTCGTGTCCAGCAGGAGCGCTTGCATGAGCCTGCTCTTTCGCTGGATGAATATATTCTTCTTTATCAGCTCACCTCCGCGCGCTTGCGTTTTGCAAATCGTGACGCGCTCGTGCTGCATCCCGGGCCGATGAATCGTGGCGTGGAGCTAACGTCGGAAATTGCTGATGGACCGCAGTCGTGCATTCTCGATCAGGTCACCAATGGATTGGCCGTTCGTATGGCGTTGCTGTTTCTTATGATCGGCGGCGGAACACTCGAAAGCGCCAGCCCCGCGCCGCCGGCAAAGGATTCCCATGCTGCTGATTAAAAACGGTCGCGTCCTCGACCCGGCGAGCCGCACGGATGCTGCCCTCGACGTCCTGCTCGATGGCGAGCGCATTGCCGAAGTTGCGCCGCCGGGCAATATTTCGCGTGGGCGCGATGCGGAGATTCTTGACGCCACGAGCTTAATCGTCGCTCCCGGATTCATCGACTTGCATTGCCACCTCCGCGAGCCAGGCCAGGAATCCTCGGAAAGCATTGAAACCGGTGGGCGGGCCGCGGCTCGCGGAGGATTTACCGCCGTCTGCTGCATGCCCAACACCAAACCTGTGAACGACAACGCTTCGATTACACGATTCATTGCGGACCGCGCAAAGAAAGCCTCCGTGCGCGTGTGGCCCATTGGCGCAGCGTCGCGCGGCAGCAAGGGCGAAGCTTTGGCGGAAATTGCCGCGATGCAGCAGGCAGGAATCGTGGCTGTAAGCGACGATGGCAAACCTGTTGCTTCAGCCAAGTTGATGCGTCAAGTGATGGATTATTGCCGCTCGCTCGATTTGCCGGTGATTGAACACGCGGAGGACCCTTCGCTCGCCGCGGCGGCGGTGATGCGCGAGGGCGTTACGTCGATGCGTCTTGGTTTGCGCGGAATGCCCGCGGCTGCGGAATCCATCTGTGTGGCGCGCGATATTCAGCTCGCCGAGCTTACCGGCGCGCGCCTCCACATTGCCCATCTCTCCGCGCGTGCTTCGCTCGCACTGGTGCGCGCTGCGAAAGCGCAAGGCCTCGCCGTGACGTGTGAAGTCACGCCGCATCATTTCACTCTCATCGATGAAGATGTGCAATACGATTCGCACTTCAAAATGAATCCGCCGCTAGCGTCGCGCCAAGATCGCGAGGCTTTGCTTGAAGGTCTGGCCGACGGAACCGTGGATGTAATCGCCACCGATCACGCGCCGCACGAGCCGGCGCTAAAGCAAGTCGAGTTCGATCGCGCGCCGTTTGGCATTACCGGTTTCGAGACGGCGTTGGCGCTCGGGCTCGAGCAACTCGTGCACGCAGGACGCATTCCGTTGCTGCGTTTCGTGGAACTCTTCACGAGCGGCCCGGCGCGAGTTTTGGGTATCGCGCGCAAACTCGCTGCGGGCGAGCCTGCTGACCTCACGATATTTTCAACCGATCACCCGTGGACATTTCACGCGGCCGATTCCCCGAGCAAATCGCGCAATACTCCTTTTGATGGCCGCAAGTTCCGCGGCGCCCCAATCGCAACGATCGTCGCCGGCCACATCGTCTTTCGCCGTTAACGCCCAAGCGAGTAAGTTCGGTCGAATTTGTTCTTCTGCGATTACAGTAAGGTTCGATAATGCCAAATAAAAACTAGTGAGCGGCGGGTTCGGCGGCTGGATGCATGCCGTGCTGGGGCACTTCGTGGACTCCGCGCGCGGGAGGATCCTGCCGTCCGCGGTAAAAATGATCGAGAGGACCGTGACCTTTGCCAATCGCAAAACTTTTCTCAATGGCTTTGGTGACGTACGCTTTTGCGAGCATCACAGCTTCGGGCAACACGCGGCCGAGCGCCAGTTGCGCGGCGATCGCCGAAGCAAATGTGCAGCCTGAGCCGTGGGTATTCTCGCTTTTTACCTGATCGCCGCAAAGCTGGAGAGTTTCAATGCCGTCGAAAAGCACATCAACGGCTTTTTCCATGTGGCCGCCTTTTACAACCACGGCGGGCGCGCCCATTTCGAAAAGCTTTCGTGCCGCCGCTTCCATCGCGGCAACATCTTTAATTTGCATTCCAGTGAGAATCTCAGCTTCCGCAATATTGGGCGTCACCACGCTGGCGCGCTTCATCAGCTCGGTCGCAAGATGCTTGATACCCGCGTTGTCGAAAAGCTCGTGGCCGCTCGAGGATTTGAAAGGCGTATCCAAAACAATGTGCGCGAATTTGTGCGCGTCCAAAAACTCAACAACGGTTACGCCATTTGCTTTCGTGCCGAGCATGCCAATCTTTACGGCGGCAATCTGAATGTCACTCGCAAGAGCGTCCAACTGCGCGCGTAAAGTGGCCGTTGGCGTATGGTGCGTGCTCAAAACTCCGCGCGTCGATTGCACGGTCAAAGACGTCACCGCGGCAATGCCGTAACAGTTGTGCGCGGAGAACGTCTTCAAGTCTGCGGCAATTCCCGCGCCGCAAGAAGGATCGAATCCGGCAATTGTGAGCAGGATGGGAGGTGCTGAGTTGGAATGATTTGTCGGCATTTCTAATTTTGCTCGCTCAACTTTTTTTCACGCTTGATAATTTCTGAAACGACTTTTCACTGATGGCGGATTCGCCGGCCACGCTCATCGTCACGAGTGAACCGGCACTTCGAAATGTACGCGGAGTGCGGAGAGCACGCAAGAGGAACTTTTTGCGTGCTTACGAATTTGAGATGATTTCAGGCGTGGAGAGCGCGCTCGACCATGTCATAGAGGAACATTTTGAATACGCCGTGAAAACGTTTACGGGAAGATGCCGCGGACGACGGTGGCGTCGGCAACGCGGCCGACCGCGAGAATGTAAGCGGCGGCGCGCGGGTGCGTGTGATATTTCCGCATCGCGTCCTGGACGTCGCTGAAAGCGCGCTGCATCACTTTTTGCAAACGCGCGTTCACTTCGAGCTCGTCCCAGAAAACGCCCTGGAGGTCCTGGGCCCATTCAAAATAGCTGACGGTGACTCCGCCAGCGTTCGCAAGAATATCGGGCAGCACGAAAATACCGCGGCGCGCCAGCACTTCGTCGGCGTGCGGAGTCGTCGGCCCATTCGCGGCTTCCGCAACAATTTTCGCTTTGATGAGATCGGCGTTGTTGAGCGTGATTACGTTCTCGAGCGCCGCTGGAATGAGAATGTCACACTTCATGGTGAGCAAATCGTCGTTGGAAATGCGCGTGGCTCCGGGCATGCCCACGACGGTTCCAGAGCGCTCTTTGTAACGCAGGGCTTTGATGGGATCGATGCCGCGCGGATTCGTGACGCCGCCGCGCGAATCACTGATCGCAACGATTTTTGCTTTTTTCTCGGCAAACAAACGCGCGGCTACCGACCCAGCGTTCCCAAATCCCATCACGGCAACGCTTGCACCGCGCAGCGACATTCTTTTTAACTTGCACGCTTCTTCCACAACGTAGAGACATCCGCGCGCGGTTGCTTCGTTGCGCCCCTGCGAGCCTCCGAGCGAAATCGGTTTCCCGGTGACCACGCCAAGCGAGGAATGGCCAACCATCATCGAGTAGGTGTCCATAATCCAGGACATGGTTTGCGAATCGGTGTAAACGTCAGGCGCGGGAATATCTTTATCCGGTCCGATGAGCGGCAAGATTTCGCTGGCATAGCGCCGCGTCATGCGCTCAAGCTCGCCTTTGGACATGCGCTTGGGATCGCAAATCACTCCGCCCTTGGCGCCGCCGTACGGAATATTTACGGTCGCGGTTTTCCACGTCATCCAGGCGGCCAGCGCTTTCACTTCATCGAGCGTAACGTTGGGATGGTAACGGATTCCGCCTTTTGCAGGGCCGCGCGCGACGTTGTGCTGGACGCGGAAGCCCGTAAAAACTTTCAACTGCCCGTTATCCATTTTGGTGGGGAGAGAAACTTCGAGAATACGCTTCGGAGTGCGCAGCACCTGGCGAAGTCCGGGGTCAAGCTTCAAATATTCCGCGGCCAGATCAAATTGAATCTGCGCGATGCGAAACGGGTTCAAGTCTTCGCGCGGCGCAATCCGCGGTATCAGCGGCTGGGGCTGTGTTTTTGCAACTGTGGCCATCAATGTTTCTCCTTACTGTTTGGGGCAGTCCGCGCGCTGAAAACTTCCAGATCAAAAAGCGGATCAGGATTGCGCTTACTAACTAGTGCAATCCTAAGCCGCCTCGGAGTGTTGCAATTCTGAAAAGCGCTGTCAAATGGAAACCAGCGTTTTCAGTAATTTACAGGGTTAGCGGGTTGAGCACGAAAATGGTTCCCAGAGGCCGTTGGACACTGTAAGCTACTAATTATAATAGGTTTACGCTGTCACTTCTGGTTTGCGTCAGGCTTTTACAGGGATACGATCAGTGCCCATATAAGGATGGAGAACTTCGGGTAGGAGGACGGTGCCATCGGCTTGCTGGAAGTTTTCGACGATGGCAATCCAGGTGCGTCCGACAGCGAGCCCCGAGCCATTTAGGGTGTGGACGAATTCACTCTTACCACTTTTCGGTTTCGAGCGGATGCCGGAGCGGCGCGCCTGAAAGGCTTCGCAATTCGAGCAAGAGGAAATCTCGCGAAATTCGGCGCTCGCCGGGAGCCACACTTCGATGTCGTAGGTCTTTGATGCGGCGAAGCCCATATCCGCGGTGCAGAGGAGCATGACGCGATAGTGCAAGCCGAGCTTCTGCAAGATTGCTTCAGCGTTGCCGACGAGCTTCTCGTGCTCCTGGTAACTTTCGCCGGGGCGAGCAAATTTGAAAAGCTCGACTTTTTGGAATTGGTGCTGCCGCATGATGCCGCGCGTATCTTTACCGGCGGCTCCGGCTTCGGAGCGGAAGCAGGCCGTCCACGCGGTGAGATTCAGGGGGAGCGAATCGGCGTCAAGCGTTTCCTCGCGGTAAAGATTGGCGAGCTCGACTTCGGAGGTGGGCGTGAGCCAGAAGTCGGTGTCCTGGATTTTAAAAAGATCGGCGGCGAACTTGGGCAACTGGCCTGTAGCAGTGAGTGAAGCGGTGTTCACGAGAAACGGGGGAAGAATTTCGGTGTAGCCGTGCTCGCGGGTGTGCACGTCGAGAAAGAAATTAGCGAGAGCGCGTTCGAGGCGCGCGCCTAATCCTTTGTAAACGGCGAAACGCGCTCCCGTGATTTTTGCGGCGGCGGCAAAATCCAAAATGCCGGCGCGCTCGCCGAGTTCCCAGTGCGGGCGCGGGGTGAAGCCAAACTTTGGCGGCGCGCCCCAACGGCGAACTTCCACGTTGTCGGCAGCACTTTGGCCGCGCGGTACGGAACTGTGCGGCAGATTCGGAACGGTGAGCATGAAGTCGCGGAGTGCGGCGTCAAGCTGCGCGATGCGCTCATCGGCAAGCTGGATGCGCTCGGAGACTTCTTTCATGGCCGCGCGGATGGGAGCGGAGTCCTGCTGCGCTTTTTTCAGGCGCGCGATTTCTTCACTGGCTTGATTCCTCCTGGCTTTGAGCTGCTCGGTGGTGGTGATGAGTTCGCGGCGTTCGCGATCGAGCACGCGGAAGGCATCGAGGTCGAGCGAAGCGCGGCGGTGCTCGGCCATGGCGGCGAATTCGTCGAGGTGTTCGCGGAAGTAGCTGAGGTCATGCATAAGCGTACGAGAATACCGCAAAACTGGGCCAGGCGTGAACGGCAAGGAATTTGGTTAACAGATTCACCCCCCACCCCCGGGTATTTTCGTATCAGTGTGATTCTAAAAGGTTTTAAGTCCTTTGTTTTGGAATAGTGTGATTCTAAAGAGGATGCGAAAGGATTTTGCGTATCAGTGGATTCTAAAAGACTTAGCATTCGGAAGGGATCCTGCGAATCGCCCAGGACGCGCATGCTGGCCGGATGGTGGAATTCTCGTAACGCTGCAACGGTCATTTCTCCACTTCCTATCGAGAGGTATTTCGTAGCGAAGCAACTTCGTTGAAGCGAAGCGCCTAGCGGTGCTTTACTTCGTGGCGCGCAAAACGCAGAACACAACCAGCGGATAATACATTGCTATTATAACTTAAGGGTATCTAGAGTCAAGAAAAGAGGCTTCGAGGCAAAGACCGATGGCATCGCCGAACTTCAAAAGAGCTTGCGAGACGGATTCCTAGCGGAGCGAACCGCGCTAGGCAAGCAGAGAGGCGGAGGGCGTTGATTTGCGGGGAGGGCGTGAGTATGATGGCGGCAAAACTGTGGTTGGGCTGGAACTTCACAAAATTTTGGAAGACATGCGGGAGGGAACATGATGCGCAAACTGGGGACGGTGGGAGTGGGACTGGCGGCGGTGTTGCTGGTGATGGGTGCGGCGGCTAGCGCGCGAGCGGGTAGACAAGAATCCGAAAAAAAGAAAAACGCGCGGCACGAACAATGGGAACGGTACAGCCAGCGACGCAGCGATAACCACGAAGACGCACAGAAAAGCGAACAGGAATTGCGGGTGCTGGTTCCTAAGATTGTGAGTACCTGGGAGTCCATGGATACGGAAAAGATTGGGCGGTATTACGCGGCGGATGGAGACTTCGCCTATTTTGATATCGCGCCGATGAAATACAAGAACTGGGCGGAGTATCGCGAGGGCGTGCAGAAGGGATTCTTCGATCCGAACCGCAGCCTTAAGGGAAAGGTCAATGATGATTTGCAGGTACATGCGCAAGGCAAATTGGGATGGGCGACGTTCACGTTTGGCCTGGACATTGTGAACAAACAGGGCGCGAGCTCACATTTGGACGGGCGGTGGACGATGGTGCTGGAGAAGCGGGCGGGGGGATGGATTGTGGTGCACGAGCATGTGTCGGTGCCGATGGCGGGGGCGTAAGAAGATTGGTCCACTGAATTTTTGGCATCGCCAGCGAACTCAGGCGCGCTCGAAGGTGAGGCGGGCTAGCTCTTTCTTGATGCGGCGGCGTTCGGTCGGGTTAGGGGAGTCCGCGAGGCGATTGGCGAGAGCGAAGAAGTATTCCTTTTCCGCTTCGTTGGAGCGTAAACCGGCATCGATGAGATCGACGAGCACTCGGTTGGCGCTGGCGTTGCGTTTTGCGGCCATATTGCGGATGCGGCGTACGATGGCCAAAGGCAACGAAACGCTTTGACGGACCGTTCTTTCCCGGCTTCCCATATTTTTCAACTTACACCCTTATGCACCAGAATGCACCACAATGGTAAGGGTGAGGGGCAGGAAATTGAACTTATATCAAAGATAGGATACCATATAAGAGATGGAGTGGCAGGTAGACTTCTTCGTGGACGAGCGCGGCCATGCGCCGGTGGAAGAATATCTTGCAAGCCTGCCGGTGCAGCACAGAGCGAAGGCGCTGGCACTGATCACGATGCTGGAACAGGAAGGGCCGAGCTTGCCGTTTCCTTACTCTTCGCAGGTCCGCGGGAAGCTTCGGGAACTGCGAACGCAACAGGGGAAAGACAAGCTGAGAATTCTTTATTACGGAGACGCACGGAGAGTGTTTATTCTCCTGCACGGAGTCATCAAACGAAGCGCTAAATTGCCCGAGGAGGATGTCCGCATCGCAGATGCGCGGATGGAGCTGCATGGCCGGCGGCTGGAAGGAAAAAGGAAATGACGAATCGGTGGAAGCGGTTCTATCAGAAACAGATGGAAGACGTGAAGTTGCGAGGGCTTGTGGAGCGGGAGCTGGATAGCCTGCAACTGGGTGTGCAGATCGCCAAGTTGCGGGCAGCCGAAAAGCTCAGCCAGACAAAACTGGCGGCGCTGGCGGAGATGAGCGCGCCCAAGATTTCGGCGATGGAGAACGAGCCTCGCAATCTGACCATTGGCACGCTGATTCGAGTGGCGCACGCGTTGGGCAGCAAAGTGGAAATCAAGCTGGTCCGCAGAAAACGGGCTGGAACGGGACGCCGCCGGCGCTCCGAGCGTGTGGCATAAATTACCGCAGAGATTTCTCCCTACGGGCAGTTCAAGGGTGGTCCGAGGAAACGCTAGGAGGCGGAGCCGAGGTGAGGCGGCCGCACTTCGACTTCGCTCAGTGTAAAAGGTCGCGAAGGACTTGGAGTTGTTGGGGACTTTGTCGCGGACGTGGCGATTTAAATTGGTCCAGCTGCCAGAGTAGCAGGCTTGGGGCTGGCAGGGACCTTCTTCTGGTCCTGGCCCAAGTCATCCGAGATCTGCTGGGCGGCCTCTGCCAATTTGTCGACGGCATCGGTCAACCCTTTGACCCCTTCATTGAGGGAATCAAGCAAAACCTTTGCCCGCACTGCTGACGCCATGTGTTTATCCATCCTCTAGGATGCAATTCCTAGCAACTTCCGTTGTCCACTTAGAAGGTACTGCAAAGCGAACCAGTAGTGTTCTAAAGATTTTATAAGGGTTTCCATGTCATCACCTGGCCTAAACCGTTCAGGTTCATCAGATTGGATGTTCAGGACGCCGAAAGGTTTCTCGGTAGTAGGATCCCTTAGAACCAGGCTCATGAAGCTCCTGAATTGTTTTGATCCAAAATACTCGTCGACCTTTTGAAGCACGTCTTGGTCCAAATCTGAACCTGGTCCCTCGGGATCTGACCTCAAGTATGCTTTGATCTTGCGGGTATCAGGAATAAACCTGTCCTGATTAAGGGCGAATGCGGCGGGCGCGCCTGGGAGTAATCTTTTCTTACCAGCAGCTATTTGGGGGTCCTCGACAGGGAGGACGAGCGGCGGGATGGCGGTCTCCTCGCGGCCCCAAAGAATTAGTTCCAGCGCATACGCGTAGCTCGGAAGCTGGCGTTTGAATCCGAGAAATATCGTCGAGGGAATCAACTTTTCCAGCTGCGCAGTCGGAGAGCCATCGACCTTGTGCGCGATCATCAGGTTTGTGTTCACGCTAACGTCAGGCTTGTCATCAACATATACGCTTATGTCTTTCGACAAGGCTCTAAGGATTTGGGTCATAGCGGCGTTTAACTTGTCAACGCCCTTTTGCCTTTCCTCCGGCGTCCACTTGTCGGCCTGTTCAATCACGAGATTCGCGTCGTTCAGAATCTTGATGATAAAAATCAGGGTAGTGCTGCGGCCTACCTGGAGATCCAATCTGTGGCTGAGTCGCTTGTTCTTTTTTGCTTCTCGAGAGTCGTATTCGCGCTGCCACCATATCGCAGCGGTCGCCAGCCCAACCGATAAGGCAACGAAAGGCGACCTATGCTTCTGAAGCTCTTCGGGAAACAGAGTAGGAAAAGTGGCTGCGCCGACAGATAGAATTATCAGAAGCAGCCTCATTATTCGTTCAAACATAAACTAAGTTATGGTTGAGCTATAGCAAACTGGACGGCAAAGTCAAGCCTTTCCGGATATCTTCTGGTGGTCGTTCGGGTGGTGGATTGTGGTACCTTATGCTTATCTGTAGCGTTGCAGCTGTGCTAGTAGTTGTGGTGGGTATCCTTTGACGGTAACCAGGTAACATCGGGGCAAGATAAGCGCATGAGTGACAAGGTGTACTTCGCTGGTCCACTTTTCACGGCTGCCGAAAGAGCCTGGAATGCCTGGCTCGCTGGTGCCTTGAGGAAACAGGGATTTGATGTCATTTTGCCGCAGGATGAGGCTTCGAAGCACATATCACCGGCGGGTATGGATTTTGCCGCGATATTCTCGACGTGCCTGGAAGGGATTCGGTCCGCGGACATAGTCGTAGCTATTCTTGATGGTGTCGACGTGGACTCTGGAACCGCGTTCGAGTGCGGGTATGCGTATTCGAAAGGCATCCCCATTGTGGGCGTCAGGACGGATATCCGCTCGGGTGGTGAAGAGAACGGAGTGAATGCCATGCTGAGCAGGAGTTGCCAGCAGATGGTGTCCGTCCCAGCGATCAAGAACGGTGAAGAACTTGTAAGTTCGATTGTTGCTGCGTTGTCTACCTTAGGAGTCAATCCTCTCAAGTAAATCACACGACTGCCGCCAGCTTTGGAGGAGAAACGATAGGAGCCGGAGACGAGGAATTACAACTTCCCCTGGTTCGCGAGGGCCACAAACCTTTCGAGGGTCACGACCTGAACTTTATCGACGTGAGTGAGATGCCCTCGTAGGCCGCCGCTTGTATAGAAGTCCCGTAGAGTCCAGCCGTCGCCGCCGAGCGTAAGGTAGGCCTTCTGAAATGTGCCTTGGCGGACTTCTTCGGCCAAGCAAATGACCTCGAAGGGTACTTTCTGTTCAGCTGTGCCGCCGACTTGCTGCCATTTCAGAGACACAAGTATCCGTTCGCCACCCTTTTCAGCCAGCGCATCAACCTTGTGCGTGCCTCCACCGGGCCGCTTCCCGATTTTTACTTGAATTTGGTAGCTGTAGCCGCCACGCTTTAGCGCGGGTAATATCATCGCTTCGAGCACGCCACCTGTTCGTGTGTCGCGGCCTACCATGGTGAAATCTAGCTCCGAGTTCTAATCCGCCGACGAAGCCATCGCGCGAATTTCTGGCTCTCGAGCGTCTGTGCGCGCGATTCGTAGTTGGCCGCCTGCCTGTTCCTTGAGTCTTTGGCCGGCAACGCGAATCCATTTCGGATCGATTTCAATTCCTCTGAATATGCGCTCGGTTCGCAAAGCGGCAAGTGCTGTCGTCCCGCTTCCCGAAAAGGGATCTAGGACCACATCGTTTTCGTTGGATGAGGCGAGGAGGATGCGTTCGAGGAGGGCGACGGGCTTTTGCGTAGGATGCTTGCCGAAGCGCTTTTCCCAAGTTTCGGGCGGCTTCATTACCCACACGGATTTCATTTGCTTGCCGCGGTTGGTCTCCTTCATGAGCTTGTAGTTGAAGGTGTGGCGAGACTTTTTGTCCTTGGCAGCCCAGATGATGGTTTCGGTGGCGTGGGTGAAATAGCGGCAGGAGAGATTGGGAGGCGGGTTGGGCTTAACCCAGGAAATGTCGTTGAGGAGCTTGAAGCCAAGCTGCTGCATGGCGAAGCCGACGGAATGAATGACGTGGGCTGTGCCGCTGACCCAGATGGAGCCGTTGGGCTGAAGGACGCGCTGGCAAGCGGCCAGCCAGGAGCGATTGAACTCGTGGTTGGCTTCGGCGCCGCGCGAGCGGTCCCAGGCGCCTTTGTTGACGCTGACCATGCGTCCGGCGTGGCAGGTGATCCCGCCGTTGGAAAGGAAATAGGGGGGATCGGCGAAGATGAGGTCGACGGAGTTTTCTGGAATAGCGGCGAGGATTTCCAGGCAATCGCCTTGATAGATTTTGATGTGATGCAATGGGTCGTGGAAGACAGGGGCGGGCAAGGTTTGAGTGGATGAATGGGCGCGCATGGGAACCAGGAAACGGATCGGATCGTTGATCGAATCGATAACAGTGTCAAGCGGCTAAGGAGACTTGGATTGCGACCAGGAGTTTGGCCAAGGCTACCCAGAGGTAATCGAATCGCAGAGGGATTCATCGCTCACAGAATGCGCGAGCGAATGCAGCAGGCGGTTTTGCCACTGGCGTCCCCTGGGGCGCTTCGCCTCCGGGCAGACTCGATGACCGCGGGGGTGCGAAATGGGGGACCATGATTGGCGGTACTTGGGTACTGGGTGCGAAGTACCGGAGCGAATGAACCTTGCGGACTATGGTGCGGGACAGGGGGCACAGGCAAACTGCACACGTGGTCGGGAGTTAGCGCAGGTTGTCCTGATAAGGCGCTCCGGCGCCGGACAAAAGGCACTAATTACCGCATCACTTACCTCCATCACCCACGCCCAGAGCGGCCGGAACCCCCACCGGCCGCTCATTTTTTTTGGGGGGGGGACGGCTGCGGGAGAAGAATGGCAACCGCGACGAACGACCGGCCCCGCGCATGGCTTCACACGACGCTCATAAATTGAACCGGCAAGGCCGGACCGCGCAGAACGCGTTTCAAATAAAAAGCCCCCGGACTTAACCGGGGGCCTTTTCACCCACGCCAAACTGATCGATGCAAACCGCCTCCGCGCAGCCGGCTCGCGTTTTTTTCCATCCACTCCGAGAGGAAAGAAAAAGCCGAGCTTCAGCGCGGCCGGAGCGCGGGACGGTAGCTGCCCAAGGAGCGCGGGCGCATGCGCAGGCGCGGGCCAATCGGGGGCGGCACGTTGCGGAGAGGCACGCCACAATTGCTGCACATTCCGGAACTTTCTGAATGCACGCGCAGCCAGTGGCCGCGAGCCTGGCATTCTGGATTGATGCATTGAACGGTCCAGCCGGGCAAATACTGCATGTGCGCCTCCGGGACGAAGTCCGCATCCAGCGCGGAACTCTTTGGTTGGGAGAATTTTGCGCCGGAGGCACTTGTGTGTCAAGAGGAATCGGTACTATTAGTAGGGGGTGGGTTGCAGGGCTGGAATTGCGCAACGCTCGCGCGAGGAAGGGATCTTGCGCGCCAGCGAGCGGCTGCAAACTTAAACGGAATGCCGGGGTGAGAGGCGCGGTATCAGAGTGGGGGAATCGGCGGAACGGGCTGTGAGCGCGGAGAAGCGGGGGGCGTTGCGGGTTCCGGACGGGCGGGGGCAGCGGCGCTCGGCAGCGCGCGAAGCTTGTCTTCGAGCGTGGCGATTTTGGCCTTCAAGGCTTCCACGGCTGCAAGCCTGGCTACGATATCGGCTTGCATAGCGTTGAGGCGCGCTTTGCCGGCTTTGTCTTCCGCAAAATTTGTTTTGGAATAGTAGGTCTCGCGCTGGAGGTCGAATGCGCGCTGAGATACGTCGAGAACCCGCTGCGCTTCGATCAGCTGCTCTTTTAAGGTGTTCATTTCGGCGGTGGCTTCGATGCGCTGCTTTTCGAGGGCTTGTGGGTCATTTGCGGCGCGAGGGGCAGCTGGCGCGCGGGGCTGAGCGATGCGGGAGACTGGCGCGTTCTCAGAAGCTGAAGCAGGCGGTTCTGCTGACGCGGGCGCCGGGCCAATGGTATTGACGCCGCCACCGGTGGTGGGAAGGGTGTCATTGTCCCAAACGCGTTCTGGCCGAGGCGGCGCTTTTTTGTGTTGGCGGGCGCGGCGAGCGGCTGCAGCGACGGATTCATTCTGCTGGGATTGAGGCTGAGCCGTTGCGAGCGGGGCTGCGGCGAGGTAGAGCAAGCTCAGGAAGATTGCGGCAATTTCGACGGGCACGCGTTTCATGTTTTTCACTCCCTGCCAAGACACAGGAAATATGCTAGTCCCTGGGGGCTGCGACTGCAACGACGTTGCGCTGGGGACGACACCAGAGGATAACGGGCTATGCGGCGTGCCGACCATAAGGGCGGGGGGTCCCCCCGGGAAATTTTCCGGCCACGTTCGTACCGTGGAGTACGGTAAGATTCTGAGGTGCGGACAAAATATCTTCGAGCAATTGTTCTGCTGCTTGTGCAGGCTTGCGCTTATCCACTGAGCGCGCAGCAGCCTGATGACGGCCGCGCAGGGCGCGCAACCACGACGACTGAAAGAAAACTTCCCAGCACGCGGGCCGCACATCGTTTCTGGGATCGCACGAACATTTTATTGTTTACCGGGGTGGGAGCGTCGCGGGCGTTCGATTATTCGTCAACGCTGAATATGCGCAAACGAGGGCGGCAGGAAATTTTGCTGACCAATGAGATTGTGGATAATCGTCCACTGTTTGCAGGAATTGAAGCGGCGGGCACAGCGGCGTCGATGGGAGTGTCTTACCTGTTTCACCGGTCGGGACACCATCGCCTGGAACGACTGACGTCGATCATTCATTTGGGACTGGCAACCGGGGGCGCGATACGAAATTATTCTTTGCGGACCGCGTATCCGGCGAGGGGTCAGTAGCGTGCTGGGGCGGAGCGAGCGTCGCGCACAATTGCTGATTATTGCGGCGGTTATTGCGATTGGCGCGATGGGGGCGAGCGCTACGTTGGTTAGCGGCGCGGGATTTGCGGCGGCGGTTGCGCCTGGCCGGCCCGCGGCACGAGAGCAAATTGAGGCGGCACCAACGCAGAATGGGCCATCGCGTACGCCGCCGGCAGGGGCGGAGAAAAAGGAAACATCCACGTATAAGCTTTCGCCGGAGAGATACGCGCAAGCGATCGCGTATTCGCGCGCGGGCTATCGCCTCTACTTCGTGCGGTTCGCGTACGGCCTAACGATTCTGTGGATGCTGCTGCGATTTAGAATTGCGCGAAGGTTTCGAGATTGGGCGGAAGCGGCTTCGGGAATTCGTTTCGTGCAGGTGGCGATTTTTGTGCTCCTGCTTTCGCTTACGATCGATGGCCTAGAGCTGCCGCTCAGGTTCTACGGACACTCGCTGGCGCTGCACTATGGTCAGTCCGTACAAGGGTGGGGCTCATGGTTGTGGGATTGGACCAAGGGGGAAATGATAGGTGTGAGCCTTGGCGCGATGCTGGCATGGATTTTGTATAGCATGATCCGCTGGCGCCCGCGCAGATGGTGGTTTTATTTCTGGGTGGCGGCACTGCCGATCGGACTGTTGCTGGTGTTTAGCGGGCCGCTGATTATTGATCCGCTCTTCAATAAATTCGAGCCACTGGAGAAGTCCTATGCCGAGTTGGTGACCGCGATTGAACAAGTGGTGCAGCGTGGCGGGATGGATATTCCGCGAGAACGTATGTTCCTGATGAGAGCCAGCGAGAAAAATACCGAAATTAATGCATACGTAACCGGGATAGGGGCATCGAAGCGGGTGGTGGTGTGGGACAACACCATACGCGACACCACGCTGCCGGAGACCCTTTTTATTTTTGGCCATGAAATGGGGCATTACGTTCTGCATCATGTCTGGAAGGGTTTTATTTTCTTTGCGGTTTTTCTGTTCGTGCTGCTATATGCGGGATTCCACGCGTTGCATTGGATGCTGGGACGGTGGGGCGCATCATGGGGAATTTATGCTCCCGAAGATCTGGCTACACTTCCGGTTATGCTGCTGCTGATGTCCGTTATTCTTTTTTTTGGCACGCCGATTATCAGCGCTTACAGCCGCAATCAAGAGCATCAGGCGGATATATACGGACTCGAAGTGATTCACGGAATCGTGCCGAATTCCTCGGAGGTAGCGGCGCATGCGTTTCAGGTGCTAGGAGAAGTTGATCTCTCCGATCCGAATCCGCCGGCATTCATCGCGTTCTGGCTGTATAGCCA
>JRHI01001301.1_pt1 | contig 21754 bp, 23 predicted proteins | sample 215371 | NCBI WGS metagenome assembly JRHI01 (sample SAMN02929681, study PRJNA255918) | sediment metagenome | biome: cave system; feature: Ice Cave; material: Sediment; isolation source: sediment from deep within a dark volcanic ice cave with no known source of... ...
CCGTGCAAACTACGGCTCGAATCCGCTAAGTGCGGCTAAAGAGGCTGTCCTTGGCCTGTGCGAAGAACGTCAGCCAGGAGGGGCCGTTCAATGCAGAAGGGTCGGGGCGGTAGTGCTTTGCGAGCACACGGCGCACGGTATCCTTGTCGATCGCGACGCCGAACGCATGGGAGATCTGCTGGGCGATGCGCATGCAGCCGAAACGTGGATTACGCCGCTTCATCTCGACGATGGCCGCGATGAGTTCGGCAGACGGGCCCTTCGGCCCCGGCCTGCGGCGAGGTGTGGAGGAGGAAAAGAGCAAGCTATATTTCCTATTCACCAGAGCCTTGTGGAACTTGAGCAGCGTTGCGGGCTTGATGAGCGCGCCAAGCTTCGGTATCCGGCGCGGACTCACGAATAACGTAGCCAGTCCGAGCAGGAGGCGATCGATTGAGGTGAGATTCGGCGCACGTTGCTGGGAGCGGTTACTGATCATGAGCTGATGCTTCAGCAGAAGAGATTCCGCAACAAGTGCGCGTGCGCCGCCAGAGCGGAGGAGCTTGGCGCAGGTCACCAGAAGGTGGACGAGGAGGATGAGGAGCTCGCGCATCTCGCGAACACTACCATCAACACCAGTCCATGCAAGACTCCCCGGCGCGGGCGAATCCCGTCATACTACGAATTCGCACCCAACACGATTCTCGCATGCGATTTCTTTGTGGTGGTCACTGCGACGTTCCGGATGCTCTACGTGTTTGTGGTCATCGAGCATGGGACGCGCCGACTGGCGCATGTGAACGTGACGGCGCACCCGAGCGCAGACTGGACGCTACAGCAGCTGAGGGAAGTGATCGGTGACAATGACGATCACCACAAGTATCTAATCCACGATCGGGATCGGATCTTCGCGCGGGACCTGGACAACTCGATTCAGGCGCTCGGTGTTGATGTAATAAGGACGCCGATCGCGAGTCCGAAAGCGAATTGGATCTGCGAGCGTGTAATTGGGACGATTCGGCGAGAGTGCCTCGATTGGATGATTCCGCTTTCGGAGGCGCACCTGCGGACAATACTCATCGAGTGGGTCACTCATTACAACACCGGACGTCCTCATAGCGCGTTGGGTCCAGGCGTGCCCGATCCCCCGTGGCCAGCAGCCGTGTTGCCGAAAGCCAAATCGCGCCATCGACTAGCGGCGGGCGCGTTCGTGCGCGTGAAATCAGTGCTGAGGGGCCTGCATCACGAATATTCGCTCGCGATTGTGTAGACACTGTCAATACTTGCGGAGCACAGGCTCATCGGAACCCTGCGACGCGACTGCCTCGATCACGTCGTTGTTCTGAACGAACGGCATCTCAGGCGCATCGTGGCCCGATATCTCGATTACTACCATGACTGGCGAACGCACCTCTCCCTATCGAAGGATGCACCGAATTGGCGGACGGTGCATCCGCCAGATCGGGGCAGGGTGGTCGAGTTTTGCGATCTTGACGGACTGCATTATCACTACCAACGGTTGGCCGCGTAAGGGGAACCGCTGTCCGAATGCTCGCGATGGGTTTTCGGGAACCACGGTCTTCTTACTGCTATTGAGAATGACACGCTGGTGCACCTCGCGCTAGGTCACCCGCTTCGGGTCGCCCATAAAACCAGGAGGAATGAAATGCGCACCATGGAATCGCGCTTCGAGTTCTGGTTCGGGCGCTGCGCCGGCGGCAGTGATCTCCTGCGCATAGCTGCCTGAATCGTCCTGCGGGTCGTAGCCCATCTCGGCCGCTCGACCCTTGGCGTACAGACTGCGATCGTTCTTCGACGTCCCATAGAGAATCTCGAAGTGCACGTTCGGCGCTGTTAGGCTTGTGTTGAAAAGTCGCACGGCGTCGTTCGGGCTGAGCCACGTGCCGAGCTCACGCGTCAGCGTGGGCTTCGGCCGGAACGAGGCGATGCGCAGGCAGACGACTTCGAGACCGTACTTGTCGGCGTAGAGGCGTCCGGTGGCTTCGCCGAACACCTTGGCCACGCCGTACAGGCTGTCGGGCAGCACCGGCGAATCGGCGCTCGCCTGGACCTTACGCGGAAGGAATCCGTGGTAATGGATGGAGCTCGCGAACACGACACGTCGTACGTTCTTCAGCCGTGCCGCTTCGAAAGCGTTATAAGTCGTTTCGATGTTGTTGTGAAGCACGTCCTTCCACTTCAGCTCCGCGCCTACGAGGCTGGCCAAGTGAATGATGGCATCGGCGCCATCGGCCAATTCAGCCACCGCGTCTAGATCGCTCAGGTTTGCGGTCACGATTTCCTCATCCGCCGCAGCGGTGCCGAGATCGGACACATCGGCGAGTCGAAACCTTCTTCCCGGTGCCTTTAGTCCCTGCCGCAGCGCGCGGCCGATGCGTCCGGCCGCGCCGGTAATCAGAATCAACGCCATGTCTGTGGGTCCTTCGTGATGATTAGGAAACTGGGCCTTCGTCGACCAGCGGTTGGTCGCGCTCGTATCTCCCGAACGAAAGGCGCGAGAGATCGAGAGTCTGAAACCGTCCGGTCGTGATCAGCTCGGTCAATCCTCGCCCCACGGCCGGCGCGTGTTGGAGGCCGTGGCCGGAGAATCCGGCGGCCACGTAGAAGTTGTCGATGTGGCCGGTCCACGGTCCCACGAACGGACAGCGATCGAATACGCTCATATCGTAGTGCCCGCTCCAGCAGCTTTGCAGCTTCAGCGATTCGAATGCAGGAATGCGACTCGCAAGCCGCGGCCATACCTCATCGTCGAACCACTTGTAGTCGAGGTCCCAGTTGAAGCCGTAGGGCGTCTTATAGTCAGTTAGGCCGGTCAGGTAGCCCCGGCCTTCGGGTCGAACACTGATGCCGTTCATGTCCCGCGTAAGGGGCAGTGGATCGAGCGCATTGCGAGTTTCGAAGTAGTAGCTCATCCGACGTAACGGAGCGACGGGTATCGTCATTCCCACGAAGCGCGATACGTCGGGTGCCCAGCAATTCGCGCAATTTACGATACACGCTGCGTCTAGTGTTGCACCCGATTCGAGGCGAACCGACTGGGCGGTCCTGCCTTCGACGTTGATGCCGATGACACGATCCTTCCGGTATTCCACTCCGAGAGCGCGTGCTTTGCCTTTGAAGCCATGCAACGCGCCCGAAGGATCGATCCAGCCGTCATCGGGCGACCACAAGCCGGCATCGATGTCGTCGATGAAGATCGACGGAAACTTGGCGCGCACCGCCGTGCGTTCCAATATTTCCGTGCGTACGCCTGCTGCATCCATCGTCTTTTTCACGGCTTCGATCTGGCCGACGCCCTGGGTTCCGGCGACCATGTAGAGATACCCGCCGGGCTTGAAGCTCGCATCGCCGGGAAGCTCGCCGTCCACGGTCACGTACTCGGCGAAGTTCCGATAGACGGTATTCGCGTAAGTCGACATCGCCACCTTCTCGGGAAGCGAGAAGGTGCGCCTCACCGTGCCCGTGGCCCGCGGCGTGGCCGCAAACTCGTACGAGGGATCGGGCTCTATAACGACTACGCTCGCAGCTCGACCGGCGCTTGCCAGGTAGTACGCGGTGCTCGACCCGATGATCGCGCCGCCGATGATTACGACGGTGGAATCGTTAGGCACGCGCACCTGCTTCCGTGGCCTCGATGGTCATCACCATTTCGCCGAACGGCCGAACGTGAACGCTCTGCGCTGGCCGAACGACGGTCGTGGTGTCCATTTGCTCGATGATGGCGGGGCCCGCGATGCAGGTGTCGGGCCGCAGGCTCGTGCGCTCATAGATCGGGCAGGAAACGTAGCCGCCGGGTTGCTCGAAGTACACATCGCGCTTGCCCGACATCGGCGGTGCATTGGACGACACTGCGGGCACGAGCGGTGACCGCGGATACTCGTGCATCCGTGCGGTGGCCACAGCGCGGAAGGTGACGACTTGCACCTCGTCATCGGGCGCGAATCCGTACATGCGCTGATGGGCGTGTATGAAGCCGCGGCGAAGCTCACTCGCGACGTCTGTATCGTGGCGATAGCTTTGCAGGGGGACGCGCAGCTCGTGGCTCTGGCCCTTGTAGCGCATGTCGACGGCGTAAGCCACCGACTGGCGCAGCTCGTCGATCGCCTCTTTGCGAAACCACGCGCGCGACTCCGTATCGAGTTCTCCGAGAATCGCGCGGATCGGCTTCGTGGCGTCGGCGTTGAGATCCTGGATACGCGTCTTGCTAAAATCAGCGCGAGTATCGGCGATCAGCAGGCCCTCCGCGCACAGCAGGCCCGGGCTCTTCGGGATGATCACGCTGCGCATGCCGAGCTCGGCGGCCAGTTGGCCAGCGAGCAGCGGACCACCGCCGCCGAAGGCGACCAGAGAGAATTCGCGTGGGTCGTGGCCGCGTTCCACCGAAGTGACGCGCACCGCCTGCAGCATGTTCTCGTTAAGGATCGTCAGTATCCCTACGGCGGCCTCTTCTACGCTGAGGCCCATCGGCGTGGCGATCTTGTCTTGTATGGCCTTTCGCGCGGCGTCGTGATTCACAGGGACGCGCCCGCCAAGCAACCCGGCCGGGTTGAGGCGGCCGAGTACGAGGTTCGCGTCCGTCACCGTCGGCTCGGTGCCACCCCGGCCGTAGCACACGGGTCCTGGCATCGCGCCGGCACTTTCGGGTCCGACGTGCAGGAAGCCGCCGGCGTCAAGCCACGCGATGCTGCCTCCGCCGGCCCCGATCGAGAGAACGTCGATCATCGGGAATCGAACCGGGTATCCGGCGAAATCACGCTCCGAGGCGAACAGCGGTTCGCCGTTTTCCACCAGGCAAATATCGGCGGTCGTCCCGCCGACATCGAAGGTGATCACGTTGGGCTCGCCGAGATCCATCGCGACTTTGATTGCGCCGATCACGCCGGCTGCGGGGCCCGAGGCAAGTGTGCGTACAGGGTAGCGTGAGGCGTCTTCGGGAGAAGCGACGCCGCCGTTCGACTGGAGGATCTTCGGCTCGACGACCAAGCCGTTGATGCGCGCGTCGTTGACGATGTTCTCCAGGTACTGCTTCATCACGGGTCCGAGCGATGCGTTGAGTACTGCGGTGCTGACGCGTTCGTACTCGCGAAACTCGGGAAGAACTTCGAACGACGCGGTCATGTACGTGTCGGGAAAGTGCTTCGCCAACCACCCCCGGGCGAGGCGTTCGTGCGCGGGGTCGTCGTAGCTGTTGAGGAAGCACACCGCGATTGCCTTGACACCGTCGGCGATCATCTCGCGCGCGGCACCGACGACGTCATCCTCGCGCGGTGCAACGTCGTCGCGCCCGAACAGATACTTGCGCTCGACGACTTCGTGGCGATGACGGCGTAACGCAGGCGGCACCGGCTTGGCTACGTCGATGTTGTAGATGTGAGGCTGGCGTTGCCGGCGTATTTCGAGCAAGTCACGAAATCCCTTGGTCGTGATCAAGCCCGCGGTGGCCGTTCGCTTTTGTACGAGCGCATTGGTGGCCACCGTCGTGCCGTTCGCGAAATATTGAATCGCCGCGGGGTCGATGCGTGCTTGCGCGATGATCTCGGCGGTACCCACGCCAATCGCCTTGGACGGCATCTCGGGTGTCGACAGGATCTTGTGCTGGAAGACGCGCCCGGTGTCGATCTCGATCAGCTCGATGTCGGTATGCGTGCCGCCGACGTCCACGCCGAGGATGAAACGGCGCGATGATGATTCGGTACTGTTCATGATGCTTGTCCACGTAGTTCGCGCGTGCGCGCCGCATCGATCACGCCGTCGATAGTGCTTACGCCGTATTGACGCTGCGCCTGTTCAGGTGTGATGCGGCCGTCCCGGATGTCCGCCAGCACGCCCTCAACATCACGCGTCAGCGGCTCGCCGTAGCCCGCGCCGGACGGTGTCTCGATGCGCAACTGGTCCCCCTTTTTCACGGCTACGGCGGAGAACGACGCTTCGAGACGGCTCGGCGTAGGCGAGGCGGGCTGCAGTACAAATCGCCCGGTGCCCCCATCCCCGCCGCCGAACAGACCCGTGGCCCCCTGCGTTTGCCGCAAACCGCGCCCGGAGATGGTGACCTCGTCGCCGAGAAAGGTGATGTCGCGACGCGTTCCCATTCCACCACGATGCGCGCCAGCGCCACCCGAATCCTCGATCAGTTCGTAGCAATCGACGGTGATCGGGTACTCGTGTTCTAGCGACTCGATGGGGAGATTGGCGGAGCCTGAAACATGCACGCGCACGGCGTCGTGCCCGTCACGCCTGCATGTCGCCCCGGAAGCACCGGCAAACGTTTCGTAATCGACAAAATACTCGCGCGTTCGCGGGTCCTTGCCGCTGACGATCACGCCCTGATAAGGCCCGCAGCCCGCCATCACGCGAGTTGGGTCGGCCTTGGCCATTGCGCCGAAGATCAGGTCTCCAAGAATGTTGCCGGTGGCTGCGCGGTCGCCCACTGCGGCCGGTGGAACCGCGTTAAATACCGTTCCCGCAGGAGCAATCACATCGACGCAACTGTAGGTTCCCCAATTGGCGGGAAGATCAGGGTCGAGCAGCGCCTTCACCGCGTAGTACACTCCCGCGAGACAGGCGTTGAGCGGCATGTTCCTCGCGCCAGCGACTTGCGGGCTGGTGCCGGTAAAGTCGAACACGATGCGCTCGTCCTCGACGATCAGCGCAACCGCGAGCGAAACCATTCGATCCGAAACACCGTCGTTGTCGAGATAGTCGGTGTTCTCGTAACGGCCATTGGGAATCGCACGGATCGCCGCGCGAGTGCGCGCCGCGGCGTGATTCAGGATCGCCTCGATCGCCGCGGCGACGAACGCCTGCGAAAACTTTGCGTGAATCGCCTGAACGCGCTGCACGCCGGTGCGAATCGACGCGAGCTGGGCATTGATGTCGCCGTCGCGATCCTTCGGTCGCCGAGAGTTGAGCGCAAGGAAGGCGAAGATGTCCGGCTGCAGCACGCCCGCGCGCACCAGGCGAACAAGTGGAATGCGCAGCCCTTCCTGGAAGATGTCGGTGCAGTCGGCGCTTTCGCTGCCGGGGACGCGGCCTCCGACGTCGGAGTGGTGGGCGAGATTGGCAACGAAGGCGACGATGTTTCCTTCGCGAAATACCGGGCTGATCAGCGTTATGTCGGGTAGATGGGAACCGCCGCCAGAATAGGGATCGTTGGTGATGAAGCAATCACCCGCCGAGATGGCGCTGTCGTCGAAGCGGCGCCGGATATTCTCAACCACACCCATCAGCGCGCTCAGGTGAATCGGGCCGATGGCGCTCAATGCGATCAACCGGCCCGCCGGATCGAAGATCGCCACGGAGCAATCGCGGCGCTCGCGTATGTTCGGTGAATACGCCGACCGCACCAGCGTGACGAACATCTCCTCGGCGGCAGCGATGAAACGCCTCGCGATCACTTCGGTGGTGATGGTGTCGGGTGCGCTCCGCTTCTGACTAACTTGATCCACGCTCGGTTCTCCCTATGCGTTCGGACGAGCCATCGCGCCAAGGCGCAGAAACTCGTCGATTCCTCCGGTGATACGCGGCGGCGGCAGACAGCGATCCAGCGGTTCGCTGATTTGGTTTTTGCCGCTGCCGGTACCAATCCAGACGATGACTTGGTCGCGAATCTCCCGGCAGAACTGTTGTTGCTCGCGATCCTTGAGCGCGGCGATTGGCGTCACGCTCGCCGGCTGTAGCGACAGTCCTTCGCAACGAGCCACTTCGCGCTGTGCGTCGTACACCGCTTCGTCATCGGCGACCAGGCATCGTCCTCCGGTTGCGTTGACAATCTCGATGGCGCGGTTACCGGCGGCGGGAAACGGATGGCCCAGGCCGAGAAGCGCGGTTCGGCCAGAACTGCGTTGCACGGCGGAGCGCGTACGCCACGCTTGCTCGAGCGGCGAGCAGCCGCGAGGCTGAACGACATCAATCGCTGGCATCGTGTCAATCCAGCCGAGCTCGCGCAGTTCCGAGAATCCTTTGAAGAGAGCAAGGACGTTGGTGCAGCCGGAGGTGGGGATCAGCACGCGATCCGGTGCCTTCCATCCGAGGTCCTGACAGATTTCGAAGGCGATGGTCTTCTTGCCTTCGATGCGGAACAGGTTGTACGGCTGGATTGCGTGGAATAGCCCGAATCGCTGCGAAACCTCGGTGGCGATCGCCGTGCCTTCGAGCATCCCGCCTTCGACAACGAAGAAGCGCTGACCGGTGGCGAGACATTGCAGCCGCAGCGTGTCGGTGGTGTCGTCGCGGATGAATCCGCAGAACTCGAGGTCTGCGGCGGCCGCGTACGCGGCCAACGACGCGGCAAGGTTGCCGGAAGACGCGACGGTGAGTCCGCGCTGACCGGACTCCTTGCACTTGCTCGCCGTGACAGACGCGCCGCGGTCCTTGAACGATCCGGTGGGATTGCGGGACTCGTCCTTCACGTACAGAGCAGCAAGCCCCAGGCTGGCGCCCAGCCGCCGGTTCCTGAGCAGCGGTGTTGCGCCCTCGCGGAGAGTTACGATGCTCTCGGGGGCGGTGACCGGAAGCAGGAACTGCCAATCCCATTGCGAATGCGGGCGCTGCAATCGGTCGCGATCGATGCGACTACGCACCTTGGGCAAATCGTAAACTGCCTCGACGGCACTACGCCCAGGCGATGGCCCTTCCCAGTTGAAGTCGGGCGTGACCAGGCCTTCGGGATCGTCGACCGCTCGATAGCCGATCAGTGCACTCGGCTCACCGGGCATCAGTTGCTAACCTCGGTAGAACTATGTGCGGGCGGGCAATGGCTTCGAACGGTCATTGCCGTTCACCGAGCGCGTCGATGTCCCTCAACTCCGAGCAGACCCAGAAGATCACCGCATCCTTTCTCGATCCGCGCAGGCATAGATGCCCCATCGTGCTGTCGATGTAAGCGCAATCGCCGGCCTTGAGCCGGATCGGTTCGTAGTGCTCCGTGTGCAGTACGACTTCCCCCGACACAACGTAGAGCACTTCTTCGCCGGGATGGGAGTTCAGGCGCTCGATGTGCGTGCTTCTGTCGGCGTAGATGCGTCCGATCATTGGTTGCATCTTCTTTTTCGCTAGATCGGTGCACAGCAGTTCCCAACTGTGCGTCCCGATCGAGTGCACGACGCCTTCGCCGTTGCGGCAAATGGACCGTCGTGCGGTCGCCGGGGTGGATGTGGACTCGCTCACGAGATCGCCGATCTCCACTCCAAGGCCGTGCGCAAGACGCAGCAAGTTGCCGTACGTAGGCGAGATCACGCCGTTCTCGATCTTCGAGATCGTCGAAGCGGCGACGCCGCATTTCTCGGCAACGACGTTCAGCGTCAGGTTCTTGCCCTTGCGTATTGCCGCGACCCGCACGCCGAGGGCCGCCGTGGCCTTGGTGCTGTCGATTGGCATGGCGGCGCGTACCGCACTTGCGGCGATCGGTCGACGGCTTGACGTACGTCGTTGCCCGGCGGGTGCTGCGCCGGGCTGGGGGCGGGGGCGCAGGCGATTCGTCGAGTCGTGGATGGTCATGAAAATAATTGTCGGATAAGAGAAAAGTGTAGCATGATGTAGCACGCACCTCAACCGGGTGCAACGCGATCCGGATGAAATCGATATCACCAACCGTGCAACGTGCAGATCTCGCGAGTGACCGTGCTGGAGTACGAGCGACGGCTGGACGGCCGCTCGTGGAACCCGGCTTTTCGCTGGCGCGAACGCCGCGCAGCACTGCTCACGATCGAGGCGACCTCCGGCGTGAAGGGCGTGGGAGAAGCGTGGACGCGTTACGCCGAATGCGAGCCGGTGCTACAGCTCCTCGCCGAAACGGTTCCGCGCCTGCTGGGACGGCGGATCGATGATCGGAGCGATATTGCCGATGTCGTGGGAAGCCTTTTCGCGGTGATCGACACGCATCACACCGCTGCGGTCTCAAGCGCGGTGGAGATCACGCTGTCGGATCTCGTCGCGCGCGATCAAGGCGTTCCTCTTTGGAAGTGTTTGGGTGGCAGTGCGGGGATCGTACGGGTGTACGCAAGCGGCGGTCTCTATCGCGACGCAACGAGCGATGCCGACCTCGCGAAGGAGCTGCGCGGCTACGTCGATAGGGGGTCCAATCGCGTGAAAATGAAGATCGGTGCGCTCGACCCCGATGTCGATTTCTCTCGAGTACATGCGGTGCGCGAGGCAATCGGATCGCAAACGTCACTCTGGGTCGACGCCGTGAATCAGCTCGCGGTTGACGGCGCGACGGAGCAATGCGCGGCGCTCGCGCGCCTCGGGGTCGAGGCCATCCAGGCGCCTTTGCCGGAAAGCGACTTCGCGGGAATGGCGCAGATCAATCGGGACACGATGCCGGTGATTGCCGGCGAAGCGCAGTACGCGCCCGACTATTTTCGTAAGCTGCTCGAGGCCGAGGCCGCCACCTACGTCCAGTTCTGTCTGGGCCTGGTCGGTGGATTCGATGGTGCCGCGGCCCTCGATGCGATGGCGCAAGCCTACGGCTGTCGCTCCACGCCGATGTGCTTTTCGACGGCAGTTATGCAAGCGGCCACTCTGCACTACGCGGCGAGCCATTCCAACGCCGCGTGCGCCGAATTTCACTGCTTTCATGACCATCTCGCGGCGTTGGCGCCCGCGTCGTGGTCCGAGATCGGGAACGGAAGCATTCAACTCGGCAGCGAGCCGGGATTGGGCCTGGCACCGATCACCGTCGGGCCTCAGGCGGACGGGGGCACGATCCGGATTTTTCGCGATTTGCAGTAGAAAGATGTTCGACTTGGGTGGTACTCGTTGGTAACCGAAGGTGGAAACGACTGAGGGAGAGGGCGATGAATAGAGCACTTAAGTGGGGGTTGGTAGTCGGCGCAATGATGGGATACGGCATGGTGTCGGTTGCCCACGCCGATCAACTGGGCGATGTCAAGGCGAAGGGTGTTCTTACCTGCGGCGTACTCGCCAATCTCGAGCCGTTCGGTTTCCAGGATCCGAATACGCGCGAGTACACGGGTTACGACGTCGATTTCTGTAACGCGGTGGCGAAAGGATTGGGGGTAAAACCTGAGTTGAAAGCAGTTTCGCTCGAAGCGCGTATCCCGGAGCTTCTGCAAAAGCGTATCGATATCCTGGCGGCGGCGCTGGGCTACACGCCGGATCGCGCCAAGCAGATTGCCTTCAGCGATGCCTACTTCGTCAGCCGATCGATGGTCGTCGCCCATGAGGGTAAGGGCTTCACGAAGACGCAGGATCTCGCCGGCAAGCGCATCAGCGTGGTGCGCGGCGGAACCATCGCGATTTTCATCGCCAAGGCACTGCCCACCGCCACCACCGTAGCTTTCGACGACTATCCCGCCGCCTTTCTTGCGTTCGGCCAGGAAAAGGTTGACGGCTTCGGCACACCGGAAATTGCGCTGTTGCGCTTCAAGGCGAAAATGGAAAAGCAGATCCCGATGGTCCTTCTTTCGCCTCCCGTGGGGGAGGAGCTCTGGGGGCTCGGCATGCGCAGCGACGAGGATGGCTTTAAGAGGGCCGTGAATGGGGTGCTTCAGGACATGGAACGCTCCGGCGAAGCGCAGAAAATCTTCGACAAGTGGCTGGGTGGCGCGACGATTTTCAAGATGCGCCGGGAATTCAAGATCGCCCCCATCCCTCCTCAGTGACGGCGATGGTCGGTTGCGACGTCAGGTCGCACGCCGCGGCGGGTTGAGCGGAGGGCGGAGCTAGGTGCCCTCCGGCCGATTCGCGCACGGATGAGCTTCGACCTATCTGCGGTGGTCGCCGGCGCGTATTCGTCGCGCCTGCTCGACGGACTGCAGATCACGTTGTGGCTGACGGGCGTCAGCTGGCTCCTGGCTTATGCCCTTGGCACCGTGCTGGCCGTCGCCTACATGGCCAACAACCGGATCGTCCGAGGGATGGTCTTTGTCTATGTCGAGTTCCATCGCAATGTGCCGCTGCTAGTGCTCATTTTGCTTTGGTACTTCGGCGTATTCACGCTGGCGCCCGGCTGGCTGGCATCGTGGACCAATGGCCCGGGCAGCGAATTTCGCGCCTCGGCCTTTGCTGTCGGCCTGTGTATGGCCGCCTATGTCGCCGAGGACATACGAAGCGGCGTCCGCTCGCTGCCCGTCGGGCAGAACGAAGCTGCGCGGGCACTCGGGTTGAGCTACCTGCAATCGGCTACCTGGGTGATTCTTCCGCAGGCAGTGCGCATCGCGATTCCGCTGCTGGTCAACCGCGCGATCATCTTCTTCAAGGGCAGCGCACTCGCGATGACGGTGGGCGTCGCAGAGCTGACCTACGTCACCCGCGAGATCGAGAACGCGACTTTTCGCACGTTTGAAGCCTATCTGATCGCGACGGGCATATACGTCGCCATTTCGCTGCTGATCATGGCGGTCGGCGCGATGATCGAACGTCGCTTCGCGATCGGGAGCCGTTAATTGCTGGACGTTCTGCTCGGAAGTTGGCAATTCTTCCTTATCGGTCAATATCCGAACGGGCCCGTCGGCGGCCTCGCGCTTACGATTGCGCTGTCGGTGCTGGGCCTGGTCCTGTCGTTTCCGTTCAGCATCCTGATCGCGCTTGCGCGCACGAGCCCCATGGCGATATTTCGCGTGCCGGCTCTCGTGCTCGTCTACGCTGTTCGCGGCATACCGCTGATCATGCTGATTTTCTGGGCGTACTTCGTCGTGCCGCTCATCGTGGGGCGCGCGGTGCCCGGGTTCACCACGATGGTGTGCACGCTCGTTATCTACGAAAGCGTCTACCTGAGCGATGTCATCCGTGCTGGCATCCAGGCGCTGCCCGCCGGACAGACCGAGGCCGCTCGCTCGCTCGGGTTGAGCTACCTGCGAACCGTTTGGTACGTCATCATGCCGCAGGCGCTGTACAACATGGTTCCGGGCATGGTGAGCCAGTTCGTTTCCATCATCAAGGAGACGTCGCTCGCTTCGGTGATCAGTGTGCACGAGCTCACGTACTCGGCCAATCAGATCAACGCCAGCCTGCTCACGAAGCCGCTGCAGGTCTACCTGATCCTCGCGCTCACGTACTTCGTACTCTGTTTCGCGCTGTCGTCGCTCGCGCGCTACCTCGAGAATCGCGTCACGCGCAAGCGCAATGTCACTCTCGTTCGCCTGCTGGAGCCAGGCGCCACTGCTGCCTGAAGCGATGACTGATCTCGCCGCCGACATGATCACGTTCTCCAGCGTCCAGAAATGGTTCGGCCAGTACCACGCGCTCGCCGACTTCTCCGCGGAAGTCAAGCGCGGCGAGGTCGTCGTCGTATGCGGTCCCTCGGGCTCGGGCAAGTCCACGCTGCTGCGCACGGTCAACCGGCTTGAGGAGATTCAGGGCGGTGCGATCACCTTCGACGGGCAGGACATTCATGCGAAGGGGATCGACCTCAATCATTTCCGCGGTCGGATCGGCTTTGTCTTCCAGCAGTTCAACCTGTTTCCGCATTTGTCCGTCGCCCAAAACATCATGCTTGCGCCGAGGCGCGTGTCGAAGGTAAGCGAGCGGGTAGCCCGGGAACGCGCGTGCGCGCTCCTCGAACGGGTGGGACTGTCCAACAAGGTCGACGCCTATCCGGGGCAGCTTTCGGGCGGACAGCAGCAGCGCGTGGCCATCGCGCGTGCCCTCGCGATGAGTCCGCCTGTGATGCTATTCGACGAACCCACGAGCGCGCTCGACCCCGAATTGGTCGGCGAAGTGTTGGCGGTAATGAAATCCCTCGCGGCAGACGGCATGACGATGGTGTGCGTCACGCACGAGATGGCGTTCGCGAGGGAGGTCGCCGACCGGGTCTGGTTCATGGATCATGGGCGCCTCGTGGAGATCGGATCGCCCGAGGCGTTCTTCTCGAACCCACAGACCCCGCGCGCGCAGAAGTTTCTCACCGATCTGCGCGTGCACTGATCGGGGTCCCAGTCAGCTCTTCACCGGATTCAGGAGCGGAGAATGGCGAAAGGGGTTTCGCTTTCCCGAGCCCGCTCTGTTTTCCGACGGGTTCGCGCTCGCCAGACTCACCTTGGTTGAGACCCGCGCCCTGGATCCGGAGTCGTGGAGAAGGATGCATCGAATTGGCGGACGGTGCATCCGCCAGACCGGGGCAGGGTGGTCGCGTTTTCCGATCTTGGTGGACTCGTAGCGTCCAGATATTGGGACGACAGCTGCAGTAGACTCCGGGCATGGGTTGCGTGCCGCCATTGCTGACCTTCCTGCTGATGGTCATGTCCGGGTGGGTTCATCGGCGCCAACTGATCGTCATCGAGTTCCTTCAAGCCGAGAATCGGACGCTGAAGAAGCGGCTGCACGGCAAGCGGATTCGATTCACCGATGCAGAACGGGCGCTCCTCGCGCGGAAGGCGAAGGCGGTCGGGCGCAAAGCCCTGCTGGAGCTCGACACCATCGTATCTCCCGATACTTTGATGCGTTGGCACCGGCGGCTGGTGGCGCAGAAGTGGGACTTCAGCAACCGACGTCGCCCAGGCCGGCCCGGCATCATGCGCGAGATTGCGCAGCTGATTGTTCGCATGGCGCAGGAGAACCCGGGATGGGGCTACACCCGGATTCAAGGAGCGTTGTCGAATCTTAACCACACGGTGGGGCGGGGGACGGTAGCCAATGTTTTGGAGCGAAATGGCATTGAACCTGCCCCGGAACGTAGCAAGCGCACGACTTGGTCGACCTTCCTAAAGGCGCACTGGAAGGCCTTGGCTGCCAGCGATTTCTTCACTGTGGAAGTCTGGACGCCGAGAGGGCTGGTGACGCACTACGTGTTGTTGTGCGTCCAGCGAAGGCTGGCGCGTTCAGTGGGAGACAGTCCCACCGGGGTAAGAGTCGGAGCCCCGTAGCTTGGGTAGCAGGATCGCAATTGGGAAACCGGGATTCTGAAGCCTACCGACAGCGTCATCAAAAGGATGGCGGCGAGTTACCAGGCCGTAGCGCAAGCGAACGAGAGGTGGCCTCGAAAGTGTGAAGCCCCGGAGGCCGAGCCTGCAACAACTTGGCGAAGGCAGCATGGCCGATCGCGAAACTGACCGATGCGATGAGTCACTCCGGCGGGGTGGTTATCGACGGCATGGTGGCAAAGGACGTGCTAAGCAACTGGCGAGGCCCTCCTCGTCCCGGCGAGAAATCGGCGGAGCAAGGTAGGCCGTATAACCGGCAAACCGGGAAAGCGGCCGAAGGCGAGAGGGAGTCGGACGGGCCCGAAGTAGCGGTGAGGCGGGGTAACGCCCGCGGAGCGAGGGGGCCCTGCTGTCTGTAACGCTTCTGGCATACGGGAGGCAAGGGTGAGATGACAACGACGCCCGTTAGTTTGCAGGACCTGAGACGGAAGCTATACGCCAAGGCGAAGGCTGAACCGCACTGGCGATTCTGGGGTTTGTACGTCCACGTCTGCAAGATGGAGACGCTACGCGCTGCATACGCGATGGCCAAAGCTAATGACGGAGCTCCGGGCAGTGACGGAGTGACCTTCGAGGCCATCGAGGAAGCCGGTGTGGAGGGTTTCCTCGAGCAGGTCCGGGACGAACTGATCGAGCGCCGCTACGTGCCGCTGCGGGCGCGGAAGAAGGAGATACCGAAGGAGGGGAGCAATAAAGTCCGCACTCTTTCGATTCCCTGCATCCGTGACCGCGTGGTACAGGGGGCGCTGAAGCTGATAGTGGAGCCGATCTTCGAGGCGGACTTCCAACCGGGGTCGTTTGGGTATCGCCCGAAGCGGTCAGCGCATCAAGCGGTAATCCGGGTTGCCGATGCAATCGTGCGGGGCAAGACCCGCGTCATCGATATTGATCTCAAGGCTTACTTCGATGGAGTGCGGCATGATGTACTCCTCACCAAAGTGGCCCAGCGGATCAACGATGACGAGGTGTTGCACCTGCTGAAGATCATGCTGAAGGCGAACGGAAAACAGGGTGTCCCGCAAGGCGGTGTGCTTTCGCCCGTCCTCAGCAACCTCTACCTCAACGAGGTGGACCGGATGCTGGAGCGAGCGAAGGAGCGCACGCGTAACGGCAAGTACATTCACATCGAATATGCGCGGTTTGCTGACGATGCGGTGATCTTGCTCGACGCCCATCCGCGCAACGGCTGGCTGCTGAAAGCGGTGGACAAGCGATTACGCGAGGAACTCGCCAAGCTGCACGTCCAGATCAACGAAGAGAAGAGCCGCACCGTCGACCTGGCCCGGGGGGAGAGCTTTGGGTTTCTGGGCTTCGACTTCCGTCGTGTTCGTAGCCAGCAAGGCAAATGGCGGCCACAGTACACGCCCCAGCTGAAGAAGCGGACGGCGTTACTACGAAAGCTGCGAGAGGTCTTTCGGCGATCCCGATCCCAACCTGTCAACGGGGTGGTGGAGATCATCAACCCGATTCTGCGGGGCTGGGTGAACTACTTCGCCATCGGCCACTCCAGCCGGTGCTTCTCCTTCGTCCAACGATGGGTGGAACTGAAGATACGGCGACACTTGATGCGAGCCCGGAAGCGCCGGGGCTTCGGTTGGGAGCGGTGGAGTACGCAGTGGCTGTACGATCACTTGGGGCTGTTCACCGGCTACAAGCTGCGCGTCGATCTGCGGACAGCCCTCTCGGCAGGATAGGTCCCATAACCCGTGGCACGAAGCAGGCAGGTGAGCGTAGTGCGGGAAATCCGCACGCTACGTTCGCTGTGGCGGGGGCTGGAAACGTGATCATGGCAGCCGGAATGAGGGCTACGGCGAAAGCCGCGGGATACCCACCGGAGCCTACCGTCGGCGCGCCAGTCCTCGACCCTACCGTAATCAACCTTGCTGATCGGGTTGTCCACATTGCGGGCGTCACGACTCGGCCGGATGAAGCATGGATGCTTCAGATTGGCCGCAATCTGACGGACGAGAAGAGCGGGGCGCTGGCGACCACGCGCTACCTGATCATCGATCGCGATACGAAGTACTCGGAACGGTTTCGGAAATTGGTTGAGGAAGACGGGAGGCAGGTCATCCCGTAAGCTTCCCCGTCAAGTAGACAGTTCTAAACTGGAGTTTCCGTATCGAGCACGCGCTCGCGGTAGCGCGCTGGCGGCAGGCTTCCCAGCGCGTCGTGCGGTCTGATTTCGTTGTAGCGGTCGATCCAATCGGCGGTGATGTCGCGGACCTCGTCCAGCGAGTCGAACAGATACGCGCTCAGCACTTCTTCGCGGTAGGTCCGGTTGAAGCGCTCGATGTAAGCGTTCTGGTCCGGCTTTCCCGGCTGAATGAAGCGCAGCTCGATGTCCTGCGCCTTGCACCAATCAGTGAACGTCTGGCTCGTTAGCTCGGGGCCATTGTCACAGCGAATCGCGCTGGGTCGGCCGTGGAGGTCGATCATCTGGGTCAGGAACGTGCTGACGCGGGCGGCGGGAATGCTGACGGCGACATCGATACCCAGGGCACCCCGATTGGCTTCGTCGATCACGTTCAGCGTCCGGAAGACGCGACCGCTATAAAGCGTGTCGCGCATGAAGTCGATGGCCCAGACAGCATTCATCCGCGGCTCCACCACCATCGTTTGCCGTTCCCGTTGCGGCACACGTCGCTTGGTCCGCCGCGGTAAATTGAGCCGCAGCTGGCAGTACACCCGCCAGATTCGCTTGTGGTTCCAACCGTAGCCTTGCGCCCGCAGTCGGTCATGACACTTCCAGAAGCCCCATCGCTGTTCCTCGCCCACGATCGCTTGTAACGCGGCGATGACCTCAGCATCTCGCGCTGCCCAATCCAGTCCCGGCTTGTAGTACGCCGCCCGCGACAGCCGGGCTACGTGGCAAGCGCGAACAATCGGCAGATCATGGTCTTCGGTCATGATCCGGATGGCCTCGCGCTTGACGGACGGCGTCAGAGTTTTCGGCTGAGTACGTCCTTGATCGCCGTGTTCTCCAACGCCAAATCCGCGTACATCCGTTTCAACTTGGCGTTCTCGACCTCGAGCTCGCGCAAGCGCTTCAACTCGGGCACGCCTGCGCCGGCGTACTTCGACTTCCAGTGGTAGTAGGTCGCTGCGCTTATTCCATGCTTGCGCGTCAACTGCGCCACTGCGATCCCAGCCTCACCCTCTTTCAGAATCGCGACCACCTGCGATTCGCTGAACCGTGATTTCTTCATCGGACTTCCCTCCAGCACAAAATCCTGCCAGAAAAGTCCAGTTCTTGCTGTCTACCAATAGGGTGAGCTTACGTCTCCTCCATCGACACGAGAAAGTTGTGGGAGGTGTCGAAGTTCGTGACGATGACGTCGGCGAGCATGGGCATCCTGACCGTCGGGATGAACGCCCAGAAATTCAACGCGCTGCCCGAGGATGTGAAGCGCACGCTCATGGAGGTGGGCAGGGAAGTGCAGGCGTGGTCATTTGATCAGAGCGCAACGCAGGACGCAGCGAGCCTGAAGTTCATTCGGGACAAGGGCTTGGCCGTGATCGTGCTGAATGCCGCCGAGAAGGATCAACTCCGGCGGACCCTGCAGCCGATCGTCGACAACTGGAAAAAGCGAGCGAGCGCGGAGGACCAGAAGGTTCTCGACTGGATAATCAGCCAGAAGTAAGCGCACCCGCGCAGGCCACGCCGGTGTTGTCGACCTTCATAGGCGCGATACGAACGGTCATCAAGGCCGCCGCAGGTTTCGCCGCGCTGCTGCTGCTGTTGATTACCGCGGCAGTGTCCTACGAGATCGTCGCGCGTTTCATTTTTCGTTCGCCGACCGAGTGGACGTTCGAGCTCACCGGGTACGGCCTGGTGTGGTGCTCGTTCCTGAGCGCCGCCTACGCGCTGGAGAATAATCATCACGTCAGGGTCGAGCTCTTCACGGAGCGACTGTCCCCGTTGATTCGATCGCAACTGGAACGCTTCGTCGACGTGATCGGTATTGCGTTTTGCTCTGCGGCCGCATGGGAGGGCTTTTTGCATGTGCGCTTGTCGTACCTACACGAGCACACCTCCAACACCCCTCTGGCGGTGCCGATGTACCTTGCTGAACTGGGTGTACCCGTCGGCATGCTGCTGCTGGCGTTGGCCTTCCTTTGCGAGTTACTCGTCTCGCTCCGGTCGCCAGCAAAGGCCCCGCAATGACCTTCGCCGTAAGCATCCTGCTTTTCCTGATCCTGCTCGGGACCCCTATCGCCATTTCGCTAGGCGTCGCCGGCCTGATTGCGGGCACGGAGTTCATGGGCCGCGCCGCCTTGGCCATGCTTCCCCAGGTGATGTTCTCGAGCGCGAACTCGTTCCTGTTCCTCGCCGTGCCCATGTTCATCCTGATGAGCGAACTGCTCAATCGCGCCGGCATCACCGAGCGCTTGTTCACCGCGGCCAACGCATGGCTCAGGCATTTGCCCGGCGGCCTTGCGATATCCACTGTGGTCACCAGCGCAATCGGCGCCACTATCACCGGCAGCTCGCTGGCCAACGCCGCGACGATGGGGATCGTCGCCATACCCGCCATGCTTGAACGGGGCTATGACAAGCGCTTTGTCTATGGCCTTGTCGCGGCCAGCGGGACTCTGGGAATTCTCATTCCACCGAGCATTCCGATGATCCTGTTTGCCGCGATTACCGGCGAGTCGGTAGGCGATCTTTTCGCCGGGGGCGTGGTTCCCGGCATCCTTCTTACCATGATGCTTATCGGATACGTGCTGCGGAAGTCCAAGTCGGCCGCCGTGTACGCGGCAATGCCAGCGGCCAAATGGGACGAGCGATGGGCAAGCACCAAGAGGGCAGGGCTGGGGCTGTTGGTTCCCCCAATCATTCTCGGCGGGATGTATAGCGGAGCGTTCACGCCCACCGAAGCTGGCGCTGTGGGCTGCGTCTACGGAGCTATCGTCGGCTTCTTCGTCTACCGGACACTTCATCTTCGGGACATCTTTCCCATCGCCCTGCGATCCGTGCAGGCGACAGCGATGATCATGCTGATCGCCGCATGTGCCATGCTGCTCGGCAGCGTGGTCACCGTGATGCAAGTCCCGCAGCGGCTGGTGCAAGGGATCAACGAGATCGGACTCTCGCCGATCATGTTCGTGATCGCGGTCAACATCCTGCTGCTCATGCTTGGCTGCATTCTCGAGGTCGTGTCCCTGACCTTCATACTTGTTCCCATCATCTATCCGATCCTGCTGGCGCTCGGAATCAATCCGGTCTGGTTCGCGATCATTTTTGTGATCAATATGGAACTTGCCCAGATCACCCCGCCCGTGGGAATGGTGTTGTTTGTGATCAAGGGGGTCACCGAAGCAAGCACCGAGGACGTCATTCGCGGCGCGGCTCCATTTGTCCTGGTGCTTGGCGCCGCGCTTGCGATCGTGATTGCATTTCCACAGCTGGCGTTGTGGCTTCCAGAGCACCAGCGGTGACGGAGGAGAAAGATGCGCCCCTGGATTCCGGACATTCCAGCCAGCGACGGCGAGGCGCCGTCTACCGCCCCCACCACTCGGTTCAACGTCGCCATCCTTGAACGTGCGTACGCCTACGAGTTTCTCGCCTTTTGCACCTTGAATGCACAGGCCTGTTCCGTGATGGCCGTCAGCGACGTCGGCGACCCCGTGCTGCGCGACATGGGCGGCTGCGACCTGCGCACGGCGGCAGACAGTTACGATATTTTCGAGAACGGCAAGCTGGTCAGGAAAGTATCCGACCTGCGCGACGTCTGGCGCGATGATTTCGTCGGCATCGCAATCGGCTGCTCGCTCGCGCTCGATACCCTGCTGCTCGAGCAGGGCATCGTTCCCAAGCACATCCGTAACAAACGGCGCGTTCCCGTGCTAAGGACGGGACTCCAGGCGAGGTCGGTTGGGCGCTTCTCGTCCAGTTTGATGGTAACGATGCGCGTCTTTAAAGAGCGGGAGATCGCCCGGGTCTGCCAGGCGAGCGCGAGTTATCCGGCTATCCATGGTGGCCCGCTCCACGTCGGAAAAGCCGAAGCGCTGGGTGCGTCGCCGGAGCCGGTCCTCGGCGATCGCGTTACCCCGGATGAGGGCGAGCTGGCGGCCTTCTGGGGTTGCGGCGTGACCGCCGCTACCGCGCTCGCGGGTGCGGCGCTGCCGATGGCGATAACGAACAGCGACATGCATTTGTGCGCCTCGCGGATGCCACTCCACAGTGTCTCGATTTCCTGAGGCCGTACTGTCCAACAATTCGAACGAGGTCCGGGATAGACTTCCGGCATGGGTTCAGTTCCGCCGCTGCTCTCGTTTCTGTTGATGGTCGCGGCCGGCTGGATCAATCGCCACCAGCTGACCGTCATCGAGTTCCTCCAAGCTGAGAATAAGCTCCTTAAACAGCGGCTGCGTGGAAAGCGTATCCGGTTTACCGACGCTGAGCGCGCGTTGCTGGCACGCAAGGCCAAGGCTGTGGGGCGCAAGGCGCTGTTAGAACTGGACACGATCGTTTCTCCCGATACGCTGATGCGCTGGTACCGACGATTGGTGGCCCAGAAGTGGAATTTCATACATCGGCGCGGCCCAGGCCGACCGGGGATCATGCGCGAGATAGCGGAGCTGATCGTGCGCATGGCGCAGGACAATCCGCGCTGGGGCTACACAAGGATTCAGGGCGCGTTGGCCAATCTCCATCACCGGGTCGGGCGTGGCACCGTTGCCACCGTCCTGAAGCGCAACGGTATTGAACCGTCACCCGAGCGCGGCAAACGTACGACGTGGTCGACGTTCCTGAAGGCGCACTGGAAGGTCTTGGCTGCCAGTGACTTCCTGACCGTAGAAGTGTGGACGGGTAGGGGCCTCGTGACTTACTACCTGCTGTTGTGCGTCCAGCGAAGGCTGGCGCGTTC
>JRHI01001302.1_pt1 | contig 21753 bp, 22 predicted proteins | sample 215371 | NCBI WGS metagenome assembly JRHI01 (sample SAMN02929681, study PRJNA255918) | sediment metagenome | biome: cave system; feature: Ice Cave; material: Sediment; isolation source: sediment from deep within a dark volcanic ice cave with no known source of... ...
GGAGACCACACTAGAAGTGGTCGAAGGTATGCAATTCGATCGCGGCTATCAGAAACCCTTAAACCAGATGCCTATTTCTTTCGTGGAAAGAGCGCTGAGGTCTCGAAGCTCCGTTTCCAATTGCAGGCGTTCGGTGGGAAATTTCCAGTTGTAGGTAATCGCTTCTCGCAACAGGTTCGGCAGAAAGCTCAGCGGTAGCCGCTTTAGAGCAGCCAAATGATCCAGCAAAAGTTTTTGTGCCTCCGCGGGATACGCGCGGAAGTGCTCTGGTTTGAGGTCGGCGGGTAGCATTGCGGCTACAAAACCTCGGGAATAGGTTTGCCCTGTGCGAACGTCGGAGAAAAACCGAGTAGTGAGCCAAGCGTGGGGACGATGTCTGTCGATTCGATGGCCCGGTTTACAACTGCGCCTTGGCGAATACCAGGCCCCATGAGCATCATCCACGTGGTGCGGGAGAGCGCGTCACCGGTACGATGGTGCTGAAAACCATTACCGCCGGGCTCCATGTCCGAGTCACGGCCGAAGTCGGGAAGGATAAGCATAGCGGTATTGCCCGCGTATTCCGGCTGGCTCTGAATTTCTTTCCAAAGTTCGGCGCAGAGACGGTCTGTGCGCTGGATGCCCTCAATATAAAGTGAGTAGGCACCCGCATGCGCGATGTCAATATCATGCAAAGTAATCCACAACATGCTTGGCGCGAGTTCCCGCATGAGTTGCCGCGCGATATAGACGGAAAGTTCATCGGGACTCGATAAAGTGCGCGCATGGGAAGTAAAATCAGCCACCGATAGTTTCAATACCTCTTCCAATTGCCGCATTTGAAATTCATTACCTGCGAGTTCCGGCGTGTAAAACGGTGTCTCATAATTGTCGCGCAGTAGATGTTCGTGCTCGGTGGCGCTGTCGGAAATAGCCGATTTGAGCAAATTTTTAGGCAGTATTACCCCGGCACCGAGGCCGCGACCGTAAGAACGGTGGCCGCTTTCACCGATGCGATTGAATCCGTTACTGGGAGCGACCACCCACGTGTCAGACGCCGGACGCCGTAAATCCTTGCGGAAATATTCGAAGATTGTGGGATGTTCCGGGGGAAGAGAGGCAAAGTTATTTACACTTTCATACACCCCGGTGGCCAAACTTGCCGTAGCCACATAGTGGCCCAGAATGCCGCGATTGACGACTTGAGTAAAAAAAGTGGACTGAGGGATGAGTTCGTTAATGAGGTTAGGGATATTTTCCTGACCCTCGGGCGAGAAGGTTTCCTGATCACGCGCACCTCCGCCAAAGGTGACTACTACTGTTTTCTTTATCCTGGGGGTTGTTATCGTTGGGAAAAACGGAGTAAAGCCCATTAAGGCACCGCCAAGCCCTACTCCGGCAGCAGCGCGCAGAAAATCACGCCTGCGCCAGGCTACTTGCTGCATTACTTCTCGCGGGGAGAAGACAGTGGAGGAAAACAGGTTAGACATGGTGAACCTTTATGTTCGGCAAAACGTACGGTCCGGAGTGAGCGAAGTCAAGAATCCTGAGCAGGGTGTTGAGTGGTCCGAGAGCACCCCGGGTGCAATGATCTGTATGGTTTTTATTGGAACGATTTTGTTGTGGACCGCCAAATCGAGCGCTCTGCGCGTTCGTCACCTCAGCGGTATCGTTTGTTTGTCAACGTTGTAACCTTCAAGACGCAGAAACGGTGCCTGTCCAGCTAAAAGCCTTATCTGGAAGTTTGCCGCGATACTTCGCGTTTCGTGGGGGAACAAGGTTACATAGTTGTCGCTATAGGTGATGGGTAGGATCTCGTTACCGCCAAGGCCCTGCGTAATTTCCGCCCGAACGAAAAAGGCAATGCGATCGGTCGGATTCGTTAAAGTGATCGTTGTTGTGCCATCGTCTTTCACTGCCGAAAGCGTAGCCGACGCTGTTAGAGTTGCCCGAGGCATTGTGTTAAGGCTGGAGAGATCCGCCCATTTAGCTAGATCGGTCTTAAACTGGATGTCATTTTTGGAATCACCAAGGTCATCGTCCGCGCTAGAGCTCCAGTAAGCATTTTCTACGATGACCTTTCCGGCTGCATCTCGCACGTCGCACTTGACGAAATAAACCGGACCCGCGTCTTTGATGCGGGGAACCGCCATGACTTCCGGCGATGAGTGCGGCGCGATGTGGACGTCTTTCACTTCATTGAAATACTTTCGCGCGCTATCGAGCGCGTAGTAAGCAACGGACACGGTCGCGTGTTCTTGCGCGCGGTCAGTCTGGTTCACAACATAAATCTTGGAGGTGCTGCGATCGCCCGTCGCATAGTAGTCCCACACGACATTAATTGGACGCAGTCCTTCCTTAGCGCCGAAATATCCGCCACCTTGCTTGAAATAATAGTCGAACAGGTGCCCGAAGACGGATGGCCACGGGTTGTTCATCATCCAATGGACGGTCATTTTCCGGTCCTGCCAGTGAGTTGCGTACGTTTCGTATTGCGCGCGAACGTCTTCAAAGTGCGCTAGCTGCGCTTTGCGGGAGAATTCCTCGGCGTTGCTAGACGGACCGTAGCGCTTGTCCAGCACGCGCTTCACGGAGTACAAGGTGTTGTTGCCCTCGTTTGCACCCGCATGAAAATACCAATATTCGTCTATGGGCCAGAGTTTATCGGCGGGAATAAATTTCTTGAGGCTTTCGAATGGCGGAATGGTCTCGTTGTCGCCTTCCTCGGCGGAAGAGCCACGCGCTGCTCCATATTTCTCGCTAAACCAGTAATACGGCGGCCGCCAAACATACGGCCCGACCATATGAATGCCGCTCCAAAAACGGTTCCACGCAGCGACGGTTTCTACGACCGGATTTTGCCAGTGCAGGTCGCTAAGGATGTGATTGTAGTCCGCTAGTAAGGCATCTGGAGGCAATCCGTCGCTTCCGTTGGCCCAGATGACGGCGGAGGGATGAGAGCGCAGTTCGCGAATGCGCGCGCGGATACTGGCCCGCGCAACCCATTGGTCTTCCGCGCTCCAGGCCTCCCAATGTTCCCATTGTGCACAGCACATCCAGCCAAGCATGACCGGAATGCCTTCACGGTCGGCCAGCTCGATCATGGAGTCATCGGCAATTTTGGATTCCCAGCGTATTAAGTTGAGTCCGAGATCTTTTATGTAGCGGATTGTGGTTAGGTCGCGTTCCGGATCGTTCTTGAAAAGGAGGTCCGGAGAATAGACACCACCACGAACCAAATAATCCCGGCCATTGATCTGCAAATAAAAATTTCCACCCGTGCCGATCGCAGGAAACTGGTTATCATTATCCCGGCTCGAAGTGATTTTGCGGATCCCGAAATTAATCGACTGAACATCGGAAACTTCGTCGTTGATTTTAAAATCTAACTTGAGCCGGTAGAGATTCGGCTTACCCCAAAGATAGGGCCACCAGAGCTCCGGATCGGCGACCGAGAGTTGGTGGAAACTTGTAGGTGTCAACGCAACTTCCTGAGTGGTGTCGGCGTAGAGTGAAACTTGCTTTTGGAAGTTAATCGGTGGCTTGCCTTGGCCGGTGATCTCACCGTAAATCGTGCCGTTGATCGGTTTGCTACTTGCATTGTGCAAGTCGCAATAAACGGTAAGGGCGGCTGGACTGGTAGCGGGAAGAGGCAGATCCGTTGCCACATATGGATTGCGAATGGCCACTGCGCCCGTGGAACTGAGATAGACGCGTTTCCAGACTCCAGCGTTGCGGTCTGGTGTGAAGCTAATATCGAGTTTTTTCTTTTCGTTGTGATAGCCGATATATTTCCAATTGATCCAATCAAGCCAACTGTCTCCAAGCTCGACGCCGTCTTCTCCGAGAACGGCTCTTTCCGGGGTGATCTTAACTGCCAAAATATTCGGTTTCCCTTGGGCAATGAATTCCGTCACATTAAATTCGAAAGAACTGTACATGCCCACCGCTTGTTCGCGACTCGCTACCTTATGACCGTTAAGCCAAATATCCGCGCGATAGTTGATCCCCTTAAAGATCAGTGAGTACACAGTACGATCGGCTGGCGCCTTGAACGTGGTGCGGTACCACCAGTCCTGCTTCCAGATATCTCCTGGAGTAGTAAGATTCATGCCGTAATAGAGATCCTTGTAGACTCCGTTGTCCTCCAGTACTTGCAACACCGTGGCAGGCATGCGCTGGATGGCGTACCACTTTGTCGCGTCGAAGCCTGCTTGAGAGACCAACGCTTCATCTCCCGAAATGTTGTTTGCAGCAGACATTTTCCATCCTTGTTGCAATTCTTCCATGTTGGGAGCGTCCGATGACGCGAAAACATTCTGTGGAATTAGCGTGGGAAGAAAACAAAGAACGACAGCAACTGACGATAAGCGAAGTTTCATTAGAGAGACTCCTCGGGCTAGTTGGTGCCGACCCATGAAAAATGATACAAAGTCAGAGACACTTTTAAGTGTTAAAACGAAACAAAACGCTATGAATCAAAACAGAGAACGAAAGGCCTGTCAATAGCGAGAATTTATGAGCTGGAAACGGTGGGCCCGGCACCGCAGCTCCTAATTGTCAGTGAGCACAACATTCCGGCGCGGATCATGACGTTCTATGTTTAAAAAGAATTCGAGAGCATTTTTGAAGATGATATGAAGATATCCCCTGGTAAGCGCAAAGGATTGGAAGCAACCTCAGATAGTCGCGGTCTAATTGCAGCGTTGGCCATCGATCAGCGAAGTGCTTTACGCAAACTTTTCGCTGTAGCCATTGGAATGAATGAAGACCAAATTCCACGTGAAATGTTGGAGCGCTACAAGGAGGCCGTGGCTCGCGTGTTGACTCCTTACGCGAGTGCGATCTTGCTCGATCCTGAATTTGGCTTGGGCGCAGCAAAGGTGAGAGCGAAAAATGCCGGGTTACTTCTCGCATATGAACAAACAGGCTACGACAAATCTGTTCCCGGCCGTTTACCTCGTCTGTTGAACGGCTGGTCCGTTTCACGGTTGGTCGCGGCGGGCGCAGACGGAGTTAAAACGCTCCTGTATTATTCGCCTTTTAGCCCTCCGCGTATTAATAGTTCGAAACAGTCTTGGGTGGAACGAATCGGGGCCGAGTGCGCGGAGCAGGATGTGCCCTATTTTCTCGAGCTGGTTGCCTACCATGACGAAATGGATGAAAGGAGTAGAGAGTTCGCCCGCCTGAAGCCCGAGACCCTGACGCGCAGCATGGAAGAATTTTCCAAACCGCAATATGCCGTGGACGTTTTGAAAGTGGGTGTACCGGTAAATATGGATTTTGTTTCTGCTCCCGGCCGAAACAACGGTGATGTCGTGTATACGCGCGACGAGGCTAAGAAGCATTTTCGCCGCGCTTCCGTGGCGGCGGGAAAACCCTTCATCTATCTCTCGGAAGGGGTGAGCAACCAACTTTTTGGTGACGCCCTGGAGTTGGCGGCTGAGGCAGATTCAAATTTTTCAGGGGTTTTATGCGGAAGAGCTACATGGAAAGATGGTGTTTCGATTTTTGCCACCAGCGGTCCTGACGCGCTGGAAGATTGGCTGTCGACGGAAGGTGTAAGAAACATCCAACGGGTAAATGTTCGCCTAGAACAAGCGAAGCCATGGTTCCGATTTTATGCATCAACTGCCGATAAGGCTCTTTCGAGTTAGCGCGGATGTTGAATAGTCCATTGAATGCACTCTGGTGCGTCAGCGCTAACCCGGCTATCGATAAACGAGTGTACGTATCCGCGTTAACGCCCGGGCGCGTCAATCGAGCAACCGCGGTGCGGGCCATGCCGGGAGGAAAAGCCGCACACGTAGCCATGGTTTTGCGAATTTTGGGCACGGACCCGCTGTGGTTGGGATTTTCTGGCGGCAATAGCGGGGAACAACTAGTGAGCGGATTACGAGCGCTTGGGATACGCGTCCATCACGTTACCGCGGACCAGGACACGCGTGTGAATCTTGAGATTATCGACGAGCAGGGCTGCGTGACTGAATTGCTTGAACTTGGTAGCGCGCTCACCGACGAAAATTGGCGAGAATTTTATCGCGCGTATGAAGCGTTGCTCTCTGAGGAAAAAAGCAGTGGTTTGGTGATTGCGTCTGGGAGCCTGCCACCTGGCACCGATCCAGATATTTATAGAAGACTGACCGAATTAGCGCATCAGTATGGTCACAAAATGTTTCTCGACACGAGCGGAGAACCGCTTCGACGAGCACTAGCTTTCAGGCCGGACTTCATAAAACCCAATCGCGAAGAAGCGGAATGGATTACCGGCGGAACGATTGGCGATCTCCACGGAGCCATGGACTTAGCGGAGCGATTAATACAGCTTGGTGCTCGAAGTGTAGTAGTCAGTCTCGGCCACGAGGGTTTGCTTTGGCATCTTGGTGCAGGGCAGGAGGTGTATCACGCGCAGCCGGTCAGGGTAAAAGTGCGCTCCACCGTGGGGTGCGGCGACGCCACTGTGGCGGCGTTCGCTTATGCGGTGTCGGCAGGACTGAGGGTAGAAGAAACTTTGTCTTTAGCCGCCGCTTGTGGCGCAGCGAACTGTCTGGCGGACTCTCCCGGTGGTATACGCGAACGGGACGTTCGCAATTTGCAGATGCAAGTTCAGATCGAAAAATTGTCGTAGCAAAATTCGTAGAAAGTTGCGGGCGACTGTGATCGAGTGAAGGCAAGACAGCACTGAGATTGCATTGCCTCATTTTATGAGGTTTGTTGACACTAACATTAAAAAAAGGCGCTGGTCGAAATTGCGAAACGAGAGTTTGCGCACACCCAACCGATCGAGGATAACGAAGCATGCCAATGGCGAAGATAAGACCCCAAGATTCAGCAACGCTGCAAGAGATTTTGTCTCAACCACTGGCGTGGAAAGACTCGTTGCGGAATCTGGAAACGAACGCCGCCCTGGAATCCGTTCTCGCCAGCTTCGATTTGAAAAGTGAATTGCTTTTTATCGGCTGCGGGACCAGTTTCTACCTGGCCGAAGCAGCTGCTGCGTCTTGGACCACACTTACCGGCCAAACCGCCCGAGCTCTTCCTGCGTCGGAACTTCTGTTATTTCCGGCTCTCAGCTTGCCGCACAAGGGGCAAACGCAAGCCGTGATCATTTCGCGATCTGGAAGCACATCGGAGGCCGTGCGCGCCGCCATTTTTCTCGCCCGCGAGGCACGAATTCCAACAGTTGGGTTGACCTGCTCATCGAATTCTCCATTGGCGTCAGAGTGTGACCTGACCATACAACTCACATCCGCGGACGAAAAGAGCACAGTCATGACCCGTTCGTTTACCTCAATGCTTCTCGTGATGCAATATTTGGCGGGGCGCAAGGCGGGCGACAAGCAATTATGCGATTCGTTAGAGCACATGCCGAATAATTTCTCCGCGTTACTTCAAGTTTTTTCTGAACGGATTGATGTCTTTCTGGAAAATCGCAATTTTGCAGATTACGTTTTTATGGGACAGGGGCCTTTCCAGGGAATCGCGCGCGAGGCATCTTTGAAAGTTACGGAGATGTCTTGCTCATTCAGCCAGGCCTATCACACGCTGGAGTTTCGCCACGGCCCCAAGGCCATCGTCAGCCCCGAAACCTGTCTAACCTTTTTTATCAGTGAGAGCGGACGGGAATCGGAATCTGAAGTCCTCGTTGAAATGAAAGACCTGGGCGCCGCAGTAATAGCAGTCTGCAATCGCGCAAACGAAACAATTCGTTCGTCCAGCGATATGGTAGTCGAATTGGGTCTGGACGGGACGGAGATCGTGACTCTGGCTCCGGCTGTCGTCCCTGCGCAATTATTGGGATTCTATGCAGGCATCAAAAAGGGACTGAATCCTGATAGCCCGAAAAATCTAAGCCGCGTGGTGCTTCTCGATTGACCGTCAAGGAGCATGCACGTGTCTAAGTTCGACGTTGCCGTGGTCGGTGAACTGAACCTCGACATCATTTTGTCGGGACTTCCACAAGAGTTCCAACCGGATCGCGAACACCTCGCGGAAGATCTGGAGGTTACATTAGGCAGCTCGTCTGCAATCTTCGCTCACAACCTCGCTTGTTTAGGTAATAAGGTTACCTTCAGCTCCGCGATCGGGAACGATTCATTTGGCGAAATATGCCTTGAGCGACTTTCAGAAAGTGGTGTGGATATCTCCAAGGTTCGTCGCTTTATGGGTAGACAAACCGGTTTGTCGGTGCTTCTGCCCAGAGGACCTCAGCGCTACATACTTACGTATCCCGGAACTATGTCTGAGATGCGTTTTGAAGACCTGGATTTGGATGTTATCCGCAGCGCCAGGCATTTTCATTTATCATCGTATTTTCTGCAACGTGCGCTGCGGCCGCGGATGGTTGAGCTCTTCAGATACCTGAAAGAGGCAGGACTCACGACGTCTCTGGATACGAATGACGATCCGGCGGAGCAGTGGGGCGCAGACCTGCTTTCCGTTTTTGAATATGTCGATGTTTTGCTCCCTAATGAGCACGAAGCCTGCAAGATTTCCAAAACACAAGACGTTCACAGCGCTGCGAAAGTTTTGTCGAAACTGGTGCCACTGGTGGTGATCAAGCGTGGTTCAGACGGTGCGATAGCCCAATACGGGAGCGAGATATTTTCAGCTTCCGCGCAAGCTGGATCGTTCGTCGACGCCGTGGGTGCTGGCGACAGTTTTGATGCCGGATTTATTCATGAATTCATTCGCGGCGGTAAAATCGAGAACTGCCTCAGATTTGGGAACATTGCCGGCGCGCTCTCGGTCACACGCGCTGGTGGAACCGAAGCGTTTCGCGAGAAAGCACATCGACAAGACTTTTTAAAAAAATACAATGTCAAAGCTTAGTAAATAAGTCAGCATCGTTTTTAGAGAAACAGTGGGCCGGGTGCGTATCATACAAGCGTTACTTCGATGCCCGCTTTCTTTAAAGCCCGCAAATCGGATTTAGAAACACCGCGGTTAGTGATCACTTCTTGAAAACCGGAGAGAGGCAATATATGCGAAAGGCTTCGACGTCCGAATTTGCTCGAATCGCAAACAACCACCGTCCGTTTGGCCGCTTCGGACATCACACGGTTAACTTTCGCCTCCGGTAAATTAGGGGTACTGAGGCCGTACGTCACGTCAATTCCATCAACTCCCAAAAACAAGATGTCGGCGTTCAAATGGCGCAACACATCTTCAGCTATCGAACCTACGAGCGAGAACGAATTTTTCCGTAACATGCCACCCGTTAAGATAACTTCAATAGTAGTACCTGCCAATTCCACGGCAATGTTGACGGCGTTAGTTACGACGGTAAGTTGCCGGAAATTGCGAAGAGCGCGTGCGATGGCGGTGGTGGTAGTGCCCGAATCAAGAATAATAACCTGCCCCTCTTTCACCTTACTTATTGCAGCAGCGGCGATATGAAGCTTTTCCTTGCTATATAGCTTCTCCTTTTCCCTGAGAGTTAGATCCTTAAAGGCCCCATCCCTCGCAGGTAACGCGCCTCCATGCGCGCGATCTATCAATCCTCGTGCGTACAACGCGTCCAGATCTTTTCGAATGGTGACTTGCGACGCTTCGAACTGCTGTGCCAAATCGCTCACTACTACACGGCCGACTCGATTTAAAACGTCTAAAATGGCTCTGCGCCGCTCTTCGTTCAGCATTTTGCTCCCGGAAAAGAACTCTATAGCTCCAAATTGCTGTGTGGCAAATCGTATTGCCTAGTGTGTTTCAGCCGCAATCCTTGGGGGTTGAGATCATTTTTGTGTGCAACGCAACAATCTAATCACTCTGCAGCAGGGACATGAGGAACCGTCTCAGCGGATCGGTGTGATCTTATCAATTCTGCAACGTCTTCGTACTGGTCGGTAGCCAGGAAATCTACACCGGCGTCGATTGCGGCGGTCCAGCGCAATAAAACTTTCTCTTTTGAGCCGAAGTTATAATCCTTATCCCAACCGTTTTTTTTGAGTTCGCGATCACGCAACCCATTGAGCGTGTAGAAGCGAATCCATAAACCTCGGGCATGAGAAAAATCAACAAGTTGACGGAGCCTCTTATCGTCAAGTTCGGTCCAGGCTCCAGCCTTTCTTTGCCCTCCCCGTTCGACCACTTCCCAGGGATTGTTCCACCAGCGCCGATAGTTATTTGCGGAACCCGGAACCAGGACTTCTGGAGCAGCCATCGGATCTTTATTCCGGACATGAACCGCCCCGAAAACCAGCAGTCTCTCTCCAACTGGAACGGAGCCGTAAAAATCCCTCTCTTGGCTATCGGCCTCGCCCGTTAACACGAGAAGCGGTTTCGGCGTCAGAGGCATCACTTTATTTATATCAGCAACGCGTTCGGTGCTACAGATCCATGCCTCATATTCCTTTAAGAGTTGCCAAACAGCAGCGTGATGTGCAGGTTCATCTGACTTAAAATCCAGATTTAGAGTAATGAGCGGCCAGGCACCCGAGTTGCCCTCCCGTAAAGCCTGCTCCATCATGGGACGGATGCGCTCGAAGAAATACGCGCGCATCGTTGGCTCTATACCACGCGCGGGTTTGCCGTGCGAAACAATGGACCAAGATTTGCCGCTACGCTTCTCCGTGTACCAAAGCAAATCTTGTTCAATGGCCAAGGGTGCGGCGGTTGTAAGAGCTCGATCAATTCGATCAGTCCACATACCGTCGTACGGATAACAGTTGTGCGCGTCCATCACCACGCGAGACCCCGGTGTAAGTGAGCCGACCTCTCCAGCACACAAAGGCGAGATCAAAACTAGTAACAAGACGGCCAGTTTTATTTTGCTAATTCTTGGTGTGAATCGCATTGCGGTCCTCGCCGTCGAAGGCATTTCTTCCGGAGCACATGGCTGTTAAGAGTACGGGTAATTTATATTGACAACGCTATGAATCGCAAGTAAAAGTAATCTTTCGTAAGAGGCGACAAACTGCTCACCCGACGGTTTGATCGTCCTCTGGCTCCCAAAGTAGCCGTTTAATGAACATTCTGAATTCCACCGCCCGATCTTCCTACGTATATTTTGGCTCCGGCTTGTTTTTCTTCGGATATGCAAAGACGTTCGGGAGAATTCGATGTCAAAACCTAACCTTCTAGACTTTTTAAGATTTGCCACTTTGGAGAGGACGACCGGCCTCACTCGCATTTTGCGTTGCCTATTCGCAAATGCAGCGATTCTTTTCTTTGGTGGAAGCGTTTTATTCGCCCAGGTAGATGCCGGTTCGATTTTCGGCACTATCAAGGATTCAAGCGGTGGGGTCATTCCTGGCGCTACCGTGACTCTGACCAACGATGATACGGGGTTGGTCCAGACTACGCTGACTGCTAACGCCGGAGAGTATAGTTTCGCTCCAATAAAGATTGGCCGCTACTCGGTCGCCGCAGAATTCAAAGACTTCCGACGGATTGAGCAGAAGAATGTAACGGTCGATGTTCAGCAGCGTGTCCTCTTAGACTTCGTGCTCTTACCCGGGTCAACTACGGAGACCGTCGAAGTCACCCAGGAAATTCCCACGCTCCAAACCCAAGACGCATCGGTCGGGCAGGTGATCGAAGAGCGATCCATCAAGAATCTGCCGTTAAACGGAAGGAACTACACTTTTCTGGCCCAGCTTTCCGCCGGTGTCACTCAGAATCAGCAGGACACGCGCGGTCTTGGCGCCAGCGGCAGTTTTTCCGCTAACGGGCTGCGCCCTGCGCAGAATAACTACTTGCTGGACGGACTCGACAATAACTCCAATCTCGTAGATTTTCTGAACGGTACGGCCTACGCTATTCGCCCTCCCATTGACGCGATTCAGGAGTTTAAGATCCAGACCAGTGACTACAGTGCTGAGCTAGGACGATCCGCAGGTGCCGTCCTGAATGCCACGATCAAATCCGGCACCAACGCTTTCCACGGTAGTGTTTGGGAGTTCGTGCGTAACGATAAGCTGGATGCCGCCAATTTTTTTGAGAATGCAGGCGGTATAAAAAAGGGTAAGTACCGACAGAACCAGTTTGGTGTATCCGCAGGCGGTCCGCTCCGGAAGAACAAAACTTTTATTTTTGGGGACTACGAGGGAACGCGCATTCGCCAGGCGATCCCTTACGTAGCCACGGTACCTACCATGCAGGTGCGCAACAGCGGCTATACCGATCTTTCCCCGCTTCTCGCGCAAGGCGGTACGCGCACGGACGTATTGGGACGTACCACTGCGCTTGGCCAGGTTTTTGATCCCTCCACGACCCGCGCGGTCTCCTGTGGGGTGCCGGACTCAGTCACGGGAATAGTAGTGCCGTGCGGGGGGATGCCCGCAGGTAGCCGGATTGGATTTGCACGAGAGCCGTTCGCCGGCAATATTCTTCCCGCGAACAGGCTCGATCCCAACGCTATCGCTTTGCTCAACCTCTATCCGCTCCCGAATAATCCCGGACTCTTTAACAATTTTGCGACTAATCCTGTCCTCAGGAACAACGTCAATCAATTCGATATTCGCCTCGACCACACCTTCAGCGACAAGGACGGCATATTTGGACGAGGGAGTTATTCCAACAGCCCGCAATTCATCCCTGGTCCATTTGGTGGGATTGCAGATGGCGGTTCATTTTCCGCCGGAGATCAAACAGCGATTGCCATTAACTGGGTCGTCAGCGAAACACATGTCTTTTCTCCGACCCTCGTTAATGAAGCCCGCGTCGGCTACAACAGCATCGCGGCGACGCGACTCCAGCCGAACGCCAATACCACCGGGATTCCGGCGAGTCTGGGCATTGAAGCAGTTCCGCAGGTTCCGGAAAATGGCGGACTGGGCTCCATCAATATTTCGGGCCTAAATAGGTTGGGCAGCAACGGCTATCTGCCTTCGGACGAAGATAGCAGCACTCCGCAAGTGACCGACAATTTGACGAAGAATCTGGGAAAACACTCCATCAAAGTTGGATTCCAGTTTCAGCAACTGCGTTTTTCGATTCTGCAGCCTCCCCACGGAAGGGGCAGTTTCTCATTCAACGGTTTGTACACTGAAGTGCCGTCAAACAACGACGGTAATACAGGCATCGCCCAACTGCTGTTAGTTCCCATCAAGGGAACCGTTCCGGGTGCCGCCGATTTCGTTGGCGGGGCCGATAACGTTGGAGCTTCGAACATTGCCCGTACCGATCAGAAGCGCAATTATTTTGGCACCTATTTTCAGGATGATTTTCACATCACTCCCAAATTGACTATCAACCTGGGGATGCGCTGGGAATACTTCGGCCAGCTGATCGAAACCAAAGGCGAGCAATCGAATTTTATACCGTCCTTTGCCTCTAGCCCGTCTCAATTCCTGATACCGAACCGCACCTGCAAAACTCCGCTATCCGCAGATTTCTACGCTGCCGCAAAGTTGGACAACATCAACATCGTCTGCTCCGGCGTCCCGGGACTCGGGCACTCGCAACGTACTAATTTTTCTCCACGGGTAGGATTCGCTTACCGGGTTACGCCGAAATTGGTAGCTCGCGGCGGCTATGGAATCTTCTATGGCGGGTTTGAGAATTCGGTGGTAATTACCTATATCGATTTTCCGTTTCAGTTCCAGCTCGGATATCCGAATTTGACCCCCGACGCGCCCGTGACTTTTCCAGACGGTTCGATTGGCACTCTCGAGAATGGGTTGAAAGGGATACCACTCGCTCCAGCCTCAGTGGAACCGCAGGGCATTTCGTTTACAGGCGAAGATTACAACACCAAAACGCCTTACACTCAGGCGTACAACCTTACTTTGCAGTATCAACTTTCGAATAACGACTCAGTCCAAGCGGGATACGTTGGGAATACCGTCCGTCACTTAGGCGTGTATACAAACCCAAACTCTCCTGCTCAGATACTGCCTCCTGGACTTAACCCTTTTAATTTTTCGCCATTTCCGCATTTCCAGAATTCGTTCACGCGTACCAGCTACGCAGGGAATAGCTCCTACAATTCGGGCCAATTCACTTACGGACACAAGTTCAACCAGGGGCTGAGCGTCCTGGCGAACTACACCTGGTCGCAATGCCGAACCGACGCGGTGGACGTCCTCGTCAGCACAGCCATCTCGGGCCGTGGTGCGTCGCGGCTGCCAAATTTCGGTATCAAGGGTGATTCGGGACTCTGTGATTTTGATATTCGCCATGTTTTCCACTTGAGTGGCATTTACGAGCTTCCGGTAGGCCGTGGCAAGCGATACCTTGCCAACGGTTCCAGGTTCTCGGAAGCTGTGCTCGGTGGATGGACCATTAACTGGATTTTACCTCTTGAGACCGGACAGCCGGGCACCGTCCCGTGCGCTATTACCACCACGTCCGGATTTGGGTGTTACGCGAATGTGGTTCCGGGGCAAAGCGTTACTGGAGGCCCGCATAATGTGGATCACTGGCTCAACCCGGCGGCCTTTACCAATCCTCCGGTCGCAACTACGATCGGGCAAAACGATTACAGTCCGCTGGGCGGCGGCCCCAGCCAGTTTAGCGGTCCGGGTTTTCACCGACTTGATTTCTCGCTGTTCAAAGTGTTCGTTGTTTTCGAGAGGATGCGTCTCGAGTTCCGCTCGGAAGTCTTCAACCTTACAAACACTCCCAACTTTTCCTTGCCCGGTTTTGGGAACAACGGCGTTTCCGCAGCTCCCGGATCGCTCGACTACACGTCGTCAAGTTTCGGCAAGATTAATTCCACGCGTGATGGCCAAAACGACCAGCGTGAAATTCAGTTTGCGTTGAAGTTATCGTTTTAAGTGCGGATGCGGGACGTCGTACGCCTTGAGCGGGAAAGTTGCTAGGCCTCGAACTTACAGTTGATATCTGTCTATTGGCGTCGGCGCAAAAATGGTTTGGTGCGCTTTTACTTTCAGTACGCAAAAACAAATCGGAATAAATCTCGGAGGGCACACTCGAAATCAAATCGCGCACCTGGTGAGGGGCGAACCCACAACCTACAGAACGCAGTTCACCTCGACGCGCTACATGGAAACGCTTTCGCGGCTGGGCATTACGCACCGCCGAACTGCGTATCATTCAACCCGGTCACGTCATTACAGCAGCCGCATCTCCCGTGCCTCCCACCACTCTAACATCGTGCCCCTCCGTCATTCCTTGATAGAGCATCCTGCGAATAACATCCTCGGGCGTATCACTTCCTTGAGACTGACCTGTCGCTAGAGGTGCCAGACATAAGAAAGAGACGAGAAGAATCATACGTGACCACACTTTTCACCTCGATGCTGAAACATCAATGCCATTCTTAATGGTGCCATGCCCAGTAGTGTTTCCAGTTGTAGTTCCCGTTGCGGTCCAAGTCTGACTTCTAACGGGATACGAGGTTGTACCAAGGATCATCGTAATGTTTTGGGTAGCGGTCGCGGAAAACGTAAACTGTGCGCACGTACCGAAAGGAACGTCGTGAAATGTTCCATCTGCTGCCGTCGTTGCACCACTGGTCGGATAACCCGGAACTGGTCCGATATTGTTGTTGAAAGCTCCGCCGAGAAAGTGAATACCCTGTTCGTGCGGGGTCATGTTTGACGCTTGGATGGGCTGGGGAGGAATTTGCTGATCTAGAACTTGGTATTTTATGTCTACCAAGATTCCAGCCCAGAAACTCCCCGGGCAGCCGTGCGCACCAAATGTTCCGTCTGGCAGTAAAGAAACGGAAACAAATGCGAGCGATGGGGTATAGAAGAACCACTCAAAGTGTCAGGACCAAATGAATGTCGTTTTTGTGACATTCCCCTCTCGGAATGTGCTGAGAGGCATCAACCGTCTGCGAACCCGGACCCGGTCTGAAAAATAGCGAATCGAAGGCTTCCTGGGGCGTCAGACTACCGTTACGGTTGTGAGGCCGACCGCTTCTTTCGTTGAGGCCTAGGCAGTTCGACGCCTTCAATTCGTTCGATAAGTTGCGGATATTTTGGTTCAGCATTGAAACGTACTCTGTGACCGTTGCCCTTATGGAGTTCCGCACTAAGCAGAGGGGTTGCGAAAGCAAAATACTTGCCCGTGTAGGTTACAGAGCTTTCGTCGAAAATATTGAAACTGATTCTGTTTTCCCCCTTGAACATACTTTTCTTGACGTAAGGGCGGATGACAAGCACTTGCCCTGCCGCTGGAAACCGCTCGGCGACGCCTCCTTTCATTATCGAACGAGAAACACTACCCGGCCTGTAGCCGGTGTCTTTGTCAATACCGCCTCTCTTGGCGGCGGTTTGCGCTGCATTGTGTATCTGTTTTGTTTTGGGATTTGTCTTCCCGGCTTCCCAAACGATATCGACCCTTATTCCAGACCTCGAGATTTTCGCGATGCATTTCAGAAGCTTGTCCCACAGGTCTTCATTGAATTTGGTTTCCCCACTCAAGTTTTTCCAGCCTTGCTTCTTCCAGAAGGGTGCGCGCCTTACGTTGCCTGAAACGTATTGCGAATCTGTGATGACGATAACTCGGGTCACGTCGTCGAAGGGTTCGTTAGTTGTGACCCATCTTACCGCCCCGACACAAGCAAGCAGTTCCATGCGGATGAAGACCTATTCGACTCTTGAGGTTGCACGGCTTGTAGGTGTCACGTCTGCCACCTTACATCGTTGGATTCGCGAAAAACGAATAGCCGCGCCGCCTGTGGAAACGCTAGGCAAGATGCGAATTCGTATTTGGTCGAAGGCCGACGTCGAGAAAGTAAAAGCCTATAAGGTGGAGCGATACAGAAAAGGGCGCGGCAGACGGCGTAAGCCTAAGACAAGCTAAATCAACGGGACGCGCAGGTGCTGATAACACCGACGCGCCCCTGACCAAAGTGCACGTATGAGGTGCAACGATGGCTGCAACAGAAGTTATCCAGTTCCCGTTTCATGTGCAACTCGAGCTTGGGCTGACGTGCCCGGCCTACGCCTGTAACCAGTCCACGGCTTTACCTCCTGGCTCTCCGCCACCTCTGCTCGACCTCCTGCAGTCCGCTGCTGGCTCTGCCTCTTTTTCTTCTGCAGCTGGAGGGCTCGGCCTATGAAACTCCAGCTATTCCAGCAGATGGTTGAACTCAACGAATCATTCGATCAGCTAATGGAGGGCCTAGCGAAACTGGAGTCCGTTCCATTCTTTCAACGTGATCTCATTCAGCATGCCTGTTCCGACATCGAAATCGCGCGCGTGTACGCGAACCGCGAATTCTTCGACAACTTCGAGAAGATCGTCGAGGACGACGCCAAATGGGCCTATCGGTTCCAGCGCAACTTCGACAAAAAGCTCAAGGATCGAGACGACATTTACCTCGAAATCCGCGATTCCGAACTGCGACGGAAGAGCAAGGGACTGCCTCCGCGAGTCGTCATCCTTCCCGATTGGGATTGGTCCGACGAGGACCGTTATGACGAAAAACATACGAAGAGGAGAAGGAAGTCTGCGCTCAAAAGGCATCGTACGACTCGAATGCCCCCCAACGGATCGAGGAGCGGGACTCAAAGGTCCAGACCTCTTGTGGCGCCAAGGAAAGGAGGGCGTCGTCCATGAGAAAGGAAAAGCCGACCAAACTCGCGCCTAATCAATTCGCTCCTGGTTGCCAGTATCGAGGACTGCGAGGCAAGGTCGTGGACTGGGTCGAGCACAAGTTCGAGGAGGGTCTCCTGTATATCCATGTCCGATTTGTCGATAACACGGAACTCTGCTGGCGGATCGCGACTCGGATGACAATAGAGGAGGGCGACCTGAGCGACTGGAAATCTGGTGACTTCAAACAGCTTCGAGTCTTCGTAAAGAACGAACGAGACAGGAGTATGTGATGCACCAGAATATCGCTCGCGCTTACGATTATCTCCAGAACGAGCATGATCGGGTCCGCGCCGCGTGCGTCAAAATCCTCTCCCAAAATGACAAGGTGCTCGAACGCCATCTGCTGAGGGCAACCCTCGACAGCTCACGACACCAGGACGAAATACTTCTTTGCAAGAGCGGCTGTCGCGCCCCGCGAGGCGACGCGTTCTTGGCCTGAACCGGCAAGGAAGGAAGATCGAACGCATAATGGTTGCCCTTCTGCGTCTCTAGCCCATTTTCTCCGAGTCCAACAACACTCCTGCAGAGTGTGACTAATGGCCAAGATTCTCGATACGACGGAATTTGGCAGTTTGCGACTATTTTGAACTTTCTTCGGTTTTGAGCGACACAAATCACCCTCTCAGACACTGAATAGCTTAAGTATGAATCGCTTTTTCGCTCTCTCCGATTTCAGGCAAAAGAGTCGTGACGCGGCACCAAAACTAGCGGAATCCATGCAAACCCCTAAGGCGCAATTCGAGCTTATAAAACTGCTTGGCTACACTGAGCCAGAGGCCCGGTTTCTCCACCTTGTGGCAACGCATTCCGGCTACTTCCTGCCGCGACAGTTCGCTACATTCACCGGTAGTCATCGCGGCAACAGAGCCACCCAGTTTTCGAAGAAGCTAACTGCAAAGCGACATGCGCGACATCGGCGTCTCCCGACGGCGGGCAGGGTGTTCAGGCTCTCGTCTCAAGCCATCTACAAACATGCTAGAGCCGAAGGAGGTCCCACGCTCGGCGATCATGCGATCGAGCAAATACATGCTCGCCTCGAAATTCTGGACTTCGTTCTTCAAAATCCTGCTTTTACATACCTTGAAAGCGAGTCTGGCAAAGTCGCCTACTTCTTTACCAATTGGGATGTTCCGACCGGCGACCTGCCGTCGAGAAAGTTCGGAGGGCGATATCTTGCTAGGGGCGAGGAGCGCTATTTTCCCGACAGAAATCTAATTTTCTTTGCTTCGGGCTCCTCCTGCGAAACGCTGACATTCAGTTTCTTTCAAGGTCCCAGCCTCGACCTTAATCCTTTCGCGCGACACCTTGAATCGTATCTGCCCCTGTTTCATCGACTCCCGAGGTTCGATTTTTGGTTCTTGGCGCGTCACGAAGTTCTATTCGCCAGGGCTTCCGAAGTCTTCCGCGAGGCGGTCACGATCCCGCTGCAATCCAATCCCTCGTCGGACCTGCTTCGCTATTTTCGCATTCGCAAGGTATGGGAGTCGGCTGATCGCTGTTCGATAACTGAGAACAATCTGAGTTTCCGATACAAGGTCAAAGACCGATTCGCCGGTCAACGTTTCGAGAATCTGTATCACTCCTGGAAAAGGAATCTATTCTCGGATTCCGAAATCGGCAGCCGAGTCGAAGGCAGCGACGAGCCGCACACCGTCACGTTCGAAACTCGAATCGTAACGGGAATTGGCAATGTGAACCAATAACCCGAGGTAACCCAGTGAAGAATGTACTTTTTACTTGCTGCACCGGCGATCGCTGCGAGGTCTTCACGTGTTCTCCGCGCAACTCATTGCGTTTTGCTACTTTCCAAGGACCGGGTTCGGAAAACAGCGGCGCGACAACTACAAAAACGGGCGGGAGCGACCCCACTTTTTGTGCATTGATCCGCCCAAAAAATTCGTGGGGTCGCTCCCGCCCAACCCGCTTATCGCGTGCACTGTACTTGCGGCGCGCAACAGGAGGAACACACAAACCGTAATGCCGTCCGCAATGCATTTCGGATAGGCAAAAGAAGAGCAGCCCTAGGTGCTTCTGAGAGCATCGTGTCAGAACAATCGAGCTTGACCATCCTCCTTCCTGCGACACCGCCCACCGAGCATGCTATAGCAATTCGTCATGGTTTTCGGGAATCTCAGCCAATCCGCAAGAAATCTTGATCCCACAGCGACACGTTTTCCTTTTTCAAAACTGAATAGATTAAGTAGAGGGACTTTGTGCTCTCACAAGACCCGGGCGAGTTCACAGTCAGATCGAGCGGGCTTGTGAGACGGCCTGTAATACAAACCCCGAAAGGAGAAAGGAAAATAAGTATGGCGATCCTCAAGGCACCACCCAAGCAACCAAAGACAGTAACGGTCCAGGCTCGCGTCGAGGAGTCCATCAAGACACAGCTTGGCAGGTATGCGGAATTCATCGATTCGTCTCCGTCGTACGTTATTACCGAGGCTCTGAAGATCCTCTTCAAGCGTGATGACGAGTTCAAAGCCTGGCTAGGCCAACAGTCCAGCAATGGGGAAATTCAAGAGATCAAGGGAGGCGCGGACTCAAAGAGACCGCGTAGCACAAATGAAGGACGCACCAACACAACTCGATATGCGCGAGAACACAGCGTCGCCAAGACGACATGCCTCGCGTTCGATTCAACATACAAACCGGCTGGAACAGGTGGCTTTGTATGACGAAGAAGATCATTTGCACTCAACCGTGTCTCGGGGGGAAAGAGGCGGGGCCACAGTGGAAGGAGACAACGACAGGCTCTTAACGATCCAGCAAGTAGCTAACCTATTGCACGTTCCAGTTTCGTGGGTCTATGGAAGGACGCGAAAGCGCTCGGCAGAGCGCCTGCCTGGTATCCGTCTAGGTAAATACTGGCGCTTTCGTGAAGAGGAAATTCACGCTTGGGTTGAAAGTCAGCGCGGAGGTCATCGTGCAGCTTGACATCGGCGCTACACTTGAATGTGACATAGGAAAAGGCGGACGAGCCAACCTCAGAATAGAGAGGAAAAGGATGGCTCGTAGCCAATATCAGAATGGTTGTTTATTTGTTCGTGGTAAGCGTCGGAAAGTGTGGGTCGCACGATGGAGGGAAGACGTGATTCTCGCTGATGGATCGGCCAGCCGGGTAATGCGCTCGGTTGTGCTCGGAGCTGTGAGCGAAATCGCAGGCCGTCGTGAAGCCCGCAGACTGCTAGACACTCATCTCAACCCCGTTAACCAAGGGCAGTACCGTCCAGAAGGTACGATGCTGTTTTCGCAATTCGTTGCGGACTGCTTCGAACCCGGAGTGCTGCCGACACTCAAGTTTGCTACGCGGGAGATTTATTCTCTCCTGCTGCGCAAGCACTTGATTCCACGGTTTGGTGGACACCGACTATGTGACATCTCTAGAGTTGAAGTTCAGCAGTACCTCTTGGAGAAGCTCAAACAAGGCTTCGCATGGGAGACCACCAACCACCTCCGACATCTGTTAAGCAAGGTCGTGGGAACAGCAGTGAATTGGGACTACGTTCTGAACAACCCTGTGCGGGGTGTCAAGATGCCAGAAAGGACATTGAAACGTCCGCACAGATTTCTCACGGCAGAAGAAGTTCGGAGACTCCGTAGCTGCGAGCAAGGAACCACTCCGCACAATCATTATTCTCTCAACAATGACTGGTTTGCGGATCGGTGAAATTCTTGCGTTGCGATGGGGCCGAATTGACCTCCTTCGAGGCACGTTGCTCGTAGCCGAGACCTGTTACAAAGGGCACTTCGGATCGCCGAAGACACGAGCAAGTCGGCGCGAAGTTCCGTTGGCTGCCGCGGTTGTGCGTGAACTGGAAGACCACTATTCGCGATCGGCAGAACACTCTCCAACTGCTTTGGTATTTGCCAGAAGCCAAGGCGTTCCGCTTGCGGCGGACAATCTCAGAAAGAAGACGCTACGCACCGCATGCAAGAGAGCTGGTCTGCAACGAATCGATTGGCATACTCTCCGCCACACGCACGGGACGTTATTGCATTCGCAAGGAACTCCCTTGAAGGTTGCACAGGCTCAGCTTGGGCATTCACACATGGCGACAACCTTGGAGATCTATACACACGCTAGTGGGAGTGCGCAGAGAGATGCTGTGAACCTGCTCGAAGAGCAATTGTTCCCAAATGTTCCCAAGTTGGAGATTTGCAGAAATACGGCGCAGAAAGAAAGTTAGATAGTTCAGTAAGTTAGTGGTCGGGGCGCCGAGATTTGAACTCGGGACCTCCTGCGCCCAAGGCAGG
>JRHI01001303.1_pt1 | contig 21738 bp, 21 predicted proteins | sample 215371 | NCBI WGS metagenome assembly JRHI01 (sample SAMN02929681, study PRJNA255918) | sediment metagenome | biome: cave system; feature: Ice Cave; material: Sediment; isolation source: sediment from deep within a dark volcanic ice cave with no known source of... ...
CAGATGCCGACAGGGGGTCAGTTTTCGAGTGCCGTTGACAACTCACTCGGCCATCAGAAATCCATCAACCGACCGCTGAACGTTACTCACAAGGACGGTAGTAGTTTACCTTCCCACAACGCACCCCACGGTTGCGCAGCTCGGCGCACCCCAGCCCCAGAAATTCGCGCCCTCGCTGGTTTGAACCCAGATCCCGAGCATGTGCTTGACCCGTCGCGGTCACCCTTCCCAGGGTCCGGCTGCCGTTGGCGACAACGGCTCGATACCTTGAGCGCGTTCCGCCCTCGTCGCCGGTCTCTAGGAGGTAGAGATGCGCATTACGCTCGCGCAGGTCGACTCCCGCCCCGGCGAGCTCGAGGCCAACGTCGCACGTGCCGAGCAGGCGATCGCCGAGGCGGTCAGCACAGGAACCGACCTGGTGGTTTTCCCCGAGCTGTCGCTCAGTGGCTACACGATCGGGGACCTCAAGGAGGATATCTCCATCCCGCCGGACGACGAGCGGATGGTGAAGCTGGCGAGGGCGGCGACCAAGGGCGCGGGCGTGCTGTTCGGGTTTCCCGAGGCGCAGGCACACGGTCTGCACATCTACAACAGCGCGGCGTACTACGAGGACGGCCTTCTGGTGCACGTGCATCGCAAGCTGTTCCTGCCCAACTACGCGACCTTCGAGGAGCGCAAGCACTTCCTGCCCGGTCAGTCGTCCCGAGCCTTCCCGATCATGGGTGGACGGCATCGCGCGGCGACCCTGATCTGCAACGACGCCTGGCAGCCGCAGCTCGCCTACGTGGCCACCCAGGACGGGGCGCTGATCCTGCTGGTGCCGTCGTGCAGTGCGCAAAGCATGTTCCCGGAGAAGTACGACTCGCGGTCCTACTGGCGCGGCATCACCCGGTTCTACGGGCGGATGTTCCAGCTGTACGTGGTCTTCGTCAACCGCGTCGGTACCGAGGGATCGCTGCGCTTCTGGGGCGGCTCACACGTCGTCGACCCTTGGGGCGAAGTGATCGCCGAAGCCGACGAGTACCAAGAGCAGCTGCTCACAGTCGACATCGACCTGTCGCTGGTGCGCCGTCGACGGCGGGACATCCCACTGGTGCGGGAGGGTCGATTGGGACTGCTGCGCCGGGAGATCGACCGCCTCCTCGAAGAGGGCGGCGACCTGTAACTCACGGGGTCGCGAAGCAGCCCAGGGTCGAGTTGGGGCGCACCCCGGAGAAGTAGCGTTGCCAGATCCGGTAGTAGAGGATCTCCTCGTCGCTGCGCAGCGCCCAGCTATCCGGTGGCTGCGTCACGGCACCGTCGGTGTCGCCGGCTTTGGCTTTGGCAGTGTTGTCTTTGGCCAGCGCGGCGAGCACCTCGCCGGCACCCGAGCCGTCGCCGAATTGCTCCTTGCGGCGCCAGAGCAGCTCCTCTGGCAGCCACTCGGTGAAGGCCTCACGCAGCACTGCCTTCTCCAGCCGCCCATCGGTGGTCTTCTTCCACTCCGGCGGCAGGGTCAGAGCCGTACGCACCACGTTGGTGTCCAGGAACGGCTCGCGGGCCTCCAGCCCGAAGTACATCGTCGTCCGGTCGCAGCGCTGCAGATTCAGGTGGTGCAACTGCTCCAGGCTGCGCACCAGCTCGGCGTGCAGTGCGTTCGGGTCAGCGAACTCCGGGGTGTGCATGTAGCTGTACCCGCCGTAGAGCTCGTCGGCGCCCTCACCGGTGAGCACCACCTTGACCTTCTTGGCAGCCTCGCGAGCCAGCAGCAGGTTCGGCACCGAGCTGCGGACCAGGGCCGGATCGTAGTGCTCGATCACTTCGACCGCGTTGTCCAACTCCTCACCGATGGACTCGGCGGTGGCGACGACCTCGTGGTGATCGCTGCCGATGAACTCGGCGACCCGCCGGGCCGCCAGCAGGTCGCTGCTGTCCTTGGTACCGACCGCGAAAGTGGGTAGCACGTCACCGCGACGACGGGTGTGCTCCGCGGCGATCGCGGCGACGATCGCCGAGTCCAGCCCGCCGGAGAGGAACACACCCACCCCAACATCGCTCATCATCCGCCGCCGCACAGACAGCACCACGGAGTCGCGGACCTTCTCGAGCACCCCGTTGTCCCAGATCGAGTGCTGCGCCCGGCGGGCTGGACGGATTCCCACCGGAACTGAGTCGGCATAGCGCACGATGCTGGTCGCCGGGGTCCATAGGCAGCCGGGCGGGAAGGAGGCCACTTGGGCCCGATCCTCAGGGTCGAAGGCCCGCAGCTCGCTGGCGAACATCGTGCCATCCGCCCCATCGATCCAGTACAGCGGCTTGACACCCATCGGGTCGCGGGCGACCAGCCCGTCCCCGGTGGCGGTAACCATCGCCAGCGCGAACATGCCGCTGAGCTCGGCCACCGAGGCCGGGCCGTCCCGCATCACGAGGTGCAGTGCCGCCTCAGTGTCCGACCGAGTCTGGAGCAACCCGGGAGGCAGCTTCGCGCTGAGGTCCTCGTGGTTGTAGATCTCACCGTTGCCGATGATCCATGCCGTGCCGTCACCGTTGGCCAGCGGCTGCCTGCCGCGGCTGATGTCGACGATGGAAAGTCTCTGGTGGCCCAACCAAGCCGAGTCGAGCACGAGTATCCCGGTGTCATCGGGTCCGCGATGCTGTATCCGGTTGAGCATCCGCTCGCACTTGTCGGTGTCGACTGATCCGAAGGCTGCGACGATCCCGCACATTGTGTATCACCTACCCGGCGCCCATTGAACATCAGAAGCGGGCCGGCCTCCCAGCGATGGAGAGCCGCCTCACTCCGTAGAACGTCCGTTTAGCCCCGCCGCCTGCACCGCCACCCTGAGAGGGCCAATCTGACGCCAGGTCTTGGTCCCGGCCAGCCTTCGTTGTTACGGAGAGAAATCCACGCCACGTCATGATGCGCGCTCGCCGAACGCTGTGACCTCCTCCTCATCGGGCATCTCCGGCGCCCGCCACAGGCCATCACGCCAGAACATGACTCGCTCACCGGCACGCTGCCCGGTCCGGTAGGTCAGTGTCGCCGGGTCACGGCAGGTCCCGGAGTTGCCCGCGATCGAGCGATGAGCGTCGAACAGACCGACAGCAGCGAAGGTCGAATGGCATGCGGAGCAGTGCGCTATGTGGGCCCCCGTCCATACGGCGCTGCACCCGCTGCACGAATGCGGACCATGCGGTGCAGCGAAACCGCGAGGACCCCCACTAGCCCGACCGCCGGTGGTGGATCCCCTGACACCACCGCCTGCGCCGGGTAGCGCCCACGGCTCGAAATCCAGAGGTTCTTGATCTACGTTCACCCGACGCCTCCTCTGACACTCGCAGAGCACTATCCGCGGGTGAACCGAGCTGACGGGTCAGGCACGCCGGTGCACCATGTGGACGGCTCGGTACTGCGTCAGCATCCGCGCGGACGCGGCAATTGCGGATGTCGCGACTCGCTGAGGAACTGCATGGTTATGCGCCCTGGCCAATGCGTAGCGGTGTTTGCGCAGCGTTGCGGACACGGTCGAAGTCGACCGACCACCGGTGATCTCGTGCCGCAAGCGGGATCGGCGACCGGGCGCTACAGGACTGTGAATCCGGCCGCAGGCTTGTCCGCCCGGTCGCGGCCAGGAGACCGTTGCCGGGAATCGCGATCAGAAAGCTCCCGGCGTCGGGTCGACGACAGGCTACGCGGGTGGCAGGAGGTTCGGCTGTGCCTCCCAACGCAAAGCCCAGGGACATTGGTCAGGTCAAGATCAGTGAGTCACCCAAGGTCGGCAGTGAGGGGGTTCAAACCTGGGGTATGGCGCCGACCTCGGGCCACTACGAGCAGGGGCCGGCGCAGTGCGGTTAGGTCAGTCAGCGGATCGCCGTCGACGACGATGAGGTCGGCGCTAGGCCGCGGCGGTGTCGTCGTCGAGATCCGGGTCATCGAAGGTGGCGCTGGTAAGCCACCTGCAGTGCTCGATGCTGGTGACACCGGCGTGCGCAGCGGCCGCGGTCGCTGCGGTGGAGTGCGCGTGGGCAGCGACCGGGAGCCCTCGGGCGGTCGCCTCCGCGACCACGACTCGCAGCTGTTCGTCGCTGAACTGGGATTGCCATATCGGCGGCGAGTTCGGGGTGATGTTGCCGCCGGAAGCCATGACTTTGATCCAGTCGACACCCTGCTCGGCGTGGCGGCCGATGGTGTCGCGGATTTGGGTGGGATTTTCCACCTCGCCGCCGAGGAACCAGCAGTGCCCCCCGGGCGGTGTCAGCGGCGCTCCGGAGGTGATCATGCGTGGCCCGAGCCGCTCGCCGGAGGCGATGCTGTCGCGTAGCTTGACAGCCAAATAGCCCCGGTCCCCGAGGTCACGCACGGTAGTGACCCCGGCGTCGAGCATCTGGTGGGCATGCCCGGCCATGGTGAGGAGCAAGGCCTCATCATGTGACCGGCCGCGCCGACAAGCACGCTCCCGGCACTTATCGCCAGCTGCCGCATAGTTGACTCCCTGTCAGCCGCCTATCAGCCTTACCGTGCCAAAACGGCCGGTCGACCTCCATCACCGTGACACCCTCCGGCAAGGCCCGTCGTGACGGTCACGCTCGACACGCTGCACCCTTCCCCGCTCGCACCGGATAGGTCGGCACGTCGCAGCCGGATAGTTCGGCGTCACCTCGGTGGCCGTCCGTACCGCCCGGGCGCCTGTCCCCCGCAGCCGCGCGCCACAACGGCAGACCCCTGTCTGCTACCGCTCCGGCCGACCGATCTGGGTAAGCCGCTCCCACGCCCGCAGCAACACCGGCGCGACAGTGAGCGCCGCCAGGTCGAACCACCCGTAGCCGCCGGCGACGCCTGAGGGCGGGTTCCCGATCTCAATCAACCCGGTCGGGTCGAACCGTTGCCACTCCCAGACACCGAGCCAGGTGCCGAGCAGCTCGAGGTAGGTGACGATCGCGAACAATCCCACGTAGAGCAGCCGCGACCGCCCCCGCGTCAGGAACGCCACCAGGCAGCCGAACCAGAACGCCCCGAGCACGTCGACACGGTCGGTTCCGAGCAAACCCCAGAGGGCGTACGCCGCACCGGCAGAGAGCACGACGGCGACCAGTGGGACGCGCCAGCGGTGCACGACCGGCGACCGTCCGAGGGCCAGCGCGCACAGGTACACTAGGCCGTGCGCGGGCGGGACGAACGCCGGGATGTTGTCGAGCCGGTAGACGTACACCTTGAGCCCCAGCGAGAAGGTGTACTCGACTGCTGTCGCGAACGCGACGACCACCGCGACCTGGGTGCGCACGAGCGGAGTCTCCGCGAGCAGTAGCCACAGCAGGACGAACCACGTCGCCGCGCCGTAGGCCCACTGCTCACCAAGACCCGACGAGGGATCGGTGACCAGCATGATCGTGATCCAGCCGAACACCACCACCGCGATCCCGAGGTCGCGCCGCGACGAGGAACGGATAGATCCTGTCGGCGACATGCCGGCATCGTCGCATCACACCCGTTAACTCCGGCCCGTCCCGCGTCACCTCGTGCTGAGTTCGAGGATTGTCACAGGTTTCGGTCTCGTCCTCGCAGCCGCCGGTCGCGCGTGGCGCAACCTCCATCTGGGGCTGAGTGCTCAGATCAGAGCGACTCCTCGTCGCCGTGGTCGGGTCTGCGCCATCGTCAAGTCGGCGATGTCGGGGGCCTGGCTGATGACGGCTTGAGCTATCTGGGAGAGCAATCGGTTGTGGAGACGGGCGTAGGTGCGCATCAGCGTGAATGCCTCGGCGATGCTGATGTGGTGACGTTGGGCGAGGACTCCTTTGGCCTGTTCGATCAACATGCGGCTGTGGAGCGCGCTCTGTAGCTGCTCGGTGACCATCTCACTGTGTCGTAGGGCACGGACCCGCAGGATGCTGATAGTGGCGACGTTGGCGAAGGACTGCGTGACTGCGGTGACGTCGGCGGGGATGTCGCTGGGCGAGCAGCTGAACAGGTTCAGTGCCCCGAGGATCTGCTCGCGCAGTCGCATCGGCACCGCCTGGACGGCGGCGAAGCCCCGGTCGCCGGCGGCAAGCCGTGGCCACCGTGGCGGTGCCGCGACGAGGTCGGCGCAACCTACGCCGTGTCCGGTGTGGTAGCAGTCCAGCAAGGGCCCGTCCTCGTTGGGGAGCTGGAACAGCTCCAGCAGATGGGTCTGCTCGGTGGAGGCCGCTACCAGGCTCAGGGTGCCCTGTTGGTCGACCAGCACGATTCCCGCCGCGTCAATATCGAGTAGCTGCACACAGCGCTCGGTGAGGGCATGTAAGAAGTCGATGCCGTCGAACCCCAGCACGAGTGTGTCGGCCAGTCCGACGAGTGCTCTGGTGCTTCGTTGGTCCAACACCTGTATTGTGCTCCGTTCCGATCTCAGTCGCCGGAGCCCGTGCATCTGCACTGTTGTATCCGGTTTTAAACCATAGCCTGTGCTCGCGACCATGTCTGGTCAACCGTGACAGGTGGGGCAGGTGAGGTAAACGTGAGTGGAAACCGCAGAAACGCCGAGTCCTTCCCTAAGTTTGGTATCCAGGGCCGAAGCTCAGGCGGCTTCGCGTTCTGGCCACCGTTACGAGATACGCGAGAAAACCTGAAGCAGCTCATGAGACGGCTCATGAGCTTTAGCCGACCAGTCCAACCCAACACGTACTTGCATCGGTACAAGGCGTCCATCTGGAAATTACCTCTTCGTGCATCGACTCTTGCATCCGCATGCAACGTCTGGAACCGTAACGCCTGGAACCGTATAGACGGAGCGATGTTCCGGTGAACCACCCAGAGCAAGGGAGGTTACATCGTGAGGCTTCACGCACTAGAGGGATTACGACTACACGTGATAGGCGCGCCATGGTCGGGCGGTTGGGTGGATTCGCTACGTGGGAATGCCAGATGGTGGCCGGTCCGTAAAGCCGCCTCCGTTATGCACACATTCCAAAAGCAAGGAGTGCTTACCGTCGGAGGTGGAGCTGCTGCTGCTCGATGTGGTCCCCCGATGGGTTCGTACTGTGCTGCTGCGGACCCCGAGCTGATACCCCCCAGGAACCCGTGAGGTGATCCGATGCCGCTGACCCCCGCCGACGTTCGCAACGTCACGTTCAGTAAGCCGCCGATCGGCAAGCGGGGCTACAACGAGGAAGAGGTGGACGCATTCCTCGACCTCGTTGGTGCCGACCTGGGTCGGTTGATCGAAGAGAACAAGGATCTCCGCCTCCGCGTCGAGCGGCTCAGTCAGCAGCTGCGCACGGCGGACATCGACACCGAGCGTACCCGTCGCCCGCCGGAGCCGCCTCGACCGGTGATGTCCGCAGTGCCACAGCCGTGGACGAAACACACCTCGCCAGGCGGTGATCACGAAGTCCAAGTTGCCAAGGTGCTGGGCCTGGCCCAAGAGCTGGCTGACCGATTGACCGGCGAGGCGCAAACCGAAGCGGACGGCGTGTTGAGCACGGCCCGCAGCAAATCCGCGCAGTTGCTCTCCGATGCGCGGGCGAAGGCCGACGCGATGGTTACCGAGGCCAGAGCCCGAGCCGAGACCATGCTCAATGACGCCCGTACCAGCGCCGAGGTTCTGGACCGGCAGTCCCGGGAGAAGGCTGAGTCGCTGGAGCGCGAGGCGGCGCGCAGGCACGCTGAGATCATCGGTTCGCTCAGCCAGGAGAAGAGCACCCTGGAGAAGAAGATTGATGAACTGCGCACGTTAGAGCGCGAGTACCGCATTCACTTGAAAACCTATCTGGACTCACAGCTCCGAGAGCTCAACAGGCGCGGATCCGCCGAACCAACACACACGACGCGCAACCCGCAGGAGGTCTTCTTCGGCGCGCATGCCGAACCCGGAAGTCACCATTCTGACCCCAAAATAGGCGTGACTGCCAGTGCTGGTGCGATCGTGGGGTAGGCCGGAGATCTCGGGCTGCAAATGCTTTGAAATACAGTTGAGACGACGCTGGCGTTGCCGAGTTCGACACAGGGTTTGTCCGCCGGCGCCGGAGCAACGCCGTTGTCGAACTCGGCGCACGCAGGGCTGTCGCGGCGGTGAGGGGAGCCACCCAGGGGCCCAGGGGCCCAGGACCCCACACCTCAGCGCGGCGCGTACCAACCACGACCCCGACGGCACAGGTGGCTGAGCCGTCGGGCAGCACGGCATGCCCCTTCCTCGCGGTAAGGGTCGCCTCGACTGTCCCCGAAGCCAGTGGGCCATTGATCAAGTGAAGTCAGCACCTTGACTGCTGTCCCGATCATCGGGAGCCTCCTGAGCGGGGAACCCCGTCAATTGCACCAGGAGTGCGCCATGGCCGCTGCCGAGGTCTCCGTTCTATCGCCCCCTCTCGTCCGGCACCGAGCGCGGCGTGGCCTGGCAATCTACTTCGGGATGCTTGTTCCGCTTTCGGCAGTGTTCCAGGTTCTCCTCATCAAGACAGGCAATTGGGTCTGGGTCATCCCGCTCATGTGGTCGCCGGCAGTGGCCTCGATGGTGGCTCGCCTGGTGCTGCATGAGGGCATCTCCGATGTGTCCTTCCGCGTCGGCGGGCGCCGCGGCTGGCAGGCCAACCTGATGGCCGTGGTCTTCCCGATCGTCATCGGGGCGGCCGTCTACGGCATCGCCTGGATGACCGGCCTGGCAAGGTTCGATCCGCGGCCCGGTCGGTTGGCAGCCCTGCTTATCGCAGACAGCGCCTCACCAGTCGCGGTGTTCCTGGTCATGCTCGCTCTGGCCGCAACCATCGGGACCGTCGTAGGCATTCTGACGGCCGCCGGCGAAGAGATCGGCTGGCGCGGCTACATGCTCACCCGGCTGATCGACGCGGGGATCCCGCGGCCCATCCTGGTCAGCGGGCTGATTTGGGGACTGTGGCACGTCCCCGTCATTCTCGGTGCCGGTTACGCCGCGGGCCCGTCACCAGCCGTCTCGGCCGTGCTGCTCGTGGCCCTGGCGACGGCGTTCGGCTTCGTGTTCGCGCGTCTACGCCTGGAGACCGGTAGCGTCTGGCCCGCGATCATTCTTCACGCCGCGTGGAACAGCATCATCCAGTCCGGCTTCGATGCGGCGAGGAGTGGAGGCAGCCGCTCCAACCTGCACGATGACGCTTCGTGGTGGGTCGGCGAGTCGGGTGGCCTGACGGTAATCGCCATGATCATTGCCGCCATCATCTTCTCACAGGGGCGCCGCACGATCCGTAGCGAACCCCGAGTACGAAACACCGCTGGGACCGCGATGAGGAATACGGCTGCGCCCGACCCGCCATCGATCCCACCGCGCGGATCCTGCCGGCCGACCTAGCGGCCGGTTCGGCCCGCGTAGACGATCCCTACGACGGCTGGCCCCGTCAAAGCGGAATGCGGCGAGGCCTTTGCGCCCGTTGCTACGAGACCTTCGATCTCCGGAGGGAAAGGGCGAGCAGGATCACGGAGAGCGCCTCCAATGACTTCCTGAGGACCGTGAGGGAGTCGACGACCTCCGGCTTGATCCCCACCTGAGGACCTGCCACCCGGGCGACGAAGAAAAGCGCGATCAGGCCAGCGTTGACGCCGAGGGCCATCCGCGCCGCAGAGAGCCGGCCGAGGCCGAGCGCGACGGCCAGCCAGGCCTGGACGGCGCCGAGCAGGCCGTAGAGCAGGGCCATCAAGCGATCATTCCAATGTGTCGCCAGGTACACGAAGTGCAGCGCCGCAGCGGCGAGCACTACCACGGCAGCCACCAGCTTGAGGGATCGCGCTCGCCCGTCTTCGCCCATGGACCGACCGTACTGGCCTCGTGTCCGGCGGCATACGCATCGGATCTGCCACGGAGTCTCCTGGGCGGGAGGGCTAGACGCGCACAAGCAGGGCGCCCGGGTCGACGCGCATCCGCAATCCCCGCACTTCACCCACCGGATCGCCATCGAGTTGGGCCAACTGTGGAGACTCCGCGCTGATGATGACGGTGCGGCCTTGCCAGTGCTGCACTATCGGGTGACCACGGCAGCGGCGGGTCAGCACCCGCGCGGTCACAGCCAGCCATCCGAAGATGTCGCTCGGCCCGATGGACACGACATCCAGCAGCCCGTCATCCACCCTGGCCGCGGGCATCAACACCACCCCGGCGAGAAGCTTGCCGCAGTTGCCGACCACCACCGTGCGGACTCGACGGGGCGGCTCAATCCGGCCATCGACGGCGAGCGCGATCGAGGTTCTCGGGCCCCTCAGCGCGCGAATTCCGGAGACGAAGTACGCCAACGGGCCCAGTCGGGACTTCAACTGGTGGGCCGCGCCGGCCATGATCGCCGCATCAAAGCCCACCCCGGCCATCACCAGAAACACCTGTTCCTCGCCGCGGTCGTCGATGAAGACCCGACCGACGTCGACCGCGCGGTTCTTCCCGCACAGTGCAATCCGGGTAGCTCGGACCGGGTCACCAAGCCCAATGGCGAGGTTGCGCGCCAACAGGTTGCCGGTACCCGTGGGCAGCAGGCCCAGTGGGGTGCCCGATCCGGCGAGAACGTGCGCGACGTGGCGGATCGTGCCGTCTCCCCCGCAGGCGAGCACCACATCCGCGCCAGCGGCCAGCGCGACTCTGGCCTGGCCGCCACCCGGATCCTTCACGGTGGTCTCAAGCCACAACGGTGCCTTCCACCCCAGCTCCGCACACACCCTGGTGACCTGGGTCTGCAGCGTCGCCAGGTCGTCGATGATGTTCGGGTTGACCACCACTGCCGGCAGTCGGCAGTCCGGCAGCGAATGCGGCGCCGAGCCCGCCTTGGTCGTATTGCTAGGAGCGTGTGCGCGTGCGCGCGCAACGTCGCCACGGGCGCGCACGTCAGATAATCCGCTGGGTGCTCGCCGAGCTCCGACCTCAACTGTGCGCAGCGACGGGACGTCGGCGGGGTTCGTGGTGCGAACCGACGTCATGTCGGCGTTCCCGTCCCGGCGTGACGACAGCCGGTGTCGTAGTGAGGCGACAACGACGCGGGCTACGATGCCGCGCGCACGGAGAGTAGTCGGCCGCCGCGAATAATACTCTCAATGGGCTCACTACGCCAACGGTGTCAGTCGGACTGTTCGCCAACACCGCGCGGTATCGCCACCCGACAGCGGGCATTCGTCATTTCATGCAAGGTCTTCCCGGCCGATCGAGACTGCTTGAGCCGAGATGACGGATCACGGATCGGCCGCAGTTGCTTGAAGGACACGGCCAAGCCGATTTTGCGGTCTGTAGGAGCCGCAACGGCTCGCGTGGTTCGCAGACGGGTCGCAGCACATCCCGAGGCTGTGCCGGCGGGATTCGAGGGGCGGAGAGCTGTAGGACCAATCCTGCTTCGCCGCCCGGACGCTCGGCCCGCAGGGGTGGGCCGAGCGTTGCTGATGGTGCCCTCCACACGGGTCGAGTTCGCCCAGAACCGTCGGCGGCTGGACCCCGTACTGCTAGCGACGGCCCGACCACTCCCCGGTAATCCCTCGCCCTACTAGGCGCGCTGAAACGATGCGAACTCCTCGGGCTACATACCGCCAGTGGTGGGATCGATCGTGCGCACAACGCGAGCCACGTTGTCCGCGGGGAAACCGCCGCGGGTGGCGTGTTCGCACACCCGGTCGGCATCCGGCGCGATGTACACGCAGAAGAGCTTGTCGTTGGTGACATAGCTCTGCTGCCACTGCACGTCACCGCCCAGGTCGGCGAGCACGCTGTTGCTCTTCTTGCTGATGGCGCTGATCTCGTCGTCGCTCAGACTTCCCAGATTCGGGATCTCGCGCTCGATTACGTACTTTGGCATGGTGGCGCCCTTTCCTGATGTTTCGGCGATCCGCCGCTTTGGCGGCCACCTCTACTATCAGCCGATGCGGACGGCAGGGCCATGACCGAGACGCCGCCGCGCTTGATCGAGACTCCGGATCTCGGCTCCGCCAGCCCCGGGATCCGGGATCCGTTCGAGGTCGTCCCACGGGTGCTCGACCTCGTGCGCCTGACCGGCGCGATCTTCTTCCGGTCCGACTTCCGGGCCCCCTGGGCCTACACGTCCCCTCCGACCCGAGACCTCGTCGGGGCGCTGCCCCCGGGCACGGGCAGCCTGGTGATGTTTCACATCATCGCCGAGGGGCGCTGCTGGATTGCGCTGCTTCCATCAGCTCCTTGGCCGGCCGCCCATCCGGTATCTGACCGAGTGGCGACGGAACCTGGCCTCCGGGCTGCTCCGCACGACCGGATTCGGTGTCGGCGAGATCGGCGCGAAGGTCGGCTACAACTCCGAGGAGGCCTTCAGCCGGGCCTTCAAACGCGAACTTGGCAAGGCGCCGGCTCACTGGAGGGTCGACCCCGGCGGGACAGATTCGTGAGGTAGGCGTTCGACGCGCCGGACAAACCTCGCCCAAGGTCGGGGACGCCGTCGGGCTCACCATTGGTGCCGTCGTAGTGGGGGTGATCGTCCTACTCATCGCGCTGATCTCTGGCCGAGCGCGGGACTAGCCTCCGCCGCCGGTAAGGCCGGGCGGTACCAGAGGCGGCGGCGTCACCTCGCTGGAGGCGGGCCTGTCGGGATTGCCGGTTGGGGTCGGCGCGTCGCTCGTAGTCGTGCTGTGGGGGCCGTCGATGATCCCGGGAAGGATCCCCGGGGGGGCCTGAGTGGTTTGCGTGGGGCTCTCGGTGGGAGTCGTGGTGGGAGTCTCGGTCCCGGTGGGTGCGCCCGGGCTGGGCGGGTTGGCCGGCGTCCGTGCAGCGGGCTGATCGTCGATCACCTGCCCGATCGTGGTGCCCTTGCCGTTACCGCCCACGGTCTGGCCGTTGGCCCACTCGAAGCCGGTGATGACGGTCATGGCCAGCAGGAAGGCGCCAAGCGCTCCCACGATCACCACCCCCCAGCGCAGCGTGACGGACCGTCTGGAGCGGTGAGAGGGCTCCGCCGTGGATCCCTGCGGGACGGCCGGCGACGGCCGAGCGCGTTGAGCGAGGAGGCGGACCCTCTTTCGGCTGCGCTCCAATGACGTCTGGTAGACGGCGGTACCCACCGTGGTGATCATGCTGGCTCCGGCTGCCCCGATGAGGGTGCCGGCGGCCCCGAGCTTTGAGCCGAGCACGGCGGTAGTCACCGCGGCGAGAGCGGCGGCGGCGACGTGGGCCGGGTTGAGGTCGGTTTTGCGTTTGGTGTCGGCTGGGCTGGTCGGCGAGGGCGGCGCAGTCATGATCTCCGGTGGGTCGGCGGGTCTGACGTGAACTACGTTAATCACTGGGCACGACCGCGCCCAACCGGGGTGCGCAAGCGGCGGCCCGCGCGCTGCCGTTGCCGGTCACCCGGGCAGCCTGGGAGTCTTCGCCGGTGGCCAACTGGAAGATGACCCGCACAGACAAGCCCTCGGGCGCGGAGATCCCGGCACGCGTGAGCGATCTGCTGCGCCTGCCCGGCGGTCCGGTGGATCTCAACGCCATCGCCACGGGGGCGACTCCGGGATTCATCGGCTCGGGCAAGGCCGACGGCAAAGCAGCGATGCGCCACCTCGCGCCGCGGTTGGCGGATTTGCAAGAACAGCTCTACGCCGAAGGATGTGCCGAAGGGGATACGGCTGGCCGGCGGAGCCTGCTGCTGGTGTTGCAGGGCATGGACACTGCTGGCAAGGGAGGCACGGTGAAACATGTCATGGGCCTGATGAACCCGATGGGCGTGCAATATCACGCATTCAAGAAGCCGACGATCGAGGAGCGTGAGCACCACTTCCTGTGGCGGGTCAAGCGGCGGTTGCCGCCGCCAGGCATCGTCGGCGTGTTCGACCGTTCACACTACGAGGACGTGGTCGTGGTCCGGGTCCATGAGCTGGTGCCGGCTGATCGGTGGTCGTGCCGCTACGGCGTCATCAACCGCTTCGAGGAGAAGTTGGGCGCCTCGTCCGCAATCGTTAAGTGCTTCCTGCACATCTCCAAGGAGCAGCAGCAAAAACGACTGCTCACCCGGCTCGACGATCCGACGAAACACTGGAAATATGACCCTGCCGACATAGCAGAGCGCACCTATTGGGACGATTACCAGCAGGCGTATTCAGATGCCTTGAGGAAATGCAACACCGAAGCTGCACCGTGGTATGTCGTGCCGGCCGACCGCAAGTGGTATCGCAATTGGGCGATCACCAGGATTCTCACCGAGCGACTCGAGGAGATGGCGCTTGGGTGGCCAACGCCCCGGGGCTGGAACCCCGACGAGCAGCGCGCGCGGTTGGCTGCGGGCCAGTGACATCGCCTACCCGGCTATCTCGGCCCACACGGTGTTGCCGTCAGGCTGGACGTCGACACCCCACGCCTTGGTGAGGCTCCTTACCAGTTCAAGGCCCCGACCACGGACCCGTCCCAGCGGGTCAGTCGAGCGCTTCACCGGCCCGGGGAAGCCGACCGGAGAGGCATCCCGCACCGCTATCCGCAGCCCGCTGGGACCACGCTCCAGCGTCAACCCGACGCCGGTGCACGCGTGTTCCACCGCGTTGGACACCAGCTCGCTGACCACGAACTCGGCGGTGTCCTCCACCCCGTCGTCCACCTGCCATTTCGGACACGTCTCGCGGACCAGTCGCCGGCTCATCGCCGGCGCCCCGGCGTCACAGGGCAGCTGGGCTCGCATCCGCACTACCGTTGGCCGCTCGTCGATCGCGGCCTCGGCCTCGAGCCTGAGGTGGTACACAGGAACCAGGGCGGACACCTGGCGAGCTGCGAGCGCCTGAGCCATCGCAGGGTCGGGCCGGCACAGCGCGACCTTCGCCGACGGCCAGCCGCCGCATTGGGTCAGTACCGCGGGGAAGACCGTCACACAGGACTCTCGGGTCAGCTGGAACCCGTCGAGGTCGACGATGACCCGGCCATGGTCGACCAGTTCCTTCACCAGCACCCGGCGCAGATCCGCGGCGGTGCGCACGGTGAGCAACCCGCGCGGGTGGATCATCACCACCTGCCCGTGAAGATGAACAGCTATGTCGAGTCTGGGATCCATAGATCCACTCCGCTCACCCGCCTACGCACGGTGCTCAGGCATGTGCGCTAAGTTTACACGATAGGCAAGGACCATGGTCGAAGATTCGCATAAAGGTCATTCCGGACAAAGTGCCATACCGGTGGTCAGGCGTGCCTGACGTGGCGGTTGACGGTCATTGCGGAGCGTGTACGGTCGGATCTCGGCTGTAATACCCGGGGGGGAGGAGTCGACCTATGACACCTGTGGTGCGCGACCAGCTTGAGACTCTCACACCAACATCGCCGTTCGGTGGGCCCATGGTCATCGCGACCTTGAGCTGTCCTCAACCGGACACGACGGTGTGCCGGGTAACCGGGAGTGTGGATCTTGTCACAGCTCCGGTACTGGCAGACAAGGTCATCGAAGCGGTACACGATGGCCAGCCGCACATTGTGCTCGACCTGTCCGCAGTCGCTGTCCTCGACTCGATCGGCCTGTACGCGGTCTTCGAGGCGCTCGATCGGTATGACATCGAGGGTCACCTCGCGGTCGTAGCGGATTCGCGCTCGACCGCCATCAGCAGGCCCGACATCAGTGCGCTGGGCGAGATCGTCGACATTCATCACGATCTGGCCAGTGCCCTTCGAGCATGCGCCCGTGCTTCGATCTCCAGCGGCGGACGGCACCGCGCCAGGGCCACGAACTAGCAGCCCCGCACGGTCGTTGGGAAAGTCCCGGGATCCGCCATCTAGCGGCTGACGATGCGCCGAATTCATCGCTACGGTCGCTGCTCGGCACACTCGGGCGCCGTCGACGGTTGCACGGGGCTGAGGTGGTCGCACGCGCAACGCAGGCCGCCTGGCAGCAGGGCCAGGATGCGCTGCGCGACGAGGTCCAGCGGGTAACGACGCTGCTGCGATCAATCCAGGACCGCAGCAGTTCCCGCGGTGGGGCGCTAAAGCCCGGGCGAGGTCGCCATGCATCTGTCCCAGGTATGGATCGGTCTGCCCAGTCTGGCAAGACAGGACCTATCCGCCGTCCACGCGGTGTTGCCGAGCACTGCCAGCGTGGCTGGCGGCTCCTTCATGCGCGACATATGGGAGCTGGCCGACCTGATGGCGCTCGCGGTGAACAACGACCCGGAGCGCGACCCGCGCGTCCTGGCCGACCGCATCGAGGCTCGGGCGTTGACCTACCATCTGCTGAACGAGACGCTCCTACACGGCTACGACATAGCCCGTGCCGCCGGACGTCCCTGGCGGATCGATCCGGCCTATGCGGCGATGGCACTGGGGCAGTTCATCGTCCCAATCTTGAGAATGACCGACCCTCGGGTGTTTGTGAACCAGGCGAAAGCGGCCGGCGTCCGGGCCACCTAACGACATCCGCGCCACTGCGGCGCCATCTGAGGACTACGGCGAATACTCCATGATGACGCAGCGCCATGCCGGAGTGTTCTACTCCGGCGGAAACCTTGCGGGGCAGTGGTCGTGGACACCGCACGGCGACGAGTCGGAGGTGTTGTGGGGCGACCCATCGAAGTGGCCACCACACAGCGCGGAACATTTCATTCATACCGGCGGCTGGCTCCTGCTCGACGGGTGGCGCAGCTTCGGGAAGTACTACGTGGACTTGGTAGGAGACGGACTGGACCTGGTAAGAGCGTGACCGATCAGATGCCCTGCACCGGCGGCGGCAGCGGGCCAACCTGACCGGGCCGCCTGGCGGGCCTGCTGCGCGCGCGCCCGTACCGCTCATGAGCGGCCTGCTTGCTCACCCCCAGTGACTGACCGATGTCGGTCCACGGCGCACCACGGGTCCGAGCCAACCGAACCAGCCTTGCGCGCCACCGGTCTACCACCCGGGCGAGCGCCTCTACCGCAGTCAAGGCCTCGAGTACCGGTTCGACCGGGCGCCGTTCAGTGCTCGCAACGATGGGCCGCGCAGCGTCTGCGGTCGCGTCCTGCGGGAGATACCGCCCGAAGCGTTCAGCGGCGTGCAGTGCCTCGTAGGTCTGCCATGGCAACGGCGTAGGGCCCGCAGGCGGCGCGGGGGGTCGGGCGCGCGGCGCCGCGGGAGCCGGTTCCTTCAGTGGCTCATCGGTGCTGGGAAGTTTCAGGTACACCCGGGTGGCGGTGCCCTGCGGGCAGGGGCGCTGCTCGACGAGGTCGGACAGATGGTTGACCAGCAGCAGGCCGCGGCCGTCTGGTCGCCTGGGGTCCGCCAGCGGTCGGTCGGTGAGTGGGTCGCTGATCTGCCCGGAGTGCCGGACTTCGCATACCAGGTAGCCGCGCTCGGCCCAGATACGCAGCGCGCCGGTCCCCGCGCCGTGGACGAGGCTACGGGCCACCAACTCACCGACGATCAGCTTGAGCTCCGAGTGATCGCCGCTCAGGCCGAGCCGGCCGGCGTGGTCGCAGGCGAACTGTCCGGCAAGCGCTTGATTGGTGGCATCGAAGGTGAAACCAGGACCCGCCGGCGGCCCCCAGAGTCGGTTGACGGCTGCGACGAGGCGTTCGGGCGCGAAGCCGGTGCTGGGTCTCTCACCGCTGGCGTCTATTACCCGCGGGTGATTGGCTTCGGCCTCGGCGAGAGTCCGTGGGCCCACCCGGTCGGCGTCATAGGGGCACAGCAGGGTGACCGGGCGGCCGGCGAGCGCGACGCTGATCAAGGTCTCGTGGTGGGCGCAGGCCGGATACTCCTTCGCGGTACGTCCGGTCCACAGATGTTCGCCGACGATGCGTACCCGCCGGCACGGGTGCGCATCCGCGAAAGCGCGCAGCACATTGGGGATGATCCGCCCTGGGTTACGGCCGGCTCGAGTCATGTCGAGCAGCCGGACCCGCTCGGCGTCGGTGCCCAGTTCCGTGAGGATTAGCCGCAGATTGGGGCCCGGCACGGCGAGCGCCACGGGTTCGCCAGCGGTCAGACCCGCGCGAACGAACGTCACCGTTCCTGCGATGTACTCCGCAGTGCCGCGATAGAACAGTGCTGGGTGCGCAAACTCGTTATCCCAGCGCGGGGCGGGGGCGGTCATCGCCGCAACAACCCCTTCACCCTGAGCATGCCCGCAAGAGAACCCAGACGGCCGCGAGAACCGACGACCAGCACACCTACCACCTCGTCTCGACGCGACAAATAGCGGTAGCCGCCGACGGATCGGCAAGCCACCCATTTACCGCGCCAAGCCCCACCACACAGAGTAGGCACAAATACGTCCCGTGACAACCCGAAGTCTGCGTCATGACAGTTAGTCGTCGCTACCCAACGGATCGCCGCCCACACGTGCCAGTGGGTCCTCTCCCGTCGGCGAAGACTTCCGGCCGTGCCACACTGCCGTCCAATCACGCACAGCGAAGGAGGAGCCCATGACAGCGATACAGGACTTGGTGGACCGCAACGCGTCGCGCTCGCACCAGGGCCCTGGCCCGCTTCCGTCACCGCCCAGCCTGCACGTGGCGGTGGTGGCCTGTATGGACGCCCGCATCGACCCGGTTGAGCTACTCGGCTTGCGACCGGGCGAGGTACACGTGATCCGTAATGGGGGTGGCGCCGTCACCGACGACGTTATCCGCTCCCTAGCGGTCAGTCAGCGAAAGCTGGGTACCATTGAGGTGATGTTGCTGCACCACACCAAATGCGGGATGGCGTCATTCACCGACGAGGAGTTCTGGTCCGAGCTGTACGACGCCACCGGCCTGCGGCCCACCTGGGCGGTCGAGACGTTCCGGGACACCGAATCCGACGTGCGGCAGTGCATGGAACGGGTGCGGCGCAGCCCATTCCTGACGAATACCACGGTGGTGCGGGGTTTTGTCGTCGACATCGACACCGGCGATCTCGCTGAGGTCTCGCCGTCCCAGCCGTGAACCCGACGCTGCTCATCGCCTGGTTCGACGCCCATGCGCGGCAGCTGCCTTGGCGCGAGCCTGGCACCACGCCGTGGGGAGTGCTCGTCAGCGAGGTGATGCTGCAGCAAACTCCGGTGCATCGCGTGGCGGGAGTGTGGACCGCGTGGCTGGCTCGCTGGCCCGCGCCGTCAAGCCTGGCCGCTGAGACCCCAGGCACCGCTCTCCGCGCCTGGGGCAAGCTGGGTTACCCGCGGCGCGCGCTACGGTTGCACACCGCCGCCACCCTCATCGCCACACAGCACGACGACGTCGTCCCCGCCGATGTGGAGGTGCTGCTCGCGCTGCCCGGGATCGGCGCGTATACCGCCCGGGCGGTGGCGGCTTTCGGGTACGGCCGCCGCGTGCCGGTAGTGGACACCAACGTCCGCCGGGTGGTTGCGCGAGCGATGCACGGCGTGGCCGAGGCCGGTCCGCCGTCGACCTCTCGCGATCTGTCCGATGTGGATGGTGTGTTGCCCGAGACGGGGGCCGCCCGCTTCTGCGCCGCGCTGATGGAGCTCGGTGCTGTCGTGTGCACGGCCGGCCGGCCGCGCTGCGCCGACTGTCCGGTGGCCGGCGAGTGCGCCTGGGTGCGCGCCGGCCAGGCCGCCGCCACCGCCCCCCGACGACCCTCACAGCGCTTCGCGGGCACCGATCGTCAGGTGCGCGGGTTGCTGCTCGACGTCCTGCGGGCAGCAGCCGATCCGGTGCCCCGAGTCCGGCTGGACGCGGTCTGGCGGGATGTGGCGCAGCGCGATCGGTGCCTGGGCTCGCTGCTCATCGACGGCTTGGTGGAGCCGACCGTTGACGGGTGTTACGCCTTGCCTGGAGAACGCGCAGCCGTACCGGGGCGCTAGCCGTAGGCTGGCCGCATGGCCGTCGTGAAGATCAACGCAATTGAGGTGCCGGAAGGCGCGGGTCCCGAGCTGGAGCGCCGGTTCGCGGCCCGCCATGAGTCGGTGACGTCAGCTCCCGGCTTTCTGCGGTTCGAGCTGCTGCGCCCCGTCGCCGGGGACAACCGGTACTTCGTCTACAGCCGCTGGGAAACCGAAGAACATTTCCAAGCCTGGCGCAACGGCCCGGGCATGGAAGCGCACTCGGGGAACGCGAAACCGGTATCGACCGGCTCCTCGGTCCTGGAGTTCGAAGTAGCTCAATCCGCCGACCCGTCGCTCGGTACCCCCTGACCACCGTTCGGAGCCGAATAGCTGTTCACAAGGCGGCGCAAGCACACACGTGAGGGGGCCCGATCCGAACGGATCGGGCCCCCTCACGACAGGATCTATTCAGCGCTGGGGGCGCTGTCCAGGTCCACCAGCGGCGCATCGGGGACCCGCAACGCTTTGGCCGCGCCACGGAATACGAATCGAGCGTCCTCGCCCGTACCCTCGCCGTCCCAGTTCTCGGTGTCAACGACCACGATCTGGCCGGCCTCGATCTCGCCGAAGAGTATCTTCTCCGACAGCTGATCCTCGATCTCGCGCTGGATGGTCCGGCGCAACGGCCGAGCCCCCAACACGGGATCGAATCCGCGCTTGGCCAACAGTTTCTTGGCCATCGTGGTGAGCTCCATCTCCATGTCCTTGTTACGCAGCTGCACCTCCACACGGGAGATCATCAGGTCCACCATCGTGATGATCTCTTCCACGGTGAGCTGATGGAAGACGATCGTGTCGTCGATCCGGTTGAGGAACTCTGGACGGAAGTGCTTCTTGACCTCGTCGTTGACCTTGCTCTTCATCCGCTCGTAGTTCGAGCTCTCGTCATTGTTCGCCGAGAAGCCCAGACCCACTGCCTTGGAGATGTCCGAGGTGCCGAGGTTGGTGGTAAAAATGATCACGGTGTTCTTGAAGTCCACCGTGCGGCCCTGGCCGTCGGTCAGCCGACCGTCCTCCAACACCTGCAACAGCGTGTTGTACACCTCCTGATGAGCTTTTTCGATCTCATCGAAGAGCACCACTGAGAACGGCTTGCGGCGGACCTTCTCGGTGAGCTGGCCACCCTCTTCGTAACCCACGTATCCGGGAGGGGCGCCGACGAGGCGGGATGCGGTGTAGCGGTCGTGGAACTCACCCATGTCGATCTGGATGAGTGCGTTGTCATCGCCGAACAGGAACTGTGCCAGGGCCTTGGACAGCTCGGTCTTACCCACGCCGGAGGGGCCGGCGAAGATGAACGAACCGGACGGCCGCCTCGGGTCCTTCAGACCCGCACGCGTCCGGCGGATCGCCTTGGACACTGCCTTGACCGCTTCGTGCTGGCCGATGATCCGCTTGTGCAGCTCATCCTCCATGCGCAGCAGCCGGGTGGTTTCCGCCTCGGTGAGCTTGAACACCGGGATGCCGGTCCAGTTGGCCAGCACCTCGGCAATCTGCTCGTCGTCGACTTCGGCGACGACGTCGAGGTCACCGGCCTTCCACTGCTTCTCCCGCTCGGTCTTCTTGATCAGCAGCTGCTTCTCGGAGTCCCGCAACTTCGCGGCGCGCTCAAAGTCCTGCGCGTCGATGGCTGATTCCTTGTCCCGGCGAACCGCGGCGATCTTCTCGTCGAAGTCCCGCAGGTCCGGTGGTGCGGTCATCCGCCGGATCCGCATCCGGGCGCCAGCCTCGTCGATCAGGTCGATCGCCTTGTCCGGCAGGAACCGATCGTTGATGTAGCGATCGGCCAGGGTGGCGGCCGACACCAGCGCGCTGTCGGTGATGGACACCCGGTGGTGCGCCTCGTAGCGGTCCCGGAGGCCCTTGAGGATCTCGATGGTGTGATCGAGGCTCGGCTCGGCGACCTGGATCGGCTGGAACCGGCGCTCCAGCGCCGGGTCCTTCTCCACGTACTTGCGGTACTCGTCGAGCGTGGTCGCGCCGATGSWCTGSAGYTCGCCMCGMGMCAGCRWCGGCTTCAGGATGTTGCTGGCGTCGATGGCCCCTTCCGCCGCGCCGGCGCCCACGAGGGTGTGCAACTCGTC
>JRHI01001304.1_pt1 | contig 21706 bp, 13 predicted proteins | sample 215371 | NCBI WGS metagenome assembly JRHI01 (sample SAMN02929681, study PRJNA255918) | sediment metagenome | biome: cave system; feature: Ice Cave; material: Sediment; isolation source: sediment from deep within a dark volcanic ice cave with no known source of... ...
CCGCGAGATCGCCGGCCAGGCCGTGCAGGTAGACCGCGAGCCGGCATGCCGCCTCGGCATCGAGCAGCTGCGCGAGCCAGGCGGCGATCATCCCGGTGAGGATGTCGCCCGTCCCGCCGGTCGCCATGCCCGGGTTGCCTGTCGGGTTGATGAAGACCTTCTCGTCCGGCGTCGCGATGAGCGTCCGATGTCCCTTCAGCACGACGAACACGTGGTGCGTGATCGCGAAGTTGCGCGCGATCTCGAGCCGGCTCGCCTGTACTTCGTCGGTGGACATCCCCACCAGCCGCGCCATCTCGCCCGGGTGCGGTGTGATGATGACGTCGCGCCCTTCGCGTCCGGCGAGGGGATCGGGATCGTCCGCGAACGCGTTGAGGCCGTCGGCGTCGATCACCAGCGGCATCGTCGCGCGATCGACCAGCTGCCGGATGAACTCGCGGGTGCCGGACCCGCGTCCCAAGCCCGGTCCGATGGCGAGGACGTCGCGCGCCATCTCGATGACGTGATCGACGCCGTCGGGATGCAGTCCGTCGACCGTGTCGTGCAGCGCCTCGGTCATGTATTCCGGTCCCATCGCCGACAGGATCGTCTGGCAGGACGCCGGCGTCGCCACGGTCACGAGGCCGGCGCCCGACCGCAGCGCGCCGACGGCAGAGAGATGTGCCGCTCCGGTCTTGCCGGGCGACCCCGCGACAATCAGCACGTGGCCGTAGTCACCCTTGTGGCTGTCGGGCGTGCGGGGCGTGACCAGCTCGCGCATCGACGCCCGCGTCAGGAGATCCACCTGGGGGCCGTCGAGCGACTCGAGCACGTCGGCGGGGATGCCGATGTCGGCGATCACGATGTCGCCGGCGTGCGTCTCGGCCGGCGGCAGCACGAGTGGCAGCTTCGGCGCCGCCAGCGTCACGGTCAGCCCGGCGTCGATCGACGGTCCGATCGGGTCCGGCGAGTCAGCCGACAGGCCCGACGGGAGATCGATCGCGACGACCGGGATGCCCGATGCGTTGACGTCGGTGACGATCGACTCGATGTAGCCCGAAATCGGGCTGTTCAAGCCGATCCCGAAGATGGCATCCACGATCAGCGTGCAGTCGCCGACCTCGGAGAAATGCAGCTCCCATGCCTGGCTGTCGGCGATCTCGACGACGGTGTGGCCCAGACGACCCAGGATGTCGAGGTTGACGCGCGCATCGCCGCGCACGTCGGCGACGCGGCCGATCAGGAACACCGAGACGTCCACGCCGCGCTGTGCCAGGGTGCGCGCGATCACGAAGCCGTCGCCGCCGTTGTTGCCGCGTCCGCAGAGCACCGCCACCTGCCGCTCGAGCAGATCGCCGTACATCGCTTCCATGGCCGCCACGGCCTGGCGGCCGGCGTTTTCCATGAGCACGAGCGAAGGGATGCCGATGTCGTCGATGGTGCGGCGATCGGCTTCGCGCATCTGCGCGGTGTTCAGTACGCGCATCGAGTCTCGCCGCGAGGGTGAGTTACCACAAAGGACACCAAGGACACGGAGGATATTACCTTAGTGCGCCTTTTCCCTTGGCCGGCACTGGCGCGACCACTAGAATCAGCGTCGCCTCATGCCCCTGTCCGCCGGAACGCGTCTGGGCCCTTACGAAATCCTTTCCGTCCTCGGCGCCGGCGGCATGGGCGAGGTCTATCGGGCGCGCGACTCGAAGTTGAATCGCGACGTCGCGATCAAAGTGCTGCTGCCCGCCGTGGCGAACGACGCCGATCGCCTCGCGCGGTTCAGCCGCGAAGCGCATGTGCTCGCCTCCCTCAACCATCCGCACATCGCGCAGATCTACGGCCTGGAAGATTCCGGCGACGTGCGCGCGCTTGTCATGGAGCTGGTCGAGGGACCGACCCTTGCGGATCGAATCGCGCAAGGCGCCATTCCCCTCGACGAAGCCCTGCTGATCGCGAAGCAGATGGCGGACGCGCTCAACGCCGCGCACGAACAGGGGATCATTCACCGCGATCTGAAGCCCGCCAACATCAAGGTGCGAAACGACGGCACTGTGAAGGTATTGGACTTCGGGTTGGCAAAGGCCACGGATCCGCCTGGCGCCTCGAACGCCAACGCCGCCATGTCGCCCACCCTCTCGATGCACGCCACGCAGGCTGGGATCATCTTGGGTACGGCGGCGTACATGAGCCCAGAGCAGGCGCGCGGGAAGGCGGTGGACCGCCGGGCCGACATCTGGGCGTTCGGGTGCGTGTTGTACGAGATGCTGACGGGCGCGCACCTGTTCCGGGGCGACACCATCACGGATGTCCTCGCGGCCGTCGTCACGCGCGACCCGGATCTGAGCCGCGTCCCGCTGAGCACGCGGCGGCTGATTCGGTCCTGCCTGGAGAAGGATCCCACGCGGCGGCTTCAGGCCATCAGCGACGCCTGGCTGTTGTTAGATGACACAGCGCCTGAGCCCCGGTCGGCGCACGGGAGCCGCTCGGTGTCCTGGTTGTCAGGAGCTGCCCTCGCCCTTATCGCGGCAGCAGGCCTGTGGATGCTGTCGCGGCAACCGGTCGTCGACGAGCGCCCCTTTCAGTTTTCCGTAAATTTACCGCCCGGAGCCCTCTACCGGAACGGAACCGGCGGCGGCAGCTCAGTGTCTCCGGATGGCCGCGCGATCGCGTTTGTCGCGAACTCCGGGGGATTCAAACTGTGGATCCGTCGGCTCGACTCGCTGACGGCGCGTGAGTTACCCGGTACGACGGGCGCCGCGATGCCGTTTTGGTCGCCCGACAGTCGCTCCGTGGGATTTTTCGCGGAGGGCAAGCTCAAAAGCGTCCCTGTTTCCGGTGGACCACCGGTCGTCATCAATGCGGCGCCAGACACCCGTGGCGGCACGTGGGGCCGAGGCGGAACGATCATCTTCAGCCCAAGTACCGGCGCACTCCAACAGGTGGGCGCCTCCGGAGGCACGCCGGCTCCGCTCACGACGCTCGATGCCGCCAACGGAGAGAACTCTCATCGTTGGCCTCAGTTCTTGCCAGATGGCCGGCATTTTCTGTATTTCGTTCGGAGCAGTCAGACGAATCGGACGGGTATCTATCTCGGATCATTGGATCGTCCGCACGAGAAAGTGTTTGTCATGGAGAGCCTGGCTGCCGGCGGTTACTCTCCGCCGCACGGCAACGTCCAGGGGTACTTGCTGTGGGTTCGTGAAAACACGCTGATGGCTCAGCCCTTCGATCCCGCTCGCGGCCGCCTGGGGGGTGCCCCTGTTCCCATCCCGGGGACGGAAGATATTGGCATGGTCGCCGCACTCAACCAGGCCATGTTGTCGGTCTCGACTGAAGGCACACTCGTATTCAGCGGCGCCGACGATCGTTACCAATTGGCGTGGTTCAACCGCGACGGCAAGGTCTTGAGTACCGTAGGCACAGCCAACCGGTATGCCGCGGTCCGAATCTCGCCGGACGGCAATCGCGCGGCGGTGTCGCTCTCCGACTCGTCAGGAAAGCGGGACATTTGGGCGATGGAGTTGGCTCGAGGGCTTCCCAACCGGGTGACGAACGACAGCGGCTTCGTGCCGGTGTGGTCTCCGGATGGTCACCGGATCGCCTATCACGATGCGGGTCAAATCCGTCTCTTTACGATCGGCGCGGATGGCGATGACCATCAGCGAATAATCGAATCGAAAAGCCTCGTGTATATCAATGACTGGTCGCCGGATGGCCGATTCTTGATGTACACGGAAACGTCCCCCACAACCCTCCGGGATCTGTGGCTTGTGCCGACCACGGGACCGCGAACTCCTGTGCCCGTGTTAGTCACGCCGTTCAGCGAATCACATGGGCAGTTTTCTCCCGACCGAACGTGGATCGCGTACACGTCCAACGAATCTGGCCAGGAGGAAATCTACGTCCGGAGTCTGTCGGCGAAAGGAAGCACGCGCGTCTCGACGAACGGCGGCAGCTTCTCTCGCTGGCGCAAAGACGGAAGAGAGCTGTTTTATCTGTCGCCGGACGGCAGGCTCATGGCCGTCTCCGTGACGAGCGTCGCGGAGCGGTTGGAATTTGGCGCTCCGGTTCCGCTCTTGCCGATCGTGGAACCGCTGGGAACATATGCGTACCCCTACGACGTCGCGCCGGACGGGCAGAAGGTTCTGGCGCTGACATCGAGCGGAGGCGAGCACGAGGTCGCGCTGTTGACGGTCATCACCAATTGGGAGACCAGCTTAAGGAAATGAATGCAGGAAGGGGCCATCGCGGCCTTTGTGTCCTTCGTCTCGTTTGTCTCCCCTGTGTCCTTGATGTACTCTCTCCCCCTATGGCAGCCACCGTCAACGTCAACGGCCGCGTGTCCGACCAGGAGCACGCGTCCATCTCGATATTCGATCACGGCTTTCTCTACGGCGAGGGCGTGTACGAAACGCTGCGGACCTACAACGGCCAGCCGTTCCTGTTCGAGCGCCACATGCGCCGGCTGCGCAAGTCGGCCGACATGCTCGCGCTCGCCATCCCGCTGGCCGACGCGCAGATCGACGCCCGCTTTCGCGAGACGATGCGCGTCGCGGGACTGGGTGACGGCGTGGATCGCGAGGCCTACATCCGGATCCTCGTCACGCGCGGCATCGGCGAGCTGACCTACGACCCCGCCGCCACGCCCACCCCTTCCATCGTCGTCATCGTGAAGCCGAATGTCCCTCCGCCGCGCGAGGTCTTCGAGCGCGGCGTGAAGGTGGCGCTCGTCGGCGTCGTGCGCAATCACCCAGGGACCGTGAACCCGCTGATCAAGTCGACCAGTCTGCTGAACAACGCGCTCGCGATGCAGGAGGCGCTGCGCAGCGGCGCGTTCGAAGGCGTGATGCGCAACTACAAGGGCGAGCTCGCCGAGTGCACGCAGTCGAACCTCTTCATCGTGAAGGACGGCGCCGCGCTCACGCCGCCCGTCAACGCGGGCCTGCTGCCGGGCATCACGCGGGAGTTTCTCTTCGAGGTCGGCGCCGAGGCCGGCATCCCCGTCCGCGAGGCGGTCCTGCGCGATTCTGATCTGTTCGGCGCGGACGAATCGTTCCTCACCAGCACGACGCGCGAGGTCGTGCCGATCGTGCAGGTCGACGACCGGACGATCGGCGCCGGCACACCGGGCCCGGTCACGCTCGCGCTGCTCGACGGGTTCCGGCGCAAGGCGGAATCGATGACCAGGAGCCAGCAGGTCGTCCGGTAGCGGACGCCTCGATCGCGCCTACCAATCGTACCGAAGCGCGATCTGCCAGCTGCGGTTGCCGTTGGTGCCGAACACACGGCCGAAGTTGTCCGGCAGCGCAAACGACACGCTCGGCGTCCCCGCATAGTGGTTGTCGAACAGATTGAAGACTTCGAGCCGCACCTGCGCGCGCTGACGGCCCCGGGTCGGAATCGATCGAACGAGCGAGAAATCGGAGCTGAACGATCCGGCGTAGCGGAACTGATTGCGCGGCTGGTTGCTGGCGGCGCCCACCTCCACGCATGTCGCGGTGGCGCCTGCCTGCCGGCAGGTGGTCTGGTCGAACGCGGAGATGGGAATGTAGACGATCGATGTGTCCGATGCCGTCCGCGGATAGCCGCTGATCTGCGTGCCCAGCACGCTCGCGTCGGCGAGGCTCGCGCGGTCCTGGCTCGAGCCGTCGAGATTACAGTCGCCGCCATTCGCGCTGCAGAGGATTGTGAACGGCACGCCGTCGCGGTACGAGACCGAGGCGCCGACCGACCAGTCGCTCGCGATCGCGCCCAGCACCCCGCCGCGCCGCTTCCACGGCAACTCGTACGATCCGTTCACGCTGGCCACGTGGCGCATGTCGAAACGCGACGGCCCATAGAGATCCGCTTTGCGGAGCTCCATCCCCCGCGCGCGATCGGCGACGAACGTACGGTCGGCGCGCTCGTCCATCGACAGGTAATTGTCGCCGCTGCCGAAACCAGGGTCGGACGCCATGTCGAGCGCTCGCGACCAGGTATAGGATACCTGCAACTGCAGGCCCGCTGAAAAGCGGCGCTCGACGCTCGCCTGCAGTCCGCGGTAGTCGCCCTCCGAGGCATTCGCGAGCCGGCTGATGTTGGAGAAGACCGGATTGGGACGCCGCGCCTGCCGGTTGCCGAACGTCGCATCAGCCGTCGGCACCGCACGATTCAGGACCWGCGTCGCCGCCACGTCGCGCGACGCGGTCCCGACGTACGAGACTCGCGCCGTCGCGACGCGTCCGAGGCGACGCTCGACGGTCGCGTTCCACGTGTGGACGCGTCCCATGTGGAAGTCGGGGTCGACTTCGCTCTTGGCGATCGGGCCCGACTGCACCTGGCCGACGTTTGGCCCGAGCGTCTCCACGCGCAGCGGATCGGTGGTCGGCAGCAGCGTGACGGTTCGGATGTACGGCTCCTGGAACTGCAGCGACCGGAGAAAGAAGAAGTTCACGCGGTCGTACGAGAGACCGTAGCCGCCTCGGACCACCCACGTGCCGTTGCCCTGAACGTCCCAGGCGGCACCGAGCCGCGGCGCCGGCCTGAACCACTGGTCCCCATAGCCGAACGTCGTCAGGCTGTCCTTTTCCTTCCACTCGGTCAGCGACTCGAACCGTACGCCCAGGTTCAGCGTCAGGTTGTGCGCGAGGCGGATGTCGTCCTGCGCGAAGAGCGACAGGTCCCAGACGCGGAAGTTCCGCTCCGGGTTGCCGACCGTGACGGTGTAGGCGGTCGGCGTGCCGCCGAGGAAGTTGTCGATGCTGCTGCGGCCGTAACCGACGCCGAACGAGATCGTGCCGCGGACGTTGTCGCTCTGCACGCCGTTGTTGTACGTGCGGTGCACGTCGTAGCCGGTCTTGAAGGCGTGCCGGCCGCGGCTGTGCGCGATTGAGCCGGCGCCCTGCACGTCGTACAGCTTGCGGAAGATCGGGTACTGCACCGACTGGGCGCCGAGCGTACCGTAGCCGGCGATCAGCACCGTCGGAAAGTCCTCGAAGCCGCGTTCGGTCGGCACATCGACGCGCCGATACGCGTAGCCGAACCGGAACTCGCCGACCGTCGACGGCGAGAACACGCGCGTGAGCGCCGCGCCTCCGGTATGCGCGCGATCGACGATGTCGCCGCCGTTGCCGCGGAAGACGCGGGTGATCCGATAGTCCTGATTGCGGAAGTCGTACCGGGCCATCAGACGCGTCGAGTCGGTCCAGTTGACGTCCACCCGGCCGAAGGGATTCGGCGTGTCGTAGCTGAACGGCACGTTGGTCTGGTAGCGGCGCGGGTTGATCTGCTCGCGGTTCGGAAGCGGATAGAACGCCAGCCAGTCGCGAATGATCTGATCGCCGCGCACCGATCCCGTGTTGACGGTCCGCTCCGTCGGCAGCGGCACGGTGCCGGTCGCCAAGTTGTTGCCGCGCCGGATGTTGTTCTCGAACATGGCGAAGTAGAACATCCGGTCGCGCACGAGCGGGCCGCCGGCGGTGCCGCCGTAGAGATTCGTCCGGAAGTCGGCGAAGCAGCCGCCGGGCGGCGCCGCGCTGAGGCCGGCGCGCTGGTCGTCGCTGCAGCGGCGCGCCTGCACCTCAGTGGCCTCGGACTGGAACCGCTGATTGTCATAGAAGTACTCGTAGCCCGAGCCGTGGAACAGGTTCGTGCCGGACTTGCTGATCGCGCGCACCTGCGCGCCGCCGGCGCGGCCGAACTCGGCGTTGTAATTGGCCGTGAGGACCTCGAACTCGCGGACCCCTTCGACGCTCACCGCGGTGCGGTAGTCGTTGTCCTCGGGATCGATGTTCGAAATGCCGTCGAGCTCGTAGTTTGTCGACCGCGCCGTCGTGCCGTTCGCCACCACGTTGCCGCCGCCCGACCCGAGAAACGCGCGGCCGAACCGGCCGCCCGGCGTGGCGACGCCTGGCGCCTTGGTGGCCACGCCGTACACGTTTCGACCTGCTGCGTCGGCCGTCGGGATCGGGATCTCTTTCAGCGTCGCTTCGTCATAGGTCCGCTTCAGCTCCGACCTCGTGATCTGAATCGACGAAGGCGCGGCCTGTACGGCGATGGTTTCGGACACGGGCGCCACCAGCAGGTCGAAATCCACCACGCTGCTGTCGTTGACGCGGACGATGACGCCCTGCCGCGTCTCGACGCGGAAGCCGCTCAGCTCGGCGCGGATGTCGTAGGCGCCGGGCGGCAAAAACGGCATCCGATACAGCCCTTCACCCGTCGTCACCGCGACGATCGTCGCCCGCGTCGCAGGGTTCACCGCCGTCACTGTGACGCCGGGCAGCACGCTGCCCTGCTGGTCTCTGATGCGGCCTTCCACCGCACCCGTGATCACTTGCGCGCTCGCGAGGCGCGCCATGGCCACCGCCACTACCAACGTGCACATTCTGCCTGTTCTCATCACGGACCCTTTCGCGCTGCGCGCCGCTCCGTCGTACGACCGCCGTTATTGCCGTCGTTTCGGGTTCGGGGCGCCTTCAGGCCGGCCATTCATTGTCGGTCGCCGGAAGACGTGACCGGACGTCCGGTGGACACGACGAATGCGACGCCGGTGTCGACGAAAATCATCGCGGCGGCGAGCCGAGGTATCCGCGTTCGATTTCCTCGCTCATCTGATCGATGTCGCGGGTCGGGAAGGCGTGGCGCGGCGCGGCGCCGGCCGATGCGACAAGCGCTCGTGCCTGCGCGGGCTCGCGGGCCGCGAAGTCGAGCGCAAACGGACTGCGCGTCGGCGGCCTGCTTGCCCAGCCTCTATCGCGACGACCCCGTGTCCGCGCTGAGCCGCTCCCACGTGATCATCCCCTGAACCGGCTGGCCCAGCACCAGAGTGGAGGGCGGTTTCAGGATCAGCCGTCTGCCCGTGTGCTCGTAAAAGCGCTGCGCGTCGCTGCCCACCTGACTCGGGTTCACGATGCCGACGCGATGATGGACGACGAACCCGTCGGACTCATGGATGGTGTAGGGGCCGAAATAGCTCGTGTACGTGCTGAGGGCGGCCATGGCTTCTTCCGGCGTCGGCCGGGCCGCCGCGTACGCCTTCCGGCCCGGCTGCATCAGGTGCGCGCCCATGTGTCCGGACGCGGTGTAGACGATGAAGCCCGTCTGACCCGGGTTCGACGAAAGGCCTTCGCCGTTGGGCCTCCGCCGCTCGTTCGTCACCAGCTTCCAGAAGCCAACAAACCGGCGATGCGCCGACGTCAGATTCGGCACGTCGGGCAACCGCTCCCAGGTCAATCGCGACTGCGCGCCGGTCGGTCCCGCGGGAGGCTTCAGCGAGAGTCGGTTCCCGGAGAGCTCGAAGAAGCGCTTCTGGTCGGCGCCCATGCCCGGATTCAGGCTGCCTTGCAGGTGATGGGTGACCGTGCCCTCGGCCTCGTTGACGGTAAACGTCCCGAAGTACGACGTGTAGGACGCCAGCGCTTCCCGGGCCTCTTCAGGCGTCGGCTGTGCCCCGGCGTACAGCCGCCGGCCGGGTTGCATGATGTCGACGGCCATGTAGCCCGCCGGGTCATACACGATCATACCGATCGGGGTTCCGAGAGGCGCTGGAAGCGCCGGCGGCAGGACGTCGCCTTTTGGTCCGAGCCGTTCGATGCTGACCAGCTTCCAGGCGCCGGCAAAACGGGTCGCGGAATCCGCGCCCGGTACGGCGGCGCTGGAGCGCTGGGATGGGGACGTCGTAGGAGCCGTCGCGTCCAGCCACTCTGACGTCGCCACGAGTGCGAGCGAGGTACACAGCAGAAAAAGAATGCGGCGCATGTTGTCCTTTCGCTGACGATCGGTTGACTACTTGGGCGGTGAAAAAACACGAAGGGCCAGCGCCGGCGCGCGAACGTCGACGGGCTCCTCACCGCGTGCGGCCGTGGTCTGCTTCACGAAAATCTCGAACACCGCTGCCGGCGTCGCACCGGTGTTCTTGAAGCCATGCGGCGTGCCGCGCTTCAGGAAGAACGCCTGGCCGGCCGCCGCGGCAATCGGCGCATCGGCGCCGACCGTGATCTGCAGCGTGCCTTCGATCGGAATCCACAGGTGGTAGGCCACGTCATCGTGAACGTGCACGCGGCGCGTGGCGCCAGGCTGGATCTCGACCCGGGAGACCCGCACCTCGTCGCGATCGATCAGGCGCGTCGGCCGCACACCCGGGTCGGCTTCTCCAGCCGCCGGCGTCTGCGCGGCCGCAGGTCGATCGGCGAGCAGCGCCAGTACGATGCCGGCGACCGCGATGGATGAGCGCATATCGGTGCTCCTTTCATTTTCCGAGAGGGGCCGGCAGCGGGCCGCCCGCCGGGCATCCCTCAGGGCTTCTGCGGCAACGCGAACGCCGTCAGCGCGCTGCCGGACGGCACCAGCACATACTGCCGGCCGTCGAGCATGTAGGTCGTCCCCGCCGTCGAGCGCATCGGGAACCCCAACTGGTAGTGCCAGAGATTCTTTCCCGTGCGCGATTCGAACGCCATGATGTTGCCGTCGCCGTCGCCGGCGAAGACCAGGCCGGCCGCGGTCGTCAGGACGCCGGACGCCGACGTCGACGTGTAGCGGAACTCCCACTTCCGCTCGGCCGTCACCGGATCGATCGCGCGCAGCGCGCCGATATTTTTCTGGTCGCGTGGTCGGGACGTCGCCCCGCCGGTGTATTGCTCGCCGGCCTTGAACGCCTGATCGTAGGCGAAGAAGGTGGCGCAGGTCTCGCGCGCGGTGACGAAGAACAGGCGCGCTCCGGGGTCGTACGACGGGGACATGAAGTTGGTGCCGCCCCCGAGATCGGGGCACGTCTTCTCGCCGTCTTCGTCCGGCAGGTGACCGGGCAGCAGCACCGGCCGGCCGTCGGGGCCGATCTCCTTCGCCCACGTCGTCTCCACGAACGGCTTCGCGACGATCACTTTGCCCGTGACGCGATCGAGCGTGTAGAAGAAGCCGTTGCGGTTGGCGAACATCACGACTTTCCGCGGCTGGCCGTTGATCGTGAGGTCGGCCAGCACGGGCACCTGCGTCGAGTCCCAGTCGTGCACATCGTGCGGGGTGAATTGATAGTGCCACCGGAGCTGGCCGGTGTCGGCATCGAGTGCGACCAGCGACGCCGTGTAGAGGTTGTCCCCTTCGCGCGCGTTGCTGTAGTAGTCGGGTCCCGGATTGCCCGTGCCGTAAAAGACCGTGTTCAGCTGGGGGTCGTACGTGCCGGTCACCCAGACCGATCCGCCGCCGCGCTTGTACGCCTCGCCGTCCGGCCACGTGCGGCCACCCGGCTCCCCCGGCCCCGCCACGGTGTAGAAGCGCCACGCGCGCCTGCCGGTCTGAACGTCGTAGGCGTCGATGAACCCGCGGATGCCGTACTCGGCGCCGGCGATGCCGACAATCACCTTGTCCTTCACCACGAGCGGCGCGACCGTCGCCGAGTACCCGAGCGTGTGGTCCGCGAGCTCCACGTCATAGAGCAGCCCGCCGGTCCTCATGTCGAGCGCAATCAGATGCGCGTCGAGGGTCGTCATGAACAGGCGGTCGCCAAGCACGGCGAAGCCGCGGTTCACGGCGCTGCAACAGAGCTTCAGGTCGTCGGGGAGATCGCGGCGATAACGCCAGATCTGCCGACCCGAGCGCGCGTCGATCGCCCACGCGTTGTTGTTGAAGCCGGTAACGTAGAGCACGCCGTCCACGACAATCGGGGTCGTCTGGAAGCTGCCGAGCGTGCCCGTCTGGAACGTCCATTGCGCCGACAGCTGGCTGACGTTCTCGGGCGTGATCTGCGTGAGGGGGCTGTGCCGCTGGCCGTTGTACTCGCCGCCGTAGGTGAGCCACCGCGTGGGATCCTTCAACCCATCCAGCAGATCCTGCGAGGATACCTGCGGCGGCGCCGCTGTCTGTGCGGCGAGCGTGGCGGACGCGATCACGACGATCAGCAAAGCGCGCATAGCTGCTCCTCCGTCAACGAACCGTCAAGTCCGCTCCGCGCAACGTGCTCAGGTATCCCACGAGATCGTCGAGGTCGCTGTCGCTCAGCCGGCCCGGTCCATACGCCGGCATCAGCGAGTCCTTCTCGTAAATCACGTCCTGCAGGCCGGTCTTCGCGAAGCCCTGGATGCGCTCGCGCACGTCCATGATCTGGATGGAGAACACGTCTTCGTTCTTCTTGACGCCGCGGACCCGCTGCCCCTCCTTCGTGACGAGCGTGACGGTCTCGTAGGCGGGCGGCACCCATGCGGATGGCGTCCGGATTTCGCGGACGAGAGCGGCGCGCGACCGGGCGACGCCGATCCGGGTCAGGTCCGGACCGATCCGGCCGCCGCGGCCGGCGACGCGATGGCAGCCAGTGCACTGAGACGCGAACAGCCGCGCGCCGTTCTCGACATTGCCGATCGGACCCTCAGGCGCCGCGACCGTCCCCAGCTTGCGCAGGTACGCGATCGTCATCAGCAGGTCATCGTCGGGCTCGGTGGTCGGCGGCATGTCGGTGCCGGGCACGCCTTTCCGAATCGTCTGAAAGAGGCGCTCATCGGTCATCTCGCCGGCCAGCAACGCCGTCAGGTCCGGCCCGCGATAGCCGCGCGCATCCAGCCCATGGCAATCGGCGCAGCGGATCCGGAACAGGGCCATGCCGCTCCGAATCGACTGGGCATTGCCCAGATGCGGGTTGTTCGCGGCAGGATTCTTTTCCGGCGGTGCCTGCGCCCCCAGGACCCCCCCGGCCATCAGCATCGCGAGCACCACGATCGACCGCGTCCCCGCCATCCGGCCTCCTCGTCAAAGACAGAGCGGGAGGATTATAGCTCCCCGCCGCGCGACGGCCGTTCGAAAGCACGCTTTCCGTGGGAATGCCGCCCCCCTGCACCCGCGCGAGCATCGCCTCGGGTATGATGTCGCCACTCAGGGAGGTATCGATGAGAAGAGGATTCGTTCTCGGAACACTGGTCGCCGCAAGCGCGGTGTCGATGACCGTCGGGGCGTTTCAGCCGCCTGCCGGCCAGCCGGCGCCCAAGGTGGTCGAAGTCGACAAGCTGAAAGACAATCTGTTCGTGATGAAGGGCGGGGGCGGCAACAGTGCCGTGTTCATCACCGCGGACGGCGTGACTGTCGTCGACACGAAGCTCCCCGGCTGGGGCAAGCCGCTGCTCGACAAGATCAAGACCGTCACGGACAAGCCCGTGACGAGAATCATCAACACGCACACGCACTTCGATCACGTCAGCGGCAACGTGGAGTTTCCGGCGACGGTCGAAGTGGTCACGCACGAGAACACGAAGACCTACATGGACCAGGCCAACCCTGTGTACGGCCTCCAGACCGGTCCGCAGCCGAACCTCTTCCAGCAGAACGGCGGCAGGGGGATGCCGAAGCGGACGTTCAAGAACAAGATGACGATCGGCAAGGGCGCGGACCAGATCGATCTCTATTACTTCGGCCGCGCGCACACGGGCGGCGACGCCTACGTCGTCTTCCGCGCGCTCCGCGTGATGCACGTCGGCGACACGATGCCAACGCGCGACATGCCGATCATGGACAAGAACAACGGGGGCAGCGCGGTGGAGTTCTCCGCGACGGTCGCGAAGGCCGCGGCCGTCGGCGGCGTCGACACGATCATCAACGGGCACAACCCGACGACCACCACGCCTGCCGATGTGAAGCTCTACTCGGAGTTCATCGCCGATTTCGTGAAATTCGCCCAGGATGCGAAGAAGAGCAAAAAGACAGTGGACGATGTGGTGGGCAGCTGGAAGGTGCCGGCGAAGTACACCGGCTACGCGACGCCGACGCCGGCGCGCATCAAAGCCGACGCACAGGTCGCCTTCGACGAGACGCGATAGCGCACGCCGGGGCCGGCCGTTCCGCCGGCCCCTTTTTCAATACGCGTTCACGAGCGACTGCCACCCGCGCGCGCGCGGCGCGCGCTGTTCGACGCCGGCCTGCTGCGGCAGCGTCGCCAGCCGCGGGCTGCACGCGCCGGTCGTCTCGAACGTCAACGCTTCTTTCAACGACGCTTCGTCCGGGTCGCCGAGCTGATGGTCGGCATCATCCGGCGCCGGGCAATCCGGGGCAAACCCGTCGAAGAAATCACCCTGGCCATCGGCATTGCGCAGCGCGAACGACACGGGGGCGAGCAGCTTGTCGCAAAACGGGATCGCATACTGCCCCACCGGCTTGCCGTACGTCTTGCGCCCGATCACCACCACCGGCATGAACGGCCGCAGGGCATTGATGACGAGCTCGCTGGCCGATGCAGACGCCTCCGTCGTTACGACGATGAGGCGCTCGAGCGTCAGCGACTGCGGTTTGCTGTCGAATCGAATGATGCGATTGCGGAACGCGTTTTTGTCGTTGTGAAAGAACTCGGCGAACACCTGGCCGTCCGTGCGCAGCCCCCCGATGTAGCTCGCCAGATGCTGCGCMACCTTCACCAGTCCCCCGCCGTTGTAGCGGAGATCCAGCACGAGCCCGTCCACGCGCGCAGCCGAGAGCTCGGCGAAGGCGTTGTCGAGCGCCTCGTACGACGGCTCCACGAAATTCCGGAAGAAGATGTAGCCGATCCGGCGTCCGCGCACCTCATGGACGCGGGTCAACGACACGGTTGGGATCGTGACCAGCCGTTTGATCAAGTGGGACTGGAGACGCGTGCCGGCCTGGTTCACGAACACGATGTCGGTCTCCACGCCTATCTCTGAAGGGCCGAAGGCCGAGCCGACTTGACCGCTGGAGATGAGTGCCGCCACCTGGCGCCCGCCGATTTCGACGATCCGATCGCCGCGGGACAGCCCCGCCTCCGAGGCCGGGCTGTCCGGGAACACCTGCGTGACACGCATCTCGAGACCGTTGAGCGAGGTCGACAGGCCGTACCCGATGAACTGACTGTCCGAATAGAAGGCTTCATTTGCGGCGCGCGACGTAATGTAGCTGAAGGTCGAGTCGAGCGGCCGATACCGGACCGCGTCGAGATAGGCCTCCGGCGAACCGAACGACGTGGGGTCCACGTTCGGCATCTCGGCGTACCACAGGTAGAGGTCGGTCATCACGTCCCGCACGTAGAGGTTCTTGCCGCTCGGGGAGCAGGAGGCAGGGGCACCCTGCGCGCGGGCGGGCAGAGGTGCCGCCCAGTGGATGACGAGTGCGACAAGGCACGCCTGCGCGGTCCGCGACATGGAGTCGGTCTCTCTTTCCCTACCTGGCCAGAAACATCTTCGCCTGCACCAGCTCCGGGCGCTCGCTGTCGGCTGCCTTCGCGACGTCGAGCAGCCTCCTGTAGTACGCCGCCGCCTTGGCGCGATCGCCGGCCGCCGCGGCCGCGCTGGCGCCGCCGTAGAGTCCGCGGAACCGGTTCGGCTCCTTCTTCATCGTCGCCTCGAACGCCGCGAGCGCTTCGTTGGGCTTGCCGGCCTCGAGCAGCATGTAGCCGAACAGCTCGCGCGCGGGCGCCAGCGGGCCTGGGGAGATGGCGGACTTGTCGGTCGCATCTTCCGCGTCGGCGGCGGCGGAGAGCTGCGCAATCGCCTCGTCCTTGCGGCCCTGCGCGAGCGTCTGCCAGGCGATGGCGACGCGGCGCTGAATGTCTACCTGCTCGGTCCAGTACCCATCCTTCGCGTCCCGCAGTTTGTCGCGCAGCGCCGCAAGCTGCTCGATGTCGGCGGTCGCCGCCGCGGGGTTGCCGCTGCGCGCCGCACCGACGGCGCGGGCGAAGTGGGTGATGGCCTCCGTGAACGGTGTGTTCGCGGAACGCGCGGGCAACGCGGCCGCTTCGGCCCAGGCGCCGCGCTCGAGCGCATAACGCGCCGGGATCGCGGCTACGGCGAACGCGCCGGCGCCCGCGGCGCCGGCCGCCGCCCCTTCCGCGCCACCCACGACCGCGAGGGCATGATCGACGACGGCTTTGGCCGCCGTGTCCTGCCCGATCTGCAAGTACGCATAGGTCTGATAGTCGAGCGCGTGCAGCTCTTCGCCCGCGCCGCCGCTGCTCTTGCGAGCCGCTTCCGCCGATCGCCGGTTCGTCTCGATCGATTCGTTCCAGGAGCCGACGCGCGTGAAGGTGTGCGACGGCATGTGCAGCGCGTGCGGAATCGCCGGCGCGAGCGACGCATACTTCCGCGCGGCCACGAGCGCTTTCTCCGCCAACGGGGGCGCGTCGTAGGCGTGGATGATGTAGTGCGCGAGCCCCGGATGCGTCGGCATCGTCTGGAAGAGCGGTTCCAGGATGCCCGCGGCCTTGAGGTTCTTCGCGTAAGTCTTGTCGGCCGGAGACGCGGTCTGGGCGACGGCGAGCGCGTAGAAGATTCGTGCCTCGGTGTCGGCCGGATTGTCGCGCGAGACCTGCTCCATGGCGGTCTCGTAGGCGCCGATGCGCGCCGCGTGGCTGCCGGGATCGGATGCGCTGACCAGCTGCGCCACCGCCTGAATGTACCCGCGCTCGCGAGGCGTGGGCGAGCCCGTGGCCTGGGCTTTGTCGATCGAGGCTTTCGTCAACTCGATCGGACGTCCCTGCTTGAGCCCGGCGAAGGGGTTGCCCCAGTTGCTGAGCGCCACGCCCCAGTGCGCCATCGCGCAGCTGGGGTCGCGCGCGAGGATGCCGTCAAAGGTCTTGATGGCTTCGGGGAACCAGAACGAGTGCAGCAGCGCGACGCCTTTGTTGAACTCGTCCTTCACCGTTGCCGCGCACGAGGTCTGGAACTTCACGCTCGCGCTGCCGATCGCGTCCGGCGGCATCGCGCCGTGTTCGTCATGTTGCGCGAGCGCGCCTGGCGCACAGGCGATCACCAAGGCGGCCGTCAGGAGACATCGGGTCGGTTTCATCGTCCTCATCGTGGCTCTCCGTGGATGCAGTTGCCGGGTGCGCACGTCGGGGTCCTGTAGCCATGGTAGATCATCAGGCCCAGGCCCGCCTGGCGAATCGTGGGATTCGCCGGCCATCGGCCCGGTTCGGCTCCGGTCACTTGACGGCGAACACCCAGACGGCGCCGCCCTCCGGCACGTCGGGATAGCCGCCGGGCGCGATCCGGTTCAAACGACCCTGCATCGTGCGCGCGTCGATCCCCCAGCCGGACTGCACGGCGATGTACTGCCGGCCATCCACCATGAACGACGAGGGTTGGCCGACGATGCCCGAGTTGGTCGGAAACTCCCACAGCAGCGCGCCGCTCGACGCATCGAACGCGCGGAACAGACGATCCTGCGTGCCGCCGCTGAACACGAGCCCGCCGCCGGTCGCGAGCATCGGTCCCCAATTCGTCGATGTCGGAAACTTGTGGGTCCAGACCCGTGCGCCCGTGTCGACGTTCCATGCCTGCACTTCGCCGATGTGGTCGGCGCCGCGGGTCAGCAGCAGCGTACTGGTCGCGCCGGTGAACCCTCTGCCGGCCGTGTACGTGATCGGCCGGCCGATGATGCGCCCGCAGAGATTTTCGTTCGCCGGAATATAAATCATCCGCGTCTTCGGGCTGAACGCGATCGGCGGCCAGTTCTTGCCTCCCCAGTGCGACGGACAGAATTCCGCTTCCTTGCCGGTCCCTGGCTGTCGCGCAGGATCGACGTTCGGCCGTCCGGTCTTCGGGTCGAGGCTGGTGAAGACGTTCTGCTTCACGTACGGCCGCCCGTCGACGAAGTTGATCGTCCCGCTCGTGCGCTCGAGAAACCACAGGTAACCATCGCGCGCGACGTCGATCAACCCCTTCACCGTCCTGCCGCCCCGCGCGTAGTCGATCAGGATGGGCGGCGACACTTCGTCCCAGTCCCACGAATCGTTCGGATGATATTGGAAGTGCCCTTTGATCTTGCCGGTGGCGGCATCGAGGGCGATCGTCGACGAGGTGAACAGGTTGTCGCCCGGACGCTGATCGCCCATCCACGGGCCGCCGTTGCCGGTGCCCCAGAACGCCAGGTTCGTCTCGGGATCGTACGCGCCGCTTACCCAGATCGAACCGCCGCCGGTCTTCCACTGCTCGCCTTTGGGCCAGGTCTCGCTCCCCGGCTCGCCCGGCGCCGGCACGGTATAGGTTTTCCACACCTCTTTCCCGCTCTCGACGTCGTAGGCTGCAACGAAGCCGCGAACGCCCATCTCGCCGCCCGATGCGCCGATCATCACCTTGCCGTCGGCGACGAGCGGCGCCACCGACATGTAGTACCCCTTGCTGTTGTCTTCGACCTTCGCGTCCCAGACTTCCTTGCCCGTTTTCGCATCGAGCGCGACGAGCACGGCTTCGGCCGCGGCGAAAAATACCTTGTCGCGAAACAGCGCCACGCCGCGACTGGTGCCGTGCAGCAGCACGACGTCCTCGGCCAACGGCCGCTTGTACCGCCACAGCAGGTCGCCGGTCTTCGCGTCGATCGCGATCACCTGATTTCCTGGGGTCGCGACGAACATGACGCCGTTGTTGACGATGGGCGGCGCCTCGTGGCCGTTGGTGACGCCGGTCGAAAGGACCCACGCCGGCTGCAGGCGCGCCACATTCGAGGGCGTGATGTGATCGAGCGGGCTGTAGCCCCACCCGTCCCACGTGCGTCTGACCATCAGCCAGTCGCCCGCATCCGGGTTCTTCAACCGCTCCGTCGTCACCGCCTTGTAGTTCCGCAGCACGGCCGGCATCGGCGCGGGCGGCGGCGGAGGCAGCGGCGGCGCGAGCACGACGGGCTGCTGCCCGCGTTCGGGCGAGGCGGCGGCGGGACCGCCGTCGCGCAAGGCTTCGGCACCCAAGCCGGTGACGAGCGCGGCCGTGAACAGAAGCGCGAGGATTCTCATCTCACCCTTTCTCGAAGCCGATTTGCGCGGTGAACGGCTGCGCGGCCACCAGCAGCCCGTCCACGATCGTGAGCGGCAGCGCCGGCAGCGGCCGCGGCGCGGGGCCATCGACAACTTTGGCTCCGTCCTTCGGATCGAACAACGAAAAATGACACTGGCAGCCGAGGAGCCGCTCGTTCGGCTGCCAGTCGTCGACGTCGCAGCCGGTATGCGTGCAGATCGACGTGTACGCGACAATGCCGTCCGCGGCGCGCGCGCGCGTGTCGGCGCTCAGCGCATCCGGATCGAGGCGAAGCAGGATCACCTGATTCAGCCGTGAACCGCTGCGGACGGTGCGATCCACCGGATCCATCGGCCAGGCGAGCGTCTGCGGCCCGCCGCTCGGAATGTCGCGCGGCGTCAGCGGCGTTCTGGTCGCATCGCCCGCTTTGACGAACAGGTCGCCCACCTTGGGCCTGCTCGACGCCGGATCGGTCTGTCGCAGCGCCAGCCCCAGTCCGGCCAACAGCAGCGCGCGCCGATCGACGTGGGTCATCGCGCCGCCTCCTTCATCGCCAACTGCGGCCAGTCGAAGAGGATCGCCAGAGAACGGATTCTATCGGTCGACCTCTCTGCTCGTGTCTCATCGCTTTTCAGCACCGGCCGTGGAGGGTGCGGCCGACGCGATGTAGTCCCAGTGCCGGCCGGCGTTCTGCACGACGCTGGCCACGTCTTCAGCGAGCAGGAAACCCTCATCGACCAGAGCGTGCGCCGCCTTGGAGACCAGACCGACGTAGTGATCCTTGTCGCGGTAGCGCTCCTCGATCGACAGTCGCGGATCGTGGGTGCGTCTCCGCTCCGCAGCGGTGCGCGCGAGCGGAATGTAGGAGCCTTGCATGCTCGAGAGCACGTCGGTCGGCCCGGAGCGGTCGTTGAACAGGTTCCACCCTGTATAGGTGGCGAGCGGCGCGGTGAGCTCGGGCATCCTCACGCCCGCCGCGCCGTTGCCGTCGGCGTCCACCTGCGGCACCAGAATCGGGAACGCCGTGCCGATGCGCGGAGGCTCCACGGTCACGACGCCTTCCGACGCGAACGTCGGCCCGTAATCGGCGTGATACGCGCGATGGACCGAGGTCGGCGTGGTGACGCCGGGCACCTTCGGGAATGTCAGGCGATCGGGCCGCACAAGCGTGCCGTCGCCCACGTGCGGATACCGGCTCGGCGGGGGCGCCGTGCCGCCCGCGGTCCAGCGATCCATCGCGAGCAGCAGCGCTTTCATCGCCCACCGGTAATCGAGCGGGTTGTTTCGCTGCTGGCCGATCGTCTGGGCGGGCGGGAACGCGCTCGGACCGTGCTGCCCCGCCGCGAGAAGATAGATCCTCACATTGTCCATCAGGGGCGCATCGCTCGCGCCGTCGACGGTCGTGTGAATGAGAGACGCGGCGCGGCCCCAATACTCGTACTCCGAGTTCGTGTAGAAGACTTTCGGCAGCAGCGCAGGCGATCCGGCGTGGGTCAACAGCCCGTCGGTCACGCCGCTCTCCGGATCCGTCTGCGCGACGTCGGTGAACGGGAAGATGTCGGTCGGGTAGAAGAAGTTCAGGTACGGGTGGCCGTCCCTCGACGGCTGCGCGAACCGGTGATTGAAGCTGCCGCGGCCGGCACCCGCCACCTGGGCAATGACGCCGTCGAACACCTTGCGATTGTCCTCGCTGCGGTTGAAGCCGTCATAGAGGTAGGTGCGAAGAAAACGCCCGCTCTGCGAGATGCCGAACGCCGTTGCGCGGGTGATCGCGCCCGCCGGAATCGACAGCGCGTCGGCCGACTTGTACTTCAGCATCGTCACGACGTCGCGAATCGCCGTGGGCCCGAGTCCCACGATCGGCGGGTTCTCGGCCGCGTAGACCACCTCGTAGATCTTGTTCGGTTCGAACTTCCCCTTCAGGTAGACGCGCGTCGGGTCGGCCACCGGCGAGTTGCCGTCGGCCCGCGCGAAGCCCCATTGATCCTTCGGCACGATCCGCCGAGGTCCCTCGACGGAATCGCGGACCGTCAGCACGTTCTCCGACGAGCCCGGATCCGCGACGGCGTACGCCATGTGATTGCGATCGGCGAGCGAGTGATCGGTCTCCTTTTCGGTGACGACGAAATCGCTGCGCACGAGCCCGCGGATCGGGCGGCCGTTGTCCGACGCGGCCGGCGCATGCACGCGCATCAGCCCCGCGCGCTGCGGAACGTCGAACTGCCATCCCACCCACAGGAGCGTGAACCCCTGACGCATCAGGAAGCCGTCGCCCATATCGGCCGGTGAACTGGGGTCGCCGCTCCCGGTCGCGTGGTTGAAGAAGCCGAGCATCCCCTTGCCGCCGCGATTGGAGACTTCCACGAGCACCGCGCCGTTGCCGCGCTCCTGCTGCTTCGGCTTGATGAGGAAGAAGTCGGAGGAGAACTCGACTTTCCCGGACGCGTTGCGCGGCGCCTTGTCCAGATCGGTGACGATGCGGTTCGCCGGCAGGGCCGGATCGACTGCGAAAAAGATCTGTCCGGCGATCTTTTCGTACGGACCGGCAGCCCCGAACGCCTGCCCCCCGACGAGATCGCGGCGCGACTGCACCTCGACGCGCACGACTTCCGCTGCGGCCGGCGCCGCAGCAGCGCCGAGCACGGCGATGAGCCCAAGAACATTCAACGTCCTGGCCATGCGGACCTCTCTCTCCTGCCTTACCATCCCACCCGGCCTACCCGCCTCGCGCGCCTATTTCGCCAATGGATCGGGTCGCAGCTGGAAGTGCATGACCTTGCTCGTGGTCCCCTTGCCGGTCTCCATGTGGAACGGCGTTCGAGTACTCACGGTCGCCCAGAGGCCTTTGCCTTTCCACCCGGCCTTCGGATCGTCGATGCGGCCGTCCATCCATTTCGTGTAGAACCCCGTCGGATACGGTACGCGCAGCACGATCCACTTGCCGTCCTTCAGCACGAGCAGCCCTTCAGACGCATTGCCGGTGTCGATCGGCACGTTGGCGCCGAGCCCGAGCGTGTCGTGCCAGTCCACCCACGTGTAGTAGC
>JRHI01001305.1_pt1 | contig 21674 bp, 15 predicted proteins | sample 215371 | NCBI WGS metagenome assembly JRHI01 (sample SAMN02929681, study PRJNA255918) | sediment metagenome | biome: cave system; feature: Ice Cave; material: Sediment; isolation source: sediment from deep within a dark volcanic ice cave with no known source of... ...
GGCGGGGACGGCGGCGTCAAGCACCACCAGTGTTCCGCACCGACCCCATGAACGCCAACTAGCAATCACCGTATATCTATCTTGGAGCAGCGGCGCCGGGGAAGGACGATCCGTAAGAGCGGTCCGGTAGAATGCTCGCGACGGTCCCAGCGCTTCATCAAGCGGACCGCGCACGCGGCCGCCAACGATCAGCCAAGGAGACGGATTACCCGTGGGTGACAACGGACCGTCCCGCTCGACCACCGAAGCCGTCGTCGATCCAACCGAAGGGGAAGTTCGGACGGTCGAGCCGCCGACGGCCGAGTCCACCCACCTGCTCGGCCAAGACAACGGCGCGGCGCGCGCCGTTGACGCCGTCGTCGTGCTCGATTTCGGGTCGCAATACAGCCAGCTCATCACGCGCCGCGTTCGAGAAGGCGGCGTCTATTGCGAGCTCCTGCCCCACGACGCCCCGTGGGCGGACATCGCGCTGCTGCACCCGAAGGGCGTCATCCTCTCGGGCGGCCCGGCGAGCGTCTACGACCAGGGGGCTCCCCAACTGCCCGCCTGGGTTCTGGAGCGGGGATTGCCCGTCCTGGGCATCTGCTACGGGATGCAGCTGATCGCGCACGCCCTCGGCGGACGGGTCGCTCCGGCCAATCGCCGGGAGTACGGGCCGGCGACCATTGCGGTCCTTGACGACGCGGAATCGCCTTTGTTTACGGGATTGCCGCGAGAGCTGGCGGTCTGGATGAGCCATGGCGATCATGTTGAGGCGCTGCCGCCCGGATTCGCCGTCCTCGCCGGCTCGGCCAATTCGCCGATCGCAGCGATGGGCAAGGATCACATCGTCGGCATTCAGTTCCACCCGGAGGTGGCGCACACGCCGCTGGGCAAGGATGTCATTGCCAACTTCCTGACGCGGATCTGCGGCTGCGAACGCACCTGGAGCCCGGAGTCGTTTATCGAGGCGGCGATGCGGCAGATTCGCGAGCAGGTCGGGAGCGGGCGCGTTCTCCTCGGGTTGAGCGGCGGCGTCGACTCGTCCGTCGCGGCCGCGCTGATCCATCGCGCGATCGGCGACCAGATCACTCCCGTCTTCGTCAACAACGGGCTGCTGCGCCTCGGCGAGGCCGATCTGGTGCGGGAGGTCTTCGCCCGGCACTTTGGGATGCGATTGGTCTACGTCGACGCGAGCGAGCGGTTCCTGCGCCGCCTGGTCGGCGTCAGCGACCCCGAGCGGAAGCGAATCGCCGTCGGGGAGGAGTTCGTGCGCGTCTTCGAGGCGCAGGCGGCGCAGGCCGGCCCGTTCGACTTCCTCGCCCAGGGGACGCTCTATCCGGACGTGATTGAGAGCACCACCAAGGACACCAAGGCAGCCGCCAAGATCAAGACCCATCACAACGTCGGCGGACTGCCGGTCGACATGAGGTTCCAACTCGTCGAGCCGCTCAAGTTCCTCTTTAAGGACGAGGTACGGGCGGTCGGGCGGGCGCTGGGTTTGCCGGACGAGATCGTGGAACGGCAACCGTTCCCGGGGCCGGGGTTGGCGGTGCGCCTCCTCGGCGAGGTGACGGAACCGGATCTCGACCTGCTGCGCCGCGCCGACGCGATCGTGCGCGAGGAGATCGAGGCGGCTGACCTGGCGCGCGACGTCTGGCAGTACTTCGCCGTCCTGCTCCCAGTCCACTCGACCGGGGTGATGGGCGACGACCGGACCTATGCCCGCGTCTGCGCCGTCCGCGCGATCGCCAGCCAGGACGCGATGACGGCCGACTGGGCGCGGCTGCCCTCCGACGTCCTCGCCCAGATCAGCAATCGGATCGTCAACGAGGTCCGGGGCATCAACCGCGTCGTCTACGACATCTCCTCCAAACCGCCCGCCACGATCGAGTGGGAGTAAACGACAATGGCCATAGCGACGAAGGCAAACGTCCCAATTGAGGATACCGAGCATCCGCCACTCGTCAAACGCGCCGACACGATCGGCGGTGAGGCACGGATCGAGGACAGGCGCTTCGCAATTCGGCATGTGGTGCGCCTGTTCGATTCAGTGCGCGACCGATGAAGAACACCTGGCCTGGGCTGCGGTAAACGGGCGGACGATTGTGACCGAAGGTCGGTCACACGCCGGCATCCGCTGGTCGGTTTCACCACCTCGCATCACTGGACTCCGGGAGCAGCCGAAACGACTCGACGTGTCGGGGTTTGATCGCACGAAAGTGCCGTTGATCGAGGGTGATGATCAGGTCGGTACCCAGACGCTCGGCGAGGGCGACGACCGAGGCATCGGCCGTGCCGAGCGGAAAGTCGCGGTAGGCGCGGACCAATTCAGCCATTCGCCCCCAATCCTCCGTCGTCGGCGCCTCGACGACGAAATCGAGCGGCAGCGCATCGAGCGAGGTCGCTTCCGCGAGCGGTCCTAAGCGCCTCCCGATGAAGTAAGCCACTTCGGTGACGACCAAGATGGGAACGAACCGGCGAAGCCCCGCCGTCGAGAGCGCTCGCAAAGAGTCGAGGTGGACCGGATCATCGGCATCTGCCGCGGCGTAGAGCGGACCAGCATCGACGACGGCAATCACCCGCCGGCCGCCCCTTGGCTCCGGCTGGCCCCAGCCGGTGAACCGGCCACAACGCGCGCGGGAGAATCGGTGTCGGTTTCGGCCCCGTTTCGCGGTTCATGCGCCACCGGCTCGGCGCTCCCGCGGTCTGCTGCTGGGTTGCCACGCATGAACGCGTCGAAGCCGGCGGCCGATCCCCACTCTTGTTCGAGCAATTCTTCCATGCGTTGCGCAATGTTGCCGCCGGCGCGACCGATCGCGGCAATGCGCAGCGGTGAAGACCGCGGGGCGACGCGAAGATAGGCCTCAAGCGCCGATCTCACCACCCTAGCCGCGGAGACACCGCGCCGATTGCGCTCCACCTCGAGGAGGGCCGCGAGGTCGTCGGGCAGTAGAACGGTGGTGCGCTTCATAGCGGCAGCCTAGCATACCCTTCGTCACGTCAGATAGGCCGCGTAGACCCAGCCGTTGTCGCCGCGATAGGAGACGGGGACGAAACCGTTCCGGCTGTCGCCGGTGAGGGTGACGACGGCGCCGGCCGGCAGGACGCGGAGGACGTCATCGGCGGTGCTGGGGCCGGAGCGGAGGTTGAGGTTCTCGGTGACGGTCGCGGTGGCGGCGAGATAGGCGGCGGCGGCCCAGCCGCTCGTGCCGCGGTAGCGGATGCTCAGGAAGCCGTTTTGGCGGTCGCCGGTGAGCCTGACGTGCGCGCCCGTAGGCATCACGAACAGGACGGCGGCGTCCGCGCTGGGGCCGGTACGGAGGTTGAGGCGGTCGGTCGTGATGGCCGTGGTGGAGGTGAAGCCGGTGCCGGCGGCGGCGCTGCCGGTGTCAAGGTAGCGGGCGAGCGACCAGCCATCCGTGCCCTGGTAGGAGACGGCGAGGAAGCTGTTCGCGCTGCGGCCGGTCGGGACGACGAGACTGCCGGCCGGCATGACCAGGACCGTGGCGTCGTCGAAGCTGGGGCCGGCGCGGAGGCGGAGACTCTCGGTGGTCACGGCCATCGGGTCGCCGGAGCCGCCGCCGTTCGGCCGCAGGTAACCGCCGAAGGCCCAACCGGTGAGGCCGTCGTAGGCGATGGGGTAGAAGTCGCCGGCGCGCCCGCCGGTGACGGCGACGCGGCTGCCGGCCGGCATCACCGTGCGGACGCCGGCGTCCCAACTCGGGCTGTCCCGCAGGTTGAGGTCGTCGGTGGTCCGGGCGTTGCCGTAGCCGGCACCGGCGCAGGCATCGAGGTGGTTGATCCCGGCCTGCCAGAGCATCGTGACGCGGACCGCGCCGATGCCCTGAGCGACGTCGAGACCGAGGTCGGACCAGGTGCCGGCGGCCAGGTCGATCCCAGCGGCGTAGCTGTAGACGTGGGCGATGTCGTAGCCGCGGTCGCTGATGCCGGGGCCGTAGCCGAGATCGGCGCCGTCACGGGCGGCTTCGGCGGCGGGGATGCCCTGGTCGAGCTGGTAGGCGCGCTGGCGGCGCGGCGCCCACCAGTTGTCGTGGACAAAGAGCGGTCCGGTGTCGAGGACGGGGGCGACGGCGCAGCCCCCGGTGTCGAGGCTGACGACCTGGACCCAGCAGAGGCCATCCCCCTCGGCGCAGCTCGTCTGCGGGCCGTATTTGCCCTCAACGCCGGTGCCGAGCGGCACCCAGGGGCAGGACGATTCCGTGCAGGCGGGGAGGGCGACGAGGCGGTCGAACGTGCCGAGGATGTGGCCGCTCGACGTCTCGTTGCCGATCAGTCCGTCGTCGCTGGTGCCGAACACCGACGCCTCCACGTCGTAGGTGCCGCCGCCGAGGGCGACCGCGGCGGAGCGAGCGGTGGATGGCGCAGGGCGCGGGGCGGAGAGAGCGATCCCCGGGGTGAGAAGGAGCAGCGCCAGCGCGATGATCGTTTGGATGACGCGCGGGCGGCGGAGCGTGCCGGTCGCGGACGGCCGGATCGAGCGACCTTGGAGCGATGGGCAGGGCATCGCGTTCCCTCCTCGCGGTGGGGCGCGGCAGGGTGAGCTGCGGCGCGAATCGGCGCGGGGGACAGCGCGGGCAGGCGTGGTTCGGCGGCGCGGCGGAGTTGACGGCGGGTCAAGGGCGGGTTGAGCGTGGATACCATGGTGTACGTACACTTGTCAAGCCCGCGTGTCACGTTAGGCGATCAGTGGCGGGGTTATTCGAGCGCCTGTAGCGCAGCCTGCGTTCGGTCGGGCGAGGCGTTCCCGTTCCCCGCGTCGCGAATACCCCCGCCCATCGATCTCACCGGGGGTGAGCGCCATGGGTGACGCCGAACGGTTGGGGCGGCTCAGACGTGCCGCAATGTGGCGGTGCTTCGGGCGTCGCTCGGTGACCGCGGCGACCGCCGAAGAGAGGACTGAGAGGGTCAACCGGCTGGCTCCCTTTGCTAACGTTCGATTTGCGTCTCGTCATCTGGCCCGCGTCAGCGGAACACTGGCCGAGCCCGAAGTCTTGTGACGTCGAACGCCGGCGTCGGACGGAAGACCATGGCTTCCCGGCGGCCGTCTGTCACCGCGGAAGGACGGGACATGATGTCCCGCGCGGAATCGTGACAGCGACCCCATGACAGGGTCCGCCCCGCGCCGCAGAGTGGGCGGAGGCCGCTCACGTCGCCGCGGCCGGGCAATCATCAAGGAAGAAGCGCCCATGCGCCGGCTCTCGAGCCTGGTCGTGGTTGTCGCAGGTGCGCTCGTGGGCTGGTTCGCCGGCGCGCGCGGTCCGCTGGGCATAGGCGCGCAGGAGGGCACGCCCGCCCTCAAGGGTGAACGGTTACGGGCACGTCTGTGTGTGTTGACCGCGTGGGCGGTCTGTGCTACCTTCCCGTCCGAGCTTCGTCAATCGCAACACAGCGGTTCGGCACGTCGCACAAGCACCTTGGCGCCGTCAGTCGCCTAACTCCCTGGTGTTCGCCCCACACGCCACGCGTTCCGGCTTCGTTCATGGACTTCTGGGTCGCCCTCGCGGGTGCGCTCGACGCTCTCCGAGGAAGTCGTCCCACTCTCGGATCGGCCTGACTGGGCCATGCGCCGCGGGGTGGCATGGCTTCGAGGTACCGGCGCATGGGCGCCGGCGCGGACGCTGTTGTCCCACACGGAGGGGAAGACGATGGACGAGTTACGGGAGAACGTCATTCGCATGCCGCGCAAAGAGCAGCGGAAGATGCTCGAGGGGATCAGCGAGGGCATCAGCCGGCGCGGTCTGCTCGGCACCGCCGCCGGGCTCGCCGCCGTCGTCGCGGCCTCCGGTTTTCGGCCGGGGGTGACCGCGGCGGAAGCGCTGACCAACCTGAACATCATTCCGCAAGACCTGCCGTCGAAGAAGTACAAGGCGGTCACCGTCGAGGTCTTCGCGGGCTCGACCTGGGTGGCCCACGGCATCGAGACCTGCAAGCTCTTCGGCGACCTGCTCGGGGTCGACGTGAAGTCGATCGACGGCCAGTTGCAAGTCAACAAGCAGCTGGAGGCCCTGCAGACCATCTCGACCGAGAAGTGGGACTTCGTCGCCGTCCACCCGGCCGCCAGCGACGCGCTGAAGGACGCTGCCGACGCGATCATCGCCAAGGGCACCCCGCTGATCGTGATGGACACGCGGATCATTCAGGATCCGGAGGCGTTCTCCAAATATGGGCACCTGACCTTCCTCGAGCCGGACAACATCTACATGGGCGAGACCTCGACCAAACAGCTCTTCGAAGCGATCGGTGGCGAAGGCAAGGTCATCCACACGCAGGGCCAGCTTGCCCACACCGGCGCCCAGGGCCGGGCGAAAGGCTTCCACAACATCCTGGCCCAATATCCGAAGATCCAGGTCGTCGACGAGACTCCGGGCGACTGGGACGCGACCAAGGTCGCCAGTCTCTGGCAGGACCTGCTCCAGCGCTTCCCCGACGTTAAGGGCGGGTTCTTCCACAGCGACGACATGGCCCTGGGCGCTCGCAGCGTGATCGAGGCCGCGGGCAAGCAGGATCAGGTCAAGATCTCCGGCGTCGATGGACTGCGCAACGTCTGCGAGGCGATCCTGGCCGACAAGATGGTGGCCTCGGTGATCAACCCGAGTGGCCGCATCCACGGCGGCGCGATCTGGGCTGGGTATCTCCACCTCTCCGGGACCGACAAGTACAAGAAGGACTACGGCGCCTTCCCGAAGTTCATCCGCACCGACGGCGGCCCGATCACCAAGCAAAACGCCGCCGGCTACATCTGGCTCGGCGACAACCTGCTCTATTAGGGGACAGGGGACAGGGGTCAGGGGTCAGGGGGTCGGGGAAAGTGCAACGGCATGAGTGAGGACCAAGGCACAGCGACCGCCGGCCTGTCCTCTGGCTCCCCTCCCCTGTCCCCTCAGCCGGTCGAGCCGCTGCTGGCGCTGCGCGGCGTGACGAAGCGCTTCGGCGGCGCGACGGCGCTCAGCGGCGTCGATTTCGAGCTCCTGCCGGGGGAGATCCACGGACTCGTCGGCGAGAACGGGGCCGGCAAGAGCACGCTGATGAAGATCCTCAGTGGCGTCCACTCCGCGGATGAGGGGGAGTGGACGCTGCGGGGACGAGTGGTGCGCTTCGGCTCGCCGGCGGAGGCGAAGGCGCACGGCATCGGCATGATCTACCAGGAACTGAGCGTGATGCCGACGCTGACGGTCGCGGAGAACGTCTTCCTCGGCCGTCAGCCGACCAACCGCGCCGGTCTGGTCGACTGGAAGCGGATGAACGCCGGGGCGAAGGCGCAGTTGAGCGAGCTCGGCATCGAGCTCGATGTCACCGAGCGGCTGGGCAAGCTCTCACTCGGCAACCAGCAGCTTGTCGAGATCGCGCGCGTCGTTTTCTCCGGTGCCGAGGTGATTATCCTCGACGAGCCGACGTCCGCCCTCTCGGTACCGGAGGCCGAACGGCTCTTCGCACTGGTGCGCCAGTTGCGCGCGCGCGGTAAGAGCCTCATCTTCATCTCGCACTTCCTCGAAGACGTGCTCGCCGTTGCCGACCGCGTGACCGTCCTCAAGAACTCGCGCAAGGTCGCCACGCTGCCCAACCAGGGTCTGACCAAGCATCGCCTGATCGAGCTGATGATCGGCGCCGACGCGACCTCGCTCGCCGACACGTACGAAGGAGGCGTCCTCCTGCCGCCACCCGCGCAGACCGCTCCGGTGCTCGACGTGGCGGCCCTCACCGCCGGCAAGGCGTTCGCTGAGGTCAGCCTGACGGTGCGCACCGGTGAGATCCTCGGCATCTTCGGGTACCTTGGCGCCGGCATGACCGAGATCGCGCGCGCCCTCTTCGGTCAGGTTCGGCCGCAGAGCGGCACGATCCGGCTGAACGGTGAGCCGGTCCGGATCCGCTCGCCCTTTGTGGCCAAGCGGATGGGCATCGCCTATCTGACCGAGAACAGGCGGGCGACGCTCTTCCCTCGTCACGAGATCTACAAGAACGTCACGCTGGCCCACCTCGACCGTCTCGTCAAACCGGTGTTCCGGCATCCCGCCGAGGTCGCGATCACCAGCCGATTGGTCAAGCGCACGGGCGTCCGCCCCCCGAATCCGACGATGCGCGCCGGCCATCTCAGCGGCGGCAATCAGCAGAAGGTCGTGCTGGCGAAGTGGCTCACCCGCCAGCCGAAGGTCCTGCTCCTCAATGAGCCGACGCGGGGCATGGACGTCGGCGCCAAGCGCGAGGTCCTGGACCTGATCAAGGAGCTCAAGGCCGAGGGCGTCGCGATCATCCTCCTCTCAACGGAGCCCGAGACAGTGCTCGCGGAATGCGACCGCATCCTGGTGATGTCGAAGGGCCGCATCACCAAGGAGTTCACCGGCGAGCGGGTCAGCAAAGACCTGCTGATGAGGTACGCATGACGACGAAGTTGTCAGTTGTCAGTTGCCAGTTGCCAGTCGACGGTTGCCGTCGGCCATGATCCCGAAGACGGAAGGACGCCCATCAATCGGCGATCATTGACTGGCGACTGACCACTGACAACTGACAACTGACAACTGACAACCGGCAACTGACAACTGACAACCGGCAACTGACAACTGGCAACTCGGAGAAGATCGATGGCTCACGAGCTTCACACGGTGTCGGTGCAGCTTTGAGTGAACGGCGCGTCGCGAATGAGGGCTGGAATCGCGTGCTTCGCCTGGCGAGCCGGCATGCCCGCATCCTCGCTCCGTTGACGACGCTGATCTGCATGTTCGTCTTCTTTAGCTTCGCGACCGACGTCTTCTTGACGAGGCAGAATCTGCAAAACGTCGTGACCCAGGTCGGGGCGGTCGCGGTCGCGGCGACCGGGGTCACCTTCGTGCTGCTGTGCGCCGAGATCGACCTGAGCATCGCCTCGGTGGCCACCTTTGCCGGCATCCTAGCCGCCTACTTCTGGGTCGGCGATTGGATCGGCCTCGGGAACTGGGGCATCCTCGTCGGTCTCGCCGTCGCCGGTGTGCTTGGTGTGCTCAATGGCTTCATGGTCGCCTACGTCGGTATTCCCTCCTTCATGATGACGCTGGCAATGCTGACCATCGCCCATGGGCTCTCCATCTACACCAACAAGGGCAAACCCATCTTCAAAGCCCCGACCCTGCTCCACTACCTCGGAGGCGCCGGTGATCGCTTCCTCGGTATCCCGATCGTCGGTCTCTTCGCGCTGGGCGTTCTCCTGATCGGCGAGTTCGTCCTCAGCTATACCAAGTTCGGACGGTACGTCTACATGACCGGCGGCAACCGCGAGGCCGCCGAGATGTCCGGCGTCAACACCCGCCGCGTGATTATGCTGACCCTGATGATCTCCGGTCTGACCGCCGGGATGGCCGGCATGCTCTTCGTCGGACGACTCCAGAGCGCCAACCCCGCCGCCGGCGGCGACCTCCTGATCAGCACCGTCGCGGCGGTGGTGCTTGGCGGGACGAGCCTGTTCGGCGGCGAGGGCGGCATCAAGAACACGATCTTGGGTGTCGTGATCTTCGGCATCCTCTCCAACGGCCTCAACCTGCTGCCCAACATCAGCATCTACTTCAAAGAGGCGTTGCAGGGCATCATCCTCGTCGCGGCCCTCCTCCTCAACGTCGTCGCCCTTCGCCTGGAGAAGGTGCAAACGCGGGCCGAGTGAGCGATCATAGCGGTGTGATGAACAACCATGAATCCGCAACCCAACCGACGCTGGAGACGCTCCTCGGCGCCATCGCGCACTGTGAGGTCGTCGACCTCACCGTCATGCTCGCCGAGCACCTACCCGGCGCCTGGCCGACCCACATGCCGTTTCAGCGCAAGGTCTACAACTGGTACGCCAACCGCGACGACCAGATCCAACCGATCCACGGTTTCCGCGGCCCATACCAGACCGCCTGCCTGACGCTCGACGAGCATTGCGGCACCCACATCGACGCCCCCACCCACTTCATCCCGCCGCCGGACTCCGGTCTCCCGATGGCAAGCGAGATGGGCCTCCTCTCCGGCGAAAAGCTTGACCTGCGCAAGATGATGGGGCCGGCCGCCGTGATCGACGTCACCGAGCTCTCCGACCAGGGCGAGAACGGCGTCAGCGCCGAGATCCTGCCCGAGCACGTTCAGCGGTGGGAGGAGGCGCACGGGCCATTGCGCCCCGACGACATCGTCCTCTTCCGCAGCGACTGGGACGATCGCTACCTCCCGCTGCCCGACGGCAGCGGCTACGTCTTTAACTCGTTCGTCATGAAGCAGGGCCCCGGTTGGCCGACGCCGGGTATCCCGTGCCTGAGCTACCTGCTCGAGCGCGGCGTCACCACCATCGGTCTCGACGGCGTCAGCGTCGGCGCCGCGCACGCCGGCGTCCCGCCCCACCAGTTTGGGCTCGGCCGCGGCATGATGTACGTCGAGCTGCTCGCCAACCTGCGCAAGCTCCCGCCGCGCGGCGCCTATTTCATCTTCCTCCCGATTAAGGTACAAGGGTCCAGTGCCGGCCCCGGCCGCGCGATCGGCCTCGTGCCAAAGGGATGATCCGGTGCCGAGCGCCGAATGCGCCGGTGAGCCATGCGCGAACGCACGTGTTCTAGCCCCGGAGGGGCTTTGTCAGTTGAGCCCGGCACTGAAGTGCCGGGCACGTCACCTCGGCACAGATGTGCCGGGTGTTCGCCGCGCGGGAAGACAACCGCATGCCCGTGCCGAGCCCTGATTGCGGACGCCGCATGCAGAGGAAACCATGGCCGACGAGCGATTCCTAGTAACCGGCGCCCTGGGCTGCATCGGCGCCTGGACGGTCAAGCGCCTCATCGCCGAGGGTACCCCCACCTGGACCTACGACCTTCCCGGAACCCCGCACCGCCTGCGCCTCATCATGAGCGATGACGCCCTCCAGCAGATCCACTTCGTCGAGGGCGACATCACCGATCAGGCGCGCTTCGAGCAGACCGTCGTCGACAACGGCATCACTCACATCGTCCACCTGGCCGCCTTCCAGGTTCCCTTCGTCCGCGCCGACCCGGTGCAGGGTGCCCGCGTCAACGTCGTCGGCTCGACCATCGTGATGGAGACGACCAAGCGCCATGCCGATCAGGTCCGGGGGCTCACCTACGCCAGCTCCGTCGCCGTCTACGGTCCGGTCGAGCTCTATCCACCGGGCCCGCTCCAGCACGACGCGCCACACATGCCGACAACGCTCTACGGCGTCACCAAGCAGGCGGACGAAGGCATCGCCCGCATCTACTGGCAGGACTACCAGATTCGGAGCGTCGGCCTGCGCCCCTTCTGGGTCTACGGTCCCGGGCGCGACCAGGGCGTCAGCGCCGTCCCCACCAAGGCCATGCTTGCCGCCGCCGTGGGCCGCCCGTACCACATCAACATCGGCGGCACCGCCATCTTCCAACACGCCGACGACTGCGCGAAGGCCTTCATCCAAGCCGCGCGGGCCAGGGTCGACGGTGCCCCGGTCTTCAACCTGGGCGGCACCAAAGCCTCGATGGCCGAGGTCGTCGCGGCAATCGAGACGGTCGTTCCGGAGAGCAGGGGCACGATCACTCACGAGACGGCGGCGATGGCTCTCCCCGAGGACGTCGATGGCAAACCGGCCGAGGACGCCCTGGGCCCGATCGGCTGGCGCCCCTTCCGCGACGGCGTCCGACAAACCATCGACGCCTTCCGCGCCGCCGCCGCCGCCGGTACCCTCGACGTCGCCCGCGCCATCGCCTGATGCGCTTCGTCCCGCCTCCCAACGTTGGTGGGCGCCTGCTGGGCACGCCCGCTGGGCACGGTCGGGGGTGAGGGCCCTCTGACGAACCAGGCTCAAGGCCGCCTCAACGGCACATCCGCCGTCGTCACCGGCGCGATCCTGCCGGTCGATGGCGCGTATCTGGCGCAATGACGGCCGAAACGCGGTCACGAGATCCGTCGCCTAGGCGCGGGGCGAAACACCCGCGCTCACTCAACAAACCCGGCTGAAACGGGCTGACGCTCGTTCTCAGCCCTGGAGAGGCTTCGTAGGTTGAGCCTGGGGTTGCAAACCCAGGCCTGGACAGCACCCCATGACCGGCACGACCCTCCTCGACAACCTCCCTCCCGAATCTCCCCACGACCTCGAATACGAGGTTCGCCAAGCCGTGCTCGCCTCCCGGCGCAAAGTGGTCGCGCTCGACGACGACCCGACCGGCGTCCAGACCGTCCACGACACCGCCGTCCTCGCCTGCTGGTCCCCGGCCGACCTGACCGCCGAGTTGCGCCAGCCGAACCCGGTCTTCTTCGTCCTGACCAACTCGCGCAGCCTGGCGACCGCCGACGCGGTCGCCCTCAATCAGGAGATTGTCCGCAACCTCGTCGCCGCATCCCAGGAGACCGGCGTTGGGTTTGCCGTCGCCAGCCGCAGCGACTCGACGTTGCGCGGCCACTTCCCGGCCGAGACCGACGCCATCGCCGGCGTCCTCGGCGGCGTCGACGGCGTCCTTCTCTGCCCCGCCTTCTTCGAGGGCGGCCGCTTCACGACCGAGGACGTCCACTACGTCCGCGACGGGGACCGCCTCGTCCCCGCCGCCGAGACCGAATTCGCCCGCGACGCGACCTTCGGCTACACGCGGTCCAACCTGCGCGAGTGGGTCACGGAGAAAACAGACGGCCGCATCCAGGCAGCCGACGTCGCCTCGCTGCCGCTGGCCGAGATCCGGGGCGGCGGGCCGGACCGGGTGGCGCAGATCCTCGCAACGGTCGACGGCGGCCGGCCCGTTGTCGTCAACGCGGCGAGCTACCGTGACCTACACGCCGTCGTCCTCGGTCTGCTGACGGCCGAGGCGGCGGGCAAGCGCTTCATCTACCGCACCGGCGCCTCGTTCGTGCGGGCACGGGCCGGGCTCTCGCCGCGGGCGCTCCTGAGCCGCGTGGACCTGCTCGGCGGCAACGCGCCGCCCGATCTGCCCGGTCTGGTCGTCGTCGGGTCGCACGTCCGCCGCTCCGGCGAGCAACTGGCGACGTGCCTTGAGCTACCGCGCACCCTCGGCATCGAGGTGCGCGTCCCCGAGATCCTCGCCGGCCAGACGGTGCGCGCTCGCGAGGTCGCGCGGGCGCGGGAGGCGGCCGAAGGAGCGCTCCGCACCGGCCTGACGCCCATCGTCTACACGTCCCGCACGGTCAAGCCGGCCTCTGGTGGCGATCAGCTCGCAGTCAGCCGGGCCGTCTCGGCGGCGCTCGTCGCCATCGTCGGAGGGATCGCGGGGCGGCCCGGCTTCGTCGTCGGCAAGGGAGGCATCACCGCCAGCGACGTCGGCACGCGGGCACTCGGCGCCCGCCGGGCCATCGTCCTCGGCCAAATCCGCCCCGGCATCCCCGTCTGGCGCCTCGGCCCCGAAACCCGCTTCCCCGGTCTGCCCTACGTCGTCTTCCCCGGTAACGTCGGCGGCCCCGCGACGCTGGCCGAGATCGTGACGGAGCTGCGCGGTCGCGAGAAGATCGATTGACCCTCCGACGTCCGTTCTGAGCGACCGCCGCGCCGCACGCGACGGCAGGCGTCCGGCGCCTTGCTGGTATACTCGCCGATCGTGGCAACGACGGGGGCAAGACACGGAGACGCTTGGCGTCGATCCCTCGGCACGTACGCTTCGCGATGACCGACCGCCGCCGGAGCGAGCAAACGTCGTCGTCTCCTCCTCTTGTGGTGCAGGACGCTGACGTGCCAATCACGACCGCTCGCCCTCAGACCGCGGATGAGCGGACCGACCTGGCCGGATTGCCCCGCGGGACAGACGGACGAGTCACCGAGGAGCGCCCCGAACCCTCACCATCGCGACACCGGCTCGCCGCACTCAAGGGCGATGGGATCGCCTGCGTCGTCCTGGCTGTGGTCACCGGCATCGTTGCCTGGGAACTGCTGTGGCGCGAGCATGCCCTGGCCAGTATCGATTCCCTCACGTTTTACCTGCCGTGGTACGGCTTTCTCGGCGAGCAGCTGCGCTCCTTCCACATCCCCGGCTGGAATCCGCACCAGTTCAGCGGCACGCCGTTTGCCGGCGACCCGCAGTCGGGGTGGATGTACGTCCCGGCGATGCTCTTCTTTACGATCTTGCCGGCGCTGGCGGCCTACAAAGCGTTCATCATCTTCCACCTGCTCTTCGCTGGGGTGACCGCCTACGCCCTGGGTCGGGTGCTCGGGATGGGCGTGGTCGCCAGCCTGATGGCGGCCACTGTCTATGAGTTCGGTCCCTACGCGCGCCACCTCACGTGTTGCACGATTCAGTTCCAGCTCGCCGCCTGGATCCCCCTTGCGCTGATCGGCGTCGAGCTTGCTCTCCGTTCGCCGAGCTTCGGCCGCCGGCTGGGGGGCTGGTCGCTGACCGGGTTCGCGATCAGCCAGATGCTCGCCGGGTGGTTGGGCCAGGGGGCCTACGACGGCTTGCTTGTCGTCGCCAGCTATCTTGGATTCCGGGCGCTCATCTCACCTCCCGCGTCGCTCGGCGGGTGGTGGCGGCGCGTGAGGCGCCTGATCGTCGACGGGACGGCGGTCCTGGTGATCGGAGCCGGGCTCGCTGCCGCTGGGCTGCTGCCACGGCTCGACGTGACCAGCCGGACCAACGTCGCCGGCGGGTCGTACCAGATCGGCGTGAGCGATGACTACGGTTGGCACTGGGACAACCTCGCCTGGTGGACGGCGAGCTATCAAGGTGATTTCCTCCGGGAGTACCTGGGCGGTGCCACCGCCGCGCTTGCCATCCTGGCGCCGATTATGGCGCGGCGCCGTCACGCGACGCCCTACTTCGCGGCGCTCACCGTCGTCACGATGCTTTTGCCGCTGAAGCCGACGCCGCTGCACGAGCTCTTCTTTCTGCTGCCGCGGTTCCGCGACCTGCATCAGCATTCGCCGGAGCGGGTGCTCGCCGTGCTGTGGATCGGTCCGGCCCTCCTGGCCGCGGCCACCATCGAGGCGCTCCCTGCGTGGCATGGACGCTGGCGAGTTCCCGCGGCCGCGCTCGTGCCGCTGTTCGTCCTGGGCGTGCTGCTCGTTGCGCTTGGAGACCGGCGCGTCATGGTGGGCCCGCTCACGATCGGCGCGTTCGTCGCCGTGAGCCTGCTGATTGCGGCAATGGAGTACGTCAACGACGCGTTGCTTCGCCGGCGAACACCGCTCCTCCGCCAAGTTGCTAGGCTCGTGCCGGTGCTGCTTCTCCTCTCCGTCTGGTGGGACCCGACCGGCTATGCCGTGGCCAAGTCGATCGTCGACCCGTCGTCCGTCTATCTGTCGACCATTCCGCCAACCGGCGATGCAGCGGTCGCCATCGCCGTCAATGGCGCCACGACCGATCCGGGCGGCGCTGGCGAGTTCCTGCGGCAGCGAGCCGGCGACTGGCTCCTCGTCCGCTTCTTTGGATACAACGAGCCAATCTTGCACGGCGGTGAGCACGACGCCTTCTCTTATCGCCAGCTCTACGACGACCCCGAGATCCAGGCGCTCCTCGTGAATGCGCGGGCGATGCGCCTGGGACTCTACGATGTTCAGGGCTACAACCCCGTTCAGCTCTCGCGGTATAGCCAGTTCATCCAGGCGCTCAACGGCAACAAGGGGCAGAACTACCACGATGCCCAGGTGCTTCGGGACGGCGTTGCCTCGCCGCTGCTGAATCTCCTCAATGCCCGGTACATCGTCATCCCGAACAAGACGCCACCGGGCCGGCCCCGTCTGGATCTCTTGGACCTGGCGGCACGTCACCGCGAAGTCTTCAGGAACGAACGAATCCGGGTGTTGGAGAACGATGACGCGCTCCCGCGTGCCTGGATCGTCCATCGGGCGCGGACGGCGGAGAGCCGGACGGTCCTGAAGCTGCTCCGCTCGGGCAGCGTCGACCCGCGTCAGACGGCGCTGCTGGAGACCGACGCGCCGGTCCTGGCGCTGCCGGCCAACCCCACGTTCGACTCGGTGACCATCACGGCGTACGAGCCGGACGCGATCGAGTTGACGGCGCGCAGCGATGCCGCCGGTCTGGTCATCCTGAGTGAGGCGTACGACCCTGGGTGGCATGCCTACGTCGACGGCAAGGCGGTGCCGCTGTACGTCGCCGATGGCGTGCTCCGCGGCGTGCCCGTGCCGGCGGGCGCCCATACCGTCGAGGTGCGCTTCGAGCCGCCCTCGCTTCGACGCGGCCTCGCCGTGACGATCGCGACGACGCTGGTGCTCGCCGTCGGGCTCGGTGCCGGTCTCTGGCGGCGCGGCCGTCCCCACCGGGCGCGCCTGCTATACTCGCGATCCGCGGCGGTCAGCGAGGCGTCCAGGCGCCATACGATACGGCGTGGTTGTTCGCCCTGATGAAGTCCCCGGAATCTCCCACGACGGTCCGGCCACGTCGCACGAGTCCCCAATCCCGCCGGCCCGCGTCGGTGCGGACCGCCGATCCCGATCTGGCCGCTCGTCAAACGCCGCCGATCGCGGAGGTCGCTGCGGCTGTTGGTGAGCTGGGGAACCTTGACGGGCAGGTGACGACCGCCGCGGAGCTCATCCCCGCGCGTCGCCGTCGGTTTCTTCCCCGTCGGCCCGACGTCGTCGCGGTCGGTATTCTGCTCGCGCTCACCGGCGCTGTCTCGTGGAACCAGCTGTGGCGCCAGCACGCCCTGGCCGATCTCGACATCATGACCTTCTACTTGCCCTGGTATTCCTTCCTCGGGCAGCACCTGCGCCACTTTGACATCCCCGGCTGGAACCCCCACCAATTCATCGGCACGCCCTTCGCCGGCGATCCCCAATCGGGCTGGATGTACGTCCCGGCGATGTTCTTCTTCGCACTGATGCCGGCGGTCGTCGCCTACCAGACGTTCATCATCTTCCATCTCGTCTTCGCGGGGCTTAGCGCCTACGTCTTCGCCAGAATCATCGGCATGGGCGCCATCGCCGCCCTGGTCGTCGCGACGGCCTTCGAGTTCGGTCCGTTCGTCCGCCACATCAGCTGCTGCACCATCCACGTTCAGCTCGCGACCTGGATCCCGCTTGCCCTGATCGGCGTCGAGTTGGCGTTGCGCGTCCGATCGGGGACCGGGCGCTCGCTTGCCTGGTGTCTGATCGGTTTCGCGATCAGCCAGATGCTGGCGGGTTGGATCGGCCAAGGGGCATACAATGGGCTCCTGACCGTCGGCACCTACATGGCGTACCGCACGCTTCTCTCGCCACCGCCCGGGTTCCGCGCGGCGTGGCGCCGGCGGTTCCTGCATTTGGCCGTCGACGGCGCCGCCGTCCTCGCCATCGGCTTCGGTCTCGGCGCCGCCGGACTCCTGCCCCGTCTGGACATCGTCAATCGCACGAACGTCGCCGGTGGGGCCTACGACGGCATCGCCGTCAGCTACTATCGTGGTTGGTACTTCCCGATGCTGCTCGCCCGCAGCATCAGCTTCGACAACGGGCTCTACCGTTACTACCTCGGCGGCGCCACGCTCGCCCTTGTTCTCCTCGCGCCGATCGTCGCCCGCCGCCGCTTCGCGACGTCCTACTTCGCGGGCTTCACCCTCGTCGTCCTCGCTCTGACGCTCAAGCACACCCCGGTCCACGCCTTCTTCTATCTCCTCCCGCGGTACCGAGTGCTCCACGAACACGTTCCGAGCCGTGTCCTCGCCGTGCTCTGGATCGGCCCCGCCGTACTCGCCGGAGCGGCGGTTCAGGCGCTGCCAGGCTGGTTCCGACGGCCGCGGTCCTGGTGGGTCGCGGCGGTCCCGATCGTCGCCTTTGGCGCGGCCGTCAGCAAGGTCAAGTCCGCCGACGAACATGTCAGCTGGCCGACCACCGTGGCGGTCGCCCTCGTCAGTCTGCTGCTTGGGGCCGGGGCGCTCCTGTCCACGGCCCGCCTCCGCCTCCGAGTCCCGCGTCTCGCCCGGCTCGCCAATCTGGTGCCCGCCCTCCTGCTGGCGTTAGTCCTGTTCGATCCCACCGGGCTCACCCTCGCCTGGTCGCTGATCGACCAACGTGGCAGTCCGATCCCGGCGATCGTCGTGCCGCAGGATGTCGCGACGGCCGCCATTCCCGTCAACGGCGGCGACACCGATCTCCGCGGCGCGGGTGAGTTCCTCCAACGCCAGGTCGGCGGGGGGGCGCCGCCGTTCCGCTACTTCGGCTACGACGAGTCGCTGTTGCACGGCGGGCGTGGCAACCCGTCCACCTATCGCGAGCTGTTCGGGCTGCCGGAGGTGCAGGCACTGCTCGTCAACGCCCGCGCCATGCGCCTCGGCCTGTACGACGTGCAGGGGTACAACCCGGTCCAGCTCTCCCAGTATGTCAAGTACCTGCGCGCCCTCAACGGCAAGGGTCAGAACTACCACGACGCCCAGATCCTCAGTAGCGGTCTCTTCTCACCGCTCCTCAACATCCTCAACGCGCGCTACATCATCATCCCGAGCGAGACGCCGGCGGGGCGTCCGCGCCCCGACCTGCTCGCGTTGACCGCTACCTACCGCGAAGTTTTCCGCAATGCCGAGGTCCGCGTCCTCCAAAACGACGACGCCTACCCGCGTGCTTGGATCGTCCACAATGCCCAACAAGTCGACCCCGAGCGGTCCCTGGCGGAGGTCCGCGCCGGCACGGTCGATTTCCGCCGGACCGCGATCCTGGACACCACCCCGCCCGCCCTGGCCCAGCCGACCGACCCAGGGGCCGACGCGGTAACCTACACCACCTACGAGGCGGACAGGGTCGCGTTGACCACGCGCACCACCGCCGCCGGTCTGGTCGTGCTCAGCGAAGCCTACGACCCCGGCTGGAGCGCGTTCGTCGACGGGAAGCCGGCACCGGTCTACGCCGCCGACAGCATCCTGCGCGCCGTCGCCGTCCCCGCCGGCGAGCACCACGTTGAGCTTCGCTACGCGCCGAGATCGCTGCGCCTCGGCGTCGCGATCTCGGCGGTCTCCTCGCTCGTCGTTGTCGGCATGATCGGCGCCGCCGGGTGGTGGCATTGGACGTCGGGGCGCATCGCCCCGTTCGCCGTTCCCGCCGAGGACAACGACGTCGCCACCGACGATCCCCATGCCTGAGCGAGCGATCCGGCGACGCGTGCTAGACTGATCTGGCGCGGCCGGTCGGCGACGCCCCCGATCGCGGCGCTCGGAAGGTTGAGCCCCAACTGGTCGCGCGCATGCCCATGCCCCCGGCTACCCGAAAACCCGGCCACCGGCGGCCGATGAGCACCGCTGCTGGAGCCGGTACGGCATGACCGCCGAGGTCACCGAGACGATCACCCAACCCCGGACCGCGGGGGCAAGGGTGGGCTTGACCAGGTCGGCGGCGCGGCGCTGGGCGTGGCTGGAGTGCCGTCGCGCGGACGCGGCCGGGGTAACGGCGCTGCTGGCCCTGACGACCCTTGTCTCCTGGGACCGCCTCCGCCACGACGACTGGGTGGCGCGCGTCGATCTGCTGACCTTCTACCTGCCCTGGTACGCCCACCTAGGCCAGCACCTACGCCACCTCGACGTCCCCGGCTGGAACCCCCACCAGTTCAGCGGCACCCCCTTCGCCGGCGATCCGCAGTCAGGCTGGATGTACCTCCCGGCGATGCTCGCCTTCACGCTCCTCCCCGCCGTCGCCGCGATGAAGGCGTTCATGGTCATCCACCTCGTCGTGGGCGGACTGGCGACCTATGCCCTGGCGCGGGTCTTGGGCGTGGGTGCGGTAGCGGGTGTGATCGCGGGAGCGGTCTTTGAGTTCGGCCCGTTCCTGTTCCATGACACCCGCTGCTGCACGATCGAAGCTCAGATTGCCCCGTGGGTCCCGCTGTCGCTCCTCGGGGTCGATCTCGCTCTCCGCGCTCGCTCGGGGACCGCGCGCGCCCTCTGGTGGTGGCTCGCCGGATTCGGCATCAGCCAGATGATGGCGGGGTGGGTCGGTCAGGGCGCCTACAACGGGCTCCTCATCGTCGGCACCTACCTCGCCTACCGCACCCTGATCGCGCCGCCGGCGGGGCAACCGAAGCGGCGTCATCGCCTCCAAGCCTTTGTCGCCAACGGCGCCCCGATCGGTGCCCTCGGCTTTGCCCTTTCTGCCGCCGGCATCCTCGTCCGCCTCGACGTCAACCGCTCGACCAACCTCGCCGGCGGCGACTACGAGTTGGTGAACGCGGGGCACAACGGCGCCTGGGACCTCGTCGGTCTCCTCGATCGCATCCTCAGCGACGACCGCGGCACCCTCAAGTTCTACATGGGCGGCGCGGCGCTGGCGCTCGCCGTCCTCGCCCCGCTCCTCGCCCGGCGCCGCGCCGCTGTGCCCTACTTCACCGTCTTCTCGGTCGCGGTGCTGACGATGACGCTCCACCCGACCCCGCTGCACCGCCTCCTCTACCTATTGCCCCGGTATAAGGCACTCCACGAGCACTCGGCCTACCGGATCATGGGCGTCCTCTGGGTCGGCCCGGCGATCCTGGCCGCCGCCACCGTCGAGGCGCTCCCCGCCTGGGCGCGGCGCCGCTGGGCGGTCGCAGTCGCGGCCATCCCGCCACTCGCGCTGATCCTCGTCGTCGGGGCGCTCCGTCGTCACGGTAAGTCGATCAATGGGGATACCATCGTCGCCGTCGTCGCGGTCAGCCTCCTCGTCGCCGCCGGCTGCATCCTCGCCAACCCGACGTTTCGCGCCCGCACGCCTCGCCTCGCCCGCCTCTACGGTGTCGTCCCGATTCTGCTCCTTGGTCTCGTCTTTTGGGACCCGACCGGGCGGGGCCTCGTCCAGACCGTGCGCCAACCAGCCCTCGGCGGTATGATGCAGACCGCGATCGACGTCAACGCCGGTGCCACCGACCCCGGCGGCGCTGGCGCGTTCCTTCAGGAGCGAATGAGGCGGGAAGGTCCCTTCCGCTACTTCGGCTACGATGCGCAGGGTCTGCGCACCGCCGGCGACGCGGGCCGGATCTATCACCGGGGCCGCCTCGAACCGAACATACAGGCCCTGCTGGTCAGCGCGCGCGCGATGCGTCTCGGCCTCAACGACATCCAAGGCTATAATCCCGTCCAGCTCTCCCGCTACGTCGAGTTCCTTCAGGCCGTCAACGGCGTCGCCCTCGACTACCACGATGCCGACATCCTGCCCACCGGTCTCCGCTCGCCCCTGCTGAACCTCCTCAACGACCGCTACATCGTCATCCCGGCCACGGTCCCGGCCGGCCAATCGCGCCCCGACCTCGACTCCATCGCCACCTTTACCCACGAGGTCTTCCGCAACGACCGGATCCGAGTGATGGAAAACGATGGTGCCCTGCCGCACGCCTGGATCGTCCACGACGCCCGCCGCGTCAAGCCAGGCCAGGCATTGCCGGTGCTCAGCGCCGGCCTGGTCGATCCCCGGCACACGGCGCTCCTGGAGACCGACCCACCGGCGCTCGCCCAGCCCGCGAATGCCGCGAACGACGCGGCGACCATCACCAGCTACGAGGCAGACACCATTCGTCTCACCACGCAATCCGAGGCGCCGGGTGTCCTGATGCTGAGCGAGATCTACGCGAGCGGTTGGTACGCCTACGTCGACGGCCGGCGGGTGCCCGTCGACGTCGCCGACCACATCCTGCGCGCCGTCCCGCTCCCCGCCGGCGCCCACACCGTCGAGCTCCGCTACGAACCGTGGTCCCTCCGCCTCGGCGTCCCGATCACCCTCGCCGCCTTCGCCACGCTCCCGATCCTCCTCGCGCTCCTCGCCCGCCGTCAGGTCGCCGCGAGGAACTCGCCGGCGCACCAACCGGTGCCGTAGGTCGCGC
>JRHI01001306.1_pt1 | contig 21638 bp, 22 predicted proteins | sample 215371 | NCBI WGS metagenome assembly JRHI01 (sample SAMN02929681, study PRJNA255918) | sediment metagenome | biome: cave system; feature: Ice Cave; material: Sediment; isolation source: sediment from deep within a dark volcanic ice cave with no known source of... ...
ATGGTCTTAAACCCGCCGGACGGACCCTGACTTTTTCAGGGGCCTTCTAGCGACCTAGCTCCTGTTCGACCACAACCGCGTCCCCACCCCGGCGGGGATCGCCGCCGCCCCAGAAGCGCCCGTCCCGGTCGCGCTCCACGGCCTGAACGCCGCCGAAGAACAGATTGCGCTCGCGGAAGCGGCTGATCGCCCAGCCCGAATGCTCGAGCGTGCCGGTGTCGATTCCGGGCTCCGCGTAGACGATCCCATCCTCGAAGTGCAGGCGCGGGGCCTCGACCGCCTCGGGAGCGCGCAGCCCGCCGTCGATCACGCGAAGGATCGTCTGGATGATCGCCGAGCGGATCCGGTTCGAACCGGCGCTCCCCAGCACCAACTCGGGCCGGCCGTCCTCGAGCACGACGGTCGGCGCCATCATGCTGGGTAGGCGCCGGCCCGCCGCAAAGCGGTGAAACCCGAGCGGGTTCAGGTCCTGCTCGCCGAGCATGTTGTTGAGGTGAACCCCGGTCCCGGGCACGATCACCCCCGAGCAAGAACCGTTGGAGCAGGTGACCGAGCAGGCCTGGCCGTCCTCGTCGATGACGGCGACGTGCGTCGTCGAGCCGAGACGTTCACCGCCGTCGAGAAACCGAGCGACGAACGCGGGGTCGTCCAGGCCGTCCAGGAATTCAGGCGTGCGCTCGGCCTGGGTGTGCTCCATGACCTCGACGATCCGCTCGACGGTCGGCGCCTGCGGATCGGCGTCGAGCAGTCCGAGCGCGCGGGCGATCAGGATGCCTCCGGCAGACGGCGGCGGATTGGTGAGCACCTGACGCCCCCGGTAGCGAACCTTCACCGGGGTTCGGTCGACGACGCGATAGGCCGCCAGATCCTCGCGGGTCAGCAGGCCACCGCGCGCGCCGACCCACTCCGCGATCGCTCCGGCGATGTCACCGGTGTAGAACGGCGCCGCACCGTCACACGCCAGTCGCTCGAGGGCAGCGGCGAGCTGCGGCTGACGCAGCGTCTCCCCGGCTCGGGGCAGCCTCCCCTCGGGGGCGAACAGCGAGGCCGCTTCCGGCGTCGAAGTCACGATCGCGCCCAGGATCTCGAACACGTACGCTTGCGCGACGCTCAGCTGAACCCCGCGGCGGGCCAGCTCAGCGGCAGGGTGAATCAGCTCCGCGAGCGGCACCCGGCCGAAGCGTTCCGCGGCCTCGCACAGCCCCAGGGGGACCCCATAGGTCCCCACCGAGGCCGAGCCGATGTTGAACACCTGGATGGCATCCCCGAACGACACATCGATCGGGATCAGCTCGGCGCGCGCGCTGGTCGCCGCGGCTCGGCCCGGGGCCTCGACGAAGAAGTCGAGCAGCACGGGCTCCTGCCCGGGGACGACGACAAGCATGTAGCCACCGGCTCCCAGACCGGTCAACAGGGGCTCGCAGACGAACGAGGTCGCCATCGCGGCCAGAGCCGCGTCCACCGCGTTGCCGCCGTCGCGCAGCACGTCGGCTCCGGCGCGTGCGGATAGGGGATGACCGGCCGCGATCACACCGAGCTGCGGCCCGGCCACGGCGCCGGCTATCGCCTGGGCATGAACTCGGGTACGTCCAGCTCCGCCGAGGAGGCCGATTGACGTTCCCGGATGCGACTCACCCTCGGCTCACCGCGCGGCTCACGCAAGGATGGCCTCGACTCGCCGCCTCGGCCCACCCCCGCGGCGGGGCGTTCGACTTCGCGCCGACGCGGCCGGCTGTTCCCGTAGCCGGTGGCGACCACCGTCACCCACACCTGATCCTCGAGCCGGTCATCGACCATCGCGCCGAAGATGATGTTGGCGTCGGGATGCGCCGCCTCCGCGACCGCCTTGGCAGATTCGTTGACTTCCCACAGCGACATGTCGCGCCCGCCCGTGATCGAGAGCAGAATCGATTGAGCGCCCTCCATGCTCGTCTCCAGCAGCGGCGAGGACACGGCCTGCTCGGCGGCATCGATGGCCCGGCGCTCGCCGGTCCCCATCCCGATCCCGAGCAACGCGTTGCCGGCATCGGACATGATCGTGCGCACGTCGGCGAAGTCCAGGTTGATCAGCCCGGGCAGCGTGACGAGGTCGGAGATTCCCTGAACGCCCTGGCGCAGCACGTCATCGGCGACGCGGAAGGCCTCGACCATCGAGGTGTTGCGATCGAGTACCGACAGCAGCCGATTGTTCGGAACCACGATCAGCGTGTCGACTTCAGCGGCCAGCGCGTCGATCCCGACCTCAGCCTGCTCGCGGCGCCGTGAGCCCTCGAACTGGAACGGCCTGGTCACGATCCCGACGGTCAGCGCGCCGAGTTCGCGGGCGATCTGCGCCACGATCGGCGCCGCCCCCGTGCCGGTTCCACCGCCGGCGCCGGCCGCGATGAATACCATGTCGGAGCCTCGCAACAGCGCCTTGATCCGGTCGTGCTCCTCGTGTGCCGCCCGACGTCCGAGGTCCGGGTCCGAGCCTGAACCGAGCCCGCGGGTGATCGACTCGCCGATGTGAAGCGTTTCGTTCGCCGCGGACTGCTGGAGCGACTGAAGGTCGGTGTTGATGGCCAGGAACTCGACTCCCTCGATCTCGGCCTCGACCATCCGGTTGACGGCGTTGACGCCGGCGCCGCCGACGCCGACGACGCGCAGCACCGGGGTGCCAACGGGCCGCGGCGTGGCAAATGAGTCCTCGACACGCTGCGGCCGTGCGTATACATCCGGTTCGGGAGCGACGGCAGGGCCACCGCGCTCACCGGGACGAGCCATCACGTTCTCAGGGATGTCCGAGGAGAAAGCGTGGCGCAGGCGCTCCTGAGGTGAAGGGATCCGTGGCTCCGGCTCGGCGATCGGGGCCGGGGCGTCAAAACCAGGGTGGCGACGTCGCTTTTCCGCGGCCGCCGCCGGGGGCGCGGGGGGTTCGGGCGCGGCGGCTGCGGACTTTGCACGCGCAGGCTTCTTCTTGCCCTCCGGCTCCGAGTCCTCGGCCGTCTTGCGGAACAGGGCCGCCAGTGGGCCCTCGCGCATGCTCGCGCGCTTACCGGTGGGCATTTGAGAGGACCTCCTTCGCGAGCTGCCTGTAGGCGTGTGCGGCCAGACCGTCGGGATCGTACTTCAGCACGGACATTCCTTTCACAGGTGCCTCGGCAAAACGCACGGTCCTTCGAATCCTCGAGGCGAACACTCGATCGCCGAAGTTCTCCTCCAGCAGCTCGATCGCCTCCTTCGCATGCAACGTTCGCGTGTCGACGAGTGTCGGGAGGATGCCCTCGATCTCGACGTCAGGGTTGAGGTTCTCACGGATCATGGCGAGCGTGTTCTGCAGCTGAATCAGACCGCGCATCGACAGATATTCGCACTGCACGGGGACGATCACCTTGTGGGCGGCGGTCAGCGCGTTGATTGTCAGCAGTCCGAGACTCGGCGGAGTGTCGATGAAGACGAAGTCGTAGTCCTCCGAGACCTCGGCCAAAGCCTTCTGCAGCGAGCGCTCGCGGCCGATCTGCGTGGACATCGCGATTTCGGCCCCGGCCAAGTCGATCGACGCGCAGGCAATGTCGACCTCGCGCTTGCGGATCACCTCGCGGATCGAAGTCTTGTGAACGAGCACGTCGTACATCGACTTGTCCAGCGTGTCCGGGTCGATGCCCTGAGACATGGTCAGGTTGCCCTGAGGGTCCATGTCGCAGCACAGAACCCGGTGGCCCTCCTCGGCGAACGCGACGGCGAGGTTGAGCGTGGTCGTGGTCTTGGCGACGCCGCCCTTCTGATTGGCGAACGCGATCACCTTGAGGGTGGCACTCACGGGAGGCTCCGATGGATCGAGGAAGTCATACGCGCCTGTATTCGCAGAGCGGCGGAAAATTCCTCTTCGCGGCGGCGCCCACCGCGCTCGGGCTCCCCGTGCTCGCCGATGGGCACCCGGTCGCTATTTTCACCCTTTGTGCCCGCGATACTCGATCGCCGCCTGATCTTCGTCACCGGCAAAGGCGGCGTCGGGAAGTCGACCGTGGCCACGGCTCTCGGGCTGCTGGCCGCGCGCGGCGGTCTGCGCACGATCGTCGCCGAGTTGGCGAGCCAGGATCGCGTGCAGCAGGCGTTCGACCAGGATGCCGAGCCGTTTCAGGAGGTTGAGCTGGCGCCGGGGCTGTTCACCATCTCGATCGACCCTCAGCACGCGATGGAGGAATACCTCCGCCTCAAGACCGGAGCCCTCGGCCAGATGCTCGCCTCGAGCAAGCTGTTCGGAGCCTTCGCCATGGCCACACCGGGAATGCGCGAGCTGCTCAGTATCGGAAAGGTTTGGGAACTGGCGCAGCTCCAGCGGCGCACCAGCGGGGCCGCGTCGTACGATCTGGTGATCGTCGACGCCCCGGCCACCGGCCACGGCGTCGGCATCCTGAAGACGCCGCGCACGTTCGCCGAGATCGCGCGGGTCGGCCCGATCGCCCATCAGGGGCGAGCGATCGCCGCCACCCTGGCCGATCGCGACTTCACCGCGTTGGTGGCCGTGGCGACCGCCGAGGAGATGCCGGTGAACGAGACCATGGCGATCAAGGACGACCTGGAGCGCGAGGGACTCGCGCTTGATGCGGTGATCGTCAACTCTCTCTACCCGGCGCGGTTCAGCGCGCGGGATGCGCGGAGGCTGAAGGCGGCGCTGAGCGAGCTCAACGCCCTGCCGAGCCGGGGCGCGGTTCGCGCCGCGCTGTCGGAGAGCGCTCGCGTGAGTGTCCAGGGTGAGCAGCTGAGCCGTCTCCGCGACGGGCTGGGGATGGCGCTGGTGGAGCTGCCATACCTGTTCGCTGACCAGCTCGGCCGCGCGGGGCTCGAGCTGCTGGCCGACGCGCTCGAGGTTGGACTCGCCCAGCGGTCTTCTCTCGCGGCCCCGGCCTAGACTCGCCACGTGAGCGTCGCCGAGCTGCTGCAGGGAAAACGTGTGTGCGTATGCGGCGGTTCCGGAGGCGTCGGCAAGACCACCACGTCGGCGGCGATCGCGCTGGGCATGGCCGCGCAAGGCGCCAAGGTGGCCGTAGTCACGATCGACCCCGCCCGGCGCCTGGCCAACGCGCTCGGCCTCGGAGAGCTCGAGAACGAACCCACCCGTGTGGCACCGGAACGCCTCGCCGAAGGCGGCTTGGAGATAGAGGGCGAGCTTTGGGCGATGATGCTCGACCCCAAGCGCACGTTCGACGAGTTGATCGATCGCGTCGCGCCGACGCCTGAGCGGGCCGAGGAGATAAAGGCCAATCGCGTCTACCGCGAGCTCTCGACCGCGGTCTCCGGCTCACAGGAATTCACGGCCATCGCCAAGCTCTACGAGCTCGACCGCGAGGGCGACTTCGACTTGCTGGTGCTCGACACTCCGCCCTCGCGTAATGCTTTGGACTTTCTCGACGCACCCGGTCGCCTGACTTCGTTCCTGGAAGGCCGCGCGCTGAAGGCATTCATCCGCCCAACCGGCTTCAGCGTGCGCGTCCTCGGGCGCGGCGCGGCGCCGTTGCTGGCGGCGCTGCGCCGGGTCACCGGCATTGACCTGCTCAACGACCTGACCACGTTCTTTGCCCTGCTCGGCGACATGACCGAGGACTTCAGCCGCCGAGCCGCCCAGGTGGAGCAGATGCTGCACGCCGACACGAGCGCCTTCCTGCTCGTCACCTCGGCGCAGACCGAGCCGGTGGAGGAGGCGATCTGGTTCGGCCGCACCCTCGAGGAGGGCGGGCTTCCGTTTGTCGGCGCAATCGTGAACCGGGTTCACCACGACATGCTCGGCGACAGCGCTCCTGGAGACGCCGAGTCGGAGCTGGTGGAACAGCTGGGCCCCGCGCTGGCCGCGCGGGTGACCGAGAACCTCTGCGACTACCACGTGCTGGCCCGGCGCGACGAGCGCAACATCGCCCGCCTGCGGGACGAGCTGGGTGGCCGGCCGCTACTGCTCGTGCCCCACTTCGATGACGATGTCCACGACGTCGAGGGGCTGCTGCGGATCCACCGTTACCTGTTCGCCACCGGTCCGGAGCGCGATCGGATGATCGCGGACGTCGTGGCTTAAGGTGGCTAGTCGCCGAGAGCGCGTCGAATGCGACGGTATTTGCGGCAACGAGCACTTAGTGGCGTCCACTCAGTTTGCATCGGCGCTCGTGCGGATGGCGAGCCCGCGCGCGTGCTGCGCCTCGCCGGCCCAGTTGCTCCAGGCCAGCAGCGCGCTCTGCCAGTCGTCCTGCGCGATCGGTGCTCCCGCGTCCGCCGTTCCGCTGACCAGATCCACCCGTCGTTCGTGCAGCAGCTCCCAGACCGCCTGCTCGGCCAGCGCCAGGCGCTCGCTGGCGCGCATCTGCGGCCAGCGGTGCGAGGCCAGTCTCGCTACTCCAGGAAGGGTCAATGGCCGTTGGCTACACAGCTCGGCCAGATCGAGCTTCAGCGCCTGCAGCGGCTCGCCGCCCCGCGCCGCCTGCTGGTGCTCGGCGAGCACCTGCGCGGTGACGTCCTCGCCCGAGCGCGCCGCGTTGCCCCAGCCTCGCCCCATCCCCAGCTCGTCGGATCGCAGCTCCGGACCCTGATAGATCGTCAGCTTGGCGCGGTCCGGAGCCCACTGGCGTTGCGCCCATTCGAGCGTGTCGCCGGCCACCCACGGAGAGAGGAAGCTCGAGCGGAGCTCGTCAATGCTCAGGTTGAACGCCCGCGCAGAATGCGGAAACTGGCGCAGCTCGACGTGAAACATGCGCTATAGCGTTACATCCCGGCGAGCTTGAGGGCGCCGAAGGCCATGCCCGGACCAGTGGCCCGGAAGGCGGGGATCAGCTCGCTGGTCACGACCCCGGCCTCCTCGGTCAGCTGATCCACGATCGCGAACAGCGCGGGCATGCGTTCCGGCGCGTCGATGACCACCGTCATCATCGGGACCCGCCGCCGCAGCTGCCAGAACGAGTCACCGTGCGGGTCGTGGTCGCCGTGATAGCCCCATACCCCGCGCACCGTCGTCGCCCCTCTGGCACCGGCGGCACGGAGCGCGTGGATCAGCTCTCGGTGCTGCGGGCGCCCCCGGTACTCGCTCGCCTCGTCGGCGTGGACGGTCAGCTTCTGCCATAGGGCCTCGTCGCCCGCGGCCGGCGCGGGCCGGTCGTGCGGCGCCTCGATGCCGAGGCCCTCGCGCTTGCACACGCGTACCCGCTCGAGCGTGAGCAGGGGCTCTCGCACGATCGCCATCAACTCCGGAAGCACGTCCGCGACCAAGTCGGCCCGTCCTACCGCGATGATCATCAGCGGAACGTCGGCATTGCTCGAGAAGAACCTTGCCCGATGGCGAGTCCCCCCCGACGTCCCGTCCACTTCCAGCAACACCGTCGCAGCGGCGAGACCCCGGCGCTGCAGCAACCCGACCACCGACGCGTATCCCGGGCGTCCTTCCACGCGCTCATGACGGCCGAGGTAGACGGTCAGCTTGGTTGCGCTGCTGGTCTCCGCGGCCGGTAACGAGTCGCGATCGCCGGTGAGCATCCGTGCCCGCTCGAGCGTGACGAGGCCATCGAAGTGCAACCGCTCCACATCCTGCAGCGCGCTCTGAATCTTGCTGGTGGTGTCGACCCCCACCGCCACAAGAGGAAGGTCCTCCGACAGCGTGAGCAGCCGATCGCTGCGCAGATGGTGCTTGACGCCGAAACCCTCCACACCCCGGATCAACAGGCTCGCCTGTAAGCCATGACGGCCGAAGATGTCGAGAAGCGCATCGGCCAGAAATCCCCCCTCAACGCGGTCGCGCTCGCCGAAGTAACCCGTGAGCTTCAGGCAATCCTGGCTCACAGGACAGCCCCCAATCTGCTGCCTGCCCAGGCAACGCCGACACCGGTGACCAAGCTCGCCGCGAGGTTGACCAGACTGAGGCGTCCTCGTCGGTCCTCCGCGAGGCGATGGCTCTCGAACATCCAGGTGCTGAAGGTGGTGTACCCACCGATCAGTCCAGTTCCCAGAAAGCGGTTGGCGTCACCACCGACGCCAAGGCCAACGAGCAGGCCGAGCACGAACGCACCAGAGAGATTCACGAGCAGGGTGCCAAAGGGAAACGCTCGAGCGTGGGTCGCGACCGCGCCGTCGAGGAGCAGGCGGCCGAGCGCTCCGACACCGCCGACCAACCCAACGGCGACCAGCGCCGGAAGCGTCATCCGCTCACACCGGTCCGGCGCACGAGGTTCGTCGCGAGAGCGACGGCGATGAAGCCGGCGATGACACTGCTGAGGGCGTAGGCGAGCGCGAGCACGAGCTCTGCACGGTCGAGCATCCGCAGCAACTCCACCTGCATCGTGGAGAACGTTGTGAGTCCGCCGCAGACACCGGTCCCGAGAAACGGGCGGCGGTAAGCCGAAAGCGGGAGGCGCTCCTGGAGCCTGGTGGAGAACAGCCCCAGCAGAAATGCTCCGAGCAGGTTCACGGTAAACGTGGCCCAGGGCCACTGGCCCGGGTTGACCGCCCAGGCGTCGGCGAGCGCCCCGCGCGCCGCCGCTCCGAACGCGCCTCCGGCGAACACGGCCGCCAGCTCTCGAAGGTCGAGCGACGCCGCTCCGCCCCTGCGTCTCACGCGGGCCGGTCGGCCCGATCCCGATATCGCACTCGCGCGGCTTCGATCGTCGCCACGGCCTTGTCCCGGTCGCCCCATCCCTTGACCTCGGACTGGCGGTCGGGGTCGAGATCCTTGTACACGGCGAAGAAATGGGAGATCTCCTGGCGCAGGGGCTCGGGGAGGTCATCGACCTGGTTCAGGGAGTTCCAGCCCGGGTCGTTCAACGGGACGCACAGCACCGTGTCGTCGACCCCGTGTTCGTCCTCCATCTCGAACAGCCCGATCGGGCGAACGGGGACGAGGCAGCCCGGAAAGGTTGGCTCGGACAGGCAGACGAGCACGTCGAGCGCGTCCCCGTCGAGCGCCAGCGTCTCAGGAATGAACCCGTAGTCGGCTGGATAGACGATGGACGGCATCAGGTAGCGATCGAACTTGATGGCACCGAGCTCAGGGTCGTACTCGTATTTGTTGCGGCTTCCCTTGACGATCTCGACGATGCAGATCAGGCCGTCGCTGCTCATTTGCGGAGGCGCTCAGTTCATTTCGCCGCGGGCCACAGCCAGGCAGGCTTCGCAGCGCGGCCATGGCGGATTCCACGGGTATCCGGTGACGTCACGGCCACACAATGCCGTGTCCGGGTTCGCCTCGCTCACCAGATGACAGAGCTCCTCGAATCCGTTTTCGTCTCTCCGTGGCGTGCTCAGGCAATCCGGGTGAACGGCGGGAGGGCGCCCCGGCGCGGCGCCGCGCGGTCGGCGCGCTGCTGCGGTAAGAGGCGAGAGAACCGATGAGCTAGAACGAAACACCACTTTGCTCGAGCCAGCTTGCCACCCTCGGAGGAGGATGTCCATCGAACTCGGCTCGCGCCGCCAGGCGCAGCAGTTCGGTCGCGCCGGCGTCAACCTCGTCCCGGCGATAACCGAGGTAGACGATGATCGCGCAGGCCATGATGAAAGCGGGGTCGTCGTCCTCATCGCGCGGCCCGACCGTGAAGTCGAGCCGGGTCTCGACGTTCTCGATCGCCGCGATCGGCTCGTCGTCATCCTCAAAGCGCGCGAGCAGATCGTCGAGCGCCTCCGAGCTACCGTCGTCGCAGGCCTCCACGGCGCGGTGCACCACTTGAGCGAAGGTGAGAAGTTGCGGCTCGGTGGGCATGCACCTGCGTCTTACCCGGGCCATGGGGGTCGAAAAACACCTCGAGCGGGCACAGGGCCCGCCCGAGTGACTGTGATCGCGCTCCCTCTGACTTCATTACGAGCCCCAGGACTTAAATGTTGTGCCTGGCGGCAAAACACTCCCGGCCCCCGAGGGGACCGAGTAGGGAGCGGTCGCCAGTAAGGGTAGCGAGCGCGCCTAAAGTTGCCGAGCGCTAGCCGCTGACGGTGACCGCGGCAGCCTCGGCGAGCATCTCGTCGGCGATTCTGCGCAGATCTGAGTCGAGATGGCCGCAGAGAACGTCGCGCAACAGCGCGCGCAGGTGCTCTGAGAGCTCCTCCACCAAGCCGTTGGCGCCCGAACCCGCCGGGGCGAGCCCGGAGATCACCGCGCGCTCCAGCGAAATCGCATGGGCTGTGCGCTCGGCGAGCGCAACTCGCTCGTCCGGGGCTGCGCAGAGCACCGCCAGGCGCTGGGCGAGGCGGCCGCTGCCGGGACCTTCCGGCTCCAGCAACGCGCGCAGAGCCAGCAGATGGTCAGTCAGCGCTTCGAACGGAGCCAACCGCTCGCAGCCGAGCTCGAATCGGCCCAGCGCCCACGCAAGCTCACCGCTCGTCGGCGTGCGCCTGGCCACCAGGTTGCAGAACGCCCGCAGTTCGTCCTCCTGCGCGGCCCCGATCAGCGTCACCAGCCGGGGACGGCCGCTGCCGCCGAGCGCCACCGCGCGCCAGGCACCGGCGTCGGTTCGCGTCCACGCCTGTGGCCCCAGCGAGTAGCCCCCCCGCTCGAACAGCCGCAGCGCGGTCAAGACCCGGCGAAAACGGGAGCGGGCCTGCGACACCGGCGAGCGGGCCGGGCGCTCCTCGCGCGCACTCAGCGCGACCAGCACGTTGGGCTCCTCCCCGCCCGCGGTGTCCGCCGCCGGCGCGCCCCACACCGCTTCCGGCGGAGCATCATCCAGCAGTTCCCCACGGATCAGCGAGAGCCCGTCGCCGAGCGGCAGCTCGGTCGTGTCCGGATCAAGCGAGATGCCGAGCAGCGGGGCGATCACCGTGGTGACGCAGCGTCCCTCGTAGAGCGTTCGCTCGAGCTCCTCGTAGGCCGCCTCGAAACGCTCGGGGTCGAACCCGAACGCGCTCCGCTCCGCGAACACGCGGGCCAGAAACGACCTCAGCGCCGTGTCACCCAGCTCCCGAGGGCGATCGGGGATCCGGCGCTCCCCTCGTTCCTGAAGATAGGCATCGAGGCCGTCCAGGTCGGCCAGGTCGGCCAGTCCCTGCGCGGCCGGCGCATACGTGGGGAGCGCCGAGAGCAGTCCGAGCCGCTCCCGGATGAACGTCCCCGTGAGCGGCCGGTAACAGTAGAGCGGCGGGCGCCCGGGCCGTGCCTCGGCCTCCGTCAGCTCGAACGGGATCTCGGCACCGTCGGCCGTCTCCTCGGCGAGCCGGCCGGCGGCATCTGTCGCGAAGGCCTCGAGTGTGTCGTGAAGGGCCCGGTTCCGCACAGGCGCCGTTTCGCTCTGGGCAGGGGCGATTCCTGCCTTGCGGGCATCGCGGGTGGCGGGTTGCAGACCGAGCGGCCGGGAGCCTCTACGGTCGAGATTCGGGAATCACGCACTCAGGCGACTGCGGCGACCGGCTCGCGAGCGTCGGCACGCTCGCCGAACTCGTCGGGATTCGCACAGTCGCCACCGAGCCATTCGCGCCCGTAGGTGCGCATGTCCTCGATCAGTGGGACGAGGGCCCGGCCCTTTTCGGTCAGGGCGTACTCGACCCGCGGCGGAACCTCCGGGAATGTCTGCCGCTCGAGGATTCCCTCCTCCTCCAGCGCCCGCAGGCGCAGCGACAGCGTGCGCGGGCTGATGCCACGCAGCGACCGTTCCAGTTCGCAGAAGCGTGAGCGTCCCTCGGCCAGGTCACGGATTACCAGCAGAGTCCACTTGCCACACACGATTTCAGCCGTGCGGCAGACTGCGCAGGTCTCGTTGGCGGACATCCGAATGCCTATTCTAGCGCAAAGCTTCAGGAAGTGAAGCGGTGGACGGCTCGCAGCGGAGACGGTCCGGCGCGGCGGGACGAACGATGACCGCCGCGGCGGTCGCCAGCGGCGACACAGCAGAAGACCCCGGAGTCGGGCTCGCGCTGGCCACGAATCTCTGTTACCGGTCGTTCAGGATCGGGCCACGACCACACAGCCACACTGCGTCGATAGTCCGCCGGGTCACCGTGGTGCCCACCCGCTGCCCTCGGGCCTCGGGGCCTGACAGCATCCGGATTACCGCTGCGCAGGAATTGCCCGCGCGGCTGCGAGTTCAATACCGCTGGTATTGAATACTGCTAGTATCGAGTGATGATCGCTACTCGAACTCGCCCCACCCGCGCCCAGACGCGGGATCGCATCCTGCAAGCCGCCGGCAAGGTCTTCACCTCACGAGGGTACGACGGCGCATCCCTGGACCAGGTCGCCGCGGAGGCGGGACTCACCAAGGGCGCCGTGTACTCAAGCTTCTCCGGCAAAGACGAGCTCTTCTTCGCTCTGGTCGCAGACCGGCTCGACCAGCGCCTCGCGGTCGTTGCCGACGCGGCAGACGGGCAGCGCGACCTGCGGCAGCTTTTTGACCAAGCCGAGGACGACCTGGCGGCACTGTTCACGACACAGCGTGATTGGCACCTGCTGTTCATCGAGTGTTGGGCTCGTGCGGCGCGTGACCCCGAGCGGCGCGTGGAGTGGGCGCGCCAGCGGCGCGCGGCGCGGGACGTGATCGCCGACTTCTTCGAGCGCCACGCGGGCGCGACGGGCGACCCGCTCCCCGCTCCCGCCGCAGACCTCGCGGTCGCGGCCATGGCGCTGTCCAACGGCTTGGCAATGGAGTACATCGCGGACCCCGAGTCCGCCGACCCCGGCCTCTTCGCCCGGATGCTCGCACGGCTGGTGACGCCGTGAGGATTCACGCGCTTGAGACTGGCCGGGTCGTGCTCAAGCAGGCCTTCCTGCATCCTCGGCCCGGGATCCGGCGTCGCCTCGACCTCTTCGTGCCCGGCCCTTGGTCTGATCCGATGCCGATCCTCGCCTGGCTCATCGAGCACGGGGAGGAGCGCATCCTGATCGACATGGGCGAGACCGCGAAGGTCAAGGACGCGCCGTTCGCGCGCCACACTGTCACCCCCGAGGACGAGTTGCCGCTCGCCCTGCGCGCCGTCGGCCTAACGTGCGAGGACATCACCACCGCCGTCGTGACGCATCTGCATCCCGACCACTTTCACGGCGCCGTCCACCTCACGACGTCTGTCCTGGTCAATGAGAAGGAGTGGGCCGACGCGATGTCATTTCGCGGCCGGGTGACCCAGCGGCTAACCGGCGTCCCACTGCCTGGCGGGATCGACTTCGGGGCGGTCGCGCTGGACGATGGGCCGTTCGGAGCGTTTGTCGCAAGCCGACGGCTGACCACCGACGGCCGGGTCCTCCTGGTCTCGACCCCCGGGCACACCCGCGCTCACGCATCAGTCATCGCGGTTGACGACGACGGGCGGCACGTGCTGCTCGCCGGCGATGCGACAGACACACTCGAGCAATTACGCGCGCGGCGGCCGGACGCGATCACGCCTGACCCGGACGTCCAAGCACAGACGATCGACCGCATCCTTTCCCACGCCACAGAGCACCCGACGATCTACCTGCCGACACACGACCCCGACGCCATCGTCCGCCTGCACGCGGGCACAACGCTCTAGCTCGCAAGCCCGTCGCGTCCTCTCCGCCGACCCGCGCGACGTCGACACGGGAGTCCCAACTCACCGAGTCGACTCATCGCGGACGAGTCGGCGCCGAGGAGTAACGACGACCTACGCCGCCGAGCGACAGGGGCCCTGGGCGAAGAGCCCCGACATGCCGTTCGACAGGCGTCGCTTGAAGTCTCCTCGGACCTTGCGGTCACTTCCGCTGCGCCGGGAGCGAGCGAGGGCAACGAAGCCGAGCGGCGTCAGGACGGGGAAGCCAGCAAAGCGCTGGGGTGCCAGCAGCTACCTACCTAAGCTACGTCGCGAAGCTTCTGAGCCTCGGCCAGCGACTGCAGCTTCTTGAGCGACTGATTTTCGATCTGCCGGATCCGCTCGCGCGTGACGTTGAACGTCCGCCCGACCTCATCCAGCGTCCGCGGATGCTCGCCGCCGAGTCCGTACCTGAGCTCGAGCACACGCCGCTCGCGGTAGCTGAGGTTCTCGAGCGCCTCGCGCAGCGCCTCTTTGGTGAGGATCTCGGCTGCGCGCTCGTACGGGGACTCCGCCCGCTCATCGGCGATGAACTGACCGAATTCGGACTCTTCCTCGTCGCCCACCGGCTTCTCCAGCGAGACCGGAGCCTGAGCCGAACGCTTGATCGACTCGACCTCCTCGGGCTCGATGCCGGTCACCTCGGCGATCTCCTCGGCGGTCGGTTCGCGACCGAGCTCGGTCACGAGCTTGCGTTCGGCGCGACCGATCTTGTTGAGCTTCTCGACCACGTGGACCGGGATGCGGATGGTCCGCGCCTTATCGGCCAGCGCGCGAGCGATCGCCTGGCGGATCCACCAGGTAGCGTAGGTGGAGAACTTGAAGCCCTTGCGGTAGTCGAACTTCTCCGCTGCGCGGACCAGGCCGAGCGTTCCTTCCTGGATCAGGTCGAGGAAGGGCAGGCCTTGGTTGCGGTAGTTCTTGGCGATCGACACGACCAACCGGAGGTTGGACTCGACCATCTTCTGCTTGGCATCGAGATCACCGCGCTCGATGCGCTTGGCCAGATCCACCTCTTCCTGAGCCGTCAGCAGGCGCACCTTGCCGATGTCCTTCAGGAACAGCTGAAGCGAATCGGTCGTCATGTCCGGCTTCAGGTCGAGCGCCGTCTTGGCCTTGCGCCGCCCGCGCTTGTCGGGTGCACGCTCCACGTCGGCTGCGGCGAGCGCCGGGTCAACCTCTTCGACGAGCTCGATCTCCGCCTTCTCGAGGAACCCGTGCAGTTCTTCGACGTCGGCTTCGTCGAGATCGAGCTCGGATACCGCCGTCGCGATGTCGGCGTAGGTGAGAACGCCAAGCTGCTGACCCCGATTGACGAGGCCCTTGATCTCTTCCAGTTCCTGCAGTTCCGCTACTGACATCTGATTCCGTTTCCGTCGTATGCGCCGGGGCTGGAGACACACCGGCGTAGAGGATGAGGCGAGCGGCTCCGCCCTGCGAAGGGCGTAGACCCGCTACTCAAGCATACGCGTTGAGTCTAGACGCTATATTTTCTGAAGTCAAGGCGTTCGGGCCACCGCGGCAGCTTGCTCGCTGGTGCCGTCCCACGCCGGCGCCGCATGCACGGCGTCCTGGATTAACTACCTATACGTAGAACGGACCCAGGCGTTTCAAGTTGCGGCAACATTTCCTCGTAAATCTCGTGATTTGATCGCTACAGCCCGATATCGGACCTGATCCGCCTCGCCTTCAGCACCGTATAAACCGGCGGGCGGATGTTTGGACAGTCGGCCCAAGCCAACCACCGCCCGCGGCGACACCATGGCCGTAACCGAATCCAGGACAAAGGCGGAAGTTCCAATGAGCCCAGAACGAACCCGTGCCTATCGACAAGTCGTCAACACACTGCGTGAGTTGGGACCGAGCAAGCTGCAGCCGGCCGAGCAGGATCGGATCCGCGACGCTGCTGACAATCTCATATTCAGCTCCGAGCTGACCCATGACGAAACCGCGCGGGAAGCGCTCGACGACGTCGAGAGCTTGTGTCGCGATCTCGTGGACAACGGCCGCTGGGAGCCGGTGACGGCACACCGCCTCGCGGCCGACGTCGCCCGCTGCGGTCCCGAGCGCGAGACCGAGCTGGCCGCCTGAGGTCTGCTCCCTGAAACGGCGGGGCGGATTCGCTCGCGCCGGTGGCCCGCATGGCGCCGACCGACGCCGGGCACGGCCGTGCGCGATCATGTGCGGATGAGCGACGAACCGCCTTCAGACGTCCTCGGGCATCTTCCCCGCACCCGACCGCACCGACGTAGCGACAAACGCGGCGCACGGCCGGCAACATCCCCGGTCGCCGACGCGGCCACTCGCGCCCCCTCCATCCCCTCGGCCGCCAACTCACTCGCCGCCGAGGCTCCTGCCAGCGCCGTGATCCCGGCGAAGCCAAAGGCCAGTCCTAAGGCAAAGGCCAGTCCTAAGGCAAAGGCCAGCCCCAGGGCCCGCCCCAAGGCAAAGACCAAGGCGACTCCGAAGACGAAGCCTGCCGCCCAGGCTGCGCCGCGACGTAAGCCGCTGCGACAGCCGGCCCAGCCGGCGGGAGCGCCGTCCTCGCGCTTGCGTGCGGAGGCGGCCACGGGTGGTGCCTCCCGATCCGTTGGCGCCGGGGCACGCGAGCCGGCAACCGGCAGCGCGTCCACGTCCGCCGCCGCGGGCGGCACGCGCAGGCCCGCCGCCGTCGGCCAGCGCAAGCCCGCCGCCGTCGGCCAGCGCAAGCCCGCCGCCGACCGCGGGGCCGAGCTCCGCCGCAACAAACCCCCGACACGCACCGACGTGCTCGGCACCGCGGTTCAGGCCGCCGCCGAACTGGCGGAGATCGGACTGTCCGTCGGCGCCCGTGCGATCCGCCGAGCCGTTTCCCGGTTGCCCCGCCCGTAGCGGCCGGAATACGCCGCGAGCAGAGTTTCGTATACTCCGGCCCACTTTCGTGCCGAGCGATCGTCTGTCAGCAGCCGATCGGCGGGGGAACCACTTGCGGATCGCAAGATCCGCGGGGGCGAATCGGTCCCGCTGAGGACCGTAGCGCTCAACTAGCGCGAGCCCGTCAGCTCACCCCGTAGGCCGACAAGCGAAGAGGAACGGATCGGTCAAGACGTGAGTCGACGTGCACATACACACGCTGTGACGCTGCTCCTGATGGGGGTCGGACTGCTCCTGCCATCAGCCGGCTGGGCACTATCTGGCAACCTAACCCCGAACTCAGGTGGCCGAGGACTCGGTGGCGGTGGCGCCCCCCCAGGCACACCGGTGCCGACGTCGGGGAGCGCTTCGGCGCAGGTCCGGCGGGGCGATGTCAGTGTGCAGGCGAGCGGCAACGGGATCATCGTGACCACGCGCGCGTCGGCGTTGCTGCGCCACCAGCTACGGTTCAGCGGCAGCGTCAGCGGCTCTGCCGCTGGCCAGATCGTGCAGATCGAGCGCCGAGGCCGGCAGACTGGCTGGACCTGGGCCCCCACCACCCACGGCGTCGTGAGCTCCGACGGATCCTTCATCGCGGTGTGGCCGGCCAACCACATCGGCCGCTTCTCAATCCGCGCCGTCGTTGCGTCCCGCCGGGCCGGCACCACTCGCGTGGCACCGGCCTCGCCGACGCTGACCATCACGGTCTACCGCCCCGCGATCGCCACGCAGTTCGGCCCGGGCTTCTACGGCCAGCGGACCGCGTGCGGCCAGATCCTGCGCCAAGACACGCTTGGCGTAGCCAACCGGACGTTGAAGTGCGGCACTCCCGTTTCGATTCTCTGGCACGGACGCACGATCGTCGTCCCGGTCATCGACCGCGGACCGTATGCGAATCACGCCGACTGGGACCTGACCGAGGCGACCGGACGCGCGCTCGGCATCGCCGGGACGGCCACGATCGGTGCCGTTTCGGTGCCCTCGGCCCCCTGATCGCCCGCCGGGCGGCCGGCTGATCGCGGCGGCGCCACATCTGTCAGGGGGAAGTAACGAATTTGACCGGCCGTGCGTGCCGGAGGTCGGCGCGCACAGCCGGAGCGTGTCAGGCGTTGGCTGGCGCCTGAACGAAGAGGTCTTGGACGCCTTTGGGGGCGACCGGACCAGCGGCCACTTCACAATCGGAGCCCGCCCCAGGTCAGGCCGCGAACCGGTTCGCCGACGACCGAAGCGAACGTCTCGGTGATCTGCTCGGCGATCTCAGCTTTCCGGTAGTCGGAGAGCACGCCCTCTATCACACCGCAGTTGACGTACGGCATGTGCAGCCTCCGTCGTTGGTTGACAGGGCAAGCCAACCTCACGGCCGTGTGAGAGAGCGTGTGAGGCTCAAGCTGGGATAGGGGCAGCAAGCAGCGGGGCGAGCGGCAGGGTTATCGATCTCGGCCGCAAAGCACCCCCGTCGTTTGAGCTGAGGCGGGGTAACAGAGACGCGCACGGTGCAGGTGCTGCGCGCACGACCAGCTCGCGCAGGCTGCACCGCTCGGCGAGCGGGCGAGGCGAGGCGATCGACGATCGCGAACTCGTTGCGTTTGCTAGCTCGCTCGCCGCTGGGGCGGCCCTGGCATTCCGGCAGTCACGACGAGCGCAGCAAGGACTTCTCATGATCGAAGGAGCCGCCCTAGCATGTGCCCTATGCCACGGAACGGGGGCCCCGAGGCGGCTGCGGACGGGACAGACACGACCGGCACGGGCCGGGTCGGCAACATCGACGTGCTGCGCGCCGCCGCTGCGCTGGCCGTGCTCGTGGGTCACGCCTACGCCCTGGGGGGTCGGGGCATCCCGGTGAAGGCGCAGTACGTCTACGACGTACCCATGATCACCCTGGCCACCGGGGTGTGGCTGTTCTTCGGCATCAGCGGCTATGTGATCAGCAAGCCGTTCGTCGACCGTCTGCTGCGCGGGGAGCCGCTTCCGGACCTGAGGGGGTACGCGGTCCGGCGGACCGCGCGGATCTTTCCCCTTTACTGGATCGCGCTCACCGCCACGATCGTCCTGGGCAGCCGCGACCCCACCCTTGGCTGGCAGTACCCATTCCACTACCTCCTGCTCAACAATCTCATTCCCGGCCGGGAGGGCGCGTTGTTCTCGGTGGCGTGGACGCTGACGCTTGAGTTCATCTTCTACATCGCGGTGCCGCTGTTGGCGCTGACGGTGCGCGCCAGCCGCCGTCCGGCCTCCCCGGAGCGTCTCGCTTTGCTGGTCGTGGCCTCCTGGGCGGGCAGCGTCGGTTTCACGGCAGTGAGCGACCTCCAGGGCGACGGGACCCTGGGCCTTTGGCTGCGGGGCTCATTCCCGGCGATGTGGCAGATGTTCTGCCCGGGGATCCTGCTCGCGGTTGCCCCGCACCTGTGCGATCCGGCCTGGCGGCGATGGCTGGTGCAGCTGCCCGCGAGCCGAACCGGCCGGCGGCTCATGATCTTCTGTCTCGTCGTCGCCGCGGTGGTTAGCGCCGCCGCCCCCCTGCGCTTCGGGGTGGTGAGCTATCAGCTGTTCGTCGACGCCACCCGCCCCCTGTTCGCGGTGGGATACGGCCTACTGGTCGCCACCGCACTCCGTGCCCGCCCGCTGGGAAGGCAGGGTGGCTCGTTGCTGACGCTAGGGCTCATCTCCTACGGCATCTACCTGCTGCACGCGGTGGTCCTGGAGTTCCTGCTCCACCACCCGAGCCTGATCCCGTTTCGGGACACCAGTCCGGCAGCGTTCGCCCTCCACGCCGGCTACACCGCAGCGCTGACGATCCCGCTAGCGCTGGCGAGCTGGCGGTGGCTCGAGCGGCCGCTCATTCAGTTGGGCCGGCAGCGCCCAACCTGGCACAGGCCATCCGCCGGGCCGGAAACATCGGAGAGATGAGACGGTCAGGCGCGGCCAGCCGCAGATGGACCGCGCCGTACCTAGATGACCGTGACCACACCGCCCGGCCTGCTGGGCGCCGTCACCGGCCGACGAGAGGCGCAGTGCTTGTGCCTCGCGTTTGCGCGTTCGACGGGAGCAAGCGTGTCACGCTGACCACGCGTACCCGGGACTCGGGTCATTGACTACACAAGACGTGTCCGTGACGCTCCCTTACTCGCTCGACGGCCACGCGGGGGAGGCGCAAAGGGTCGGAGCGCGCGTAGTGCTGAGCGCGCAACATGTCCGACTTCGTGGCGTGCCCTTACTCCCCACATCTGTCAGGGGTGGGTCCGGCGTGCGGATCGTCCCGCGGTGGCCGCCGGGATGCGTCACCTCCGCCACCTCGCGTCACCTCGCGTCACCTCGCGTCAGTCTCTGGGTCGGAGGGGGCCGGGGGCGCGACGGGGCCGAATAAGGCACCAAAATCTCACGGCACCGCGGAGAGATGGTTCCGTCCTCGCGCTCAGCGCGACTCTCGCACCAAGTCCGCCTCAGCCAGGGTCGCTTTGGTGCGTTACTCGCGACCTGCCTCGACAAGATCGAGGTCACTGGGTTCGAGTGCCTTGGTCGCGGATCCGGCTAGGAGTCTTCGCTGCGTGCTGTGCCCGACGCGGGCCCGGACCCGGGCCCGGGCGCCGCACCGTGCCGCAGCGCACCGCACCGTGCCGCAGCGCACCGCACCGCGCCGCACCGCACCGCGCCGCACCCGCGCCGATTCACCCGGCGAGGTCGGGACCAGCGCCCGCTGGCGGCTCGCCCGGGTCTCCCCCCGGCGCCGGCTCCATCGGAACGACCCCGGTGCCGCTCGCTGCCGCGGCAAAGCGCGCCTCCTCGGCCGCCTCCAACAGCGCCTCGACCTCACTCCCATCCTCACCCAGCACTGCAAACCCGACGGTGACCGCCAGCGGCGCACCGCGCCACGGTGGGGCGGCAGCGACGGCAGCAACCATCCGGGCGGAAAGCGCGTGAGCGCCGAGCCTGCCGGTTTCACGAGCGATGACCCAGGCGCGGCTGCTGGTTTCGCAGGCCAGGATGTCCTGGCGACGGACGACACTGCGCAGAGCCTGGGCAAAGCGGCCAAACGTCGCGCTCGCGTCTCCGGGCGGCTCGACGGCGAGCACCCGGTCGGCATCCTCGAGCTCGGCCAGCAGCAGCGACAGGGGTGAACCGCAGCGCTCGGCACGACCGACCTCGTCCGCAAGCGCACTCTTCCACAGCGAGTCCAGCTGCCGGGCGTCCTCGGTCGCTTGGGCCCCCCGCCCCGAAACGGCGGATGCTCCTGCCGACGCCGACGCCGACGCCGACGCCGACGCCGACGCTGGCCCCGGGGCCCGTGCCGATTGCGGACCGACACTGGGTTGAAGGGACTCGCTCGCCGGCGAGGGCGGCTGCTCAGCCGGCGCGCCGCCCAAGCCGGCCGCCGCGTCCCGCTCGACAGTCCTCGGCGGCTCGCGCGGCGGGGACTGAGCCTCGGCGCAGCGCCGTAACGCCGCGGTACGAACCAGGTCGATGACCAGCGTGAGTCGTTCGGAGAGCTCAGAAACCAGATCGGCGTCCGGCTGGCTCAGCTCGGTCCGGACCGCGCTCCAGATGACCCTCCGCAGCGTTTCGACCGCTCGTGCGGTCGCCTCCACCCCCCGGGAGCCGGCGATTTCGCCAGCCTGGGACACGAGCGGCTCGAGCGCTCCACCCGGCTCGAGCCGCCGAAGGTCCGATTCGTCGGCCAGCGCTCGAACGACCGCGCCGCAAAGCCGCGGTCCATCGCGGACGAGGTCCGCAGCGAGAATCGTCGGGGCGTCGTCCAACGGGGCCTGCTCGAGCAGCGCCAGCAGCCAGCCCTTGGTCAAATCCTCGGCACGCAGCAGTAACGCGTCGATCGGGGCGTCGGCCACCGGTCGCGCGCGCCGAAGCCTTGGCGGTCCCTGCTGCATTGAGACCTTGTATCACCCGTGTCAGTCGCCACCGCACGCGCTACGGATTCCGCCAGTCGCCACAATGACCTCTCGTGCCGGCCGCCCTGATCACGATCGCCGCAGCCCGTGAGCAGGTGCTCGGCCAAGCCGTCCCGCTGGCTGCGGAGTCGATCCCCGTCGATCAGGCACTCGAGCGGGTGTTGGCGGGCGAGATCGTCGCCGCCGCGGACGTCCCCTGCTTTGCCTCCTCGGCGATGGACGGCTACGCCGTGCGGGCCGGCGCCGCCGGCCGCCGGCTCACGCTCATCGGCGAATCGCGCGCGGGCTCGCCTTCAGCGGTGAGCGTCGGCGAGGGCGAGGCAATCCGTATCTCAACCGGCGCGGTGGTCCCCACCGCGCCGGTTGAGATACGGA
>JRHI01001307.1_pt1 | contig 21626 bp, 18 predicted proteins | sample 215371 | NCBI WGS metagenome assembly JRHI01 (sample SAMN02929681, study PRJNA255918) | sediment metagenome | biome: cave system; feature: Ice Cave; material: Sediment; isolation source: sediment from deep within a dark volcanic ice cave with no known source of... ...
ATGCTGACCCTTGTGGAACAGGCTCTTATCGAGGAAGCCGAAGTGGTCACGCCCACGCGACGCGGAAAAAGGGCATCCAGGTTCGAATCCAAGTTCCCCAACTKGACGGAACAATCCTGCAGTGGGAGCCGGCGCTGTTCATTCACTTGGCCGGCTGCGACGGATGGCCTGGACGATTTCATCGAGCCGCGACAGGAAGCGCGACCGATCTTGCTTCGTCATGGGTGCCGGTCCACCGCGGACGGCTCCCATCTGCCGCAATCCGTCGAGTAACTCGCGCGTCGCCAGCGCCTCGCCGATGGAATTCTCGGTGAAAGGATATCCCTTTAGTCCCAGAACGCTCGCTCCTTTGCGCAAACAGCGGTCGGCCAGCGGAATGTCGGCCGTGATGACGATGTCGCCCACACCGGCGCGTTCGGCAATCCAGTCGTCGACGGCGCTGAACCCTCCGTCCACCGTTACAAGTTTCAGCCATTCCGCGCTGGGCACCCGAAGCACGGTGTTGCTGACCACGCACACTTTCAGTTCGCAGCGCCTTGCCACCCGATAGACCTCTTCACGCACGGGACAGGCATCCGCGTCGATGTAGACGTCGAGCATCGTGGACACCTCCGCAAGGGTCTTTCGGGTTTCCGCGTGAGAGAGGTTTCCTATGCGGTACGAGGCCGGAGACCAGCAGTCGGCGGTGCGCTTCCGCCGCAATGAAAAAAGCCGCTTGCGGTCTGGCGCGGCGAGCGCTGAACCGCAAGCGGCATGGCCGGAGCCAAGCCGATCAGTTGTTCTCCGGCGCCTTCATGATGCCCATGTCGCGGCGATAGAGCGGCAGGTGGCGGTAGTAGACCTCCAGCGTCAGCAGCGACAGCGAAGTAATCATGATGCGGCCGCCGGTGCTGCCGAGGGCGTCCGGCTTCGGATCCCAGCTGCCGACCTGGAACGGACGCTTCGGATCCTTGCCCTGGTCCTGGCCAGCGATGAGCAGGTCGCGCATCTTCGGGTTCCAGAACTCGAAAGCGTCGCCGCCCATATGGTGCATGACCTGGGTTGCATAATAGTAGTAGTACATGCTGTTCATCTGGCCGGGCGGCACGGCCTTGAGCTTGGCGACGCCTGCCAGCAGGCCCGGATTCTTGGGGCTCCAGCCGAGGTACATGCGGCAGAGCAGACCGACCGCCGACATGGTCGGCGTTTCCTGCGGGCCGGTGTAGCCGTAGCCGCCCTTGTCCGAGGTCATGCAGCCGTCCAGCCACTTCTCGGCGCCCCGCAGGGTTGAAGACGGGATACTCAGGCCGGACATCTGGCCGCTCTTGAGCGCCATCACTTGCCAGCCGACCACGGACGTGTCGCCGCCGGATCGAGGCGTATAGCGCCAGCCGCCGCCTGCCGGATCCTGGGCCTTGACGATGAAGTCGATCGCCCGCTGCGCCGATGACTTCAGCGCCGGGTCGCTGGTCAGTCCGTACGCTTCGCACATGGTAATCGCTGCCAGGCCATGAGCGTACATGCCGCCCGGGAACTCGCCGTCGGGCCGCTGCTTGGCCATCAGATACTTGAGGGCCGCTTCGACCACTTTCTGGTAATTGTATGCCTTGTCCTTCTGGTCAGGCGACGACTTGTGCGTTTGGCCGGCGCCCAGGAACGGCAGCAGACCGAAGGCAGTGCCCGCGATGTCGTTCTTCGAGCCCTGGCCGGTGCAGTTGCTGTTGAAGCGCGGCGAATTGACGTCGAGTTTCGCCCGGCAGTTCAGGTGATACTGGTCGAGCGACCAGTGACCATCGGGCGACTGGTGCCGTGCCAGGAAGAGGAGGCCAGCCGCCACCGCCGCCTCGGAGAGCTTGTTGCCGCCACCCTGCATCGCCATTTTCTCACGGGTGGAACCGCTGCGGCCGCCGAAGCCGCCGGCGATCATGAGGCCGCCCGCACCACCGGTCGGTCCGAACATGCCCGCCTTGCCGGCTACGTCCGACTCAATGCCCTTGCCGAGCCCCTGCGTACCGAAACCGGGCGGAGCGGGAATGTTTGCCATTGGGGCGTCGGGGGGAGCGCCGGGGATGCCGATGGCCTGCGATGGATCGACCGGACCAGGGACGCTCACCTCCTCGATGCGATCGACGTTGTAGTTGAGGGGCACCTCGGGATTGATGCCGATGTCGGGATTGGTAAGGTCGGCCTTGTCGGCGGAGTCCTCAACCTGCGTCTCCTGGATCGCGTTGATGTCCACGCTCGGAGCAGCCGCATTGCCGAAGCCAACGAGGCTGATCAGAAGGAACAGCGCTCCCATGACCCCATGCAGCACGATGCTGATGATAAATGGGGGCAGCACGCGCAGCCCGCTAAAGTGGATGTTCGCCTGGCCCGGTGCCACGCGGATAACCGGCACCTTGGGCTTCGCCTGAGGCGTTCCATGAGGTTGAGTGGACATGGTAAATCGTCCCCTTGTGACTCTCGATGAGCCGCTCAAGTCGCGAGCCAGTGCCAGGGCTTGAGCGGCAAACGTTTATCCGAGGCCTGACTCCTCGCGCCAAGGCGAGGGGGCGGGCTTGTCCTCACTGTGACTGTTGCCGTTGCCGTTCTGCTGCTTCGGGAGCGGGCTGGCCGACACTCCCTCGGGGGCAGGCACTACGAATTCTCTACCGACGTTGTCCAGCCGCCTCCGAACCTGGTTGTCCGCGTTGCGGAACCACCAGTGCAAACCAATCGCCAGGGTTAGGGTGCCGATGGCGAACACCCCCACCACCAGCACCAGAAAGGTGGACCAGCCGGTGCTGGCCTGTGTGGCGAGCACTCCCGTCAACTCCCCCGAAACCGGAGCGTGGCCGATAAGAAGCGGCACCTCGCGGGCCTGGCCGGGCTTGCTGTCGCCCGCCTTGTAGCGGTACTTCTTGAAGAAGTAGCCATCGAACGCCGCCTCCTGATCCATGTCCTCGGCGACCGAAAACCTTTGGGGCAATTCCGTGAAAACGAGGCAGACCGGGTTGGCGCCCGCGCCCTCGGTGAAGATCCAGCCCTCGTACAGATCGCGGACGCCGGCCTGCGTGAGCATCAGCGGCGGATCGAACCGCCGTATACGCTTCAGTTTACCCTCAAAATGCACCACCTGCCCGCGATACTTACGCGGTTCGTTGAAAAGGTGGGCATAGGTCAGGTCCTTGCGGGCGCTGGTGGCGAAAGCGCTGGCTGAGTGCAGGTGAGCCTTGACCGCCGCGTCGCAGTACGATTCGTACTCATCCAGCAGTCGCAGGTATCCCGCATAGCGGGGTTTGTCGTCCTTGCTGGGGACCTTTTCGGGAAGGATCGGCAGGGGCGCCGAATCGGTGACGTGCTTGAGTAGGTCGGCCTTCAGCGGCGGCACCACTTCCCGCTCGTCTCGGAAGATCAGTGGATTGTCTTCCTGCTCGGTGCCGGTCGGGGTCGGGTCGTCGCTGGCGTTACTCCGCGAGGCGAACTGCCCCAGCGCCGCGCAGAGAACGAGCGACGCCAGGCCGATCCAAAGCAGCCCGGACCCCGTTTTCCATTCCTTACGCAACGGCACAGGCATGAAGTGTACCCTGTTTCCCGTCTCCCCCAGGCTTAGGGCCTGTTCCACAAGCCCCCTCACCCCAACCCCTCTTGCCCGAGTACGGGGACGAGGGGAACGTGCTGCACGGCTTCGGCGGCATCCCTCTCCCCCCGAGTACGGGGCGAGGGATTTCTGGAACAGACTGTTAGACGCGGCTGCCGGTCTTGTGGTTCCGCCCCGGCGACCTACTGCTGGCCAATGCCCCGATCGGGCGGACTGCCGAAGCCGACCCGGAAGCCTGCCTTGGTACAGACGTCCATCACCTTGACCACCGAGCCCCAGCTCAGTTTGCTGTCCGGCTGGATCTTGATGTCTTCGCTGTTCGTCAGGTTCCCCTTCGCCTTGGCCTCGGTCAGGAAGGCGAGCAACTCGTCGAGGTTTTTGACCTCCTTCGGGCCATCGCGGCCGATGACTTGCAGCTGGCTGATGGCACCATTATTGTAGCCATCGTTCTGCGTCTTGATCGTCACGCTCAAGTCGGCAGGCAGGGTCTCGTCCTTCTCCTCGCTGGCCATCGACACATCTTCCTGCTTCTTCGCTGCCGCTTCCTGCTTGTCGGCCGGCAGGGCCATGCTCATCTGTCCTTCGAGGGCTGATGGATGGTAATTCAGGATGAAGAAGAAGAGCAGCTGAAAGGTCATGTCCAACATGGGAGTGATGGCCACGCTGACCTTGGAGCCTCCGCCGGTGTCCCTGGTTCGGTGTGCCATGGCTTATGCTCCTGTCCCGATCATGGTGGCCCGCAGTTTGAACTTCGAGAATTTCTTCTGCTTGCACAGGTCCATCAGCTGGTACACGCTCAGGTAATCGACGCCCTCGTCGGCGCGGATCACAATGTCCGTGCGGGGCCGGTTCTTCTCGTCCTTGACCGCCTCCATGGCGCGGTCGTTGAGCCACTTGGTGGTGGCTTCCATGTCCATCGGTTCCTGTCCCAGCACCATGACCTTCCCCTCCCTGTTGATGTTCAGGAAGAGGATTTCTTCTTCGCCCTTGTCCAGCGGCCGGGCGGCCTGGGAAGGCGGCAGCTGGACATTCGCGGTAACTTCCTCGTTGATGAAGTTGGCGCACATGATGAAGTACATGAGCAGCTGCATCACGAGGTCGAGCAAGGGGGTCAGGTCGGGATCTACAGGTTCTTCACCCCCGGAACGGTGAGCCATGGTATACCTCGTCGTCCGTCATGAGTCCCTGGTCAACAGCAAGAGACCGCAGCCGCGGGCGAAGTACGAAAGACTACTCCGCTGGCTTCACGGCCACCGAGGCGGTCGGCCGCGCGTTGGTCTCGGCCGCGGCAGGGCCGCCCGGCTTCCGCGAGTTGTGGTACATCTGCGTCAGGAGATCGTCGGCCACGTTGGCCGTCTCCATGGAGATTTTGATCAGGCGATTGCGGAAGAAGGTATGGCAAAAAATGGCGGGCACGGCGATGCCGATGCCGAGCAGCGTCACCACCAGACCGTGCGAGAGCACGGCCGCCATCTCATATGGCTTGGCGGGGTTGTTCGGATCGCTCATTTTCATGAAGGCGCCGATCATGCTGTACACCGTTCCGACCAGCCCAAAGAGCGGCCCAAGGGTGCCGATGGTCGCCAGGTAGGAGATGAGCTGCTCCTTGTTCGCCTTGATACTCTCGACCGTGTTCATGGCCGCTTCGCGGGCGTCCTCGATGCCGTACTGCAACCGGCCCATGCCGACAGTGAGCACCTTGCCCAGGTAGGAAGTGTCCTGCCGGGCCAGCTCAAAGGCTTCCTTGAACCGTCGTTTGTTGACAGTGTCGGTGAACTCCTCGACGAAGGCCGGCGGCACGGCATCACTCATGCGCAGGTCCATGATGAGGAGGACGACGAGGAAGACCAGGCCCACGGTCAGGAAGCCGATGATCGGCCACATCCAGCCGACCGAGTAGATCATGTGCAGGATGATGTTATCGTGGCCGCCCACGGCAGGCTTCCTGGCCACTTCAGCGGGTGCCTCCTTGGGCGCCTCGGGGGCGGGTTCCTGGGCGCGGAGGGCCGGCTGCCAGGACGGCAGACCAAAAGCGTGAAGATAGACGGCTACGAAACAGGCGAGAACGAAGGCGACGAGACGGATGTGCAGGCGCCCTGCGGAAACTCCCATGTTGCAGTTCCTGGTTATAGGGTCAAGGGACACTTACCAATGCTCGACGGCCGGCCCCGTGCCGGCCCTGTGCGAATCCAGGTCGTGTTGCCAGAGCAGCAGGACGCCCACGGCTCTCGTGGAAGAGCGGCTACGAGAACGCCACCAGGGTGGGACGCGACCCCTTGCCAAATAGTTCCCGGTCCTGGTCCGGAGCGAAGGTGCTCCCGCCGCAATCGGATACGTTTTGGAGAACCGCGAGAATGCTCCTTGCCCAGAGAGGGAAAGAAGGGCACGATCTGCGCTCCGTCCACAGAACTAGGGCCAGCAAGCCGTGGGCAGCATGCTCGTTTCTGGTATATGCATGTGAACGTGGAAACGCCACGCTGTCAAGGATTTTTCTCGCCGACCTTGCCCTGGAAGTATTCCAGCGTTCGCCGCAGACCCTCGTGACGATTGATACGCGGATCCCACTCGAGCAGCTGCTGGGCCCGGGTGATGTCCGGACGGCGCAGCCGCGGATCGTCCTGGGGCAGCGGCCTGTAGTCGAGCGGACTGCTGCTGCCCGAGAGGGCCAGAATCTCGCGCGCGAACTCCAGGATCGTTACCTCGTCTGGATTGCCGAGGTTGACCGGCTCGTGGAAATCGACGAACAGCAAGCGCTCGATACCCGTGACGAGGTCGTCCACGAAGCAGAAACTGCGGGTCTGCGAACCGTCGCCATAAATCGTCAGCGGCTCGCCGCGTAGCGCCTGGCCCATGAAATTGGGGAGCACGCGGCCATCGTCAAGCCTCATCCGTGGGCCATAGGTGTTAAAAATACGGCAAATATGCGTATTTACGTCGTGGTAGCGGTGGTAGGCCATGACCATTGCCTCGGCAAAGCGTTTTGCCTCGTCGTAGACACCGCGCAGGCCGATCGGGTTGACATGGCCCCAGTAATCCTCGCGCTGGGGATGCTGCTCCGGGTCGCCGTAAACCTCGCTCGTGCTCGCCAGCAGATAGCGGGCCGACTTCGCCTTGGCCAGGCCCAGCGTGTTGTGCGTGCCCAGCGAACCGACCTTGAGAGTCGGGATCGGGTGTCGCAGGTAATCGACCGGACTGGCTGGCGAGGCGAAGTGGAGGATGTTGTCCACCGGCCCATCGATCTCCAGCGGATGGGAGATGTCGTGGTGTTTGAACGAGAAGTGCGGACTGGTCCGCAGAGGTTCGACGTTGGCGAGGTTGCCGGTGATCAGGTTGTCCACGCACACGACCTCATGGCCACGCTGCAGGAAGCGCTCGCACAGATGGGAGCCCACGAAGCCCGCTCCGCCCGTGATGACTGTTCGCATCGCCAACTCCCTCCCACATTCTGCTTGCCGCCTCTTCCCCAGCATACCACGCACAGGTGTCCTGCCGAAGCCCGACCGGCCAGCGGCGTTTGGCAAGCTGGAGAAACTTCAATTGCAATTCTGCCTGATCGCGATATGCTGATGGCGCTCAACCCGTGTTTTTTCAGCCAAGGGTATGAGAATTGCCAACCCCCTCCGCACGCGTGGGGAGATGGATGGCGACGCGCCCGCCGCCATCCGCAAGTCAAGTTTGCTCTTTTACTTGCGAGGTAGCCGATGCCAGGCCGACCCCTGCGTACCTTTACTGTCCTCCCCCATCTTCCCGAGCGCCTGCTCCCCCTACACAAACTCGCCTACAACTTGTGGTGGTGCTGGAACCACGAGGCCGTTTCTCTCTTCCGCCGTCTGGACGATGATCTGTTCGATGCGACCGAACAGAGCCCAGTAAAGCTCCTGGCCGCCATCGACCAGGCCCGCCTCGACCAGCTTGCCCGCGACGACGGCTTCCTCGCACACCAGGAACGTGTCGAGCAAGCCTTCGACCACTATATGAACGCCGCCACCTGGTACGACGACACCTACGGCGACGCACCCCACTGCCGCGTCGCCTACTTCTCCGCCGAATTTGGACTCCACGAATCCGTTCCCGTCTATTCCGGCGGACTTGGCGTCCTTGCCGGCGACCATCTCAAATCCGCCTCCGACCTCGGTATCCCACTCGCCGGCGTCGGACTCATGTACCGCGAAGGCTACTTCCGGCAGTACCTCAACGTCGATGGCTGGCAGCAGGAACGCTATCCCGAGAACGATTTCTTCAACCTGCCACTCATTCCCGAGACCCAGGGATCGGGAATCAGGAGCCAGGGGTCAGAGGGAGGCAGGGACTCTTCTTCCCTGAACCCTGACTCCCCACCCCTGACCCCGCTTGTAGTCTCCATTCCCTTCCCTGGACGCGACGTCCACGCCCGCGTCTGGCGCATCCAGGTCGGCCGCGTTCCTCTGTACCTCCTCGATACCAACATTCCACAAAACAGCCCTGAGGACCGGCAGATCACCAGCCGCCTCTACGGCGGCGACCAGGACATGCGTATCAAACAGGAAATGGTCCTCGGCATCGGCGGGGTCCGCGCCCTCCGCGCTCTCGGCAAGCCGCCGACCGTCTGCCACATGAACGAGGGACATTCCGCCTTTTGTGGCCTCGAACGCATCCGTACTCTCATGGACGAACACGCCCTCGACTTTCACGCCGCACGCGAGGCCGTCCAGGCCGGCACTTGCTTCACGACACATACCCCGGTCCCCGCTGGCAACGACGTCTTTTCGCCCCAGCTCGTCGAACACTACCTGGGCGGACTCATCGCCGCCCTCAAGATCGACAAGAATGACTTCCTTGGCCTCGGCCGCCAGAACACTCGCGATTACAACGAGCCCTTCTGCATGACGGTCCTGGCCATTCGCCTCTCGAACACCAGCAATGGCGTCAGCAAGCTCCACGGCCAGGTTTCCCGCAAAATGTGGAAGAACATCTGGCCCGAGTTGCCCGACGCCGAACTTCCCATCGCCTCCATCACCAACGGCATCCACGTCCGCAGCTGGGTCTCTCCCGACATGATCCAGCTCTTTGATCGCTATCTCGGCATCCAGTGGGAGGAACGCCCGACCGATCACTCCATCTGGAAGCGTGCCGACCACATTCCCGATGCCGAATTGTGGCGCACCCACGAACGACGACGCGAACGACTGGTCGCCTTCGCCCGCGCGCGCCTCAAGCTCCAGCTCAAACAACGCGGTGCTCCTCCCGGCGAGATCGCCCGCGCCGACGAAGTCCTCGATCCCGAGGCCCTCACCATCGGCTTCGCGCGCCGCTTCGCCACCTACAAACGCGGCACCCTGATCTTCCGCAATCTCGAACGCCTCACCGCCATCATCAACGACAAGGATCGTCCCTTGCAGTTCATTTTCGCCGGCAAGGCGCATCCCCGCGATCACGGCGGCAAGGAGCTCATCGCCGAGATCCTGCACATGGCACGCCGGCCCGAGTTTCGCCGGCGCATCCTCTTCCTCGAGGATTACGACATCAACGTCGCGCGTTATCTCGTCCAGGGCGTGGACGTCTGGTTGAACAATCCGCGCAGGCCGCTCGAGGCTTCCGGCACCAGCGGCATGAAGGTCTGTTGCAACGGCGGCCTGAACCTGTCCATACTCGACGGCTGGTGGGTCGAGGCTTATGCCCAGAACAATGGCTGGGCGATCGGCGCGGGCGAGGAGTATACCGACCTTACCTATCAGGACGATGTCGAGAGCCGGGCCATTTACGACCTCCTCGAACAGGAGATCGTACCCGCCTTCTACACCCGTTCCAGCGACGGTTTACCACGTGCCTGGCTGCGCATGATGAAGCAGTCGATTGGCACGATCTGTCCTTTTTTCAACACGAACCGCATGGTCCAGGAGTACATGGAGAAGTGTTATGGCCCCAGCGCCGTGCGTTTTGATCGCCTGGCCGCCGAGAACCTGCAGCGTGCGTCCCGGCTGGCGCAATGGCGCCGCGACATCGCGCGCGGCTGGCCGGAGGTCAAGGTGGAGCGGGTCGACGCCGATGGCAAGGACCCCATGCATGTCGGCGGCGAGCTGCTGGTGCAGGCACGCGTCCAGCTCGGCCATTTCGGTCCGGACGACGTCGAGGTGCAGTTGTTCCATGGTGTAGTCGATTCGTTGGGTGAGATCCCAACGCCGCGGACCGTGCCGATGAGCCATAACGGCGCGCACGACGGCAGCACCTGGCTTTATCACGGTACAATCCCTTGCCGCGCCACCGGCCAGCACGGCTTCGCCGTCCGCGTCCTCCCGAAGAATGCCGACCTCGCGAGCTCGTTCGAGCCTGGCCTGGTCGTCTGGGGATAAGTAGAAATGCGAGCGGCCGGGGTTAACCAACCGGTTGACGCCGGCCGCTCGCCATTTGCATTTGGCAGAAGAGGACAGGCTCGCGCCTGGAAGGCTCGAACCAATCAACGAGAGGTGACGGGGAAAGCAACCCAGGCACCAAGAAAGACCGGCAATTGCTCCACAAATGCACTCCGCGGTAGGACCAGGTCGCAGCCAGCCTCTCGTGCGGCTCGCAGGCTGGCCGCGTCCACGTGCGACCCGTACGCCACCACGCGCGGCATCTCCGGACAGGCCGCACGTAGCCGCTTCAACAGGTCGAGCACGGTAAGACCTGGATTGGCCAGATCCACGATGACACAGCGCGGCGCCCGCTGTCGGGCCAGCGCCTCCAGTGCTTCGACCGTACGGGCCGTCTGGAACGCATGGCCCAGGTCGCGCGCCGTCCCGATGATGCGGCTGGTGAAAATCAGGTCGTCCGACAGGAGCAGTCCAGTCGGGGTGTTTGCTTCGGTTCCCATACCTTGTTCCTCTCCTTCAGATGGCTTCTGGTCCGCGTTCGCCGGTGCGAATACGGAGGCAGTCCTCCAGCGGCAAGATGAAGATCTTGCCGTCGCCGATGCGGCCCTCCGGTCCGGTGCGGCCGGCCTCCATGATCGCGTTCACGGTCGGCTCCACGAAATCCTCGTTGACCGCGATCTGTAACTGCACCTTACGGAGCAGGTTAACCGTCAGTTCGTGGCCTCGGTAAACCTCCGAGTGGCCCTTCTGCCGGCCAAAGCCCTGCACGTCCACAATGGTCAGGCGAAAGACCTCGACCTTGTTCAGGGCTTCCTTGACCGCTTCGAGCTTCGACGGCTGGATGATGGCGAGGATGAGTTTCATAGCAGCTTTCACCCCGTTATGGCAGCAGGTCAGCGACGGGAATGGATACAGTCGCCACAGCAAGGGACGTTACCATGCTCGTTCTGGCCCAGAACGTTACGTCGCCGTAGCCCGCGCCATGCGGCTGCGACGAGTCCGGTCCTGGGTTCCGGTAAACCTCGAGTTGGCCGTCAACCAGATTGACGATCGAGTAATCGGCAATACCCTTGCGGGCATACAGGCTTGCCTTCTGGGCTCGATCGAAGCCGAGGGTGGTGTCGCTCATCTCGACGATAAGGAGCAGCGCGGTCGTGGGATGGTACGTGTAGTTTTCCCGCTGCCCGGATACCACCGAGACATCGGGTTCCGGATCGGAGAAGGGGCTCAGGTTCAGCGGCAGTTGCATGCGCACCCAGAAGCCCTTGCCGAGCCGGTCGCGCAGGACTTCCGCCACCCGGTCCACTGTCGAGGCATGGGGCCAGTTTTGGTGACTGAGAACCATGATCTCCCCTTCAATCAACTCGGCGCGCTGCCCCTGGAACACGCCCAGTTCCGCGAGTCGGTAGAACTCCGCGCGCGTCCACCGCTTGGGACGTGGCTCGACGGATGGCGTCACCGGCATTAGAACCTGGGTCATGGGTGTTGCCCTCGGTCACTTTACCTTCCGCACGCCACGGCCATTCCGCCATGCGCCAGGTAGGCCGTAACAACGCGATAGCTGGCGAACTGGATCATGTGGTACGCCTCGAACCATTTCTGGATCTCCGGCAGCACACCTTCATCATACTCCGGCTCGACGTGCATGGTCTGCCCAGAGTGATCGCGGCGGATCCCTCCTTGCTCCACGATGATCGCACGGGATTTGAGGACGAACCGCGGCAGCTCAAACATTGCCCGGCAGTCGGTGCTCGGCGTGTGGATCGCCATGTCTGTTATCTGGGTAGCGAAGGGGGGCGCACTTGCTCCTACTCTTTGTTTCCGCTCCGCTGCAAGCGGCACGCAGCCCCGAGGCCCCAGGCGCCGCCACCATTGCCGGTCAGATCGCAGTTCTCCACCGTGCCCGCACTCCCCGCGCCGGCCCGTACTGCTTCCTGACCGTTGCCGTAGATCCGGCAGCGACGGAGCACCGGGTTGCCGCCAGGCTGGATCCACACCCCCGCCCCAACATTGCCGGCAATTGTGCAGTCGACCGCCTTCCCCTGGCCACTCCGCTGCACGACGAGGCCGTCTTGCTTGCCATCGCGCAGCCGGCAGCCGCGAATGAGAGGGTTGCCGTCCGCGCCGATGAACACCTCGGCCAGGCCGTTGCCGGCAGTGTCGCACTCTTCCAGAGTGCCAACGCCCAGCGCATCCACCAGGATGCCGTATTCCCGGTTACCTTCGATGCGGCAGCGGAGGAGGAGGGGGTTGCCGCCCCGGACGATGTGGACGCCAGCGCGACCAAAACCGGAGATGGTGCAGTCTTCAAGCCGGCCGCGGCCGTTCTGCTGGGCCAGGATGCCGAACATCGCTCCGTCGCGGATACGGCTGTGGCGGATAAGAGGATTGCCCTTGTCCGCGATCAGGATCCCAACGGCCAGGCCGAAGAATTCACACTCCTCCACGGTGCCCAAACCTTCCCCGACGGCCAGCACGCCCGCCTGGCCACCGTCGTGGATGCGGCAGCGGCGGAGGAGTGGGTTGCCGCCCGAGACGATGTTCACGCCGCCCAGAATGTGGTCGGTTATGTCGCACTCCTCGATGACTCCCTCGCCCCGCTGATCGACGTAGACTCCGTACTGGTTCCGGTCGTGGATGCGGCAGCGGCGGATGAGGGGGTTGCCGCCGGTGCGGATGAGGATGCCCGCTTCACCATTGGCGGTGATGTCGCAGTCCTCGATGATACCACGTCCCTGGTCCCGCACCACGATCCCGCTCTCCTTGCCGTCGTGGATGTGGCAACGACGAAGGACCGGATTGGCCGTCGCACCGTAAACGGCCACGCAGGGACGTGTGTCGGAAGTGATCGTGCAGTCCTCCAGGAGCAACTCCCCCCGGTCGATGTCCACGCCGAACCTGGCATTGCCCTTGCAGTTCCCCGGACTGCGCACTGTCAGACCACGTACCACGGCATGACTGGTGCGCATAGAGAGGCCATGGGCGTCCTGACTGGTCAGGACGATCTCCTCGCGTGGCCCCTCGCCAATGATTTCCAGCGGTTTTTCGAGGACGATTCCCTCCTCGTAGACGCCTGGCCGGACGATGATCCGACCACCTGGGGTGGCCTTGCGGACGGCCTCCTGGATGGAGCGGTAATCAGCCTGGCCGGAGCGGGAGACGAGGAGCACCGGCACCGGGGCGGGCTGTTCGGCCCCGTCCGCCGGCGGAACCGTGTCGGCGGGCTTCTCCTGAGAATCACCGGCTTGGCGCGGGACGAGTGGAGGCGGGCGCCGTCTCAGCCCCTCTGGAGCAATCTCCCATTCATCCGCCCGGCTCGCCTGGCGAGCGTTGTCGCTGAAAGGCTGCCATTGCTCGGCCATGCCGTGCTCACTCCACCCGACTGGGTTCGCTGGGGATTCCCTGCAACTGGCGGATGCGTTTCGCGATGCGGGTCAACGGAATAAAGGGAGCGGGAGTCGCTTTAGACGAACACCGGCAATCGTGTGCAACGACTCTCGACCTTTTTTCATTATCGACTCTTTTTTCATTCAATACCCCTTCACCTTGTCCACGATGCACAGCAGCGGTTCGCCAGCCACGAAACGCCGCACGTTCTCGCGCCACAACCGCCACTGCCGCTCCAGTGCCTCCGGCGACTGCCCGCCGAGGTGTGGACTGATCACCACATTATTCATCTTCCATAAAGCATGTCCGTCAGGTAGGGGCTCCGGATCGGTCACGTCCAAGCCGGCCCCTGCCAGCTGCTTCTTCTCCAGCGCCTCCACCAGCGCCGGCGTCTGTACCAGGCCGCCCCGGGCAATGTTAATCAGGTAGGCGGCCGGCTTCAGCGCCGCCAGCTGCTTCTCGCCGATCAGCCCCTTCGTCTCCGCCGTCAGCGGACAGGCGAGGACCACCACGTCGGCCTGCGGCAGCAGTTCCTGCAACTGCGCCGGCTTGGCCAGGCTATAGACGAAGCTGGGCCGCTCCATGTCCTTTGGGTCGACCGCGATCACGCGCATACCGAAAGCGTGCGCGCGCCGGCTGATCTGCGTGCCGATGCCGCCGAGACCGACCACGAGCATCGTCTTGCCGTGCAATTCCTGCGTCCTGCCGGTCGGCTTCCGCCAGGCCGCGTCGGCCGCCTCGCCCGGCAGCACCTCGCGGAGGCCGCGTGTCAGGCTCAGCAACAAGGCAAACGCCTGGTCGGCCACGTTCGGACCATACACCCTTTGAGTGTTCGTCAGCACGATCTTGCTGTCGAGCAACTCCGGCGAAATGTTCTTCTCGACGCCGGCATGGCGGACCTGGATCCAGCGGAGGTTCTTGCCCGCCTTGACGACGTCGGCCGTGCAGAAGCCGAGCACCGCGTCGGCGTCCTCGGCGTTCTTGGCAGCCTCCGCAGCGTCCTTGACCGGGATGAACTCGACGTCCGGCGCCACCCGCTTCAGTTCGGCGAGACGAGCCGGCATCAGCTTCGGCACCACGATCCGCCGCGGCTTCGTCCAGCCGGGCGTGTCCTTCGCCGGCGAAGGTCCCTCGTAGATGCCGAATTCCTCGGCCAGATCCCACGGAGCGATCCGGCCGGTCAGCTCAGCGTAGACGTGCTTCACGTTGTCGGGGCTCGGCGTGACGCCGGTCCATTCCTTGTACCAGGGCATATCGAGGTCCTTGACGATTGCTTCGACGTCCTGGCCCTGGTCGATGCTCTTTTGTACCTGGCGGCGCAGCTCGACGAAGTAACGTTTCTGCTTTTCGAGAAGGTCCTTGCCAGCGAAGGGACCGTGGCCGGGCAGGACGAGCCGCACGTCGAGTTGCTGGCAGCGTTCCATGACGCGAATCCACGAAGCGGAGTCGGAATGGCCCATGAAGTTGTACGCGCCGTTCACGCAGGCGTCGCCGGTGCAGACGATCTTCTGCTTCGGCAAATAGGCGAAGGCGTCGCCTGCGGTATGGGCATGGCCGAGAAAGAGGAACTCGACGCGCTGCATGCCGTCGTCGAGGATCAGTTTGTCGTCGAAAACGACGCTGGGCACCTTGAGGCTGCTGGCGGCCACGTCCTTGCGACCGGTCGGTCCACGGCCGGCCTCCGCGAACTCCTTCGGTCCGTTGAGGCGCAGCAGACGCGCGCAGTTGCTCTGGGCGACGATGCTGGCGCCGGCCTGGCCGAAGACGGCATTGCCGTAGGAGTGATCGCCGTGATGGTGTGTATCGAGGACATAGCGAATCGGTTTAGGTGTTGTTTTCTTGATGGCAGCAATGACGTCGTCGGCCTCTTTTGGGAAGTTGGCGTCGATGACGACGACGTAGTCCTCGAAGACGACCCAAATGTTATTGCTGCCCCCGAAAATGGACATGTCGGTCGGACTGATGGCGGAGTAGCGGAAGAAGACGCCGGGAGCGACCTCCTTGACATCGTTGAACTTCATCTTGGGCAGGTCGGCGGCGGGGGCCGCGGCGGCGCCGGCCAGGAGGCAGACCATGGCGAGGAGGCAGAAGCGGATGGCTGAACGCATGATGCGATCTCCGGATGCACAAGGGGTTGCAGGCGAACGAGGCACACTGTACGCGGCGGGAGAGGCGACCGCAACAGGGAAGGTATCGTATGGAATGCGAACAGTACCTCGAACATCGAATGAAATGGCCCGCGGACTGCGTCCGCGGGCCATTTTGTAGGACGGTGCGTCTCGCGCAAATGTCGCCGTCTGCCGGGAAGCCGGCCATTCCGGTACAATGCTCATCGAGCCGGGCCCCCTGAACCCTCGGCCGGGCTCGACTGTCCTCGGAGGCATGAACGGCACCCTGATGAACGACGTACATACCCTGGAGCTGCTGGAGTTCGGCAAAGTCCGCGACCTGCTCGCCGGCTACGCGGCCAGCTCGCTCGGCAAGGAACTGGCCCGCCAGGTCGAGCCGTCCACCGATCCGGAGCGCATCCGCAACGACCTAGTCCTCGTCACGGAGATGACCGAGGCCCTGGGACAGGATCAGGCGCCTCCCTTCGCCGGCCTGCACGACGTCCGCCTGGTTGTGCGCCGCGCCGCCATCGGCTCCATGCTCAGCGCCGAACAGCTCCTCGAGGTGGCCGATACGCTCGGTTGCACCGGCAACATGTACCGCTATCGCATGCGTCTCGACGAGCGCTTCATCGGCCTGCTCGAGCTGCTCACGCCCATCGAGGATCTTGGCATGATTGCGCGCGGCATCAGCGGCTGTATCGACACGCGCGGCCACGTCCTCGACATGGCGAGTCCGGAACTCGCCCGCATCCGCCAGAGCCTCGCCGACGTCGATGAGCGCGTGCAGAACCTGATCAAACGTCTCCTCCGCGATCCCGAACTCCGCAAGATCCTTCGCTATCCCAACGCCACGGTCAACGGCGATCACTATGTCTTGCCGGTGGCCGTCAACCATCGACACAAGCTCCAGGGCGTCATCCATCGCACGAGCAGCACGGGCGAAACGCTGTTCATCGAGCCGGCCGGGGTCGCCAGTCTTAGCGCCGAGCGGGCCGTACTCAAGGGCGAAGAGGATCGCGAGGTCCGCCGCATCCTGCGCCGGCTGAGCGGCGACGTGGCCCGGGTGGCGCGACCGCTGAATTGCGCCATCGAGGTCATGGCCCTGCTCGATCTCGTCACCGCCAAGGCGCGCTTCAGCCGCGATTACAACATGTATGCTCCGGACGTCAACACCGAGGGCAAGCTCTGGCTGCGGCAAGCGAGGCATCCATTGCTCGAGCATCTTTTTCGGACGGAGCAAGGGGCGACTGAAGACCCGCTCGCCACTGGCAACGCGCCACCAGTCACTCGCACGGCCGTGCCGATCGACGTCCGTCTCGGCCTCACCTTCAACCTGCTCGTCATCACAGGTCCCAACACCGGCGGCAAGACGGTGACGCTCAAGACGACGGGCCTACTCTGCCTTATGGCTCAGTCGGGCATGCACATTCCCGTCGGTGAGGGAAGCTCGGTGCCGGTCTTCCATCAAGTGCTGGCCGACATCGGCGATGAGCAAAGTCTGGAACAATCGCTCAGCACTTTCAGTTCGCACATTTCGCGCATTGCCACGATCCTGCGGACGGCTGACGGCCAGAGCCTTGTCCTTCTCGATGAGCTGGGCGCCGGCACGGATCCAACCGAGGGAGCGGCGCTGGGCCGGGCCATCCTCGACGGTCTGGACCAGCTCGACTGTCGGGCCATGGTGACGACCCACCTCGGCGACCTGAAGAGCTACGCCTACACTAACGAGCGGGCCGAGAACGCCGCGGTCGAGTTCGACGTGGGAACGCTACGGCCGACGTATCGGCTGCTCATCGGCCAGTTCGGCATGAGCAATGCCTTGAAGATTGCCAGGCGCTTGAAACTGCCGCGTGAATTGCTGAAGCGGGCACGCCGATATCTGCGGCGACGGCACAAGCGTGGTCCGGAGCTGGGCCGGTTGCAGGAGCTGCGCGAGGAGGCACAGAAGGCCCAGGAGGAAGCGCTGCGGGCGCAGCACGAGGCACAGCGGCAGCGCGAGGAATACGAGCAGAAGACGGCGCAGGTACAGCGCGCGGCGGAGGCGGCGGTGGCGCTGCGCGAGGCCCGGGCACGCTTGCAGCCGAACGACGCGGTACGAGTGACGCGCTTCGACAAGCCGGGCCGAATTGTGCGTGTCGATTTCAGGAAGAACACGGCGCTGGTGAGCCTGGGTCTGGGCCAGTGGGAGGTGCCGCTGGACGAGGTCTTTCCGATGGATCCACGTTGACGTCCTTGTGTATCCGCAACCGGCGGTAGGTGAGGACGACAAGCCGGGCTGCTTCTCGCTACGGGCTCAGAGCCGGAAGCGTCAGCGCCCGCATCGTGGTTCCCGTCGCTCACGCTCCGGGCTCTGACAACGTGGCGCAAAAAAGTGTCCCGCTGGTGCTGCCTTGGCGTCGCCCAACCACCAAAACAACGGTCCAGCGGGACAACGAAGAGTTTATCGGTTCCCCAGGGGAAGGCAAGAAGAATCTTCAAAAAAACTCGAGAAGCTTTTCGGCGTTCGCCGGTCGCTCAAATGAACAGCAGATTGGGCCCCAGGAACCCATCCAGCCGCACGAGATCGCGGCCGCTGAACGCACGTAGGCGCCGGACGCCATTGACCCGCGCACGCACAATGATGTCGGTGAAGCCATCGCCGTCGAAATCGCGAACGGCCACCTCCGCCCGGCCCTGGAAGGACTTGCCGAAGCGGAAGAACGAATGCAGCAGGCGCCCGTCGCACCGTCGTTGACCTGGACCGGAGCGCCGTGTCGAGAATGGTTCGACAGGAGGACCAGTTCGGTGACACCGTCGTTGTTGACGGCGCCGAGAGTGATGAACCGCAGCCCGTTCTGGAATGACGGCGGCAAGTTGGCGATCTTGTACTTCAGCGCCCCCGTGGCTGCGTCGAAGACCTGCACCACCGGCGGCGTCCGCGCACCCGTGAAGAAGGTCCTTGTCAGGATAGGCCTGCTGTTGACTTGCTGCATGAGACTCGCTGCGTCGCTCGACAGGAGGAAAACAGGGTCGCCGCTGTAGTGAGCCGTGATGACTTGGATACCCCGCGTCAGCGCCTACGTGCGAAAAGCGGTCTTGCCCGAACCGTCCAGTGGCACGGTGGCCAGCATACTGCCGTTGTCGAAGAAGGTCGCGCTGCCAGTGGGCACAGGCAGTACCGCGCCGGGAGGCGCCACCGTCGCCGTCAGGGTCACCGCGTCGCCGAACGTCGATGGGTTGTTCGAGGACGCGAGGGTCGTCGTGGCGCCCGGTTGACTGATCGGTTCTGTCAGGTTCGGCGACGTGGTGGTGAGGAACTTGCTGTCGCCCCTGTACTGCGCCGACAGCGTGTGGGAACCGAGCGTCAGGGCCGACGTGGTGAGCAAGGCCTCCCCGGTAGCGTCCAGCAGGATTGGGTTCCCGAGAGCAATCCCATTGTCGAAGAACGTGACGGTGCCGGTGGGCATGCCCGGTGCTGGGGCACCAGAGCCACCTGGGCGGTCAGGGTGATGGTCTGGCCGACGAAACCGGGGTTGCTGGACGACGTCAGCGTGGTCATGGTGGCGGCCCTTGGTCACCACCTGCGTCAGAGTGGTAAGGCCACCCGTGGCGGGCGTACCCGCGCTGAAACTGGCGTCGCCAGCGTACTGGGCGGTGATCGTGTGCGCACCGCCGGTCAAGGCAGTTGTCCTGAAGGTAGTCAGGTCCAGGGTATTGAGCGCGCCGGTACCGAGGGAGGTGCCGTTATCGAAGAAGGCGACCGAGCCGGTGGGGACACCGGCGCCTGGGCTCGCGGCAACCACCGTGAAGGTGTTGTCACCACTGCAGAGCGCGGTGATGCTGTTTGGGCCAAGCGTCAGGCTCGAGGTGTTAATACGGGCAATGCCCGCGCCATCGAGGGAGACGGCGCCGCCCAGGGCGGTGGTGCCGTCGAGGAAGGTGACACTGCCGCCGGGAGTGCCAAGGTGACGGTGCCCTGATCATGGCCGGTACCGGCAGGGAACGCACCGTACGTAATCGTCGCCGTCAAGGTGATCGACTATCCCAGCTGCGAGGGATTGACCGTGGAGCTGAGCACAGTTGTCGTTTGACTGCCGGTAGGTAGTACGCTCTTCCAACCATTCCACCTACGGTCGAAAGCGGAATGTCGCGGGACGGGCCTTGGAACGCGCGTGCATTGCTGGCGGAAAACGCCGCTTCAGCCATGGGAATAACATGGACGGGATTCCTCGTGTTCCGGGTTTTGCCGCTCCCATGGGGCGCCGACCGACAATGGGTGTAACCTGGGCTTGCAGGTACGGCGGAGGGGGGGAGCGGCCTCATCTCTTCTCGAGTCTCACTACCTTGACCGGACCACAAGTCAAATGCAATGAAAACTCCTAATGCTCTGGCCGATCCGTTTGTGGGGGGCGCCGTCACATTCGGCCCCGCTCCGTTTGTCCAGGTATGGCGACGGCACCGCTGTCCCCGCTATAATCGACCCTGAGCTCCCAACACTCATTCGCCACCTGGTCCGCGAGCGCGTGAGGGCACCATGACCGACTCCAGCAAGATCGCCAGCTACCAGACCTATCGCGGCCTACCATCCCTGGCGGGCCTGGCCACCATCGCCGAGGCGTCGCGACCCGGCCTGGGTGTCGTGCCCTGCGTGGCCCGTCTCAAGCGCTATCACTACGCTTTCCGCCGGCTGCACGAAATCCTCACTGCCAGGATCACCGCCGAGCCGATCTACGAGCTGAAAACCGCCTTCTCGCTACACTCCTATCTTTGCGCCGAACACGTCCAGGCGTTGCGCAACCGTGTTGGCGAGATGCGCGAACCGCCGCTGGGCCTCGAAGATGTGCCGCATCCCGCCCTGGAAGTGTTCTTCGACGAGGTTCTGGCAGCGCCGACGACCGCCGAACTGCTCGCGGGCATTTACGAAAAAGCGCTACCCGCCCTCGACGCCGCCCTCGCCCGGCACATCGCCGACACGAACCCGCTGACCGACGCCCCCTCGGTGCGGGTCTGCCGCTTCGCCCGGCTGGAGCTGGCTGACATGCTCGCATTCGGCAAGCAGAGCAGTGCCTGCGTCGTGGAGGACGCCATGCGCTCGGCCACGGCACCGTGGCTGCGCCTGCTCGACGAGTGCCTGGCCGCCGCCGGTGGTCTCGACGGCACGGCGCTGCCCTCGGGCAAGGCCGTCGCCCGGCAGCGCTCGGCGCAGCCCTACGTCTACGATCCCGTACCGCGCAGGGACGAGCGCTTCCAGGACCTTTTCAACCAGGGCGTCAACCCAGAGGCGTTCCTCTACAACCCCGAGTTCCCGGCGCCGCCGAAGACGCTGATGATGCTCTTCAAACGGCTGCGCGAGATCGACGTGCCGGAGATGATGGCGAGTATCATCGCGGAGACAAAGGGGAAGCCGTGGGAGTATTACCGCGACATGTCGCGGCAGCTCTGGGACGAAGCCCGGCATGCCATGATGGGCGAAGTCGGTTTCGCGTCGCTCGGCGTGGACTGGACCCAGGCGCGGATCACGCACAACTGGTCTCTGCGCCTGAACACCGAGTGCAACGCCCTGGAGCGACACGCTGTGCTGTATTTCATCGAGCAGGGGTTGATGACGAAGACGGGCAAGCGCTATGAGTGGGAAGTGGGCGTGGCGTCGGGCAATCCGCTGGTGGCAACGCTCCAGGATTACGACTGGGCCGATGAGGTGCTGCACGCCCAGCTCGGCCGGCAATGGTACATTCCACAGATCGGCAGCTGGAAGGAAGCACTCGACTACGGCGACAAGTGCTGGTCGCGCATCCTGAGCAACTGGCACACGGTGCGCGACCAGGGACTGACGCGGCACGAGAACTGGTGGCCGCGGATCTACCTGCAGGCGTGCCAGTCGTGGGCTTGCGAACCCGATCCAAAGGTGCTGGCCTATAGCGAAACGTACGAAGGGCAGCGCGCCGACCTGAAGACCGTGTCTGCGAGCGCGTAAGGGAGATTCTTAACCGGTCCTCCCTCTGGTTGCTTCCGCGGTCGCAGTGCCATGTCGATCCCCGAAGCCGGGCCGTGGCCACAACCAAGACTGCTATCGCATTAGGGCGCCCGGTCGAAGCTGTTCCTTGTTCAGGGCAACGACCGCACCACCGCGCCGAATACGCTCCGGCCATAAGTCGCCTTGACGGTGGCCAATTGCAGCGCGCGAATCTTCGAGGACATCTCGAAGTCGATGAACCCGACTAGGCCTTGAACAAGCGTGTCCCCCGCCTCTGGGAGGTCGCC
>JRHI01001308.1_pt1 | contig 21615 bp, 18 predicted proteins | sample 215371 | NCBI WGS metagenome assembly JRHI01 (sample SAMN02929681, study PRJNA255918) | sediment metagenome | biome: cave system; feature: Ice Cave; material: Sediment; isolation source: sediment from deep within a dark volcanic ice cave with no known source of... ...
TCCAGTGCCCTCTCCGGGGAGGTCAGTTCGAAGAGGCGGTGCATCGACTCCGCCCCCACCCGGTACAGGTCCTGGTAAATCTGGTGCAGCCCGGCGTAAAGCCTGGCTCGACCGGCATCCGGCTCGACCACCTCGGGCCTGACCCGGACCAGCGAAGCCGCCTCCGCGATGTCGGCGAATATTCCGGCGGCGGCGCCGGCCAGCAGCGCGGCCCCGTAGGCGGGGCCCTCATCGATCTCGCAACGCCGGATCGGGCGGTCGAGGACGTCGGCCAGGATGCCCAGCCAGAGCTGGCTCCGGGCGCCGCCTCCCACCGCCCGAAGCTCCGCCACCGCCACCCCCCGCTCGGCGATCACGTCCAGGCAGTCTCGCAACCCGAACGCCACGCCCTCCATCACCGCCCGGGTGAGGTGGCCAGGGCGGTGCCGCAGGGTGAGCCCGAAGAATGCGCCGCTTGCCCGCGGATCCAACCAAGGGGTGCGCTCACCGCTCAGAAAGGGCAGGAAGACGAGCCCTTCAGCGCCGGACGGGACCGCCGCCGCGGCGGCGTCCAGGGCCGCGTAGCTGTCGGCGGCCATCACCTGCCGCCACCATTGCAGCGCGCCGCCCGCCGACAGCATCACCCCCATCAGGTGATAAGCGCCGGGCACCGCGTGGCAGAAGGCGTGGACCCGGCCGCTGGGGTCCGGGGTAAAGCGCTCGCTGGGCGCGAAGACCACGCCGCTGGTGCCGATCGACACACTCGCCGTGCCGGGCGCCAACACCCCTACCCCGACCGCGGCGGCGGCATTGTCGCCACCTCCGGCCGCGATCGGCAGGCCGGGTCGGAGACCGGTCAGGGCCGCCGCCTCGGAGCTCAGGCGACCGGCCACCTCAGGTCCCTCGAAGACCTCCGGCAGCCAACCGGTGGGCACCTCCAGCGCGTGGCAGATCTCCTCCGACCACCGCCTGGCGCCGACGTCCAGGAACAGGGTGCCGGCCGCGTCCGAGGCGTCGGTGGCATGGACTCCGGACAGGCGAAAGCGGATGAAGTCCTTGGGCAGGAGGATTGCCGCAAGCCGCTGATAGTGCTCCGGTTCGTGCTCCCGAAGCCAGAGCACCTTGGGCGCCTGGAAGCCGGTCAGAGCCGGGTTGCCCGCGATCTCGAGCAGGCGATCGCGGCCGATCCTGCGCTCGATCTCGCCGCACTGCTCGACGGTTCGCTGGTCGTTCCACAGCGGGGCCGGCCGGATCACCCGGCCGGCCCCATCGAGGAAGACCGCTCCGTGCATTTGTCCACTCAGGCCGATCCCGAGCACCTCCGCACCCGACTCGGCGGCGACCCGGCCGATCACCTCGATCGTCGCCCGCCACCACCGTTCCGGGTCCTGCTCCGTCCAGCCGGGCCGTGGGGTCGAAAGCGGATAAGAGCGGGTGGCCGACGCCAGCACCCGCCCGGCGGTGTCGACCGCCAGCGCCCGGACCCCGGAGGTGCCCAGGTCCAGGCCGATCAGGGCGCCGGTGTTCAAAGCCCTTCGACCGCCGGGCCAGATCGGCCTCGGGGAGGCGGCCGGTCCTCCATCCGGGCTACTGGGCGCCAGCCGGCTGGCGACGGCGTGCCCGCCGGCCCACCACCTCCCGTTCGAAGGCCTCGTCCAGTCCGAGCACCCGGTACACGGCTTTCACCCCGGCCACCGCATCGGCCCGCGCCCGGGATTCGGACAGCGCGGCGCGGTCGAGGCGGCCGGCCAGGTCCCAGATCAGCTCCCAGTTCAGGATCGCCTGACGCACGGCCGCCACCTGGTCCTCGGTGTATGGATACAGGTCGAAGCCGATGATCTCTCCGCGGCTGCCGTAACCGGTGTCCTGGAGGGTGGCCGCCAGTTCCAGCGTCTGCATGAAGAAGTTGGTGCCGACCATGTTGTCGTCGTCGAAGGTGCCCCAGCCATCGTTGCCATGCTGATGACCGAGCCTGCCCTCTACCGCCAGCAGCTCCGCGTACTCGGCCAGGTTCTCTCCATTCATGATCAGATGCTGCCAATCCATGTTGACCAGCAGGTTGGAGGCGTCGATCCCGGTCTCACGCACCTTCTGGATGGTGAACAGCGTCATGCCGATGTTGCGCATCAGGATCTTCATCGCCGGCTCGCTGTTCTTGTGCTCGAGGAACACCTTTACACCTCGCGACGCGGCATGGGCGGTGATCTCAGCCACCCCGTCGACGAAGCGCTTCCAAATCTCCGCGTACGGACGCTGGAACGGGTAGTTGTAGCCTTCCGACCCGGGCCAGACGATGAAGTTGGCGCCGATCTGGCCGGCCAGTTCTACCGCCCTCAGGTTGGTTTCGATCGCCCGCCGTCTCCGAGCGGGATCCGGGTTGATCAGCGAGCCCAGGCCGTAGGTGGGATCGGGATGGAGCCCGGAAGCGATCACCGGTAGCTCCATGCCGTAGGCGGAGAGGACGGCGGTGATGGCCTCCACGTTGTCCTCGTTGATCTCGCCCGGGAAATGATATTCGAGCCCGTCCAGCACGTCATGCAGGCCCTCCGCAACCCGCCGGGTCCGGTCGACCATCGACTCCCCGGCGACCTCATGGTGGTAACCGGGAGGGACAAAGCGCGTGACGCTGGGGCCGAACGCCCAGATCCCGACCGAGTTGCGGGGTAGCACAGATTCCAAGTCGTCATTCACCTCACTAAGGGTCGATCAGGGGCTGGCGGACGGCGAAGGTCAGACCGGGTCGGGGGTCGGGCTACGAGAGCCCGGCGGCGGTGCGGCCGCGCCGGGTGACCGAATCGACCGCGGCCGCGGCGAACAGGACCAGGCCGGTGACCGCGAACTTGTCGCCAGCGCTGAGCGCCAGCAGGCCCATCCCGCTGTCGATGGCGGCGACCACCAGCGCGCCCAGGATGGCGTTGACCACCTTGCCGCGACCGCCGAACAAGCTGGTCCCGCCGATGACCGCCGCCGCGATCGAGTAGAGCAGGATGTTCCCGCCGCCGACCGAGGTGTCGACCGACCGAAGCCGGGACTCGAGGACGATGCCACCGATGCCGGCCATCACCGCCACGATGATGAAGCCACCGATCCGGATCCGGGCCACGTTGATACCGGCCCGGCGGGCCGCTTCGGCCCCCCCGCCGACCGCATACACGTAACGGCCGAACCGGGTCCGGCCGGCCACGAAGGTGAGCAGGATCAGTAGCGCCAGTACGAGCAGCGCTACCACCGGCACGCCCTGGATCGGAATCAGGGCGCCGCGGTCCTGATTGCACAGGTACACCACGATCGCGCCGGCCACGGTCACCCCGAAGATCTTGAGCAGCGTGATCGTGAATGGCTGCACGTGCAGCTTCCGGCGTCGCCGGGTGATGTCTCCATATAGCAAAAAGGCGGCGTAGAGGACCGACCCCACGATCAGCAGCGCCCAACCCTGGAGCGGCGTCAGCAATCCGTTGGCCACGCCCACGATATGATCCTCGTCGATCGGGATGGTGCCCCTGCCGTCCATCAAGATCAGCACCACCCCGTTCCACCCGAGCAGGCCGGCCAGCGTGACCACGAAGGACGGGATCCGCAGGTAGGCGATCACCGATCCCTGGAGGGCGCCGATGGCGGCGCACACTCCGAGCGCAGCCAGGATCGACTGCCACCAGAGCCAGGGGTGCTTGCCGGTCACGGTGAGCGCGACCACCACCGCGGCCACCCCGCTGACGTAACCGATCGAGAGGTCGATCTCACCGAGCAGCAGCACGAAGACGACCCCCATCGAGATCACCGCCACCCCCGAGCCCTGCACCAGAAGGTTGGCGAAGTTCTTGGCGGTGAGGAAGTTCTCGTTCAGGGATTGGAACACGATCGAGATCCCGATCAGTCCGATGATGATCGGGAGGGCGCCGATATCGCCCGACCGGACTCGGGCCACGTACCCGCGAACCAGCGCCGCCATGCCCCCCGCCGCCTCCGGCTGGAGCGCCACCTGGGCCATCAGACCACCCCCGCCGGGAGGCCTGCGGACTTCTTCGACGAGCGACCGGTGGTGATGATCTCCACCACCTCTTGACTGTCCAGTTCGTTCACCGCCCAGTTGCCGACCGAGCGGCCGAGGTGGAGGGCGGCGATCCGATCCGAGACCGCGAACACGTCGTTCAGGTTGTGGGAGATGAGGATGACCGCCAGCCCCCGTTCCGCCAGGCGCCTGACCAGGTTCAGCACCTGGGCGGTCTGGGCCACGCCCAGAGCGGCGGTGGGCTCGTCGAGGATCACCACCTTGGAGTTCCACATCACGGCCTTGGCCACCGCCACCGACTGCCGCTGTCCTCCGGACAGACTGGCGACCTGCTGGCGCACTGACCGCACGGTGGTTACCGCCAGCTCGGCCAGGGTCTCCCGGGCCCGAAGCTCCATCACATCCTCGTCCAGGAGGTGGAAGGGCGTCAGCTTCTCGCGGCCGAGGAACATGTTCTGGACGATGTCCAGGTTGTCGCACAGGGCGAGGTCCTGGTAGACCACCTCGATCCCCAAGGCAGCGGCATCCTTGGGACTGTGGATGGTGACCTCGTGACCCTCGAACAAGATCTGGCCGTGGTCGACCGGATAGATCCCAGCCACACACTTGATCAAGGTCGACTTGCCGGCCCCGTTGTCACCAACCAGGGCGGTCACCTCGCCCGCGCGGGCTTCGAAATCCACATCGGTGAGCGCTTGCACGGCACCGAAGCTCTTGGAGATACCGCGCAGTTCGAGCCTGGGCACCTCGGCCATGGGACTGTAGCCTCCGGTTGAAGTTAAGAAAAGGGCTGAGTTCCGACCCGCTGACGCGGATCGGAACTCAGCCTATTAAAGCGCGGTATGGTCTCTCGACCTGCGGAAGCCTAGATGAGGCCGAGGGCCTTGCACCTGTCGGCGAGCTTGGCCGGGCAGATCTCGTCGATCTTGCGGAAGCCGTCCGCCAGCACGGTCTCCTTGATGTTCTTCTGGGTTACCGAAACCGGGGTCAAAAGCACCGACTTGACATCCTTGGTGCCGTTGTTGAGGGTGGCGCTGGCGTTGGTCGGGGTCTCACCCTTCTGGAGCTGGAGCGCCAGCTTGGCGGCGGCCGCGGCCTCCGCCTTGATCGCCTTGTAGACGGTCATGCACTGATCGCCGGCGATGATGTTCTGGATGCCCTCAGCGGTCGCATCCTGGCCGGTGACCGGGATGCCGTTGAGCTTGGCCGTCTTCAGGACCGAGATCACCGCGTTGCCGAGCCCATCGTTCGCGGCCAGCACTCCGTCGATCTTGGGGTTGGCGGTCAGGATCTGCTGGAAGATGGTGGCGGCCTGCTGATTGTCCCAGTTGGGAACCGACTGGTCGGCCACCTTCTTGTAGGTGCCGGCGTCGAAGAGCGGCTTCAGGACCGAGTCGTAGCCCTGCTTGAACAAGGTGGCGTTGTTGTCGGTCGGCGAGCCGTTCAGCTCGACGATGTTCGGGTTCTTGACGCCCTTGTCGGTCAGGCACTGGACCAGGCCCTGGCCCTGCAGCTTGCCCACCGCCACGTTGTCGAAGCTCACGTAGTAGTCGGCGGCGCCATTCAGAGTCAGCCGGTCGTAGTCGATGGTCTTGACGCCCTTGGAGGCCGCGTTCTTCTCGATCGCGGCGCCCGAACCGGAGTCGAGGTTGACCAGCAGGATCACGGTGGCGCCGTTGGTGATCGCCTGCTCGGCCTGGGTCTGCTGCTGAGAGGCGGACCCGCCGGCATTCTGGATGATGTAGTCGCCGGACGACAGGCCGGCGGCCTGGAACGCCTGCTCGAAGAACTTGCGGTCGTCGGTCTCCCACCGGGAGGACGAGGCGCTGTCGGGCAGGAGCACCGCGATCTTGCCCTTCTTCGGAGTCGGGGTGGAAGAGCCCGAGCTCGAGCCGGTGTTGCCACAGGCCGCGATTACCACCAGCCCGACTCCCAGGGCGGCGCTGAGCCACCTATGCGATATGTGCATCTACTCCAAAACCTCCTTCAGCTAACTTAGTTGTCATGACCAACTAAATGGCCTGCATGGCAGATTACCCACGCGCGTTGAAAATGTCAAACTTGCGCAAATTCCGGCGCCTTTCGTTGAGTCAAGCTACTATAGGCGCGTCAATCCGGGCACCGTGGCCGGTTGCCCCGGCGCGCCGGATCCCGTGCACCGCCGGCCCGGCGGGCGGCCTTCGCCCGGCCTCCGGAGCCAAGCCAGGGGGATGAGACGAAACCGTGGAGAATCTGGTCGGCCCGAAAGCAGACTGGTCCCGCCACCCTCGGTCCGCGGACCAGTCTGTGATGCGCCTGCACAACCTCTCTTTGGTGCTGCGCCACCTCAGCGACGGCGGGCCGCGCTCCCGGGCGGCGATCGCCGCCGACCTCGGGTTCAACAAGGCCACCGCTTCCAGCCTGATCCGCGAACTGGGGGAGCGGGGTCTGGTCCGGGAACTGGGCAAGCAGGTCGCCCGGGTCGGCCGTCCCGGCCGTCTGGTCGAGCTGGACGGCAGCGGACACGGAGCGATCGGACTGGAGATCAACGTAGACGTCCTGAGCGGGGTCTCGCGCGACCTGGGCCGGCGGCCGATCCAGAGCCTGCACCAGCCTTTCGACGCCGCCCGCGCAAGCCCAGAGCGAACGCTGTCGGCCCTGTTCGACCTGGTTCACCGCCTGCTCGCCGACCTGCGCCGGGATGGACGCGCCCCGGTCGGGATCGCGATCGCCGTCCCCGGTCTGATCGACGTCCTCCACGGAGTGGTGACGCTTGCCCCCAACCTCCACCCCGGCTGGCGCAACCTGCCGCTTCGCGAACTGCTTCGCCGCCATCTGGGCGATCCCGGCTACCCGATCCTGATCGAGAACGACGCCAATCTGTCCGCGCTGGCCGAGTTCCGGGAGGGCATCGAAGCCGGTACCCGCAACCTCGTTTACGTGACCGGTGAGTTTGGAGTCGGCGGCGGCGTGATCGTGGACGGCCGCTTGATGCGCGGAAGCCAGGGCTTCAGCGGCGAGGTCGGCCATCTCCAACTGGACCCGACCGGGCCCCGTTGCGGGTGCGGCCGGCGGGGCTGCTGGGAAGCTCTGGTCGGGCTGGGCGCGCTGCGCCGGGCGCTGAGCGGCTCGGAGCCGGGCTCGATCGGGGTGGCTGATCAGGAGCGCCTAACCGCCGAGGTGGTCCGCCGCGCCCGCGAAGGAGACCGGCTGGCGCTCGACTGCCTGGCCGAGATCGGACGCTGGCTGGGCGCCGGCCTCTCGATCCTGGTCAACCTCCTCAACCCGGAGGTGGTGGTCCTGGGCGGCTACTTCGTGGCGGTAGCGCCGTGGATCCTGGACCCCGCGATGAGTCTGCTCCGGGATCGCGCTCTGGCCCCGGACGGTGGCGGCTGCCGGATCGCGCTGTCGACCATGGGCTTCGATGCCGCCGTGCTGGGTGGCTCCGGCCTGATCATCGATCAGGCGCTCGCCGACCCTCGCCTGCTGGTGGGACGGGCGCTCCAGCCGCCTGCCTGAACCGATCCGCCCTCGAGGGGGACCGGTCGAGGGCCGGATCCGGCGCATGCGGGGCCAGCGGGTCCGGCTCTCGATTCCGGTCGGAGTCGACGGAGCCGGTCGGTCGACCGGCTCCGTCCGCGGTTCCGGTGCCGAACGGCGCGAGGGTTCGGCTAGACCGCTACCCAGCCGCTACCCGACTTCTTCTGGTACGGCACGAACTTGCCGCCCTTGACCTGGAAGATGTACACGGGCAGGTTGTCCCGGTCACCCTTGGCGTTGAACTGGACCGGCCCGGTGATCCCGTCGAAGGTGACCTCCCGCAGGGCCTTGTTGACATCCGCGGCCTTGGTCCCGCCGGCCTTCTTGATGGCCAGGGCCAGGATGTTGATGGCGTCGTACTCGTAGATCGAGTAGGTGCCGAGGTCCTTGCCGCCGCTGACTTTCTTGTAGGCGTCCTGGAAGGCCTTGAACTTGTCGCCGGTGGAGGTGGTGACGTTAGGCGGCGAGGTGGTGTAGAAGCCGTCAGCCGAGTCACCGGCACCGGAGAGGAAGCCCGGCTCGTACTCACCGCCCCCGCCCATGAACACGAACTTGGAGTCGAGCTTCAGCTGCTTGTACTGCTTGACCAGGGTGGCGGCCTCGGCGAAGTAACCGGTGAAGAGCAGCGCGTCCGGGTTGGCGGTCGCGATCCTGGTCAAAACCGAGGTGTAGTCGTTCTGCTTCGGAGTCAGAGCGTCGAAGTAGACGATCTGGGCGTTCAGACCGGGCGCGGCCGCCTTGGCGGCGTCGGCCAGGCCCTTGGCGTAGGTGCTGTTGTCGTGGAGGATGGCGATCTTTTGCTTCTTGAGCGAGGTGACCAGGAAGTTGATGTCGTTCGGTCCCTCGAGGTCGTCCCGGAGGATCAACCGGAACACGTTGTCGTACCCCTGCTCGGTCAGCTTGGGATTGGATGAGGCCACCCAGAGCGAGGGCAGATCGCCATTCTTGCGGAGCACGTCGGTCTCCGGAATCGAGGCCCCGGAGCAGTAGCCGCCAGCGAGCGCGACCACGTTCTTGGCCAGCAGGTTGTTGGCCGCCTGGACCCCCACCTGGGCGTCGCACTGGTCATCGGCGCTTTCGATCTGGATCTTGCGGCCGTTGACCCCACCCGCATTGTTGATCAGGTCGGCGGTGACCTTGGCGGCATTGACGATGTCGATCCCGGCGGCGGCGTAGTCCCCGGAGAGCGGACCGGTGACACCGATGATGATCGGGCTGGTGCTGGCCGAGCCGCCGCCCCCGCCCCCGCCGCAGGCGGCGAGTCCCAGCGCGGCGATCGCCGCCACCGAGGCCGTCACGTTCCGAATTTGCATTACATCTCCTCCAAACCTGGGCGCCGCCGCTGAATGCGCTACGGCTGAGCAGTTCGATGCGGCACAATGTAACGATTGCGCTACGCCCCCGTCAATCGGAGGGGCAGACGAATGGGAACGTTACAATTGGTGCGCTCCGCCCGAACCGGTGGATTCATGCAGGGCCGGGATCACCCGCCTGGACAGTTCCTCCAGGCGTCTCGAGCGCCCCCCCGAGAGGAGCGCGAAGCTGATCCGGTCGATATCCAGGCCGGCCAGTTCGCGGAGGCGGGCGACGCATGCGGCCTGGTCACCGGCCACCGCCACCCGCCGCACGAACTCGTCGCTGACCACATCCTTGTGGCCAGCCTGCAGCGACAGGTGCTCGACCAGGTGGTAGGCTTCGGCGGCCCGCCGGAACTCCGCCCGATACTCTTCGAATGAGGGCGGCATCTGCTTCCAGTCGGCGAAGGTGGCGGCCTGGCTGGTGGCCCAGGCCCTGACGTCCGCGGTGGCCGCCTCGAGATCGTCGGCCACGCTCATGGTCACCTGGAGGTCGATGGTGAGGGCCTCCCGGGGCCGGCCCGCTCGTTCCAGCCCCTCGAAAATGAACCCCAATTGCCACCGGCAGAACTCGGGGTCGGCGGCACCCATCAGGATCACGCCGTCAGCCGCCTCCCCGGCCAGCCTCAGCATGCCGGCCTGGGCCGCGGCCAGGTAGATCGGGATCTGGCGGCGGGCGGTGGCAAGCCGGACCCGGACCCCGCTCACCTCCACCTCCTCGCCTGAGAAGAGGCCTCGCAGTTCGCCGATCGCGCTCCGGATCTCACTCACCCTGGAGGGCCGGCCGCCAGCGCCCAGCACCGCCGACCAGCCGGCGCCCAGCCCCAGCCGGGCCCGGCCCTCCGACAGCTCATCGAGGGCGGTGATGGCGTTGGCGGTGACCGTGGAGTGCCGGGTGTAGATATTGGTCACGCCAGGCCCGACCTGAAGCCGGCGGGTGGCCAGCGCGGCCATAGTCATCGCCGCGTAGACGTCTTTCATGCCCAGTTGGAAGTCGATCACCCAGAGGTGGTCGAAGCCGTGCGCCTCGATCTCCGCGGCCAGTTCGCCGGTCCGGCGGAGCGGCTCGCGTGGGCTGACCCCCAACGAGATTCCGAATCCCTCGATCGACAACTGCCTGCCCCCTTACGTTCAGATCATGGTGTAGCCACCGGAAACGCTCAGCGTCTGACCGGTGATGTAGGATGCCCGGTCCGAGGCCAGGAAGAGCACCGCCGGGGCGATGTCCTCGGGCGTGCCCAACCGTCGCAGTGGGTAGCTCCTGGCGATCTTCTCCAGGGTCTCGGGCGAGAACTGGGCGGCTTGCGGCCCGGCCCACACCGAGCGCTCGCCAGAGGTGTCCGGCCGCCCCGGGGTGAAGCCGGGACAGACCACGTTGACGGTGATTCCGTACCTGCCGACCTCCCGGGCGATCGCCTTGCTGAGCGCGATCACCCCCGCCTTGGCCGCGGAGTGAACAGCCTCCCGCCACTCCCCGATCCTGCCCGCATCCGAGCCGATCGAGACGATCCGGCCGCCGCGACGCTCGATCATCGAATCCAGCACCGCCCGCGTGCAGTTGATGACACCCCAGAGTTCGACGTCGATCTCGCGACGCCACTCCTCGCGCGGCTTCTCGATGAACAGGCGGTCGACCGTCCAGCCGGCCGCATTGACCAGCACGTCCACCCCACCCTCGACTTCGATCACGCCGGCCACCAGGGCCTGGACCGACTCCCAGTCGGTGACGTCGCAGGCCACCGCCCGTACCCCTCCTTGCGCCTCGGCGGCGACCTTTCTCGCCTGATCGAGGTCGTGGTCGGCCAGGTGGACGTGGGCGCCCTCGGCCGCGAAGCCGAGGACGATGCCACGCCCGATATTGGAGGCACCGCCGGTGACGATCACGCTTTTGCCTTTCAGCCCGAGTTCCATCCTCAAAGCCTAGCCAGGGCGGATGCGGCCGGTCCCCGGGGACCGCGCCCGCCCCGGCTGACAGCCGGGGGGTGGCCGGAGTCGACCCGCCCGCCTGTATGAATTCGGCCCGCGGGGACTCTTTTTCGACGGCGGCACCGTTAAAACCTGGCCAGACGGCAGACGCGGCCCGAACCCATCCGCGCCCCGACTCCCAACCTTGATCTCCGCCACCCGCGCCTTGCCCGACGCCCGGAGGCCCACACTCGATCGCCTCGCCGATCGTCTCCTCGGGGTCTCGCTCGCGTGTAGACCAGGATGCGCGCCATCCGGTGCCGGCGCGCATCTTCCGACAGCCGAGAAAAGCCGGGCGGGGATCGAGACGGCTGCCTTCACCAGCTCTGCATGACTTGCTCATACCCGATCGACAGGTTGCTGTGTCCGGTCGATGCGAACCGAGCAAGGCGAAGCGACTGTGCCTTCAGCCCGCCAGATCTGCACCCGCGCCCCTGAGATCACGACCGTTCGGTGCGGGTTACGGAAGCCCGGGGGATCAGAACTCGACCTCTATCCCCGTCGAGATCGCGACTTAGTGATGTTGGGGCGGCGCTTTGCCAGGCCGGCTGGGCGAAGCCGCCGCCGACCGGCCAAAAACCTAAGTCTGGCCAGCCGCCCAGTCACGCGGGCTGAGGACGTAGACGCCCGAGGCGCCGTCCGGGCTCCGATAGGAGACCTCGGTGCCCTCGGAGATCAGCAGGGCCTCACCCGCCCTGGCGGCGGCCACGCCCTCGGCGCTGACCACCTCCACCTGCCCCTCGGTGACGAAGATCACCTCGTCGTACTTCAGAGTCCAGCCGGCCAGCCCCCCACCCGGCTCCAGCCTGAACCAGCCGCCGCCCAGCCGGGTGGGCGCGGCCTCGGTCACCCCTCGGGCCACCGCCATGCCCTCACCGATGGTCGCGTAGGCAACGTCCGTTTCCCGCACCAATCGCACCACGTCCTCAACCTCCCTGAGTCAGCCGGTGGCGTCGGCGCACTGCCACCCGCGATGACCCTGGCCCGGGGCTCGCCGAGAGTATATAGCCAGGGCGCCCGGGCGGCCGTCTCATCGACGCGCGGCGGCGACCCCGGCTGAGTTCCTCCCGCTTCCCCACATGTGCTCCGGCTCCACCCCACCCTCCCGGAAACGGGCCGGCCGGTAGACGCTGAGGTCCAGTTCCGGCGTGCCTCCGGTCAGCTCGATCGCCACCTCCGACGCCAGGCCGGGGGCGATGCACATGCCGTGTCCACTGAATCCCGCAAACGTGTAGACATTCTCGAGGTGGGTGAAGCCGAGGATCGGGTTGTCGTCGGGGGTGCTCTCGACAAAACCACCCCAGCCATGGCTGACCCCGACCTCGGCCAGGACCGGGAGGCGGTGAGCCAGGCGCTCAGCCACCATCGGCAGATCCTCCCACGGGGTCGCGACCGCGGCCGGAGGCTCGGCGCAGGCGACCGACTCGGCGGGCCCGACCAGCAGCCCCCTTCCCTCGCTGTGGAAGTAGAGGCCCAGGATCAGGTCGATGGTCAGGGGCAGGTGACGAGCGGGCGCTGGCGAGCCGTCGATCCGGAAGATCGACTGGCGGTGGGCGGTGATCGGCAGTTCGCCTCCGTACATGCGTGCCACCTGCGGGGCCCAGCAGCCGGCGCAGTTGACCACCAGGTCGGGTGCGTACCGGCCGTTCGGGGTGTTCACGCCGGTGACCCGTCCGCCCACCACCTCGAAGCCGGTCACCGGGCTCTGGGTCGCGATCCGGGCGCCAGCGGCGCGCGCCGCCAGCGCGAAGCCGCGGACCACGGTGCCGGGGTCGGCATAGCCGTCGTCGGGCCCGAACGATCCCCCGATGACGTCGGCGGTATTGATCCCGGGGAAGATCTGGCGAATCTCCTCGCGGTCGACCATCCGCGTGCGCAGCCCCAGTTGCCGCTGGCGGGTGACCGAAGCCTGAACCATGCGCCCGGTGGCCGGATCCCCATACAGGAAGAGATAACCGGCCCGCCAAAAGCATGGGTCCAGGCCGAAGCGTTCCTTGAAGTTGACCACATGATCGATCGAGCGGGCGGCGGCGCGGATACTCGATTCCTGGCTGAACTGATGACGAAGACCGCCGGCATTGAGGCCGCTGGAGCCCGAACCCACAGCTCCGCGCTCGGCCACCACCACCCGACTCCCCAGCCGAGCCAGCTCCCAGGCCAGGGCGCTCCCGGCCACGCCAGCGCCGACGATCAGCACGTCACAGGCGGCGATCGACGCCACTTCTCAGCCGGCCCTCCGACTGGCGCCGGCCAAGACCATCGCGAACCGGCCGGCGGCCACCGTCAGCGGTACCTGGCCAGGAGTTCGGCCGCCACCTTCTCCATGACCGGCACTTGGTGGTCCTTGGGCTGGTCGATGATGAACTCGTTGACACCGGCCTCCAGATACCTGCCGATGCACTCCTCGAAGGCGGCGGTCGACTCCCACGGGTCGGGCATCTTCTCTCCGGGGAGATCGTCGGCCTTGACCACCCAGAAGTAGAGGCCCCGCCTGATCGTCCCAGGATCGCGACCTACCTCGGCGCACTTCTCGTCGAGCACCTGGTTACGCTCTTTGATCTGGGCCGGGGTCCCGAACGAGTTCCAGGCGTCGGCGTACTGGGCGACGATCTTCATCATCACCGGCCCGTGGGCGCCGAGCGTGAAGGGGATCCTCGGCTGCTGGATCGGCAGTGGGTTGGACAGCGCCTCTTTCAGCTGGTAGTACCTGCCCTCGAAGGTGGTGCGGGGGTTACGGAACATCGAGTCGCAGATCTTCACCGCCTCGCGGAATCTGGCCACCAGCTCCTTCGGCTCCGGGAACGGGATCCCGAACATCTCGTGCTCGGGCTGGAACCAGCCCGCCCCCAGCCCGAATTCGAGCCGGCCACCCGAGATGTGGTCGACCGTGATCGCCTCTTTGGCCAGCAAAGCCGGGTGGCGAAAGGTGTTGCAACTGACCAGGCACCCGATCCGGATCCGGCTGGTGACGGCGGCCAGTCCGGCAAGGTTGGTCCACGCCTCGTAGTAGTGGCCACCGGGATTGCTGGGCTGATACAGGTGGTCGCAATTCCAGGCGCTGTCGAAGCCGAGTTCCTCGAACAGGCGCCACTTCTCGACGTTGCGCCGCCACGGCATGTTCTGGTCGGTGCAGATGCCGAACCTGACCTTGGGTGCCATCGGACCTCCTCCGGATACAGCCGCCGGCTAGGCGGCATGACTGCTCGGACACGAGTCCCGTACCCGGTGCGGCGATCACCACCGGCGGGTCTCCACCTTGTCGTGATTCTAGGTGACTGCAATCGTTTGCCGAGGCAGGTGCGCCGGCCGACCCACCCGGACGCGCTCTCTCCTCGCGCTTGTCCTCCACGGTTCGCACCGTTCCCGAACGGTTCCAGCCGGCGGCTCCGGCGAGGTGGCCAGGCTCGAACGTGGAGCAACCTTCAGCGGCAGTAGTGAACCCTTTGCGCTAACGATTGCATACCGACAGCAAAGCCTTTACCATGCCCACCATGGCCAGTGATGTGTTGGTGGTCGGGGGTGGCATCGTCGGCACCAGCGCCGCTTACAACCTGGCTTTGCGCCGCGCCGGGCGGATCGTGCTGCTCGACAAGGACGGGATCGCCGCCCACGCCTCCTCCCTGTCCGCCGGTCTCACCCGCAATCACTACTCGAATGAGGCGGAGGCCCGGGTGGCCCTGGCCGGCCAGCGTTGGTGGTCGAACTGGACCGAGTTGGTCGGCACCGAATCGCCGTTCCATCGCTCCGGCACCCTCAACCTGGTCAGCAGGGAGGACCACGACCGGCTACGTGCCAACGTCGAGATGCTGAGAGGGATCGGCGTCGACACCTTCCTGGTCGGCCCCGAGGAGATAGTCGAAATCGAGCCGGCACTCAACGTCGCCGAGGACGAACTGGCCGCCTACGAGCCGGCCACCGGCTGGTCCGACCCGGGCGCCGCCACCCGGGGGATGGCGGCCGCCGCCCGCCGGGAAGGGGTTGAGATCCGAGAGGGGGTTACGGTAACCGAAGTCACCACAGCCAGCGGGCGGGTGACCGGCGTCGAAACCACCGCCGGCCATTTCCCGGCCGCGGTGGTGGTGCTCGCCTGCGGCGCCTGGGCGGTGCCCCTGGCCGCCCGCCTGGGGCTCCGCCTGCCGGTCCGGAACATCGGGATCCAGCTACCCTTCTACGCCCGCCCGCGGGCTCTGAGCCGAGGCCGAGAGGGGTTTCCGGTGCTGCTCGATCGCGCCCATGGCACCTACCTCAGGCCGGACGGAACCGACTCCTGCCTGACCGGGCTGATGAGCTACGAGGTGGAGCTGACCCGGCCAGAGGACCACCTCACCATGGCCCGCGACCTCGATCACGAGGCGATGGTCGAGGCTCAGATCACCCGCCGGTTGCCCGCCTTCGCCGGCGCCGTCTTCCAGCGCACCCGAAGCGGGCCGCTCGACTTCACTCCCGACCTGTGCGCGATCGTCGAGGCCTGTGCCGACCCATCCGGCCTCTTCCTGGCCACCGGAATGAGCGGCTCCGGCTTCAAGAAGGGCCCCGCCTTCGGCGCGTGTCTGGCGGAGATGATCATGGACGGACGGGCAACCACTGCTCCAGTCGAACCCTTCCGACTGGGAAGATTCGCCGAGCGCCGGCCGATCGAGTCGAACGGTTACGCGGTGGCGCCTCAGTTCCGAGCCGCGATCGGCCACAGCATGGTGCACTGACGACCGGACACGGCCCGCAAGCTTTCGTAAATTGTATTGGGTAGGCCAGGTAGATCTCCACAATACTACCTAGTGCAACATTCGGAATCGGAGGGTAGCCCGAGGCTCAGAACCGCCGGCCGGGCGATCCGGGCGACCTTCGGTGTGGGCGTGGCCGTAACCGGCATCGCCCTGCTCTGCTGGCCATGGCGGGCGCCCTTTGAACGGCTGGCCAGCAGCGACTGGACCTCGTTCATGATCGGGGCCGACTTGCTGCGGGGCGGAGGCCCGCTCTACGAACGGCCGGCGCAGCTCGCCGAGCAGCTCCGGCTCGTGCACGGGATGTATCGGCTGGCCGGACAGCAAGGCCTGCTCCCCTTCGTCTCACCTCCATATGTCGCCTACCTTTTGCTGCCTTTCGCCGCCCTCGGCTTCACGGTCGGAGGATTGCTCTGGCTCGGCGTCCAGATGGCTTCGCTGGCCGCCGGTCTGGCCGCCGCCGCCGAGCCCAGCCGGGCCGGAGCCTGGCTGCTCGCACTGATCTCACCTCCCACCTTCTATCTGGTCGCCAATGCCCAGATCGACGGTCTGGTCGTGCTCGGCATCGGGACCGCCTGGCGGCTCCACCGTCACGGCCTGCGATTCGCCTCGGGCGCCGCCCTTGGCCTGGTGCTGCTCAAGCCGCATCTCGCGCCGCTGCTCGGGGCCGGCCTCCTGATCTCCCGGCGCTGGCGAGTGCTCGCCGGTTGGGCAACCGCTGGCGCGGTCCTGCTGGTTCCGGTAATCGCCGCCCGGCCCGACCTGCCCGGTCAGTGGCTGACCTACTCGTTGGCCAGTGCCGGTCACAATGGCCACGAGTTCAACCTGGCCGGAGTCGTGTACCTGGTGGCGGGCGGCAGCCTGCCGGTGACCGTCGCCGCCGGGCTGGTGGCCGGAATGCTGGTGATCGAACAGGCTCGTAGGGTGAACGCCGACCGAGTCCGGGCCGCGATCCTGCTGACCGGCGGCCTGCTGGTCGCTCCCCATCTCAGCATTTCCGACCTGGTACTGGTTCCCCTGGCGGTGCTGATCGCCGGACACCGGCGCCAGGTCGCGTATTTGGTGGCGGTAGCCGCCGCCAGCCTGGGGCCGGTGCTGATCACCGATTCTCTGGCCCGAGCCTGGGCCGGGACCGCGTTCCTGATCGCGGTCCCGGTATGGCTGGCCTGGTCGGAACGGCTAGATGTTTCGCCAGGCCTTCAGCCGGCGCCGATCGCCGCTGGCGGGACGTGACCCCGGAGGGCGTGGCCCGGGGTCGGCCCGGCCTGGGCACCGCCGCCCGCCGGGTTCTCTCCGCGCTTTACTTGGTGGCCGCCGCCGCCGCCCTGGCGGCGGCGGCCACCACGCAACTGGTGGCTCGGCCCACCTGGAACCTGGTACAGACCGACTGGACCTCCTACTTCGTCGGCAGCCACCTGTCAGGCCAGCCGGCCCGACTCTACGACGCCGCCGCCCAACTCGAAGCCCAGGTCGCGGTGGCGGGTCGCCTGATCACCACCGAAGGCACCGTCGGCGGCCTGCTGCCGCTGATCTCGCCCCCCTGGGTGGTACTGCTGGCGCACCCGTTCGCCCGGTTCGGAATCGACGCTGGCGGCCGGGCCTGGCTGGGCTTCCAGGTGGCGGCGGCGCTGGCCGGCGGCCTGCTCCTCGCCCGAGGCCGGTTGCGGCCGGCTCTGGTCGCGATGGCGGGCATGCCGCTCGGTCAGCTGATGATCAATATGCAGGTCACCGGCGTGCTCATCCTCGGACTCGGCGCGGCCTGGCGATTGTGGCTGGCCGGCCGGGAGTTCACCGCCGGCCTGGCCCTCGGGCTGACCCTGGTCAAGCCTCACCTGGCGCTGCCACTGGCGGCCGGCCTTCTGATCACCCGCCGCCAGCGCGCTTTGGCCGGCTGGACGGTGGCGGCGGCGTTTCTGCTGGCGGCGTCCGAAGTGCTGCTACCGGGCTCACCCGGCGCCTGGCTGCGTTACCTCGCCGGCCCCGCCGGACAGACCGGGTATGCGGTCAACCTGCCCGGTGCGGTCGCGGTAACGGCCGGAACCGCGGCCGGGCTGGCCGTCACCGCGGTCCTGATCGGCCTTGCCCTGGCCGCGGCCGGGGTCTGCCGGAAGGACGAGGCCAAACTGGCGGTCCTGCTCCTGGCGGGACCGCTGGCGGCTCCTCACCTGTCCCTGGCCGACTTCCTGCTGGTAAGCGCCGCGATGGCGGTATACGCCCGGCTCGCCACTCCCCTGGTCGCCATCCCCACCTGGGTGGCGCTTTTCCAGTTCAACCACCAGGCCGGCCCCGTGATCGTGATCACGGGGTCAGCGCTGCTGGCGGCGTTGATCGGATCGGTGATCTGGATCGACCGCCGCCAGCTTCCGGCCGAAATCGCCGCGACTCAGACCTCGTACACCGATCGCACCGATCGCTCCATCGTCGCCGGTGACGTCCAGCCCGCCAGCGCCCCCTCTTCGAGGTCGTACACCTCGACCGCCAGAGGCCGGCAGTAGGTCACCGGATCGACCGCATCGGAGCCCCAACCCCACACGGTAAGGTCACCGCTCGGACAGTTCGACAGCGCACAGAGCAGGTCGATCTCGGCCAGAAATTCGATGTAGTCGCCGGCCCGGGCCGGGCTCGGCTCCATGAAGTAGATCTCGTGCTCGGGATCGAGGCCGGTGACCTGGAAGACGTTGAGGACATCGTGGACGTCCTGCTCGGTCAGATGGTAAGGAGCGATCGCACGAGCCAGGTTGTTGTGACAGGTGACTCCGAAGTCGCGGCCTCCCATCAGCCGGTACAGGTAGGGGTCGCACCGCGAGCCGAGCAGGTCATGGCACCGGCCGCCGGCCGCGGTCGGGGTGGTCGGCAGGGTATCGGCGGTGAAGGTCAGCATCGGCCGGAGATAGGGCAGGCAGCTCCACAACCGGTCCCCGGTGGTGACGTGAGCGCCGTGGATCTGGCGGCTCCGGGCCGCCCAGAACCGCTCGCGTGGATTGTGCAGGTTCCACACGTTGAGGTCGCCCACCTGAGGACCCTCGGGGGTTACCAGCCGGCACACCTGGCCGGCCCGGACCGGCCAGGCGTAGCCGGTGCGAATCGGGATGACGTGGCGGTGGACCGGCCGGCGATCGGCGGAGGCGATCCGGGCGATCAGGGCCGGGTCGGCGGCCACTCCCGGCGGCGGCTGATCGGGATCCAGGTACAGGTTCATCGAGCCCACCCCACCGGCCTGCACAACCCGGCCGCCAAACCCGGGCCATCGAGACCGGGGACGATCACCCGGCCGGGGCTGGGCACCGCATCCGGATGGACTCCGCTGTTGAACATGACCGCACCCTCCGATTGGTTCGCCGGCGCAGCGCCCGGCCGGATATCCTGGCACAACACTAGAGCTCTGGCGCAAGCGTTTGCTCTATGCACCACGGCTCGCGAAGCGGCACCGGCCAGGAGTCCGGCGGCGCCTCTTGGACCGGTGGTAGGTTTGAAGCCATGACCCTGCGGGTGGCCTGCCTCAGCCCTTTTTCGGTTGAGAAGGTAAAAGGATTTTTCCCCGGCGAAGCCGGGCTGGACGTGGTGACCGTGCCCGATCCACCCGCCCAAGCCGCCGTCCAGGAGGCGGTCAGAGGAGCCGACCTGGTCATCGCCGACCGCCGCCACAAGCATCGGATCGGCGAGCCCGAACTGGAGTTGATGTCCGGCTGCCGGCTGATCCAGCAGTTCGCGGTTGGTTTCGACAGCATCGATCACCGCGCCGCGCGCCGCCACGGCATCCCGGTCGCCAACGCCGCCGGCTACAACCGGGAGGCGGTCGCCGATCTGGTCATCGGCGGGCTGATCGCTCTGCTCAGGAGCAGCGCCCGCGCCGACCGGGAGATGCGGCGGGGCGCCTGGCCGGTGGCGGATCTGATGGGTCACGAGCTGGGGGCGCTGACGGTCGGGATCGTTGGTTTCGGCAATGTCGGCTCGACCGTGGCCCGTCGCCTGACCGGCTTCGGCAGCCGGATCCAGTACTACGACGTCCTGCCCAAAGTGCCCGCCCCGGGCGTCGAGGCGACCGCCTGCGCCTCCCTCGACGCGCTGCTGGAGACGTCGGACATCGTCTGCGTGCACGTCCCGCTCGATGTCGACACCCGCGGGCTGTTCGACGCCACCCGCTTCGCCCGGATGAAGCCCGGCGCCATCTTCGCCAACGCCGCCCGGGGACCAATCCACGTGGAGGCCGACCTGATCGAGGCGCTCCGCTCCGGACAGTTGGCCGGCGCCTACCTCGATGTGTTCACCAGCGAGCCGCTGGAGGCCGACTCCCCGCTGCGCGGCCTCGACAACGTGTTCATCACCCCCCACATCGGCGGCGCCACCTTCGAAGCCGACCGGCGCTGCATGGAGATGTGCTCCGAAAATCTGAGACGGGTGCTGCGGGGCGAGCCTCCGCTGCACGTGGTCAACTGATGACCCTCACTCGAACCCGCACCCCCAGGAGGTCTCGATCGTGAACATGCGCCAACTACTCAGGTCCCGACCCACTTCCGGTGGGTGGTGCGTCATTCCCAGCAGCTTCTCGGCTGAGCTGATGGGCACCTATGGCTTCGACTGGGTCTGCGTGGACACCCAGCACGGCCTGATCGGCTACGACCACCTGGTACCCATGCTCCAGGCTCTGAGCGCGACCGCCACTCCGACCCTGGTCCGCGTTTCCTGGAACCACCCCAACGAGATCATGAAGGCGCTCGACGCGGGCGCGCACGGGGTGATAGTGCCGATGGTCAACAACCGGGAGGAGGCTCGCCAGGCAGTCGACGCGGTGCGCTTCCCGCCGCTCGGCCGGCGCAGCTACGGACCGACCCGGGCCGCCATCCGGCAGCCGGACTGGTCGACCGCAGGCGCCGATGACGATGTCTTCCTGGCGGTCATGATCGAGACTCGTGAGGGCCTGGAGAACATCGACGAGATCCTGTCGGTTCCGGGCGTCGACGGCATCTACCTGGGCCCCAACGATCTCGCCGTCACCCACGGCCTTCCGCCCTCGAGCGAGGGCGATGCCCCCGAGCACCGGGCCCTGATCGAGCGGGCAGTCGAGGCCTGTCGGCGCCACGACGCGATCGCCGGCATCCACTGCGGATCCACCACCGCGGCCCGTCGCTGGCACTCGATCGGCTATCACTTCTGCACCATCACCAGCGATGCGGCGGCGATGCGAGCCGGAGCCGAGCAGGCGCTCGACGAGATGAGAACCGATGACGCGGCCGCCGCCAGGCGCTCGGGCGGGTACGCATGAGCCGGCCCCCGGCCGTACATGATCCCCTCGTCCTGGAGCGCCTGCTCAGGTACGACTCGTGCACCCTGGCCAATGCCATCGAGACCTTCGAGTTCCGTTCCCGTGACGAGGGTTTCATGAGCCACGACATCCGGGCCGTCCTGCCCGAGTTGCCCCGCGTGATCGGCTACGCGGCCACCGCCACCATCCGGGCCCGGGGCCGCGGCCATGGCGATCAGACCCGGCTCCTGGAGCACGTGCTTGAAGTGCCCGAGCCCCGGATGGTGGTGGTGCAGGACCTCGACGACCCCAAGGCGCACGGATCACTGTGGGGCGAGGTCAACGCCACCATCTTCAAGCGTCTCGGCTGCGTGGGGGTGGTCACCGACGGCTGCGTGCGCGACCTCGACGAGGTCCGCCAGATCGGGTTCCAGTTCTTCGCGCCGGCGGTGTGCGTCTCCCACGCCTGGGTGCGGGTGGAAGCGGCGGGACTCCCGGTCCAGGTCGGCGGCCTGACCGTCGCCCCAGGTGACCTGCTCTTCGGCGACAAGCACGGCGTGCTACACCTCCCCCACGAATTGGTGCCGGCGCTGGCCGACGCCGCCGACCGGGTGATCGCCAGGGAGCAGGAGTTGCTTTCCTGGGTGCGCTCGGAGGCCTTCGATCCCCAGGAGTTGATCGCCCGCCGCCAGGTTCAGCACTGATCGATCCAGAAGGAGTTGACTTCGTGAGCCCAGCCGACCAGATCAGCCGCACACTCTATCAGGGCCGCGAGCGGGCGGCGGCGAGATCGTACATGTACAACATCGGGTTCTCGCCGGAGGA
>JRHI01001309.1_pt1 | contig 21608 bp, 27 predicted proteins | sample 215371 | NCBI WGS metagenome assembly JRHI01 (sample SAMN02929681, study PRJNA255918) | sediment metagenome | biome: cave system; feature: Ice Cave; material: Sediment; isolation source: sediment from deep within a dark volcanic ice cave with no known source of... ...
CGAACCTCTGATTGGCTGATCCAGAATCAGCTGCCTTACCGCTTGGCCACTCCCCAGTGGCTGGTCGATTATCGCATGCGCCTCTAGGCTGCCGCCATGAGTGAGCTCACCCTTCGGGACCTCGTCGCGAACGGAACGATGTCCGATTCGATCGCGGCAACGCTGCGGGTGACTGCTCGCGAGGGCCACTCATTAGCCGTGTTCGCGATCCCGCGGATGGCCGGGAAGTCGACCACCCTTGAGGCGATACTCAATGAACGGGTGACGGGGCCGGTACGGGTCGTCACCGGTGAGCCGGGTGAGCAGGCGGCGCTGCGCACGAGTCGGGAAGGTGGCTACCTCGTGATCCCGGAGATCCTGGGCGGACCGGCGAAAGACGTGCCGTCGGAATACCTCTTTGGCGATCCGGTCCGCCAGGTGTTCGCCACTCTTGCCAGCGGATACTCCCTCGCCTTCACCACGCACGCTGACGGCTTCCAAAACATGTTCGATATCGTGGCCCGGAAGAACGAGGTCACCGACGAGCACTGTTCGCTTATCCGCCTGTGCGTGTACCTCCGCTCCATCGGCGAGTGGGAGCATCCCGAGAAGCGCCGGGTGAGCGAAGTCCACGAGGTGCTTCGCGTCACGGGCGGCGTCCCCGAGGCGCGGCTCCTGCATCGGTGGGACGAGGCCACCGACACGTTCGTCGACCTCGACCGGCCGCGGATCATTGGGCACGGCAGGGCGGCCCCGAAGCCGCCCGATGGCGGCGATTAGTTTAGTTAGGCCGAGGGCGCGCTCTCGGTCCCGGCACCGAGGGCGGGCAGGGTCATGAAGCAGAGCAGCAGCAACGGCGCGACGAACAGTGCGTAGAGGAAGCCGCCGCCCAGGCTGATGATCGACGCGGCCTCGACGAGCATCGCGCCGGCGACGACGCCGGGGGCCCGCTCGGAGCCGCGCTCGCGGGCGCGCACCGCGAAGGGGGCGGCCAGCGGCACGAGCGACCACGCGCCGATGTAAAGGAGCGCCGGGAAGAGCGAGTCGCGCTGCCGCTGGACCAGGTTCTCGCTCGGGCAGGTCGTGGTGACCGGCGCCTCGCCCGGCCGGGCGGTGACGCTGCGGCATGAGCCCATCGGGAGGAACAGGATCGCGGCCCCGATGGCGAGCGCGACCAGGGCCGCGGCCAGCGCGCTCCCGCGGCAGATCCGCCGTCTCACCGCCACACCCTATGGCTTTGCGAGGGCATCGCAACCGGGGCCTGCAGCCTAGAATCGGTCCTTCCAGCGTAGAAGGGGACGCCCACCGATGCGCGACGCCCAGAGCGGACTCGCCGTCCCGCGCGGCTTCCGGGACATCCTGCCGACGGAGGCCCGCGAGCTGCACGCGATCGAGCGCACCCTTCTGGGGGCGTTCGCCGACTACGGCTACGTGCCGCTGGAGCCCCCGGCGGTGGAGTTCGCCTCTGGCGCGATCACCGTGGACGAGCGGCGGACGCTGCGCTTCCTCGACCGCGACGGCCGGCTCCTCGCCCTTCGTCCTGACGTCACGACCGCCGTGGCGCGGGTCGTCGCCCAGCGCTATCGCGGCGCCGACGCGCCGCTGCGCCTGTCGTACTTCACCACGGTGTTCCGCGAGGAAGCCTCGATGCGTGGCTCGGAGCGCGAGTATGACCAGGCGGGCATCGAGCTGGTGGGCGCATCCGGCGCGCTCGCCGACTGCGAGGTCATCGCGCTTCTCGCGGATGCGCTCGCGCGCTGCGGCCTCGTCTCCGCCGAGATCGATGTCGGTCACGCCGGCTATCTGCGGGGATTCACCACCGAGCTTCCCAGTGAAGCGCGCGATGGTTTCGCCGCCGCGGCGCGCGATGGCGACCTCGTGCGCGCCCTCGGCATCGCCCGCGGCGCGGGCCTCGGGGCGAAGCGCGCGACGGCGCTCGAGCGGGGCCTTCGGCATCGCGGGGCCGATGTCGCCGCCGCCCGCGCCGACGCGCCGAAGGGGTCGCTGGCCGCGCTCGACGACCTCGATGCGCTCGTGCCCTTGTTCGACGCCGCGGGGATCGGCGCCGCGGTCCACTTCGACCTCGGCTTCGTCCCCGCGTTGCCGTACTACAGCGGCGTCGTCTTCCAGGTGACCGCGCCGGGTCTCGGCTTCCCGGTGGCCGCGGGCGGGCGCTACGACGGGCTCCTTGGGCGCTTCGGTGCCGACCGTCCGGCGACGGGCTTCGCGATCAACGTGCCGCATCTCCATCAGGCCGTCCTCGACGCCGGCTGGTCGCCGGACGGCGATGCCGCGCTCCTCCTGCTCGAGCCGTCGGCCGACGACGTCGCGACGGTGCGCGCCGCCACCGCGCTGCGCCGCGCGGGGATCGCGGTCTGCGTCGGTCCGGTCGCCGAGCGCGCCGGCCGCGAGATCCGGGCCGGCCGCGTCATCGATGAAGGGCACATCGCCTACGAGGGCGCGACCCACTCGCTCGAGGCCCTCGTCAGGCTGCTCGGCGGATCCACCGAATGACCGCGCTGCGCGTCGCGCTCGCCCAAGGCGCGCTCATGCCCGACACCCGCGCCGCGCTCGCCGCGGCGGGGCTGCCGACCGATGTCCTCGACAACGGCGACCGCCGGCTCCTCGTCCCGGCCGGCGACGACACCACCTATGTCCTCTCGCGGCCGGGCGATGTTCCCACCTACGTCTCGCATGGGGCGGCCGATGTCGGGATCGTCGGGAAGGACGTGCTCCTGGAATCCGATGCCGACGTCCTCGAGCTCGTGGACCTCGGCTACGGCGTCTGCACCTTCGTCGTCGCCGCGCCACAGGACACCATCGACCGATCGCTCGACGAGTACCGGCACCTTGGCTCGCTCGAGGTCGCGACGAAGTACCCGCGGGTCGCCGCCGCCCACTTCCAGCGGCGGGGGATCCAGGTCGAGATCATCAAGCTCGGCGGATCGATCGAGCTCGCCCCCCAGGTCGGGCTCTCGGACTGGATCGTCGACCTCGTGAGCACCGGCCGTACGCTCCGGGAGAACCGGCTCGCGGTGGTCGAGGAGATCGCGGTGTGCACCGCGCGCCTCATCGCGAACCGGGTGAGCTACGCCCGCGACCGCGAGCGCATCGCCGCGCTCGCCTCGCGCCTCGAAGCCTGGGTCGCGGCCAGGCGATGACCATCCGCATCGGCGACGTCGACGCGCTCGCCCGCGCGGTCGCGCGCCGGCGGAACGCCGCTACGTTCGATGAAACGACCCTCGGTACGGTGCGCGCGATCATCGCTTCGGTCCGCCGGGGCGGCGACGCGGCGGTCCTGCGCAACGTCCGCCGCTTCGACCGCCGCGCGGCGACGGTCGGCGACCTGTGGGTCGACGCCGTGGCGCTCCGCCGTGCCGCGCGAGGCTGCCCGGCCGAGCTGCGCGGCGGGCTCGATGCCTCCTACGCCGCGCTCCTCGCGTTCCACCGCACCCAGCGTCCGAAGGCGATCCGGCACCGCGGCGCCTCGTTCAGCGAGGCCTTCGTGCCCCAGGCCCTCGCGCGCGTCGGCGGCTGCGTCCCGCGAGGCACCGTCGGCTATCCGTCGACCGCCCTCATGATCGGCGTCCCCGCTCGCGTCGCCGGGGTCGAGGATCTCGTGCTGGTGTCACCGCTGCCGGCCGACGGCGAGATCGATCCGGTCCTCGCCTACGCCGCGACGAAGGTCGGCGCGCGCGGTCTCTACCGGGCCGGCGGCGCCGCCGCGGTCGCGGCGCTCGCCTATGGCACCGCGACGCTTCCGGCGGTGGACAAGATCGTCGGCCCGGGGAACACCTATACCACCGCGGCAAAATGGCTCGTGTCCGCCGATGTCGGCATCGACGCGCTCCAGGGCCCGAGCGAGCTCGTCGTGGTCGCCGGGGCGGACGCCGATCCCACGGCGGTCGTCCTCGACCTCCAGGCCCAGGCCGAGCACGGGGGAACGCCGTTCGCCGCGCTCGTCTCCGACAGCGCCGGGCTCCTGGCGGTCGTGGCCACCGTGTTGAACAAGGTCGGGAGCCGTCCGGGCACGATCGGCCTCTACCGCGCGTCGTCCTTGACTGCCGCCCTCGCCGCCGCCATCCGGGCGGCGCCCGAGCACATGAGCCTGTCCGGTCCGCGCGCCGCGCGGCTGGCCCCGGGCGCCCGCAATGCCGGCGCGGTGTTCGTGGGGACGAGGAGCGCCGTGGCGTTCGGTGACTACGTCGCGGGCTCAAATCACTGCCTTCCCACCGGCGGATCGGCGCGCTGGTCGTCACCGCTCCGGGTCGACGACTTCGTCCGCTGGACGACCTGGGTCACGGCGCACGGCGACCTGCGTTCCGCCGCGCGGTCCGGCGCGGCGATCGCGCGCCATGAGGGGATGGCCTATCACGCCGCGTCGATGGAACTCCGAGGCTAAACCGGTCCTCGCAACAGCGCCGCCGTCCGTTCGCCGGCCGCGGTCCGCCTCCGGCGCAGGGCCGCAAGGTCATCCGGGGTATCGACATCCAGGGCGAAGCCGGCGATCCGCGGTGTCCGGACCCGCAGGCCGCGCCGCCGTGCGGCAGCGACGTGCGCGCTGAAGCTCGCGGGACCGAACTCTGGCGCGATCGCGCCGGGGGGCCGGAGCAGCAGTGCGTTCGTGCCACGCCGGTGCCGATCGGCGGACACGACGACGCCATCGCGCCTGCCCGCGGCAAGCAGCCGGCGGACGTCCACGGTCCGCAGGAGCGGGAGATCGCCGGGGAGCACGAGGACCGCGGTCGCTCCGCGCGCTGCCGCCACGCGCACACCGATCCGGGCGCAGGCCCGGGTGCCGCGCGCGTCGGTCCGGTGGACAAGGGCGCCCCAGGCCCGCGCGATGCGCGCCACCACCGCGCTTTCGGTGACCACGAGCAGGTCGGCGCCGGTCCCGTGGCACGCCGCAAGGACGTCCCCGAGCATCGCGCGGCTCAGCCGTTCGCGGCCCCGCGGGTCGAGGACTTCCCGAAGCCGCCGTTTCGAGCCGAGCGGATCGCGCGCGACGATGACGATCGTCGTCACGCCGCGGCGGCGACCGTCGCGGCGGCGAGCGCGGCGCGGGTGCCGGCGTCGCGCATGAGGGTGGGCACCGCGACGGCGCGCAGGCCGAGCGAGCGGACCGCGGGCAGCAGGGCGGCGTCGCTCTCGTCGAGCACGAACACGTCCGCCAGGCCGGCGTACAGGCGGGCCACGCCGAGTGCCGAGACCTCGTGGCCGAGGCTCGCGAGCATCGCCGCGGCGGGCCCCTTGATCGCGGCGCCGGCGACGATCGGGCTCACCGCGACGACCGTGGCCTCCGCGTCACCGAGCGCCTGGCGCAGCCCGCGGAGCGCGAGGATCGGCCCGATGCTGACGAACGGATTGCTCGGCGCGATCACGATCGTCCGCGCCTGGGCGATCGCCGAAAGGACCTCGCCCGTCGGTGCGGCGTCGGGGACGAAGCGCAGCTCGTGGACGGTGTCGGCGCCCTGCCGGCGCACAAAGTACTCCTGGAACGCGATCCAGCCGGCGTCGGTGCGGACCTCGGTCTTCTGTGGGTCGTCCGTGGCGGGAAGGATCCGCGCGCCGATCCCCAGAGCTCGGCGCATCCGATCGGTCACCGCGGTGAGCGTGTCACCGGCGCCGAGGGCCTCGGTGCGGAAGATGTGGCTCGCGAGGTCGCGGTCGCCGAGGCGGAACCAGGTGTCCGCGCCCAGCCGGGCGAGCTCTTCCTGCAGGTGGAACGTCTCCTCGCGGCGGCCCCAGCCCTGCTCTTCATGGACCAGTCCGGCGAGCGTGTACAGCACGGTGTCGATGTCCGGCGAGACGTGGAGGCCGTGGAAGCGCTCGTCGTCCGCGACATTCACGATCGCGGTCACCCGGGCGGGTTCGGTCACCGTGAGGAGCCCGGACAGGAAGCGCGCGGCGCCCACGCCCCCGCAGAGGACGACGATCCCTTCCACCGCACCATTGTGGGTGAGGTCCTGCGACCGCGCGCCCCGCATGTGGCACGCTATGCCGGTGAGCGACATCCTCCCGCGCCCGCGCGACGACCTCGCCGGCTTCGGCGCCTACAAGACGCAGCAGGCGGCGACCGCCGAGGTGCGCGTGAACGCGAACGAGTGGGCCGAGCCGAATCGCGCGGGCACGTACCTCAGTCCCGACGAGCTGAATGCCGTCCTCCTGAACCGCTATCCCGCGGCGGCCGGCGCCGCCGCGCTGCGGGCGACCCTGGCCGAGCGCTTCGGGGTGGCGCCGGACCAGCTCATCTTTGGGAACGGGAGCAATGAGGTGCTCCTGAACACCTTCCTGGTGTTCGGCGGCCATGGCCGGACGACGCTCCTGTTCCAGCCGACCTACTCGATGCACGAGCGCCTGACGCAGATCGCCGGGGGCGCCGTGGCGAACGAGGAGATCGGCCTCCCGTACGACCTCACCAAGGAGCGCGCGCTCGCGGCGATGGCCCGGACGAAGCCGGCGATCGTCTGCTTCACCACGCCGAACAACCCCACCGGCAATCTCATCGACCACGACATCATCCTGGCCGTCGCCGCGGCCTACCCGGAGACGCTGGTCCTCGTCGACGAGGCCTACAGCGACTTCGCCGGCACCACGATCCTGCCGCGGGTGGCCGGCCGCCCGAACATCGTCGTGAGCAAGACCTTCTCCAAGGCGCGGGCCGCGGCGGGGCTGCGCCTGGGCATCCTCATCGTCGATCCGCGGATCGCCGATCGCTTCCGGGCGGTGCAGCTCCCGTACAACGTGAGCGCCCTCACCCACGCGGTCGGCGCGAAGCTCGCCGGCCTTGATGGGGACGTCGCCCGCCGCGTGGAGGAGTGCCGGGTCGGACGCGATCGGGTCTCTGCCGCGCTCCGCGCGGCGCCTGGGGTGGAGGCGTTCCCCTCGACGACGAACTTCATCCTCTTCCGCCTCGCCGACGGCGACACCGCCGGCACCCACGCCCGCTTCGTCGAGCAGGGGATCCTCATCCGCGACATCTCGATGTGGCCCGGCTGCGCCGGCTGCCTGCGGGTGTCGATCGGCACTCCCGAGGAGAACGACAAGGTCGTCGCCGCGATCGGGCGGGTCTTCGCGACCCGGACCGGGGCCCCGGCATGACCCCCGCGAAGCGGACCATCGCCACGCGCGCCGTGGCTCGCGCCGGCGCGGTCCGGCGCAAGACCAGGGAGACGAACATCGACGTTTCCCTCCGCCTCGACGCCGGCGGGAAGGCGAAGGTCTCGACGACGCTCCCGTTCCTCGATCACATGATCGAGCTCATCGCCGTCCACGGGCTCATGGATCTGGTGGTGAAGGCTCGCGGCGATCTCGAGGTCGATCAGCATCACACCGTCGAGGACCTCGGCCTGGTCCTCGGCCGCGCGCTCGATGAGGCGCTCGGCGATCGCGCCGGGATCGTCCGCTACGCGTCGATCAGCCTCCCGATGGACGAGGTGCTGGTGAACGTCGCCATCGACCTTGGGGGCCGGCCGGGGTTCGCGTATGACCTCAAGCCGAAGCAGCGGATCGTCGGATCGTTCGACACCACGCTCATGCCGCATTTCCTCGAGTCGTTCGCCCAGACCGGCCGGCTCACGCTCCACGTCACGGAGGTCCGTGGCGGGAATTCCCACCATCTCCTCGAGGCGGCGGCCAAGGGTCTGGGCCGCGTCATCGATGCCGCCTCGCGCCGCGACGAGCGTCGCGGCGGCCAGGTGCCGTCGAGCAAGGGGCGCATCGGCGCCTGAGCCGACGCCGGGCCCGCTCGTCCTCCTGGACGCGGCGAGCCTGCTGTACCGGGCGTACCACGCGATCCCCGAGATGCGGGCGCCGGACGGCTCGAAGATCCATGCCGCGCACGGGTTCCTCGGCTTCCTCACCCGGCTCGTTCCGGACCGGAAGGCCGACCGGCTCATCGTCGCCCTGGATAACGATTGGCGGCCGGCGTTCCGCGTCGACGCCCTCCCGACCTACAAGACCCATCGCCTCGCCGGACCGGATGACCCGCCGGACGACGTGGGGCTCCAGTTCCCGGTCCTGCTCGAGATCTTCGACGCGATCGGGATCTCGTACGCCGAGGCCACCGGCTTCGAGGCCGAGGACGTGATCGCGACCATCGCCGCGCGGGAGACCGGCCCGGTGGAGATCGTGACCGGTGACCGCGACCTCTTCGCCGTGGTGCGCGATCCGGCGGTGAAGGTGCTGTACACCGTGCGCGGTGTGAGCCAGCTCGCGGAGGTGGACGAGGGCTGGATCGCCGCGAAATACGGGATCCCGGGAGACCGCTATCTGGACTACGCGCTCCTGCGCGGCGATCCCTCCGACGGCCTGCCGGGCGTCGCGGGGATCGGGGAGAAGACCGCAAGCGGCCTGCTCCGCCGCTACGGGTCGCTCGACGCCGCGCTCGCCGCGACCGATCTCGAGCCGGCGATCCGCCGCAAGCTGTCCGGGTCCGCGGACTACCTCGCCGCGGCCCGGCGGGTGGTGGCGCCGGTGTCCGACTGTCCGGTGCGGGGCGGCGATGGCGCGCTGCCGCGGGCCCCGCGCGACCCGGTCCGCCTCGACGAGATCGCGGCTCGCTCCGGTCTTGGCGGTGCGGCGAAGCGGCTGGTGGAGGCGCTCGCGGCGCGGGCCTGACGGCTCCCGCGCGGCGGGATGCCCGACAATGAGGTGGTGATCGCCATCGTCGACTACGGCGTCGGGAACCTCGCGAGCGTGCAGAAGGCCTTCGCCGCCGTCGGTTTTGAGGCGACGCTCGTCCGCGACCCCGCGCGCCTCGCCGAGGCCGCGGCGATCGTGCTCCCGGGAGTCGGCAACTTCGGCCACTGCAGCCGCGAATTCCACCGCTACGGCTTTGCCGGGCCGCTCCGTGCCGCGCGCAAGCGGCGGGTCCCGATCCTGGGGATCTGCGTCGGGATGCAGCTCCTGTTCGAAGGGAGCGAGGAGGACGCCGCCGAGCCCGGGCTCGGCTTCTACTGCGGCAGCGTGACGAAGATCACCGGGGTTCCCCGGGTCCCGCAGATCGGCTGGAACGCGATCGATCTCCGAGGATCGCATCCCTGGCTCCGCGATGTGACCGACGGCGACCATTTCTACTTCGTGCACAGCTACGCGCCCGAGACCGACGACGACGTCATCCTCGGGACGGTCGAGTACGGCGGACCGCGCCTGGCGATCGTCGGGAGCGACAACCTTCTCGGGGTGCAGTTCCACCCCGAGAAATCCGGGGCGAACGGCCTGCGGATCATCCGTGCCTTCGCCGGCGCGGCGGTCGGCGCAGCGCCCTCGGGAAGCGCGGCGTGATCGTCTATCCGGCGATCGACATCCTGGACGGGCGCTGCGTCCGCATGACCCGCGGCGATTTCGCCACCGCCGAGGACGTCGCCCCCTCGCCGCTCGAGGCCGCGAAGCGGCTCGTCTCCGAGGGTGCGGATTGGCTGCACGTGGTCGATCTCGACGGCGCGCGGACCGGGCGGCCGGCGAATCTCGCGCACATCAAGCTGATCGCGAACCGCTTCACCGTGAAGATCCAGGCGGGCGGCGGGATCCGTGATTTCGAGACCGCCGAGGCGTTCGCCGAGGCCGGTGTGTCGCGCATCGTCGTCGGGACCGCCGCGGTGCGCGATCCGGAGCTCATCGGCCGTCTCGTGGACCGCCACGCCGACGGGATGGCGGTCGCGGTGGACGCCCGGAACGGCCTGGTGGCCGCGGCCGGCTGGACCGAGACGACCACGGTGACCGCGGCCGACCTCGCGCACCAGCTCGCGGTCGCCGGCGTGCCGACGATCATCTACACGAACGTCTCGATCGACGGCACGCTCCAAGGGGTCGACGTCACGTCGACCGAGGCGGTCGCCCGGGCCTTTGGCGGTGATGTCATCTATTCCGGGGGAGTCGGCTCGCTCGAGGACATCCGCCGGGTCGCCCGTCTGCGGCACCGCGGCGTGCGGGGGATCATCGTCGGTCGGGCCCTGTATCTCGGCCGCTTCTCGCTCGCGGACGCGATGGCCGCGACGGCCAGGGAGCAGAACGCCTGATGCTCGCCAAGCGCGTCATCCCGTGCCTGGACGTCCGCGACGGCAAGGTCGTGAAGAGCGTCCGCTTCGTCGACACCAAGGACGTGGGCGACGCGATCGAGCTGGCCCGCCGCTACGACCAGGCCGGCGCGGACGAGCTGGTGTTCCTGGACATCAACGCCTCGCACGAGGGCCGGCGAACGGTCATCGATTTCGCGGCGCGCGTCGCCGAGGAGCTGTTCATCCCCTTCACCGTCGGCGGGGGCATCGCATCGGCCGATCTCGCGGGGGAGATCCTCCGTGGCGGCGCGGACAAGGTCGCGGTGAACAGCGCCGCGGTGCGCCGGCCCGAGCTCATCAGCGAGATCGCCGACCGGTACGGCGCGCAGGCGACGGTCCTGTCGATCGACGCGCGCCACGGAGCGCGCGGCTACGAGGTGGTCGTGGACGGCGGCCGCCGTCCCACCGGCCGGGAGGTCGAGGCCTGGGCCCGCGAGGCCGTCGAGCGCGGGGCGGGGGAGATCCTGCTCAACAGCATCGACCGCGACGGTACCAAGCTCGGCTTCGACCTCGACCTCACGAACGCCGTCGCCGCCGCGGTGGATGTGCCGGTCATCGCGTCCGGCGGGGCATCATCGGCCGCCGACTTCGTGACGCTGTTCCGCGGCAGCGGCGCGGACGCCGGCCTCGCGGCGTCGATCTTCCATTACGGTGAGCTCACCGTGGGTGAGGTGAAGACCGCGCTCGGCCGCGCCGGCATCCCGGTGCGCCCGCCCGAGCGGGCGCTGGTGTGATGACGATCGACCTGGACACCGTCCGCTTCGACGCGCAGGGGCTGGTGCCGGCGATCGTCCAGGACGCCGCGAACGGCACGGTGCTCATGCTCGCCTGGATGGACCGCGCGGCGCTGGAGGCGACCGTGCGAACGAACGAGGTGCATTTCCACAGCCGCTCCCGGGGCATGCTGTGGAAGAAGGGCGAGACGAGCGGCAACCTGCTCCACGCGGTCGACGTCCGCGCCGACTGCGACGGCGACGCGCTCCTCGTCCGCGCTCACCCCGCCGGGCCGGTCTGCCACACCGGGACGCGGACCTGCTGGGGCGACGACGAGGCCCTCCCCTTGGCGACGACCCTTGCCGCGCTCGGCGCGCTGCTCGCCGAGCGGAGGCGGGACCTGCCGGCCGGGTCCTACACCGCCGAGCTCTTCCGCAAGGGCCGCGGCGCGATCGCCCAGAAGGTCGGCGAAGAGGCGCTCGAGCTGGCACTCGCCGCGGTCGCCGAATCGCCCGAGCGCGCGCTCTCGGAATACACCGACCTGGTGTATTCCCTCGTGGTCCTGGCGACCGAGCTCGGCATCAGCGCCAGCGACATCGACCGCTCGCTCGCCGAGAAGAAGATCATCGCCCAGGGGCGCGGGTCGTGACCGTCGCCACCGCGGTCCCGGCGCCGGTCCCGGCGCCGGTCTCGGCGCCGGCGACGATCGTCGTCGAGGATCTCACCAAGCGCTACAAGGGCGCCGAGGTGAACGCCGTCGACGGGATCAGCTTCAAGGTCGCTCCCGGCGAGCTCTTCGCGCTCCTCGGGCCGAACGGGGCCGGCAAGACCACCACCATCTCCATCCTCACCACCACGCTCTCCGCCACGAGCGGCCGTGCCGCGATCGCCGGGCACGATCTCGCGACCGAGGCGAGCGCGGTGCGCGGATCGGTAGGCATCATCTTCCAGAAGCCGAGCCTCGATCAGAACCTCACCGCGGAGGAGAACGTTCGGCTGCACGCGATCCTCTATCGGATCCATCCGTATCGGCCATTCTTCTCGCTCATGCCGGTCGCCTACCGCGACCGGGTGCGCGAGCTCGCGGCGATCCTCGGCATCGAGAAGGAGATGTTCAAGCCGGTGAAGACCTTCTCCGGCGGGATGAAGCGCAAGCTGGAGATCGTCCGCAGCCTCATGCACCGGCCGCAGGTCCTGTTCCTCGACGAGCCGACCTCGGGGCTCGACGCGGCAAGCCGGCGCGCCTTGTGGGACCACCTTCGGGCCGTCCGCGCCGAGGAGCGCACCACGGTGTTCCTCACCACGCACTATCTGGACGAGGCCGAGGACGCCGACCGGGTCTGCATCCTCAATCGCGGCCGCATCGTGGCCGAGGACACGCCGGACCGCGTGAAGAGCGCGCTCACCGGTGAGTACGTGCTCATCGACGCGGTGGATCGGGACGCCCTGCGCCGCGAGCTGTCGACGCGGGTTATCCCGTTCACCGAGACGCCCCTGTTCCGCATCCAGCTGGACGAGCGTGGCGCGCATCCGCTCCTGCGGAGCATCGAGACGCCGCTCACGATCGTCCGGACGGTGGCGCCGACCCTCGAGGACGCGTACCTGAAAGTGCTGGCGCAGTCGTGATCAGCGAGCGATCGCAGCTCGGCCCGATCCTGGCGCTCGCGCAGCGCGACTTCACGAAGCTCCTGCGCGACCGGGCACGGCTCATCACCACCCTCATCTTCCCGTTCGTGTTCATCGGCGCCCTGGGCGGCGCGCTCCAGGCGAACTTCGGCGCGTCGCTCGGCTACAGCTTCCTCGTCCTCACCTTCACCGGCGTGCTCGCGCAGACGCTCTTCCAATCGACCGCGCTCGGGCTCATCTCGCTCATCGAGGACCGCGAGAACGATTTCAGCCAGGAGATCTTCATCTCTCCGCTCTCGCGCTACTCGATCATCTTCGGGAAGATCCTCGGGGAGACCCTCGTCGCGCTTCCCCAGGGGCTCGCGGTGATCCTCTTCGGGCTGGTGGTTGGCGTTCCGCTTGGTGTGGGGAGCGTGCTCGGTCTCATCGCCGCCGGGATCATCATCGCGCTCTTCGGCGGCGCCTTCGGGGTGCTCGTCCTCTCGACCCTCCAGAGCCAGCGGGCGGCGAACCAGATCTTCCCGTTCATCTTCCTGCCGCAGTTCTTCCTGGCCGGGGTGTTCAACCCGATCCAGGTCCTGCCCTGGTACCTCGAGATCGCGTCACGCCTCGCGCCGATGCGCTACGCCGTCGATTTCCTGCGCGGCGTCTACTACGCCGGCAGCCCCGAATACGACAAGGTCGTGCTCCAGTCGCCGCTCACGAACCTCGCGATCATGGGCGGTCTCTTCGTCGTGTTCCTCGGGCTCGGCACGGCGCTGTTCGTGCGCGCCGAGCGTAACCGCTAGGAGCGTCAGCTAGGGCTCCAGCAGCTCCTGCGCGGCCTCGAGCCGCGCGATCGTCCGCGGCCGTCCGAGGAGCGCGATCGACTCATAGAGCGGCGGGCCGACCCTGCGGCCGGTGACCGCGGCACGCACCGCGATCGTCACATCGCGCAGGCTCCAGCCAACGTCCGCCGCCACGGCGCCGAGCGCGGCTTCGATCGCCGGCGGCGTGAACGGGTCGAGGTAGCGGAGCGCCACGGTCGTCCGGCTCAGTGCCGTGACGGTGTCCAGGATCTCGCGCTTCTTCGGCACGAGGAGGGCCGGATCGAGCCCGAGCGCATCGGTGAAGAGGAACCCGATGAGCTCCGGGGCCTCGGCGAGGGTGACCATCCGTTCCTGGATGAGCGGCACGACCGACCGTATCGCGGAACGATCCCAGTCCGCGGGAAGGAACGGCTCGAGCCGCGCCACCAGCTCGTCGGTCGCGAGGCGCCGGATCCAGGTGCCGTTGAACCAATTCAGCCGCTCGCGGTCCCAGCGTCCGCCGGCGCGATGGACCTGTTCGATGCGCCACCGATCGACGAGCTCCTCCAGGGCAAAGAGCTCCTCCTCGGTCCCCGGTGACCAACCGATGAGCGAGAGGTAGTTGCCCAGCGCCTCGGGAAGGTAGCCGCTGGCGCGGAACTCCTCGACCTTCGTCGCACCATGTCGTTTCGCGAGCTTCTTGCTGTCCGGACCGAGGACGTTCGGCAGATGCGCGTGCGGCGGCACGGACCAGCCAAAGGCCTGGTAGACGAGGAGGTGCTTCGGGGTCGACGGAAGCCAGTCCTCTCCGCGGAAGACGTGCGAGATCTCCATGAGGTGGTCGTCGATGACCACCGCGAGCTGATACGTCGGGAACCCGTCGGATTTCAGGAGGACCTGGTCCTCGATCGACCGGAGGGGCCAGTCGATGTGGCCGTACACTAAATCGTCGATCGCGATCTCGCCGTCTTCGGGAACCTTGAGGCGGATGACATGGCGTTCGGTCGCCGACCGCGCGGCGGCGGCGGATGGGTCGATACCCCGGCACCGTCGGTCATAGCGCGTGATCTCACCGCGGGCCTGCTGCGCCCGTCGCATCTCCTCGAGGCGCTCGCGGGTGCAGAAGCATGGGTAGGCCGCGCCGTCCGAGACGAGCTCCGCGGCGTGCCGCTGATAGGTCGGCAGTCGCTCCGATTGCACGTACGGGCCGAACGCCCCGCCCTCGCGGGGGCCCTCGTCCCAGTCGATGCCCATCCAGTGCAGGCCGTCGTAGATGCTGTCGATCGCGCCCGGGACGAGGCGGTCCTGATCGGTGTCCTCGATCCGGAGGATGAGCGTGCCGTGGTGCTGGCGCGCCATGAAGTAGTTGTAGAGGGTCGTCCGAACGCTCCCGATATGGAGGGAGCCGGTGGGGGAGGGCGCGAAGCGGACGCGGACCGTCACCGCGGCAGTCTAAAGAACGTAAACTGCGGACGAATGACCATCACGACGCGCCGCGAACGTCGCGAAAAGGAGCTCCGCCGCAGGCAGCGGGAAGGCCGGTCCTCCGGCTCGCACGGGCGAGGCGGCGGCGGCCGGAACCCGCTCCTCATCGGCGCGGCGATCGTCATCGCCGTCGTCGCGCTCGTCTTCGCCGGTCAGCAGACGAAGCTCTTCAGTCCGCCGGTCCCGGGCGCCTCGCCGGTACCGACGCCGGCGGTCTCGGCGAACGATCCGGCCCTTGGGACGAAGGAAAAGGACAACGGCAATACCCACGTCGATCCCGGGAAGCCGGTCACCTACGCCTCGCTTCCGCCGACCTCGGGGTCGCACTGGCCGGTGCCCGCCGCGCCGGCGCCGTGGGGCATCAAGGACAGCCAGCTTGCGAACGAGGTGACGGTCCATAACCTCGAGCACGGGGGGATCGTCATCCTGTACAGCCCGACCCTCGGTCCTGACGACCTGGTCAAGCTCAAGGACAGTGTCCGAAGCATCACGAGCACGACGAAGTTCAAGAAGATCCTGCTCGAGCCGTACAAGGAGCTCACCGACGCGAAGATCGCGCTCACGGCGTGGGACTGGATCCTCAAGCTCCAGGCGCCCGATCAGGCCGCGATGGTGAAGTTCATCTCCGCCCACTACGACGGCGCCGACGCGCCGGAGCCCGGCGCGCAGTAGCGCGCGCTAGTCGCCCCAGTACCGCTCTTCCTTCCAGGGGTCTCCGGTGTTGTGATAGCCGTTGCGCTCCCAGAAGCCGGGCTTGTCCACCGCCGAGAACTCGATGCCGCGCAGCCACTTCGCGCTCTTCCAGGCGTACAGCCGCGGGACCACGAGGCGGGCAGGCTGGCCGTGCTCGGCGGAAAGCGCCTCGCCGTTCGCGCGGAGCGCGATGAGACAATCCTCGCGCAGGCAGTACTCGATCGGGATGTTCGCGGTGAAGCCGTGCTCGCTGTGGGCGATGACGAACTTCGCCTCGCCGGTGGGCCTGGCCAGCTCGACGATCTTGCCGAACGGGATGCCCTCCCATTTCTGATCGAGCCGCGACCAGGTGGTGACGCAATGCATGTCCGCGATCACCTGCGTGTTCAGGTCCCGGTCGAGGGCCTGCAGCTCGTCCCAGGTCCAGCGCAGCTCGGCCGAGACCGCGCCGAAGACGCGGAGGTCGTAGGTCTTCGGGTTGAACGTTGGCACCGGCCCGTAGTGCAGGACCGGCCACTTCTCGGTGAGGTACTGCCCCGGCGGCACGCGCTCCGCTTTTTCGGGCGGCAGGTCGGCCCTTTTGGTGAAGAACTTCATTCGATCCCCGCGGCACGGCGCAGCATCTTGAACGTGTAGATGCCGGTGTCGTGGCCGTCGGCCCATTCCGGGCTCAGCCCGTACCGCCCCACCGCGTATACCTCCTTCAGGTCGGTCTGCTTCTCGGTGAACCTGGTGTTGGCGTCGACGTTGCCCTTGTAAGACCCCTCGCCTGAACAGTAGGCGCAGGGGCAGGCGCGCCGGAACGGCTCCCAGGGGTACTCGCTCACCTGCGCGTCGTCCCAGGTGACCTCGAAGACCCGCCGCTCGGGCACGATCCGCCAGTCCGTCGGCCGGTGGAAGACTTCCGCCATCCGCCTGATGATACGGAGGTGATGGCCCGGCTGGACGACTTCCTGAAGATCGAGATGCGGGTTGGGCGGATCCTCAGCGCGGAGGACTTCCCCGAGGCGCGGAATCCGTCGTACAAGCTGCTGATCGACTTCGGCCCGCACGGCGTCCGTCGCTCGTCGGCGGCGATCCGCCCGTGGTACGCCAAGGCGGATCTCGTCGGCCGGCTCGTCGTGTGCGTCACCAATTTCCCGGTGCGACGGATCGCGACGTTCGACTCGGAGGTCCTCACCCTGGGGGCGGTGGATGCCGACCGGCGGGTGACCCTGCTCGCGCCGGATGCGGAGTGCGAGCTCGGGTCCCGGATCGCCTAGCTCACCACTCGAAGAAGCGCAGCCGGTCGAACGGCCAAAAGCGGACGATGACCTTGCCGATGATCCGGTCATACGGCTGCGCTCCGAACGAGCGCGAGTCCTGCGAGAACTGGCGGTTGTCTCCCAGCGCGAAGAAATGATCCGCCTCGATCTTCAGCGGGTAGCTGATGCTCGGGCTCTGGGTCACCGTTGCCCCATGCGCCTCCGGATAGTCGGCGACCGTGCCGTTCACCATCAGCACGCCGTCCTTGATGTCGACGGTGTCCCCACCGACCGCGGCGACGCGCTTCACGTAGGGGATCGCCGAGTCGACGGTGGGGTTGAAGACGACGATGTCGCCGCGGCTGGGCGCTCCGATCCGGTAATCGACCTTGCTCACCAGCACCCGGTCGCCTTGGAGCAGGGTGACCTCCATGCTGCGCTGACGGACCTCCGTGACCTGGACGACGAACAGGTTCAGGACGACGGAGATGATGACCGCGAGGGCGAGCGCCTGGATGATCTCGAGGGCCGCCCGCCACGAGAATGGCGGCTCGGCGCGGTCTTCGCCGGCCTCGAGCGGCTTGGTCGTCACCGTTGGAAGTGTGTCACGCTCCGCGAATGAACGAGCCGCGGCTCTCCCTCTTACGCGATGGCGACTTCATGCGGCTGTGGACCGGACAGACGATCTCGGAGCTGGGATCGGTCGTCACGCGCACCGCCCTGCCGATCCTCGCGGTGCTCGTCCTGCAGGCGGGGGCCCTCGAGCTGGGGATCCTGGTCGCCGCGGCCTCGGTCGCCGTTCTGCTCGTCGGGCTGTTCGCCGGGGTGCTCGTCGACCGCTTGCCTTGTCGTCCGTTCATGGTGGGGGCCGACCTCGGCCGCGCGCTGCTCCTCGCCTCGATCCCGGTCGCCGCGGTCGCGGGGACGCTCCGCATCGAGCAGCTCTACGTCGTCGCGTTCCTCGAGGCCGGACTGGGCTCGTTCTTCGACATCGCCTATCGCTCGTACCTCCCCGGCCTGGTGGGGCGAGGCCGGCTGCTCGAGGCGAACACGAAGATCGGGATGACCAGCGCGGTCGCCGAGCTCGGCGGTCCGGGGATCGGCGGGGCGCTCGTGCAGCTGGTGGGCGCGCCAGTCGCGATCCTCGCCGACGCGGTGAGCTACGTGGTCTCGGCGGTCTCGATCGGGCTCGTCCGCGGGTCTGAGCCGGTGGTGCGGAGCGGCCTGCCCCGCGACGTCCGCCGCGAGCTCGGCGAGGGTCTCACGGCGGTCGGTCGGCATCCGCTGCTCCGCCCGCTGGCGCTCGCTTCGGTCACGAGCGCCTTGTTCGGCAACTTCTTCGCCGCGCTCTACACGCTCTACGCGCTCGCGGAGCTTCAGCTCTCCCCGCTCCTCCTTGGATTGACCGTGTCGGCGGGCGGTGCGGGCTCGCTCGCGGCGACCGGGCTCGTCGGTCCGCTCACCGCGCGCTTCGGCCTGGGGCCGACGCTGGTCTGGACCCGTGTCGCCGCCGGGGCCCTCGCGTTCCTCATCCCGCTCGCGGGCGGGCCCCCGCTCATCGCGGCGCTCTTCCTGTTCGTCCCGCAGCTGTTCGGCGATGGATTCGCGACCGTCTCAGAGATCAACGGCATCACCCTGCGCCAGCCGGTCACGCCGGGGCAGCTGTTGGGGCGCGTGAACGGGACGACCCAGGTGCTCCTCGAGGGGATCGCTCCGATCGGCGCCATCGCCGGCGCGCTGGTCGCCGAGGCCTACGGGCTCCGCGTCGCGGTCACCGTCGCGGTGCTGGGGTCATTCGCCGGACTGCTGTTCCTCGTGGGCTCGCCGATCCGGACGCTGCGCACGGTGGAGGCCGCGCCGGCCTGAGGACCGGCGGACCGTCGCGTTGCCGGCTAGTCCGGTTCCTGGGCGTTCGCCTGAGTGACGCGCTCGAGGGCCTGGCTGAGGACGCCAAGCTCGGCTGGGCGCAGGTGATCGGCGAACTGCGAGGCGATCGCGGCAAGGTGACCAGGGGCGGCCCGGCGGAAGGCCCGCCTCCCGGCGGCGGTCACCGCCGCGTACTGGCCGCGCTTGTCGAGCTCGCAGGCGTGCCGCTCGACGAAGCCCCGGGACTCGAGGCGGTCGATGAGCCGCGAGAGCCCGCTCTTGGTGAGGCCGATCCGCTCCGCGATGTCGTGCAGGCGGAGGCCCTCGGCCGGCGACTCGAACAGGACCACGAGCACCCCGTACCCTGCCAGCGTCAGGTCGGAGGCCTCGAGGGCGCGCTCGAGAGCCCGGCTCACCGTGGCGTGGGCGCGCAGGAAGGCGCGCCAGGCGCGCAGCTCGGCTGGGTTGAGGCGCCGTTTGGCGGTCGGGCGAGCAAGCGTTGGCATGGGGGCATGTTCACTCCTGTCATCGGAACGCGCAGTCCCCGCTCCCTATTCGGCGAAACCGGGGAATAGGTTGCCCATGCAACCAGTTCTCACACTGGTTGCAGAAGSAACTGGATCCTGAGAGTGACCCTCCGGGAAGAGGAGAAACAACATGTCCAAGTGGTACATCGACCCATCGCATTCCAACGTCACCTTCGGGGTCAAGCACATGATGGTCGCGACCGTCCGCGGAAGGCTCGGCAAGCTGCAGGGTGAGATCGAGTTCGACCCGAAAGCGCCGGCTGCGGCGAAGATCGTCGCGACGATCGACGCGAGCACGATTGACACGAACGACCCCAAGCGGGACGAGCACCTCAAGAGCCCGGACTTCTTCGACGTCGCCCACTACCCCGAGATCACCTTCCGCAGCACGTCGGTCGAGCCGAAGGGCGACGACCGGTTCACCGTCAGCGGTGACCTCACGATCCGCGGGACGACCAAGCCGGTGCGCTTCGACGCGGTCATCGAGGGTGTCGCCATCGATCAGAACGGCGGAGAGCACCTCGGCGCCGCCGGCACCCTGGTCATCGACCGGACCCAGTGGGGCCTGGTCTGGAACCAGCCGCTCGCGAACGGCGTGCTCGTCGGCGACAAGGTGACGATCGAGCTCAACCTCGCCGCGCTCGACGAGAAGACCGCGCGCGCGTGGGGCCTCGTTCAGGCCGCCCCCGCCGCCGCCTGAGCGCGCGTCACCCGGCCACGTGATCCAGATCGGGTCCCGGCGCTTTTCGGAGCGTTGGGACCCGATCTCGTTCGTTCCGCGGTCGGCGCGGTCTCGGCGCCCGGTATCGCCCGATATCGCCCGGTATCGCCCGGTATCGCCCGGTATCGCCCGGTATCGCCCGGTATCGTCTCCTAGCCTGCAACCGGAAGCGACGAAGGAGCCCGAGATGCCAGGCAAGAGCGCGGCCGCCGGGACCAAAGAGAAGCCCTGGACGCTGAAGACGCCGAGTGGATCGTCCGAGTACGTCATGTACCGCGACGAAGCCGCGGATCCGCCGGCACTCGTCTGCGTCGTGGGGAAGACAGAGCTGCGCTATCACCTGCGCGCGATCGAGGATCTCCAGGCGCTGCTGAAGCAGCACGGCGACTGGATGCTCCTCGGGAGCGCCGACGAGCAGAAGCCCGCCGCCGAAGGGACCGTCGAAGCCTGGGGCCGGTCCGCCAAGAATCCGGTGCAAGGCTGGTACGGGCTGAAGAAGGGCCTGCGCGGCCGGTTCGGGATGTACCTCCCGCCGCTGCTCGAGACGCTCGGCCTGGCCGAGGTGGAGCACAACCCGAAGAACAATCGGATGCGGGCGAAGTAGCGATCGGCACCAGATCCCGGTGATCGTCCGGGCCTTCCGATCGGGCTCTCGGCCGCGGAGCGGGTGGCGGGAATCGAACCCGCACGCCAACTTTGGAAGAGTCGTCTGCTACCACTACAGCACACCCGCGGATCGCCGTCAGTCTAGTCGGGCTCGCCTGGCACAGCGCCGCTGATGACGTTCCATCGCACGGGCCGGCCGCTGGACGCCCGCACTGTCCCTCGACGCTCCAGATACCGCAGGTGCGCCAGCGTCTCGGCCAGCGCGAACCGCTCCTCGTGCGCCGACCGCAGCCGGGGGAACAGCGTCCGGCAGATCGCGTAGGCGTCGCGCCCGGGACCGATCGCGGCGAGGGTGTCCTCCAGGCGCGTCGCGTGGTGCGCGAGGATCTCGTCGACCCGGCCGTGGCAGTCGTCGAAGGGGTCACCGTGCGCCGGCAGCACGCGCTTCACGCCGAGGGTCTTCATCTTCTCGAGCGCGGCCAGGAAATCACCGAGCGGATCGTCGCGCGAGTACGGATAGAGCCCGACATTCGACGTGATCCGCGGCAGCACGTGATCACCGGCGAAGAGGGTCGCGGTCGCGGCCTCGAAGAGGACGGCGTGATGATCGGTATGGCCGGGTGTCCAGATCGCCGTCGCGGTCCGCCCGCCAAGATCCACCGCCCCACCGTCCTCGACAGTGCGCACCGGTTCGAAGGGATCGACGCCGTCGGCCATCGCGATCCAGGCGGCGCGCATCCCGAGATCGACGTCGGGCGGCATGCCGTGCCGCTCGAACCAGGTGTAGGTCGCATCGATGAGGTGATGATCAGCGGCCCAGATCCCCCGGGCCATCGCGAGCTCCGGCCGGTGCATCACGATCTCCGCTCCGACGGCGCGCAGCGTGCCCGCCATCCCGAGGTGGTCGGGGTGCAGGTGCGTTACAAAGACCCGCTGGAGATCGGCCATCCCGACCCCGGTGGCGGCCAGGCCGGTGCGGAGCGCCCTCTCGGCTTCGGGGGTATGGAGGCCCGTATCGACGAGCGTCCAGCCCCGGTCGCCCTCGACGAGATAGACGTTCACGACCTTCAGCGCGAGCGGAAGGGGGAGCGCGATGAGCCGGACGCCGGGCGCGACATGCTCGGCGGTGGTCACACCGCTAGAATCAGCGACTCCGGCCCGTTCGTCTAGCGGCCCAGGACACTGCCCTCTCAAGGCAGAGATCACCGGTTCGAATCCGGTACGGGCTACACGCGGAGCTCTGTCAGTTTCGAGCTACAACCAAGAGGTGGGCGGTTTCAACCGATCAACGCATCGTCTGA
>JRHI01001310.1_pt1 | contig 21592 bp, 22 predicted proteins | sample 215371 | NCBI WGS metagenome assembly JRHI01 (sample SAMN02929681, study PRJNA255918) | sediment metagenome | biome: cave system; feature: Ice Cave; material: Sediment; isolation source: sediment from deep within a dark volcanic ice cave with no known source of... ...
GGAGGCAGCTGCGTAATCCCGCACGGTCATTTAGAATACAGGAACATATTGCCGCCCGCGTAGAAGTCGGTGCGGTCGCGGAAGAAGTACCAGACCGTTTCCAGCAGCAACGTCATGGCCAGACGGTGCCAGGGAGAGTCCATCGGCATCCCATCCGTCTCAGGCAGATTGCGGGCAGGCAGATCGCGGGGAGGAATCGGAGCGAAGGTTGAGATGTCAAAATGGACCAACTGCTCGGTTGCTGGCGTGCCGGAATTCTCGTTCATTGCTCGTCCTCTTTCGCTCCGTCTGTCTTTTCACTTCTCTGGCGCACCGATCTCCGTCGCGGCGAGCTAGAACAGTTCCTTGATCGGCTGCACGTTAAAATCGGCCAGGGGCATCGGCCGGTTCTGCGGCCCGGGCAATTCACGGTGCGGATCGAGCCCCAGCGCCTGGTAGTGCGTCGCCACGAGTTCGGCCGCTGTCACCGGCCGGCTCTTCGGCGCATAACCCAGTTCGTCCGACTCGCCGATGATCCGCCCCCCCTTGATCGGCCCGCCTGCCATCATGATCGTCCAAACGCCGGGGTGATGGTCCCGGCCGCCCGCCGGATTGATCTTCGGCGTCCGGCCGAACTCACCCATCGCCGTCACGAGCGTCGTGCTCAGCAGGCCGCGTTCTTGCAGGTCTTCCAGCAGGGCGCTATACGCCTGATCGAAATTCGGCGCCACCAACTTCGACATCTCGTTGATGTCCGAGAAGGGTTTGGAACCGTGAATGTCCCAGGTGATCTCGTCGAAGACCGTCTCGAACATGTTGACAGTCACGCAGCGCACGCCCGCTTCGATCAGCCGGCGGGCCATGAGGCAACTCTGGCCGAAGCGGGTCCGTCCATAGCGGTCGCGAACGGCGGCCGGTTCCTTTTCCAGAGCGAAGGCTGCGCGCGCCTGCGGGCTCGACATGAGCCGGTAGGCCAGGACGAAGTTCTCGTCGAGTTGTTTCGCCTGGGCGCTCTGCTCAAAGGCGGCCAGTGAACCCTCGACCGCGTCGCGCAGTTTTTGTCGACGGTCGGCCCGCACAGCCGAGATGTAGTCTGGCGGCAGCAGGTCCGGCACCTTGAACTTCGGGTCGTTCGGATCGGCGTTGAGGATGAACGGATCGTACTGCTTGCCGAGATAACCGGCGGTGTGGCCGTGCGGCAGGTTACCGCCCGTACGACCGATGGGCTTCGGTAAAAGGACGTAAGGCGGCACCTCGCCGCGTTGGCCCTTGAGGTAGCCGAGAACCGAGCCCATGTGCGGATGCTCGATGCCGCCGGTGAATAGCCGGCCGGTCTGGATCATCTGGTAGCCAGTGTCGTGGACGGCCGTGGCCATATGGTAGACACTGCGGATGAGCGAGAACTTGTCCGCATGCTGGGCCATGCGCGGGAAGATTTCGCTAATCTGCATCCCGGGCGTCTTTGTGGCGATCGGCTTGAAAGGGCCGCGTACCTCGGCCGGCGCATTGGGCTTGGGGTCCCATGTGTCGATGTGGCTTGGCCCACCAACAAGGACCAGAAGGATACAGTTAAGGTCCCGATCCTTTGTCGCCGCTGCCGCTTTCTGGGCCAGCAGTTGCGGCAAGGTCAGGCCGAGCATCGTCAAGGAACCGGCGTGCAAAAAGTCCCGGCGGGTCACGCCGTCGCAAAACCTTACGGGGCGCATGGCGTCGCATCGTAGCATGGTGTCGTCTCCCGACAAGCGGCGGAGGGAAGCGGAGGCAGGAGCGCAATCTTGCCGTATAGTCGAACTTACTCCCAGGCGTACGCAGGGTCAACGGAAAAGGGACAGGAGAGGAAATCGCACGCAGTTGTAATTGTGGTTGCCGCAACTGTGGCTCTACAATGCCACTCAGGAATCGGCACTGTTCTCGTAGCCCATTTCGCACTGGCAATTGCGGGTGCAGTCTCCGACAATGACCCTATCGTCCCCCTCGACTCTGCCTCGCGAGTGCCTATGCCCGAGTTGACCCGTGTGAGTATTTCCCTGGAAAGCGCCCTCCTCGATGCCTTCGATGCGCGCAACACCAGCAAGGGCTACGCCACACGCAGTGAGGCGATTCGCGACCTGATCCGCGAACGTCTCCTCCGTGAAGAGGCCGAGAGCACCGATGGCGAGCAAGTGGCCGTCGTCATGCTCGTTTACGATCACCATGCCCGCGAACTGGCTGCACGGCTCATCGACAAGCAGCACCATCACCACGACCTCGTCGTCTCCAGCTTGCACATCCATCTTGGCGAACGGCACTGCCTGGAAGTGTCGGTCTTGCGCGGCCCAGCCGCGGAAGTGCGTCATCTCGGCGACGAGCTACTCGCCACCAAGGGCGTCCTCCACGGTGACATGACCTTTACAGGGGGCGAAGGGGCCCTCAATCGCTGGCGCTGAGGGGCGGAGACTCACGGCAATTTGCCCTTGTCATAACGGTTTCACACGGCTATACCTTCGCGCTCGATCGCACCATTCACATCGAGAGGGGGTGTGGCCATGACCAGGGCAAGGGCCGTGGTTTGCGCGGCTGGTCTGTTCTGCCTGTTCGCGACGGGCTGCGAGGAACTGCGCACCTTCGATCTGTCTGGGTCGGCGTCGCTGCTGGCCCAGGGCAAGGATCGCATGGTAGCCGGCTCGCTGGAAAGTGTGGCGGCCTCGACTCAGGAGAGCCTGCAGGAGTTGGGCCTTTTTGCCGCGGCGACGCGCGAGGGCCAGGCTATCCGCATCACGGCGACGACGAAAGCGGGTGGACACTTCAGTCTGGTCCTGACGCGGCAGAAGAGCGAACAGGGCGAAATGACCCGGGTGCATTTCGACTGGGACAAGGGCCGCGACGAGAGCACGGAAACCCAGATCCTCGCGCAGGTGGAAATCCACAAGCGACAGTGAGCGCGGCGCGCAAAAAAGCGGTGGCGCAACCTTGCGCCACCGCTCCTCCTCAAGGTGGGTCAACACCACAAGACGACGACTCGCGTTGTAATCCGGCGGCCCATCCAGGCTCTCGGATCGGGTCATCCCTTGGCAGTGCTAGGTATCGGCCAGGCGGCGATGAAACTTGAAGGATCCAGGGAGCAGCGGCAGATGCCAGCCATCCTTCAGCCACTGGCCGCCGCGCGAGCAACCACCGGTCCAAGCGCCAGACTTGCCCTGGTATTGTCGTTGGTTCTGCACAGTCTGTTCGTCGTCCTAGTCTTTTTCATCCCCGCAAACGAGCGCCAACCCGCACCTGCACCGCTGCTCGTCAACACCTGCGTGTTGCTCGCGGACCCCCCACTGCAGCCGCGCGGCACGTTGGCTTCCGAGGGCGGGGCGCTCGAACCCCAGGAGGCAGTCCAACCAGTCATCTTCCCCGACCCGACTCCAGATCCTGTCCCCGGCCAGGGCGCCCCGACCGCGCTCGCTGTTTCTTCCCCCGTGGCACCAGGCGGCGGCACGGACTCGAGGCCGGGACGAGGTGGCCCGGCCTTTTTCCAGGTGCCGGCGCGGGGGGAGCGCATCATCTACGTCATTGATCGTTCCGTCAGCATGGGCATCAACGGCGGTCTGACCGCGGCCAAACACGAACTGCTCGCCTGCTTGGAACAGCTGCCCGATTCCGCGCGCTTTCAAGTCATCTGCTACAACCGCGAGGCCGACCTGCTGCGGCTCGACGGCCGCACAGAACTGTTGCCGGTGAACGCCGCGACCCGGCAGGCGGTGGCGCACTTTCTCGCGTCGCTCCGTGCCGCGGGAAGCACGAATCATCTGGAAGCCTTGCGCCGGGCCCTGGCGCTGCAACCCGATGTGATCTTCCTTGTAACGGACGCCGACGACCTGACGTTTGACCAGGTGCGGATCGTGACACAGTGGAACGGCGCGCACGCTGTTGTCCATACCATCGAACTGAGCGACCGCGCGCGCGAATGCGGTGAAAGTCCCCTGTCGCTGCTGGCGCGGAATAACCGGGGCTCTTATCGGGTTGTGGTGCTTGACAGGTAAAGCCCTTGCGAGTTCACAGCCACCCCTGGCCCTCCTCCAGCACCAGCGTGCGCATCGCCTCGATCCACGCCGGATGATCGTTCAGGCAACGGCAAGCGTGCAGTTCTTCACCACCCGCGTGGCGAAACACGGCGCGCGACTCGTTGCCGATCTCGTCCAGGGTTTCCAGGCAATCGGTCGTGAATCCCGGCATCGCCACGAACACCCGCCGGACGCCCTGCCGCGCCAGCCGTTCCAGCGTCCCGTCGGTGTACGGCTTTAGCCATTCGTCGCGGCCGAACAGCGACTGAAACGTCTGGGTCCACTTCCCCGCGGGCCATCCAAGTCGCTTGACAAGCTGTGCGGTGGTTCGCTTGACATGCGTGGCGTAGGGATCGCCGCGTCGTGCATACTCGATCGGAATGCCGTGGAAACTCAGCAGGTAGTGGTCCGGCTCCCAGGGCAGCCGCGCTAACTCGTCGCGGATCACCGCCGTGACTGCATCGAGGTAGGCCGGTCGGTCGTAGAACGGCGGCACCACGCGCAGGGCCGGCACGCGCCGTTCTTCCAGCAGCGCCTTGAAGACCGCGTCCAGGGCCGAGCCAGCACTTGTGGCCGAATACTGTGGATACATCGGCAGAACGATCACCCGTTCCGTGCCCAGCTCGATTAGTTCGTGCAGGACCCTGGCGACGGGTGGATTGCCGACCTGCATGCCGAAACGCACCGGCACCTCCGGCAGAAGCCGTTGCAGCTCCTCGGTTTGCAGGCGGGTGATGTGCAGCAACGGCGAGCCAGTTTTTGGGTCCCAGATACGGCGATACTTGGCTGCGGACTGGCTCGGCCGGGTCCGCAGAATGAGGCCGTGCAGGATGAGCCACCAGCGTAGCCGCGGCACCTCAATCACGCGCCGATCGCTCAGGAACTGGCGCAGGTACTGTCGGAGTGCCGGAGTCGTGGGCGCGTCGGGAGTGCCAAGCTGGACAAGGAGGACAGCAGGAGGTCGCATGGCTGTATTGTAGACATGCCTCGGGCGCAGAAAAAAACCCGGCTTCCATGGGAAACCGGGTGGAGAAGACTACCGAACGCAACGAGCAGAGCCGGCTACTTCTTCTTGCACTCAGGCCCTTCCTTGGCATCCTGCTTCTCGGTAATGTGGCCCTGGCCGTCCTTTAGGGCCGCAGAGCGATCCGCGTTCATCTGCGTGTAGCTGGTCCACTGCGACGGCACGTTCGCCTCGGCGAAGATGGCCTCGACCGGGCACTCGGGTACGCATGCTTCGCAGTCGATGCAATCGACGGGATCGATGTACAGCATCATGTCATCTTGATAGAAGCACTCCACCGGGCAGACGGCTACGCAATCGGTGTACTTGCAATCATGGCACGGCTCGCAGACGGTGTGGGTCATGGAAAGTACGTTTCCTTTCTGGCGCTCTGGATGGCTGGCCGGCAACGGCTGACCCGGAACCTGTTGCGGCACGCCTTGCAGGCGTTGGGGTCTGGGATACTCCCGGTTCGGTGACCTGACTGCGGCTCGCCCACGGGTCTGCAAGCCGAGCTTGTTTCATCGCTATCCATACCAACTGCCCCGCCCGCTGTCCAGAGGATGGGAGTGCGAGCGCGGGACAAGCTCCTTATCGGCCCACGGTCACAGCATGTTGAACGGATCGACGTCCAGCGTGAACTCGACGCCGTGCGGTGGCCGGATGGCGGGCAGCACCTGCCGCAGCAACTGGTGCAAGGCCCCTGGGCTGGACGATTGCAGCTGGAAGTGAAACCGATAATACCCCTTGAGCCGAAACACCGGCGCCTCCGCCGGTCCCAGAACGCGCACCATGGGCGCCATACCACTCGGAGCCGCCACAAGTTTGCCCAGCGCGGTGTTGAGGGCGCCGGCCAGGCGCTCTGCGAAGGTGCCGCCGGCATCGCGCTCGCGGCTGCGAACGATAAGCCGCACGAGTCGCTGGTATGGCGGGTAGTTGTGTGCTCGCCGATGGGCGAGTTCCTGAGCCACAAAGCCGACGTAGTCGTGTGTCGCGGCCAGCGCGATGCACGGCTGCTCGGGGTTAAACGTCTGAATGACGACGCGCCCGCCGCGCGGCCCGCGCCCGGTCCGTCCGGCCACTTGCGAGAGCAGCTGGAACGTTCTTTCTGCCGAGCGGAAGTCCGGTATGTGCAGTGCCATATCCGCGTTGATGACGCCGACGAGCGTTACGTTGGGGAAATCGAGTCCCTTGGCAATCATCTGGGTGCCAAGCAGGATGTGTATGAGTCCCTGGCGGAAGGCGAGGAGCACGCGCGCGTGACTCCCTGGCTTGCGCATGGTGTCGCTGTCCATGCGCCGCACCACGAGGCTGGGGAACTTCGTCTCGATCTCCTTTTGCAGTTTCTCCGTACCCAATCCCTGGTAGCGCACCTGTCCCTGGCCGCACTGCGGACAGTGTGTTGGCGGCGCCTGCTCGTAGCCGCAGTAGTGGCAGAGCATGACCTCGCGCTCTTGATGGAACGTCAGCGCCAGGTCGCAGAAACGGCAAGCCTCGACATGGCCGCAGCTTGGGCAATGGACGTGCGTGGAGAAGCCGCGGCGGTTGAGCAGCAGCATCACCTGCCCGCCCTCGCGCAGCGATGCTTTCATTGCCCGTTCCAAACTCGGGCTAAGTCCGGGAAAATTGCCGTTGCCGTGCGGTTCGTGCCTCATGTCGATGAGGGCCACCTGGGGCAAGGGCCGGTCCAGAACCCGGGTTGGCAGGGTCAGGAGCGTGTACTGACCGCGCTCGGCATTATGCCAGCTTTCCAGCGACGGTGTTGCCGAACCGAGGAGGATGGGCACGTTTTCCAGGCGGGCGCGCATGACAGCCACGTCACGGGCATGGTAGCGCGGCGTCGATTCCTGCTTGAACGTGCTTTCATGCTCCTCGTCGATGACGATGAGTCCGAGCCGGCGTGTCGGAGCGAAGACTGCGCTCCGGGCGCCGACCACGACTTGCACCTGACCCGCTGCCACGCGCCGCCAGTGCCCGCCGCGCTCCGCGTCGCCGAGATGGCTGTGCAGGACGGCCACCTCGCCGAAACGGCCGCGAAAATGAGCGATGGTCTGGGGCGTCAGACTAATCTCGGGCACGAGGACGAGAGCCTCTTTCCCCTGGCGCAGCACCTCTTCTATGGCCCGCAGGTACACCTCGGTCTTACCGCTGCCGGTGACGCCGTGTAGCAAGAAAGCGTGGAAGCCCCCCTGCCGGAGGGCTTGCTCCACGACCGTCCACGATCGCAGCTGATCCACGTTGAGCGTGAATGGCCCTTCCGGCCCGTCGCTATCCTCCGCCGCCTCCGCGAACCGATCGATCTGCCGCACCACGCGGCGTGCAAAACCTTTTGCCACGAGGGCCTCGACGGGGCCCTGCCCGCAGCGGGCTAGTCGGGCCAGTTGACGCGGTTCCAGGGGCTTGGCCGCACTGCGCAACTGCTGCAGCGCTTGCGTCTGTTTCGCGGTCAGGCTGGGCAGTGGCTGCGGCACCTGGGCTTCCGGCACTGCTTCTACGAACGACGTGGCACGGATGCCAGCCCGCTCCCGAGCACCGGTAGGCACCACGGCATTGAGCACCTGGCCCCAGGCGCTGAGGTAGTAGTCGGCCATCCAGCGGGTGAGGCGGAGGAGATTCGGTGTCAGCAATGCTTCCTCGTCGAGGACGCGCTGGACCGCCTTGACGGTGCGCCCGGGAGCGGTCTCACTGAGGCCGACGCAGTAGCCGGTGGTTGTCTTGTCTCCCCGACCGAATGGGGCCAGGACGCGCTTGCCGACCGCGATGGCGGGACGCAAACTCTCGGGCACCGCGTAGGAGTAGGCGTGATCGAGCGGCCTATCAAAAACGATTTCGGCGAAGAGGCCAGACTGCTGGACAATGGGGACTGTCTGCCCGGCGAAGAGATCGCGCTGCATGGTCTGCGTCATGGTTGGCTCCTCGGAGCGGCATGCGCTGTACTGCATAATTATACAGTACCCGGACAAGGGGTGGGGCCGCGATGTCCGTTGCCGTCCTGGAGAACGAGATCGGCATTTCGAGGTTGCATCCCGCAGCGTGAGTGGCCGTAAGCCGCGGACTCAGCTTTTGTCAGCGACTGATGCGCAGCCCTGGCCCCTTGAGGAGCGTTTCGACTTCCTCGTGGGTGATCCAGGCGAAGTCGCCGGGGATCGAATGTTTGATGGCGCTCGCCGCCACCCCGTGGTCGAGGCCCTTCTGCAGGTCGCCGTCGAGCAGTCCATGGATGAGGCCCGCCGCGAACGAATCGCCGGCCCCGAGGCGGTCGACGATCTCCACCTCGAAGGTCCGCGTTCGATACATCGCCCCGTCGCGGTAAGCCATTGCCGTCCAGGCATTCTTCCAGACGAGCGGGTTCTCGCGCAGAGTGATGGCGACGATCTGAAGGGGAAAGCGGCGCGCCACCTGTTCCGCCGCGTCTTCATAGGTTTTGCCGGTAATGCCGAAGACGCGCTCCATGTCCTCTTCGGTCGTGATGAGCACGTCGCAAAGCTGCATGAATTCGCTCAACCAGCGGCCGGCGTCGGCCTGGCTCCAGAGTTTGGCGCGATAGTTCAGGTCGATGCTCGTTTGCGTCCTGGCGGCGCGGGCGGCCTGCAACGCCTCGCGTGTGACCTCGGCGGCACTGGCACTGAGGGCCGGCGTGATGCCGGTGACGTGGAACCAACGGACGCCGGCAAAGATCGCCGGCCAGTCGATTGTGCCGGGGCGCAGGTGGGCCATGGCCGTGTCCTTGCGGTCGTAGAGGACACTGCTGGCTCGCGGAGCAGCGCCGAACTCCAGGAAGTAGAGGCCAACTCGGTCGTCGTTCGTCCAAACGACATGGTCGGTGCAGACGCCTGCCTCGCGGGCACGGTTGGCGATGAGCCGGCCGAGTGGGTTGTTGGTCAGGCGCGAAACCCAGGCTGTGCGCCGGCCAAGGCGAGCCAGGCCGACTGCCGTGTTCAGCTCCGCCCCGCCGACGCAGAGATCGAGGCTGTGCGTCTGTTCCAGCCGCTGAAAGTTCGGCGGACTGAGCCGAATCATCGCTTCACCGAAGGTGATGACGTCGTGAGGCATGCTCTACTCGGTGATGGGAGATCGCAGGTCAGGGTATCCGGCCTGACGGCCTGTACGATGAGGCCAGAACCTTGACTTACGCCGGTTAGCCTGGGCGGGCACTGGCCTGGCGCACCTGCTGGACGATGGCGACGTATTGCCGGGCCAGGTCGCGGATGCGGTCGAAGTTGCGTTCGGCCACCGCCTTCGGCTCGACAAGCTGGCTGCCGACGCCAAGACAGCAGGCACCGGCCCGGAGAAAGCTCGCTGCCGTGGTCAGATCGACGCCGCCCGTTGGCATGAGGCGGATTTGCGGTAGCGGACCGCGCATCGCCTTGAAAAACGCCGGCCCGACGATCTCGGCGGGGAACACCTTGACGACGTCTGCCCCGGCCTCCCAGGCGGTGAGGATTTCGGTCGGCGTGAAGGCGCCGGGCATGACCAATTTGTCGTAGCGCCGACAGAGACGGATAACATCGAGGTTGACCGTTGGCGCCACGAGGTACTCGGCGCCGGCCAGCAGGGCGGCCCGAGCCGTCTCGGGGTCGAGGATGGTTCCTGCGCCGAGCAGAACACGATCGCCAAGCGCCTGGCGCACCTGGCGCACAACGTCCAGCGCATTCGGCACGGTCATGGTGATTTCGATCACGTTGACGCCGCCGTCGGCCAGCGCCCGGGCCACCTCGAGCAGCTGCTGGCTGTCCGGCGAACGGACCACGGCAACGATGCCGCAGTCGAGGACCTGGCGCAGTTGGGTTTCTTTGCTCATGCGGGCTATTATGTTACCGACCCTGAGAAATGGAAGCCGCGCGGCAGCCGATGACCGGATTTCTCTAGCGGGTTCAAGGCGGCGCCTGTACAAAGGGTTAAAGGTTGTGCATTGTCGCCGACCGCCCCTCGATTGCGTGTCCTGTTCGATCCATCAGTCTGGTCTCCGGGAAACGATCCATGCAAGCCTTCTGGGATTTCTTTACGATCCACTTCTACATCGCTATCCCCATGATGGCGATGTCGGCCATCGGCGTGACGCTCGTTATCTGGCGGCTCCTGTTGAACCTGAATGGCCGGACGAACATGAACGAGTTCCTGCCGCTCTTTCAGGAAAAGCTGGAGCGCGAGGGGCCTGACGGCGCCCTGCGCTTCTGCCGATCGCGGACCGACATCATCCCAAGGCGGCTTTACGTGGCCGGATTGGAGACGTCGAAGCAGGGTCTGTCGGCGATGCGTCGCTCCATGGCCAACGTCATCGAGTTGGAGATCCTGCCCGACCTGAACTTCTTGCTGCCGCTGATCCTGGCAATTGCCAAGATCGCCACCATGGTCGGCCTGCTTGGCACGGTCATCAGCATGATCCAGACCTTTCAGAAAATCGGCACGAGTAAGAACCCTGCGGAACACAGTGCCGCGATTGGCCTGGCCCTGTTCGCCACGGCGCTCGGCCTGATGACGGCCATTCCGCTGGTCTTCACGCACGTCCTCTTCAAGGCGTGGGTCGGCCGGTTCGAGTTGAAGATGAAAGGTGCCGCGCAACGGTTGCTGGTGCTGGTGCAGTCGAGCAAGACCGGAGGCAAACCGGTGGCCGCCGCGCCGGTGAAGCCAGTTGCCGATCCGTCGGGAATAACCCGTCGCTAACCCGCAAGCGGGTGGAAACGGAACGACAGCATGGCAGAGAAACGCCGCTTCCTGGACGTTTGGATCGTGGAGTCGAACACGGTCTACCGCGAGGTGCCCTACACCGTCGTCGTGGACTGGGTGCAGCAAGGTCGGCTCCTCGAGGACGACAATCTGCGCTGGTCGGGGCAAAAGGACTGGTTCCGCCTGGGCGGCGCTCCGGCCTTTGCCGCCTACCTGCCGCGTTCCGAACCGTTCCAGGCGAACGATCAAGCCGAGGCCCTCGAGCCGGTAGAGGTCGATTTCCGCTGGAAACACCGCGCCGACGACGACGAGGACGACGTCGATATGATCCCGCTGATCGACGTCAGCCTCGTGCTCCTCATTTTCTTCATGATGATCGGCACCTCCCTGGCGGCCGGCTTCACCGTCAATACGCCGGAAGCCGAGCACGGCTGGGTGACAAGCGACCCAGAGATGTACTGGGTCGGCATCGACTTCGAGCGTGCGCGGGATAGCAAGATCAAGGACCCCCACCAGTTCGTCTTTGCTCTCGGCAAGGCCGATGTCGAGGAAGCAAGCTGGACGGCCACCGACGGTACCGCTCCTCGTGAGGGGGCTCTGACCGAGAAGGACGCGCTGGCCCGCATCATTCAGGCGCTCCAGGAAAAGCAGGGCCAGCTGGAGGTCACGATCAAGGCGGATGGCGAGGTCCCATCCGGCCTGGTGCGCGACCTGACCCGGGCGCTGGAGAGCATCCGCGTCAAGGTAAGCAACAAGTACATTGGCGTCAGCGAGAAGAAAGGGAGCGAATGAGCTGGAAGGTCCGTCACGAGGGCTCACCGCAGTCCGTGGAGGGCCTGACGGTCGAACAGGTGGTCGAGGGCTTGCAGGACGGCCACTGGGAGACGACCGACGAGGTCATGGGCCCCCACGATACCGCCTGGGCGGCGATCGAGGAGCATCCGCAATTCGCGGAGATCGCCGCGGACATCGAACCGCTGCCGCCGCGCGAACAAGAAGATGAAACACGCCTCGACATGAACGCCCTGATCGACGTCTGCCTGGTGCTGCTCATCTTCTTCATCATCATCACCTCCTACAGCCAGCTGCAGAAGATGCTCGACAGCCCCAATTTGACCGGCGACACGGTCCAGGGTCCTGTCCGCCTGACGAAGGAGCAGGTGGAGAAGTCGATGATTCGCGTCAAAGTCACCGGCTCGGGCAAGGACGTGGTGATCCGCGTGGAAGACCAGGTCGTGCCGAACAAGGACGATCTAATTCCGATGCTGGGCCGCTTCGTTCAGAACCAGCGGAAGACGGAACTGCTAATCGAGCACGACCGCGAAGTGCCGCATGGCACGATCGTCGCCATTGAGGACGCCGCCAAGGGGGCCCACATTTCCAAGGTGCTGATCCTGGTGCCCAAAGAAGAACTGACCCGCTGACGAAAACAGCCAGTCGCGGCTCGCCGACCGGGCCGCGAGGCGCGCGGCAATAGTCGCTTTTCCCCGCACATACCGCAGTACGTGGCGAATCACCTTGTGATCAGGAGGTGACATCCTGGCAAATGACTTTTTCCCGGTTCGCTCGGATAGTCGCGTAAAAGGCGACGCCCACGACCAGGAGTCCGCTGAGGACGGTGCGCAGAGAAGGTATCTCCTGGAGGAGCAGCGCGGCCAGGATGGATCCATAGACCGGCTCCAGGCAAGTTATCTTGCTGGCGGTCCGTGCCTGGATGCCGTGCAGGCCGGCGATGAAAAGCGAATGCGCCACCGCCGTGCAGAGGACGCCCAGAACGAGCACCAGGAGCCCGTCACGCAAAGTAAGGGTTGGCCAGTGCAGCACGACGAAGGGCAGGAGAGCAATCGCGGCAAAGGCATCCTGATAGAGCGCAATGGTGATGCTGGAGTGCTGGCGAACGGATTTGCGATTGAGCAGCGATAGTACAGCAAAGGTCAAACCCGAGCTGACGCCCCAGAGGATACCCTGAATAGTCGAAGTGCCCGGCTCGAAGTCTGGCATAAGAATGATGCCGGCGAGAGCCAGGGCGGCCAGGGCCACGTCGCCCCTGCGCAGCTTTTCCCAGAAGAAAAGCGGTTCCAGCAGTGTTACAAAGATCGGAAATGTCGAAAATGTGATGAGAGCAATGGCCACGCTGGACACTTGCACGGACTGGAAGAACGTCGTCCAGTGGACCGCAAGCAGTGCACCCTGGGCAGCAAAAGCCAGGAAGCTGCGTCCGGAGCGCGGCCAGACCGGCAGTTTCCAGACAGTGGAAACTAGAAGCAGGGTTAGCGAGGCGAGCACGACGCGCCCGCAGACGATGGCGACCGGGGAAAAGTGTAGCAGCTTCCCGAAAAGTCCAGCCAGACCGAACAGCAAGACGGCCCCATGGAGTTGCAGCAGGTTACGGGACGGCGAGGACATGGAGGCATGGTAGCGGAAAGTGCGGTTGCGGCGAGGCGAACGCGGAAACCGCGCCCAGGCAAGAGAAAGGCTCCGCCCGCAATGGGTGAACCATCGATGGGGAGCGAATCACGCGATTACGCAGCGCACGCGGAGATTATCGTGGGGCCGTGACCACACTGCTTCCAGCCGGCCCGGTTCCGCCAGGAACCCCTCGGGATCGTACACGAAGCAAACGACTGTCGTACACCCCGCCCGGCGCTGGTAGTACGCGACGTCTTCGAGCAGTTCCCGCGCCAGTTGTCTCTCATCGAAGCCGCGCCCGGCATACTTGGCCGTTATCGAAACGGTCCCGGAATGGAGGAGATAATCTGTCCGCCGGCGCGGTGTATAGCTTGGTGTGCGGCTTTCAGCGACCGCGTCATCGAAGTGGATCGGCAATAGTGCGCGCAGTAGGTCTTCCAGGTCGTGTACATCCTCGACGTGAAAGGGCGGTTGTTCGTCCTGACGGTAGCGCAATGCGCGCGCGACGCGCGGCAAACGGCGCAGCAACGACTCGAACAGATCGAGCGAAACACTGTCAGGCGGCTGTGGCCGTGGGGCCCACGGAAAGGCGGCGCCGCACAGCGCACAATACTGCGGCGGGCGCGACGTGCCGATCGGCACCGGCCCGAGTGACAGCATTGCCCCGGGCAATTCGTGGCCGCACGTCGGGCACTGGCTGAGAGTGTCCGCGCCGCAGCGCGGACAGTGACCGAAACCTTGTTCGGGACAGGTTTGCAACCGATCCGTGATGACGTGGCCGCTGCTGCAGACCAGCAGCACGTCGTGTGTCGGGCAGGTGGTAGCCATACTCTTACGCTACCCTTGCCACCCTCCGAATGCAAGGGAGCGACTGCCAACAAGTGAAGGTGCGTTCACTCGTGCGGCGAACGACGGCTGGGCTGCAAGTTGGTACGATAGAGGACGAGATCGATCCTGCGGAGGAGGGCGTGTCATGGAACCACGGCCTGCGGTGGTGCTGCTGAGCGGTGGCCTGGATTCGGCGACGACCCTGGCCGTGGCGCGGCAGGAAGGGTACCGTTGCCACGCCCTCACAATCGCTTACGGCCAGCGGCACAGTGCCGAGTTGGACGCCGCGCACCGCGTGGCGGCTGCTCTTGGAGCGGTGGAGCAACGCACCGTTCAGCTCGACCTACGGGCGTTTGGCGGCTCGGCGTTGACGGCTGACCTGGACGTCCCGAAGGACCGTTCGCTGGAGAGCATGAGCGCAGGCATTCCGATCACCTACGTCCCCGCCCGCAACACGCTGTTTCTGGCGCTGGCACTTGCCTGGGCTGAAGTGCTGGGCAGTTTCGACCTCTTCGTCGGCGTCAACGCGATCGATTACAGCGGTTATCCGGACTGTCGCCCGGAGTTCGTCGCTGCTTTTGTGCAGCTAGCGAACCTGGCGACACGTGCCGGCGTCGAGGGCAAGGGCCGGTTCCGCATCCACGCTCCCCTCATCCAGTTGACGAAGGCGGACATCATCCGGCTTGGCCACTCGCTCGGCGTCGATTACGGCCTGACACACAGCTGTTATGATCCCGCGCCGGACGGAGCCGCCTGCGGCAACTGCGACTCCTGCACGCTGCGGCGCGACGGCTTCCGGGCGGCGGACCTACCTGACCCAACCCGCTATGCGTTGTAAATGACAGCCGGTTCTCCAGACGTGTGACCGGCTCCGAGGTACCCGATGTGCTGGACAGGTCCAGTCTGCGCGGCCACAGTTGAATTGCTTTGAGACGTTCCAGCCCGTGAGGCACCCATGGCTGACTCTCAGGTTGACGAGTCCGATACGCTTTACCCCACCCCGCGGCTCTGCTGGTTGCAGGAGTTGGCGTGGTGTTGCTGGCGGCCTGTGGGGCGCTCCTGCTCCTGAGCAATCGCCGTCGCAGCCAGGGGTCGTCGGGACAATCATTGCGCGAAGTCCGCCGCCACAACCGCCCGACCCGTTCCGGACAGATGGCGCCTGCGCAGTCACAATAGGGTTGTCCAGTCTTCCCAAACGCACGCGGTTCGCATGGCCGAGCCGATAGTGCCGACAGCACGCGGCTCGCCACCGTCTCGGCCGACCGAACGGTGCAGCTTTGGGATATGAAGTCGAGTCAACGCCTTCACTCCTTGACCCGCCATGAGGGCGCGGTCAACGGCGTGGCCTTCGGTCCGGCTGGCCATCTGCTGGCCACGGCCTCGGACGACAGGACGGTACGGGTTTGGAGTCTGTTGGAGGACAGGCCACCGCAGCTAGTGAAAGGGCACACCGGCGCGGTCTGGAGCGTGGCATTCAGCACGGACGGCCAGCGCCTGGCCAGCAGCGGCGACGACGGCGTGGTTCAGGTATGGGATCCGCTGGTCGGCCAGCCCACTTCGACCTTTGGCGGTCACCCGGGTCCGGTGTGTGGTGTCGCATTTAGTCCCGATGATCAGTTGCTGGCCTCGGTGGGGGCGACCGGCTCCCGGGAAGAGACCCATAGGAACAACCAGTCCGGGGAAGTAAAAGTGTGACAGGTGGCGGCCGAAACCCCGTAGAGTTCACTGTTTGGGGAGTGGGGTGCGTCAACACCTGGGTTTGGTTAGCACGGGGGCAATGACACATCGCACCCACCTGTAACAGAACTGGCCCTCGCGCCGGTGAGTGCGACGCAAGGGCCAGCGATTCGAGCGATTGTGGCGAAGCCCCCCTGGCTCGCCGCCGTCGCTCAATGGTTCAGGATGAACTCGTTGCTGTTCAGCAGCGCCCAAAAGATGTCCTGGTATTTGTGCATGTCGTCCCTGTCACGACTGCGCGTGGGCAGGGCCTGCGTGATCTTCACGTACTCCTTCTCAGTCGGCGGGCGGTTCAGCGCTGCCAGATACAGGTCGTGAATGATCGGCTTTGCCTGACCGTTGCGTTTCTTGTAGATCAGCGCAACCGTCCCCTTCCCCGCTTCCTTCGGCGAGATGGCGTCATTGATGTCAGCGCTGTTCATCATCATGAGGGCTTGCACCACAGTGGCATTAAAGACAACCTCGTTGCCCTCGTCGTCGCCGAAGTTGCTGATGAGGTTGTTCAACCAGCGGTCGCGCAGTTCCTTTTTCGTGTCCTTCGACTTGGCCACCTCGGCCTGCGTGGCCACCATGAGCGACTCGAACAGCGTTTCCGGACTCAGGGCCTTGAGCGGCATGCGGCTAAAGAGACCCTCGACCTCGGACTTGTCGTTCGTCTTGTTGGCAACACAACCCAGGTTGTAAGCCTGACTGTTGCAAATCCAGCGGATCAGATCCTTCTGGTTGTAGCCGTAGTGTTTGAACTTATCTCCCAACTCCTGCAGCAGTTCGGGGTTTGTCGGCTCGTTTTGATCGTTGAAGTCGTCGATGGGGTTCGTGAAACCGCGGCCGAAGAAGTGGGCCCAAACGCGATTGACGTAGGCCTTCGGGAACATCGGATGATCAATCAGCCGGGTGGCCAACTCCTGGCGCCGCTCGATGCCGGAGATCAGCTCTTTCTTACCGGGGCCTTCCTTCGTGGAGAGTTTCCGACCGTCGAGGAACGTGGCGCGGGTCTGCAATTCCTTGCCGGAGCGCGTCTCGTAGTAAACCAGGGCATCTGGGTTGAAATTGGGATTGTCCTTCAGCTCCAGGGTTGGGAACACCATGGCGCGGTTGCCCTGCATCTGAGGCAGGGTGCCGACGCGCTCCACCTGGCGGAAGTAGGCGTTGACGCCCCAGAAGTGCGGCTGGAGCAGTTTCTTGTCGAACGGGTGATCGTGACACTGCGTGCATTGCGTCTGGATGCCGAGGAACAGCCGGCTGACGCGGGAGGTGAGCGGCACCATGTCGAACTGGCCTTCTTCCGCCTCCCTGCCCGCCGGGTTGGGCAGGCCGACGTGAGCCAGGATGAAGTTGACGGCGCCGTTGTCACTGTTCTTGCCGGTGGCAGTGAGCAGGGCGTAGACCAGTTTGTCGTAGGGTCGATTCTCGGCGAACTGGTCCTCGAGCCAGACCTGAGTTTCCTCGTGGTACTTGCCGCGGCCAAAGGCGCCCGAGCGGGTCAGGAGCCAGTTGGACCAGAGGTTGGCCCAGTGCCGCGGGTACTCTTCATGGGCGAGCAGGCGCTCGATGAGACGGGATCGCCGGGAAGGCGCCGGGTCTTTCAGGAACGTTTCGATCTCCTCGGGCTTGGCGATCCTGCCAATGAGGTCGAGGGAGGCTCGGCGAATGAACTCGTAATCACCGGCCTGCGGGGCGGGCGTGAGCTTGTTGGCCTTCCAGCCAGCCTCCAGCTTTTCGTTGATGGTCTGGACCATTTCGGCGCTGTTGGCCGTCGGGGCCGCCTTGGACGGTTCTTTTGCCAGTGTGGGTCGGTCCACCACAGCCAGCAGGGCGCCAACGACCAGTACCCCCCCCGTCAGGGCCAGCATTCGCCGCAGACGCAAACCTCGCATGGATGCGTTGGCCATTGTTCGTTCCCCCATCAGGCCGAGAAGAGATTCGTTTCCGGGATGGTGAAGCGTTCCCGTCGCAACAGGCAGTATTGTGAGCCTTTGCCGCCATCTCCCAATTAGAGGGCATTTGCAGCCTGTGTCAAACGGAATCGCCGGGCGGTGGAGGCGGCACGCCTCTTCCTTCAGACGCCTGCCGGGCAGCTTTGGTTCCCAAAGCTGCCGCGAAACGCCAGAATGAAGGAAGGGACAGCACCCAGAGCGGCAGGAGGAATGCGATCGTGCAATTCGATGCGGAACGAGTGCGTGCCAACGTAAGGCAAGCGACAACCGAGGACCTGCTCGATCGGCTGACGGTCTACCAGGAGGGAATGGAGCCGGAGGCGCTGGCGATCATCGCGGCGGAAGCGCGGCGGCGCGGCGTGACCGCGGATGACATGGCGGAACATGCCGATCGGTATCGGCAGCAGAGCAGCCTGGAAACCGATGGGCCAGCACCAAAATGCAGTTTCTGCGAGCGACCGGCTATCGAGTGGAGATGGAATTGGCAACGACTATGGGGAAAATTGCCCGTATTTCCGCGGCGGTTTTTCTACTGTGCCGAGCATGCCCAAAGGGACGACTGATACCGCAACCAACCCGCAGCGCCACCAAGGGGTTTGTCTTCTCCTCGGTGACCCTGCGGACTGGTTCGGTCAGTCTACTCCTTTACCAGAGCCTGGACGTCGGCCTCGGTGATCTGGCGAGTGGGCTTGCCCAGCTGGGCGCTCACCCAACTCATGATAGGCGGCGTGTAGGGGAACTTACCGCCGCGGATGATCTCGGCCATGCGCACGGCCCGTCGAGCCCGCTCCTTGGTCTTGAGCTTGCCGTTGACCTGGCGTGAGGTGGCCATGTCTTCCCGTCTCTGCTCCCGGCGGATGCGTCGCGCTCCCATCGGAGGCTCCTTTTCAAGCGAAGTCGAAAGAGACAAGGATAGCAAAGTCGGCGGCCAACGGGAAGGGGGCCTCAGCAGCGGCGCGCCCAGCGGAGTTTCGCCGATCGTGCGCGCGGGTTGGCGCTCCGCTCCTGCCACGACGGCCGGATCGGCTCGGCTGACACCTCCCTATAAATGCCGCCACGAGACCCAGCGCGGAAGGCGGCCTTCACCAGCCGATCCTCGCCGCTATGGAAACTGATGATACCCACGCGCCCACCCAGTCGCAAGCAAGCCGGCAGCACACGCAGCAGCTGCTCCAGGTTGCCGAGTTCGCGGTTGACTAGGATACGCAGGACCTGAAATGTCCGTGCCGCTGGATGAAGGCTCCAGCGGCCCTTCTCCGGGTGTAGCCGCCAATCGCCATGCGCTTCCCGGTGGCGTTCCAGCAGGACGCGGGTCACGTCGGTGGTCCGCTCGAAGGGCTGCCGCTGCCGTGCCGCCACCAGGGCGGCGGCTACGCGCTCCGCTTCCGGTTCGTCCCCCAACTCGCGCAGTGCCCGCGCAAGTTCCGCCTCGGCTATGGTCGCCAGCAGCTGCGCAGCCGTCCGGCCGCGCGAGCGATCCATGCGCATATCCAGCGGTCCAGCGCGGATGTAGGAGAAGCCCCTCTCGGCATCGTCCACCTGCATGCTCGACATGCCAAGGTCGGCGAGGATCACATCCGCCGCCGTCAGTTCCTCGATGGCCAGAACCGAGGGTAGCCCAGCGAAATTGCCGTGGTGGAGCGTGAAAGGAAAGCCCGTGGCCTCAAGACGCTCGCGGGCACGGGGAAGGTTGTCGGCGTCGAAGTCGATGCCGAGGAGACGGCCCTGTGGCCCGACGCGGCGCAGCATCTCCGCGGCATGACCCGCCCAGCCGGTGGTGCAATCCACGACGAGATCGCCAGGCTTCGGCGCCAGGGTGGTGAGCACCTCGTCGAGCAGGACGGGACGATGCTGGCCGGGCGCCGTGCTCCTTTGGCCGTGTTTCATGGTATCGCCTAGCCGCGGCCGGTCGGAGCCCGGTGCATCGGCGACGGGTGGCTATTCCCGTCTCTGACCCTCCGGTCGCCGCGGGCCGCTTACGGCAGCTGGGTCTCGCCCATGAGCCAGCGGTCGCATTCACGGGCAGCGCCACGGCCCTCGTTGATGGCCCAAACGACCAGGCTCTGCCCACGCCGCATGTCGCCCGCGGCAAAGATTCCGGACACGCTCGTGGCGAACCGGCCATGTTCCGCCCGGGCGTTGGAACGCTGGTCCTTCTCAACGCCGAGTTTCTCCAGCAGCTGGCCCTCCGGACCTGAAAAACCCAGGGCCAGCAGGACCAGCTGGGCGGGCAGGACCTCTTCGCTACCGGCAATGTTCCGCGGCAACGCCCGGCCATTGTCCCTGACCCACTCGACCTGCGCCACCTCGATGGCCTGGATGTGACCGTTGTCGCCGCCAAGGAACTTTGTCGTCTGAACGGCGTAACGGCGTGGGTCGTCGCCCCATAGACCTTTTGCCTCCTCCTGGCCGTAATCCAGCTTGTAGACCTTCGGCCATTGCGGCCAGGGATTGTCGGGGGCGCGCTGCAAGGGCGGGCTGGGAACGATTTCGAGCTGGAGCAGGCTCTTGCAACCATGCCGAAGCGAAGTACCCACGCAGTCGGTGCCGGTGTCGCCACCGCCGATGACGATGACGTCCTTGTCCTTGGCCGAGATGTAGTCGCCGTCCGCATGCGCGCTATCGAGCAGGCTCTTGGTGTTGCCGTGCAGGAACTCCATGGCAAAGTGAATCCCCTGGAGATTGCGACCCTGCGTCTTGGTGAAGAAGTCGTTGGGGCGGGTCGCTCCACCGCAGAGGACAATGGCATGATAATCACGGCGCAGTTTCTCGGCCGGGAGGTCCTTGCCGACCTCGCAGCCGGTAACGAACTTGACGCCCTCGGCGGCCAGGAGATCGACACGCCGCTGGACGAGTCGCTTGTCGAGTTTCATGTTGGGGATGCCGTACATGAGCAGGCCGCCGATGCGGTCGGCGCGCTCGAAGACGGTGACCAAATGACCGGCCTTGTTCAGCTGAGCGGCGGCGGCCAGGCCCGCGGGACCAGAGCCGACAACGGCGACCTTCTTGCCAGTGCGCCTGGATGGCGGCTCCGGAACGACCCAACCTTCCTCGAACCCCCTATCGACGATGGCGCACTCGATGGATTTGATGGTGACCGGATCCTCGTTGATGCCGAGGACGCACGACCCCTCGCAGGGCGCGGGACAGACGCGGCCGGTGAATTCGGGGAAGTTGTTGGTCTTGTGCAGGCGTTCTAGGGCCTCCTTCCACAGGCCGCGATAGACCAGGTCATTCCATTCGGGGATGAGGTTGTTGATCGGGCAGCCCGAGGCCATGCCCTCAATGAGGGCGCCGGTGTGACAGAAAGGGACACCACAGTCCATGCAGCGGGCGCCTTGTTTGCGAAGCATCGGCTCGTCGGCGTGTTCATGGAACTCGTTCCAATTGTGAACGCGTTCCACGGGAGGCAGGGCCAGCGGCAACTCCCGGCGAAACTCCATGAATCCAGTCGGCTTACCCATATCAGAACCTCGTAAAGGCGTCGCTTCCGCTGTAGCGCGTCCACTCGTCGGCGTGCAGCGGCTGCAGGGGAGGCAACATGGCTCTACCAGTGCCCGCGAACTACTTCCCGCCCGCCCGAGCCAGATCATGCGCGTTCTCCTCGAATGCCGCCATGATCGCCTCCTCGTCCGACAATCCCGATTCTTTGTAGCGCTTCTGCGTCTCGATCACTCGCCGGTAATCGTTCGGGTACACCTTGATGAACTTCGGCGCCATCTCGTCCCACAGCGCCAGCACCTTCCAGGCCCGCTCGCTCTTGGTATACTTCGCGTGCTTGCGGATCATGCCCTGCACCGCTTCGATCTCCGCCGAATCGTCGAGCGGGTACAGCTTGACCATCTCCAGGTTGCAGTGCCGCGCGAAGTCACCCGCCTCGTCCAGCACGTATGCGAGCCCGCCCGACATGCCGGCTGCGAAGTTGCGCCCGGTCGGACCGAGCACGACGACCCGGCCGCCGGTCATGTACTCGCAGCCGTGATCACCCACCGACTCTACCACCG
>JRHI01001311.1_pt1 | contig 21562 bp, 26 predicted proteins | sample 215371 | NCBI WGS metagenome assembly JRHI01 (sample SAMN02929681, study PRJNA255918) | sediment metagenome | biome: cave system; feature: Ice Cave; material: Sediment; isolation source: sediment from deep within a dark volcanic ice cave with no known source of... ...
TATCCATCGCTAGCACCTTGAAGGTTCCACTGCCAATGCCGAGTAGCCCTGAAAGCACGCCCGCTATATACATCATAGCAAGTCCTAGTGGGGTACGAGTCACCTCATAAGCAACTGCACGTCCCAAATGTTGGTCAGGATAACTGCTTGCCAGGCGCAACTGCGTCGCCCAGCGATCATTGCGTACCCCTTGGGGAAGCTCCTCCGCAATCTTGAAGACTAAAGGAATAGCTGATATCAACAAGACGATACCGAAGATGACAAAAAGCGAACCAGGGGCCACGAACCCCGCGAGAAAGGCTCCACTCATGGCACCGATGGTCGTTGCCAACTCAAGAAACAACCCTACCCGTATATTCGTTAAGTGGTCCCGTACATACGCTGCTGCTGCACCACTAGAGGTAGCAATCACAGCGATAATGCTCGCTCCGATGGCATAACGGATCGGCAAACTAAATGCCAAGGTTAACATGGGCACAATGAGCACACCGCCTCCCAGTCCTACCAGTGAACCGATCACACCTGCCACGATAGACCCAGCGAAAATGAGCAGAACAATGGTAAGGGTGATGTGCATTATCCGATACCTTTTCCAAAAAGGAGGCTCGTCATAAGGATGGCCAGAACAATGAGGGCAATTACGACATAGAGACGATCACGCTCTAGGGCAAACGTGACTGCTGATGCAGTGACAGAGAAGACAGGCGTGGCAACAAGCAAGACCAGTCCCAGCATCATCAGTGCCTGTGGATGGAGGGTGAGCAAACCTATCCATATATCAGCAGGCGTATGCGGATAGGTAAATGCTCTTACTGAAAGCCCCTTGGGGTCTAGGAGGAGCAGGAAGAAGCCAATGAGCATGATGGTGGCACTGACGCTCACTCCCACACGCAGAATCCACCCGATGCTAGCAGATGTGTACTCATGAGCGGATGTCTTATTCTCCGACGTTTCCTTTGTGATGAGTGTCGATGCAGAGGAAATGTGAAGACGTGTCGATGTGTTTGAGAGTGTGTACTTGTCTTGCATAGATGGGTTGTACTTTCTCATGCGAAACGTTATGTCCATAACGTTTTTCTTTGCATGCTAGTGCTATGTTTCCTAGAATGTCCGAACAGAGAGTGGTCAAACGAAGTATCTAATAGTGAGTATACCAGGGTTTTTATCATAAGTCCAATATATAAATTTAATCTTTTACATAATCAAAACGAATGAATACCCTATTTTAACACAAAGAGATATTCGTTCACGGCACGTATTCTTTATACATAAATAGGGTTTCGTGTTACGGTATCCGTTATACTAGGAAAGTCCATAGTGTTCTCAATCTATCCGAACGGGAAATATTTCGGGCCAATGGCACGAGGCTTTGCTGGCATCAGAAAGTCACCGTGACGCCAGCACAACGAGGTGATCGCTATGGTGACATCTCTGTTGACCCACGCAAGGCGCAGGAGGTCTACCAACAGTGGATAGCAATGACACGCCCCCCTGGGAAAGATACCCAGAGGATGGTATAGGGAGCACATATCTGCGTGTTACGGACTGGGATCGACAAGTACAGACTGTCAGAAGAACCCTTCAGAGCGAGATGAAGGAGCGCAAAAAGCTCTCTGAGCTGCTTCCTGCGCATCAAAACAGATGCAGATACTTCGCCGAAAACTTGAAGGCTTGAAACGCCCGAAAGCGGGATGATAAGTCAACCTGCACCTTTAGCTGTCACATCGTGCATCGACGATATGCTATTTCGTATATATGCTTCAGGGCATGCTTTTTGCGCTTGCTGCAAAATACCATCACACATGCTGCAAGGAAACCTGAAATGAAACAATTGACGAAGTGGCACGCACAGCGGGGATTCGACCCGCGGCGATCCGCTATTATGAGGAAGTTCTCTGTTCCTACCCCTTGACCTTCCTGCCACTGGAAGGTTTATACTTCTTACAGAAAGGAGTTGGAACCGTTATGCAGAACCGTCGTCAACATGCAAGCACATCCCCTTTTCAGGAGACCGTTTCTCCACTGGAAGACGCAACAATTGGTGAATTGGCTCGTCGCACGGGACTCAGCACCAAGGCTATTCGCTATTATGAAAGTATTGGCGTCTTGCCGCCCTCTCCTCGCGGAGCCAATGGGTATCGGTGCTATAGCCAAGCCGATGTCAATCGCTTGAACTTGCTCCGTCGCCTGCGCTTACTGGGGATTTCGCTGGCAGAAGCCAAGTCATTGCTCGTGGAAACCCTCGATGCTCCTTGCCGTGAGGTACAACACGAACTTGCTCATCTCATCCATGATCGGCTTGTCGTGCTGGATCAGGAGATTGCGGAACTGCATCACCTCCGAGAGGAACTCACCTGCTGCCAGCAACAGCTCACAACCGGAACGGTAGAAAAGGATGAGCCATTCACGACGTGTTACGATCAAGCATGCCTGGCGTGTTCTCCGTCCCCGTTGCCATCTTTGGCTCCTGTGGTTGTCCTGCCTCGAAGGCTGCACCTGCGATGACAATAGAAGCCGATGGCTGTTGACGTGACCTAGATCGTCCATGTGAAGAGATACATTATCATTCAGGAGGATACTTGCTCAGATGACCTATGTGATCACGTTCCCTTGCATCGGGGTCAAAGACGCATCCTGTGTCGATGTCTGTCCCGTTGATTGTATTCATCCAGCTCCAAACGAAGCAGGATTTGAAGAAGCCGAACAATTGTATATCAACCCAGATGAGTGCATTGATTGTGGGGCATGTGAACCGGCCTGTCCCGTCACCGCGATTTATGAGGAATCAGCCGTTCCCCAGGAATGGCAACGCTTCATTCGCATCAATGCGGACTACTACAAAACGACGTAAGAACCGTCTGCGTAAGGAGAAAAGCACATGATGGAACAGAATATTTCTGCACCTGTCGTCACCAGTCCACTGACCCTGACCGCTGCCGCAATCACGAAAGTCCATGAACTCTTGCGGCAGGAGAATGATCCAGCCGTGGGTCTACGTGTCTTCGTGGCTGGTGGAGGCTGCTCTGGGATGCAGTATGGAATGACCATTGACGAGGAGCAAGAGGGGGACACGCGTGTTGTGCAGGATGGCATCACGGTCTTTGTTGATGAGATGAGCCTGGGCTACCTCACGGGTAGCGAAGTGGATTATGTTGATAGCCTGATGGGTGCAGGCTTTGTGGTGAACAATCCGAATGCCGTCTCAACGTGTGGATGCGGACACTCCTTTAAAACGGCGAGCGGCGGCGGTGAAGCACAAAGCTGTGGATGCAGTCATTAAAGGGATGCGCAGCAGGGCGCAGGTTCTCTTCGGAGAGGCATCCCTGCCTCTGTGTGCTGTACAAGAAAGGGATGAGTGGGTGAAAGTCGCCTACATTTTCAGTACCACCGGACATACCGTGAGTTACAAGCTGGGGAAGATGATCTTGCCTCAGCTTGAGGAAAATCGTCACGGGGTCGAGGTCGTGGGCATGTTTTTCTTCGATGACAACACGTATGCTTTACGTGTCGGTGATGCACTTGGCGAGCGGCTGAGTCGTGTGGCACGTGAGCAGGGGATACTGCTGATGCTCTGCGATCAGTGTGCAACGGAGCGTGGACTTGCCATCCCCGATGAAGCCGGAGGATATCGCCCAGTCACGACCGTCGAAGGCGTCCGTGTTGGGTGTTTCCCTGATCTGTATGCCGCGCTTGCCACCAATCCGCCAGACCACGTGATTACCTTGTAAGGAGAGACCCTTTTCCCGCTCATCGCCGAGAGGGAACAGAGTTTCCAAAGACTCAGAAGGAGAAATACGATGACAGAACGTGATGTACAACGACGACGAGCCGTTCCTCTCTACGCACCACTACAAGAGGAGAATACGAGTGAGGCTCCCACCAGTGGTCCCCTCGTTGATAGCTATGGTCGTCGCATCAAAAATATGCGCATCTCGGTCACGGACAAATGCAATTTCCGCTGTACCTACTGTATGCCTGCCGAAGGTCTTCCCTGGCTCAAGAAAACGGACATCCTCTCCTATGAAGAGATCGAACGGATTGCCCGTGTTGCGGTCAGCCTGGGTATCGAGCAGATCCGTCTCACAGGGGGTGAACCGCTCGTTCGACGCGATGTTCCCGAACTGGTACGAATGCTGAAGACCATTGAAGGATTACACAGCGTGAGCATCACGACGAATGGGATTCTTCTCAAACAGCAAGCACAAGCCTTAGCGGAAGCAGGACTCACCCGTGTGAACGTCAGTTTGGACTCGCTGGTGCGTGAGAGGTTCACCAAACTGACGCGGCGCGATCAAATGGATCGTGTGCTCGAAGGCTTGGAAGAGATCGAGCAGTACGCACGTATCCGCCCTATCAAAATCAATGCAGTCGCCATACGCGACTTCAGTGAAGAGGAAGTGCTCGACTTTGTGCAATTTGCACGGCGCAAAGCCTATGTGATGCGCTGGATAGAGTTTATGCCCCTGGATGCTGACCAACACTGGCGCAAAGAAGATATCCTGACAGGAGGGGAGATCAAGGCCCTCATCGAGGCCGAATATGGACCATTGGTTTCCGTGGTGGGCGACCCGTCGGAAACGGCTCGCCGCTACACCTTTCAGGATGGCATTGGCGAAGTCGGTTTTATCAATCCAGTGAGTGAGCCGTTCTGTGCAACCTGTGACCGCATTCGCCTCACCGCAGATGGGCAACTACGAACCTGCCTGTTTGCGACGACCGAAACCGACCTGCGTGCCGTGCTACGGTCCGGCAGCGATGACGAACAACTCGCACAGGTGCTACGCCGGGCCGTCTGGCACAAAGAGCTCAAGCATTATATTGGTGACACCCGGTTCAAACGGGCCAGTCGTAGCATGTCCATGATTGGTGGCTGAGTGTCTGAGGATGAGAACGGGTGTACTCGGGGTCACCATCTTATTCGGGGCTCAACATACGCTAAGAGATGTAACCACTTGTAGAGCATACTCAAAAGGATCGATCAAGAAGTTGAAAGATTGTCTCACACCTCGTAATCATGCTGCTTCTATATCTTATGCTGGAAAAATCATAAGAGAAAGATGCATGTAGCAGCACTATTTTGCCCGTTCCTGGGTTTTAGCCTCCTGAGCGTATGTTGAGCCCCGAATAAGATGGTGACCCCTATTTGGAGACGTAAGATGGAATAAAGTATAACTGAGAGAGGAAACCTCTCTCTTGAAGAAACGCTCTCAACCATTTCTTTTCCCACCTTCCCTTCACTCAGGTTTCAACCTCTCACCCTGCTGTGCTCTGAAGTAATTCCGCCTCAATCCGTTCACGGATGGCATCGCGGACTTGGCGATAGACGGCGACTTGTTCCTCCTCGCTCCCTGTGGCCTTTGACGGGTCAGGAAAGGACCAGTGCAGTTGTCGTTTCGCACCCACAAAGACGGGAAATACCTCCGCAACCGTATAATCGCTTCTCGCCAAAAGTGTCAGTAAGTTCCAACAGCCATTACTCGCCAGCAGCTTGATCACTTCTGGAGCCTGTAGTGAGGAAGGCTCACTACTCATCTATTCCTCCAAGTATAAATACTCTTTCTCTAATTGTATCAAAATACATTGATGCGCATTGTAGCAAATCACAAACGAAAAGCAAGGGGCGTTTTCTCTCAGGGGGTGGGCGTCATTTTTTTGCGAGGAAAGGCCGTCGCCAAGGATGATCGGCCGCCGGACGAACAGAACGAGAGTGTTGGGAAGCAGAGGAAGTGCGCATCGGCTTGGGAGGCTGAGGCTTGCGGGTACGCAGACGCCAAATGAGCCCGAGGACCTGCACAGAGCGCAGCATCAGCGAGGAGCGTTGCGCTTGGCGGTCGATGCGTCGTTGCATACGGCTTGCTTGGCGATGCTCGCCACTCTGCTGCCACGCCTCATCCCATCGACTATTGCGCTCGGCAGTGCGTAAGGCGAGTATGGGATTGACATGGGCTGGGTCCCAATGCATGCCAGCCCCCTTCATGCGCTCTTGCATCACGACTTTGTTGCCACTCTCCACAATGCCCGAGCCAATCGGCCAGCCCTGTTGCTGATAGAAGGGGTACTGCATGTGCGCTTCCCGCTTCTGCAGGTAGGCCAGCTTCTCGCCTACTTTCTCGACCTCGGGGTGGACCCTGTGCAGCGTTCGCACTGTCTCCAGGACGGTCGTAGGCCCTTCGTGCTTGAGGTGATGGAGGTGCTCGCTCAGCCACTGTGCAGGCAACTCGGCACCTGCATCCCTGAGCAACTGCTCGCTCTCGCTCACCTACGCGGCGGCATGGGCAACGTCCAGGATGCGCACCGCGTCGGGTCGATGCAGATCCACCATTGCTTGCAGCCACACCGCTCCATCTTGGACGGCGGCGACCTCTTTGGCCTGCACCACTTCCCGTCGCTCGGTCTCCACCGTAGCCAGTTCCCCAAACGTCTTGGCATCCGTCAGCCGCGAGAAATACGACAGCTTGCTCGTGTGGATCTCTTCCCCCTCCTCTTGGCCTGGCTCCACTTCCCCCATCACGAGCGTCTTGACTTCTCCCCAGGCCCCTCCCACTAAGGGCACGAAGGCTCCATCGCTACTGATGACCACCCTGACCGTGCTTTTCTTCCGGGGCTTGCTCTCTCGCACCGGCTGGCAGCCTCGACAGCGACCTCGGCGCGTCTTCTTGCCTGTGAGTGGCTGGGCTTGGGCCGTTTGCACCTGCTCAATCCCCTCTCCTACCGCCAGCGTCTGTCGTCGGGCCGTGGCCTCACTGATCTGCACACCGGTGATGGCCATGAGTTGCTTGCTCGCTTCTGCAAAAGGCATCTGCACGCACAACCCCACCAAGCTCTTCTGTTGATGGGGGGTCAAGGTGCCCGCCAGCAGTCCCAGCTCCTCATGCAGGGGGAAAAAGCCCGACCCCACAGGTCGGGCAGGTGCCATAGCTCCTCACCAGTTCCACTTGCGCTCCTCCACTACTCTGCAGCCGCCGTCTCCGTTTCCCTCGCGACACCAGCGCGCTGTCACAGTGCGGACAGCGCGGGGCCTCTGTGCTCGGCTGACTCGTCCAGTCCGAGGCTTCGCTGCTCTGGGCTGCATCTTGGATCACTTGCGCTCCCAACCGGCTCATCTGCCTGCTCACTTCCTCTTCGATCTCCAAGAGCGTCGCTTTCGGGTGCTGCTCTCTCCACGCTTTCAGACCGAAAAGAAGCTCTTCGCTCAGGGATCGCCACTGGTGGTCCATGCTCTCACTTTTCATTGCTTTTGCTAGCTTCTCTTTCTACTTTTTCCTTAGCTTCCCACCTTTTTCCTCGTTCTGCTCCCTTGCAAAAAAATGACGCCCACCCGTTCGCGTATTTCTCCGTGCTCATAGAGCCAGCGTGCGAAGTGCATGCGACAATCATCCTGCATGCGTTGGTGCATTTCACCATTTTCGTGTAGGTGCTCGCGCAAATACACCAGTTTACGGCTTCCTCCCATACAAATCCCCTTTCGAGTAAATAGTCAAGCAACAATTGCTCTTCACGTATAGTGGCACTCACTGTTTCTATGTCGGCGTGTTGGATGGATAACTCGTTATGCTCGGAAAACATATTCATAGGCTGTTGTCTATTGTTCATGCTATCTACCTCTTTGTCTGTGTGAATTGAAGATACTCCTTCTAGCTTTTTCTATCGGTCCCTTCCCCCAACGTCGTAAGGGCCTCATTCATGACGCCCGTCGTTGGGTAGAGGGAACTCCGGCGACATTGAGCATGTCGGCGACGGGCGTCATGAATGAGGCCCCTGCGACGTTGGGGGAAGGGACATTCGACCGCTAAATTAGGGCCATTCGTCAATAGTCGCTTACTTGTTTACTCGCTACACTGAAATAGGGGTGGTAGAGGAGAGGGGAGGCGAGACAAAGACTCTGTGCGAATTTTTAAGGAGTGTCGTATGACTCTTTCCATTACGATAGATATTACCTGGGCTGAATTCGTCTCAACACGGTCCGCAGCGTTGCGCGACGAGCTTATTACTGAATATATGCCTCTTGTGCGTTTCGTTGTTGGCAGAATGGGCATTCCTCCTACGAATATATTAGACGTCGAAGATTTGATGAGCTATGGCATGATTGGTCTCATTAATGCGATTGATCGTTTTGATCCAGCGCGAGGCGTGCGCTTTGAAGCTTTTGCGACAGTGCGTATTCGTGGAGCCGTGATTGATCAGTTGCGTGTCCTCAACTGGTTGCCGCGCTCGGCTGTATCCCGTGTCCGTATATGTAGAAGGCACCCTTGCAAGGCTTGAGCAACGCCTGGGGAGTCCTCAACAGGAAAAAGAGGCGGCTACTGAAATGGGTGTCTCGTTGACACGCTATCGCCAAATGCTTGTCGAGATTGGTATGACGATTCTCTCATTAGATGTGCCGCTCAACTCGGTTATACTGGACGATGATGTCACTTCTCTCGGTGACATTTTGGAAGATCAACGCTTATCCAGCCCACTTGAGCAGGTAGAGCAGCAGGAGTTGCTTGCTCTTCTGGTTGTTATGGTTGATCGTTTACCGGAGCGGGAATGTCTCTTGCTCTCACTCTATTATCAGGAAGAGCTGACTATGAAGGAGATCAGCCGTATTGTAGGTGTCTCAGAGTCGCGTGTATGCCAGTTGCATATGCAAGCCATTATGCGCTTACGCGCCGCACTCAATCCGGGTGCTATTTCTGAAGAGTCTACAAAGCATGTCAAGACGACGACAGGTAGAAGTAGCAAAAGCAAAAATCCTATTGGTTCGTCAAGTGGTGCCGATATTACACAGTAGTAGGGTCATGAGGAAATTTCCATGAAAGTAGGTATTGCAGGTAGTATGGGTAATAGAGGTACTTATGCGCATTCAGTGCATAGACAAGGCGCGGCGCCAGCGGAGAGGCACGTGCAACAGGAGGATAATACTTCTTCACCCTCATGGAGGAATTACTCGAACTGCATGGAAAGACAGGTAGGAGTCAAGAGTAGCAAGTGTTCTCTGCCTGATTCTCTTGCAATGCAGTGCTGGCAAGAGGTCCGTGCTGCTCGCGTAGAAGCGTTGCGAGCACAGGTGCAGGCGGGAACATATCAAGTTGATAGTATGGCAATCGCCAAGTGGTTGTTAGGATACGCGCAAGCAGGATGCTTATCAAATGAGGTAATCCATGAATAGATAATTTTAGTATACCCATTCTGCCCTGCCGCTGCATCTAAGTGTGAGTAGTGTAGCTACTCAATCTTATGCGGTCACGCTGAAAGAAGCGCCTGTTGGTTCAGGTGTCTGCCGCAGCGCAGGTACGCTTAGGACATGCTTCTTAATGAAGGGGGCTTTACATGCTTGTTTTACGACGAAAAGTAGGTGAAAGCATTGTTCTTGCCGGTGTGATTAGCATTTCGGTGTTGGCTGTCGAAGGCGAGAGGGTGAAGATTGGTATTAATGCTCCACCAGATATCACGATTGTTCGTGAGGAACTTCTGCGTGCCGTGACCGGTGATATGAATTCCACCACTCCAGTGCCACCGCGCTAAATAGTACCTACAGGTGTACTGGGCAAAAGCACGCCAGTGTGCTTTTGCCCAGTACACCTGTAGGTACTATTTAGTGTTAGTCAGCGACAACTTCTGCTTTGTGCCCATTCGATTGTACAGGAACGTCTTGTTCCTGGGTTTGGGGCATACCTATCTCACGAATGAATTGCTCGGTCAGCTCATGGGCGATATCGTCATGATGTTGGATTGGTGGCGATTTCATGAGGTACGCGCTGGGACCTTCCAGGGTGCCACTGATGCCATTATCCATGGCGAGCTTCACCATACGCACTGCATCAATCACCACACCGGCTGAATTGGGAGAGTCCCATACCTCTAGTTTGAGTTCCACATTGAGTGGGACATCACCAAACGTACGCCCTTCTAGGCGAATATACGCCCATTTGCGGTCTGAGAGCCATGCCACGTAGTCGGAAGGGCCGATGTGAACATTGTCAGCGCCCAGATCATAGTCGAGCTGGCTGGTGACTGCATTCGTTTTGCTAATCTTCTTCGACTCTAAGCGTTCGCGTTCCAGCATATTGTAAAAATCAGTATTGCCACCGACGTTCAATTGCATGGTGCGCTCCAACTTGACGCCACGTTCGCGGAAGAGGCGTGCTAACATACGGTGGACGATGGTTGCTCCCACCTGACTCTTGATGTCGTCGCCAATCATGGGCAGGTTAGCTTCTTTGAAGCGATTCTGCCAATAATCTTCACGTGCAATGAAGACAGGAATACAATTCACAAACCCCACACCTGCCTGAAGAATCTGCTCTACATACCATTTTGTAGCGGTCTCAGACCCGACGGGAAGGTAGTTCACAACGACATCTGTGCCGGTATCCTTGAGAACTTTCACAATATCATCGGTTTGCGTGGGAGATTTGGTGATGACGCGTGAAAGGTATTTGCCGAGTCCATCATGAGTCATGCCGCGATAGACCTTTGCGTTAAGGTTGGGCACATCTGCGAAACGATAGGTATTGTTAGGGGTGGTGTAAATTGCCTCGCTAATGTCCTTCCCCACTTTGTTGATATCGATATCGAAGGCGGCAGAGAACTCTATATCGCTAATATGATAACCGCCCAGGTTAACATGCATTAGCCCTGGTACGAAATCATCTTCTTGGGCTTTCTGATAATAATGGACGCCCTGTACGAGTGAACTGGCACAGTTACCGACGCCGATTAATGCTACACGTACTTTTTTGTTGCTAGCCATTGTGTCTAACTCCTCTAAATTGATAACTGGAAACCTACGATAGTGAAGAACCTATACATTTGAATAGGTCTTGAACCTTGTTCATACTATAACACCGGTTTGTACTCATCCGCTATGATGTGCTTTACTATGTAAGTGTGAATTGCGTGACATTTGAAGAAACCGAGAGTTTGACCGATTATTGTTTTTAGATGGATCGTCGTAGGGGCCCCATTTATGGCGCCCGTCGTCCACATGGTCAATGTCGTCGAAGTATACAACTGCCACGACGGGCGCCATAAATGGGGCCCCTACGACGATCCAATAACCTTTGGTATTGTGTGAAACACATGGCGTTTTTCTTGTGCAATAGCCCGAAAGGTCTATCTTCGTTCTCAAGGAATGCAACAGCCGTTACAATAGACGGGATGTGATATGCAGCATGTGTGGGTTGAGCAACTGTAACGGGAGCGAAGATTCTGTAACCATATCTTCACTCTTTGATGACAAAAAATAAGTATCAGCAATGATATGCTCAATTCAGGCTTTTATGAAAGTAGTGTGTTATACATGTTCCGCTTGCAAAACAGTGAGAACATAGTGAAGCTGTAACAATAGGTCGAAAGGTATTGTATATGAGTCGGCGAAAAAGAGTTCTGGTAATTGGCCTGGACTGTGCACCACCAGAGCTGGTTTTTGACCAATGGCGCGATGAACTTCCCAATTTTAAGCGTGTCATGGATAACGGTACGTGGGGGAAACTAGAGAGCTGCATTCCAGCGATTACGGTTCCTGCCTGGAGTTCCATGATGTCGAGTAAGGACCCAGGTACATTAGGGTTCTATGGCTTTCGTAATCGTGGGGATCATACTTATGAGAAGAATACGCTGGCAAACTCCAACTCTGTGAAGACAGATCGTGTGTGGGATATTCTCTCGCGTGCTGGAAAAAAGGTCATTACGGTCGGTGTACCACAAACGTTTCCGCCTAAGCCGGTCAATGGTATTCAGGTGGGATGTTTCCTCTCGCCCTCAACGAATAACCCGCAGCGCCCTTATACGTTTCCGTCTTCTATTATGAAGGAGATTGAGGAGACCGTGGGCGAATATCTAGTAGATGTCCCAAATTTCCGTACCGATGATAAAGAATATCTCCTGCGTCAGATCTATACTATGACCGAAAAGCGTTTTAAGCTCGTCAAAAAATGGATTGCCGAAAAAGACTGGGATTTCTTCATGTTTGTTGAAATGGGTACTGACCGTATCCATCATGGCCTTTGGAAATATCATGATACGACGCACCATAAATATGAGGTGCATCCGGTCTTTAATACAAGCATTCATGATTATTATCGCTACATCGATAATGAGATTGGTCAGATATTGGATCTGGTGGATGAGGATACGACAGTCTTTATCGTGTCGGATCATGGTGCGAAGAAGATGGATGGCGGCCTCTGTGTCAATGAATGGCTGATCCGCGAAGGATATTTGACGCTCAAATCGCAGCCAACAGAGCTTACCTCCATTGATAAGTGCGGAATCGATTGGAGCAAAACGAAAGTCTGGGGTGATGGTGGATACTATGCACGTATCTTCCTGAATATTGAGGGCCGTGAACCCCAGGGTATCGTCAAGCCAGCGGAGGTAGAAGCGCTACGGAACGAGCTCAAGGCAAAGTTCGAAGCACTGGTTGACCACAACGGTGTGAATATGGGTACAACCGTCTTCAAGCCAGAGGAAATTTACAAAGAGAGTAATGGCGTTCCTCCTGACCTTATCGTCTATTTCGGTGATCTGTTGTGGCGTTCTGTTGGTACGGTGGGACGTGGTTCTATCTATACCTTCGACAATGACACCGGTCCCGATGATTGTAACCACGCGCAGTTCGGCATCGTTATCAAACACGACCCTGATGTACAAGAGTGTGCAGGTGGGCGCGAACTGACTGGCTTACAACTCATGGATATGGCCCCAACCATCTTGCAACAGCTAGGCGTACCTGTGCCTGCGGATATGCAAGGAAAACCATTTTAGCGTGTGGTACGTACCACATGCATACATTGTACATAGTACATAATTCAAGAGGAAACAACATACATGGCAAATACAGGATTTACTATCTGGTTTACTGGTCTTTCTGGGTCAGGGAAGAGTACGTTGTCTGATGTGATCGAACATCGCCTACGCGCACGGGGTCGCAACATTGAGGTGTTGGATGGTGATATTGTGCGCACGCATTTAAGTAAGGGTCTGGGTTTTAGCCACGAAGACCGCGATACCAACATTAAGCGCATCGCCTTTGTGTGCGCTCTGCTCACACGTAACGGTGTCATTTGTATCTCTGCTGCCATCGCCCCCTATCATGACGCTCGTGAGTGGGCACGCAAAGAGATTGGCAACTTTGTTGAAGTCTACGTCAAGTGCCCTATTGAAGTCTGCCGCCAGCGCGATGTCAAGGGGCTGTACAAACTGGTTGACGAAGGGAAGCTCAAGGGTTTCACTGGTGTAGATGATCCCTATGAAGAGCCATTGCATCCCGAACTGATCGTCGAAACCAATAGGGAGACGGTCGCAGAGAGCGTAAACCGCATTTTTGCGAAGCTCGAAGAACTTGGTTACCTTGAGCCAGAAGAAGGTCTCGAAGAAGACTCGAAGGTGGTCACAGACCGTTTGGCTGCTTTGGGCTATCTGTAGATTATACATCAATCTTGATGTGAATGAACCACGTCGTAGGGGCCTGATTGATCGCGCCCTTCGTCGGTATGATCAACATCAGCAGAATTAACCATCGCCACGACGGGCGCCATGAATGTAGCCCCTACGACCGCCGCGGGAGGACATTCATGTGGAGATTGACAGACTAGCAGTATGTAACAGGGCATCCTAGACCCCTCCCGCTTGCGGGTGCCCTGTCAAGTAGGAAAGAATCATGACAAATACACTGATTGCTCCTCATGGTGGGGAACTTATATTGAATATGGCTAGTGAGGCGGAGCGTACCGACCTTCAGGAACGTGCAAAAGGACTCTCTCATCTTACCATCGGTTCACGCCAACTTGCCGACCTGGAAATGTTGGCTATCGGCGCTTATAGCCCTCTTGGTGGCTTTATGAATCGCGCCGACTATCTTGGTGTGGTCAATGACATGCACCTGAGCAATGGCCTGCCATGGTCCGTGCCGATTACACTTTCTGCGTCGCAGGACGAAGCCGATGCAATCAAGCTTGGCTCACAGGTTGCCTTGGTAAATGCGCAAGGAACGCTACAGGCAGTTATGTACGTCGAAGAGAAGTTTGGTTATGACAAGCAGGTAGAGGCGCGGAACGTCTATCGGACCGAGGACGAAGCGCACCCCGGTGTCAAGGTTGTCTATCAGCAGGGTGATGTGTTGCTGGGTGGCCCTGTACGCGTCGTTGCTCTACAGGAGCAGGCGTTCGCTACCTATCGTCATACACCGACACAGGCGCGTCAACTCTTCACCGAGCGGAGTTGGAAGCGTGTGGTTGGTTTCCAGACGCGTAATCCTGTTCATCGTGCTCATGAGTACATTCAGAAGTGTGCGATGGAGACGGTTGATGGTCTATTCTTGCATCCATTAGTGGGTGATACGAAGGGCGATGACATTCCTGCTGATGTACGCATGCGCTGCTATGAAGTGCTGCTGAAAAGCTACTATCCTGCAGACCGTGTTGTCCTGGGTGTGTTGCCTGCTGCTATGCGCTATGCTGGCCCACGCGAAGCCATCTTTCATGCGCTGATGCGTAAGAACTATGGTTGCTCACACTTCATCGTTGGGCGTGACCATGCTGGCGTCGGCAACTATTATGGGACCTACGATGCCCATCATATCTTTGCAGAGTTCGATCCTGCGAAGCTTGGCATCACGCCCATGTTCTTTGATCATACCTTTTTCTGCCGTACCTGTGACTCGATGGCTTCATCGAAGACCTGCCCACATGGTAATGATCAGCATGTCACACTGAGCGGCACCAAAGTACGTCAGATGCTACAAGCTGGTGAGATTCCACCACGTGAATTCTCGCGTCCAGAGGTGGCAAAGGTTCTAATTGAAGCAATGCGCCAACCTGTTGCGTAATTTTACACCTGTTTCGTGTTGGTGGCGTTCAAGTAGCGCATACATGTGTTGCTTGAACGCCACCAACACGAAATAACATTTTTATTAGCGTGTGTGGTTTGTCTGCAAGAGGAGGAAAAAGATGCTTATTGCTAGAGCTCCTATGCGTATCAGTTTTGGGGGTGGGGGAACCGATCTAGAGGCATATTACGCAAAATATGGTGGGCTTGTTATTAGTACAGCTATCAATAAATACTTTTATGCGGTCATTACGACGGATGAATCGGATGATCTGCAAGTCATTTCGGCTGACTATCGTTCGCTATTCCGCCACTCGCCGTACAAAGATCTTTTCTGGGATGGCGACCTTGCTCTGCTAAAAGCAATTCTCCATCATTTTGGTATTCGTCGCGGTATTAATCTCTTTGTAGCCAGTGAGGTGCCGCCCGGTACAGGTTTAGGCTCGTCCAGCGCTGCTGCTGTCACCATGGTACGCGCTATCTCTACCTTGGTTGAGCAGCCAATGACGAAGCAACAGGTTGCGGAACTGGCTTCGTATATCGAAATCGGCAAAATGGGTATGCCTATCGGTAAGCAAGATCAGTATGCAGCAGCATTTGGCGGCATCAACAAGATTACATTTACTAGCGAGGGCGTCAGTGTTGAGCCTATCAAGATTGCTCCTGATGTGCAGAAGACACTAGAGGGACGCCTGATGCTTTTCTTTACTGGCAGTTCACGTGAGTCAACCTCTATTCTCAAACATCAACGGAAATCGACCGAAGACCGTGATGGAGCGGTCTTGCAAGCACTCCATAACATTAAGCAAGTCGCGGTAGATATGCAAACCTGCCTTGAGCGTGGCGATCTTGATGAATTCGCACGCCTGCTGCATTATTCGTGGCAAGAGAAACGTCGTCTTGCCCCTGGCCTCTCCACAGGCTTTATTGATGAGTGTTATGAATTGGCGCTTGAAAAGGGAGCCGCAGCTGGCAAAATCACGGGCGCTGGCGGCGGTGGCTTCATGCTCATCTATTGTCACGAGCCGTTTCAAGATACTGTGACCGATGCATTAGAAGCGCGTGGTCTCAAGCGGATGAACTTCCGCTTCGATCATCAGGGCGCGACTGTCATTTTGAATGTTGCCAACTTTAACCAACACTGGGTTGCCCCCTACGAACATTGATTATCATTGAAAAAGGACGATACCGCTGTGGATGAGATCACAACATACTTTGCAGACGTAGAGCAAATGATACGGGACATTTCTCTCTCCAATCTCAATAGCGTCTTGCAATTGTTAGAGCAAGCCTATCATAATGGGCACCGTATTTTTATTATGGGGAATGGTGGCAGTGCTGCGACTGCATCGCATTTCGCACTTGATCTTGCCAAGAATACGATTATGGTGGGGGCACCGCGTCTCAAGGCCATCTCCCTCACCGATCATGTGCCTCTCATTACCGCGTGGAGCAATGATACTGCCTATGAGCACATCTTCGCAGAGCAACTCGCCAATCTGATTGAGCCGGGGGATGTCGTGATTGGAATTAGCGCCAGTGGGAACTCGCTAAATGTGATTAACGCCCTCAAACTCGCGAAGCAGTCTCGTGCCTTCACGATTGGGTTGCTTGGAGCCAAAGGTGGAAAAATCAAAGACATTGTTGATGCCTATGTGCTTGCTCCTGGTCAGAATATTGAGCAGGAAGAGGATGCCCATATGATACTGGCGCATATCATCACACGTCATATGCGTGGCGTTGTTGTACGCATGTACAATAAGTGGCATCCTCAGGAGCAGGTTGTCAATTAACAGTGAAGTAACACACACCTTTTCGGGTGGGCGTTACTTTATGCTGCCTTGACTGCTGCCACCAGTTTTGTCAGTGACTCCTTGGCGTCACCGAAGAGCATGATCGTCTTGGGATCGTAGAGTAGATCGTTATCGATACCAGCGAAACCCGGTCGCATCGACCGCTTGAGAAAGACTACATTGTGCGCTTGGTCGGCGTTGAGGATTGGCATGCCATAGATTGGGCTTCCGGGCGAGCTGCGGGAAGCGGGGTTAACTACGTCATTGGCACCGACCACTAGAGCCACATCTGTCCGCTTGAACGCGTCGTTGATCTCGTCCATCTCTTTGAGTTGCTCGTACGGCACATTCGCCTCGGCGAGCAGCACATTCATATGCCCCGGCATCCTGCCAGCCACCGGGTGAATCGCGTATTGTACCTCAACTCCTCTCTTCTCAAGCATATCTGCTAGCTCTCGCACCGCATGCTGCCCTTGCGCCACGGCCAGACCATAGCCCGGCACAATGATGACGCTGCGTGAGTAGGCCAGCATAGTGGCGAGGTCATCCGAGGAGCCGATGCGCGTTGTGCGACCGTCTACTCCGCCATGCGCCTGCGTACTGAGCTGTACTTGGCCGAAGGCGCTGAACAGAACACTAGCCAGTGAGCGGCCCATGGCATCGCTCATCAGCTTGGTCAGCAACGTGCCAGAGGCGCCTACCAACGTCCCCGCCACAATCAGCGCGAAATTGCCGAGCGCGAACCCGCTGGCCGCTACTGCTAAGCCAGTGAAGGCATTGAGTAACGAGATGACAACCGGCATATCAGCGCCGCCGATTGGTAGTACAAACACCACACCTAAGACTAGTGCCAGGACGAGCAGTGCCGTGAGCACGATGGCCGACCCGTTCACTGTTAACAGGACGATTGCCAGTGCTAGGATGAGTAGTGCCAGCAGCCCGTTCACCACCTGTTGCCCTGGATAGGTGACTGGAGTGCCAACCATCAACTCTTGCAGCTTCACGAACGCGATTGCGCTACCAGCGAACGAGATGCCACCGATGATAATCGCGAGCACGCTGGGAAAGCCGATCTGGAACGCAAGGGGAGAACCGGACAGCTTCAACAACTCTGATACCGCGACGAGCGCAGCAGCACCACCGCCCACGCCGTTGAAGATAGCGACCATCTGTGGTATCGCAGTCATCTTTACAATGCGTGCACCAACCATTCCGGCCACGCCGCCAATTGTGACACCTGCCACGCAGATAGCAATACCAAGAGGCGTGAAAGAATCGCGCAGCACAACCACAGTCCAAATCACCGCCAAAGCCATGCCCACAGCTGCCACCCAATTGCCACGCCGCGCATCGCGGGGCGAGCTTAGAAACTTCAATCCAACGATGAAGAAGACGGCTGCCACAAGATAGACCAGCGAAGTTGCGATTGTCATCTCTCTTTTCCCTTCTCTCCACTCGGTCGTCGCCCCTTGAACATCTCCAGCATGCGGTCGGTTACCACAAACCCGCCTACCACGTTGATGGTAGCCAGGACCACGGCCACGAAACCAAGCACCATTTCTACTGTTGTCTGTGCATGGGCAGCGATCAGGAGTGCCCCAACCAGGATGATACCATGAATCGCGTTCGAGCCGGACATCAGCGGCGTGTGCAAGAGGGTTGGCACTCGTGCGATCACTTCGAAGCCGATGAATATAGCTAAGATGAAGTAGGTAAATAGGATGATAAGTTGTTCGTTCATCAGTGTACCTCCGATTTCGTGACCTCAGAAGCGGCGGTCACGCCCATCATTTGGCATGCCCGCTCGTTGACGATCCGCCCGGCATGCGTCACGCAGCATCCCTTGGTGATCTCATCTTTGAAATCCAGCTTCAGCTCACCATTGCAGATCAGGTGCTGGAGAAGATTACTGACATTGCGGGCATAGAGCTGGCTAGCGTGGAACGCTACGGTGCTAGGGATGTTGGTCGTGCCGTCTATCCAGACCCCATCGATCTCGACTACTTGACCTGGCTGCGTCACCTCGCAGTTGCCGCCTGTCTCTGCCGCCATATCCACGATGACCGAGCCACGGCGCATACCCTTCACCATCGGAGCTGTGACCAACCGTGGGGCCCGTCGGCCTGGAATCGCGGCTGTCGTGATCACGACGTCGGCCGCCGCCACGCGCTCGGTCAGCATCTCGCGCTGCTTACTCAGAAACTCTTCGCTCTGCTCACGCGCATAGCCGCCCTCGCCCTTCTGGGATTCCAGTGCAAGCTCCAGGAACGTGGCACCAAGGCTCTTCACTTCCTCTTTAACGGCTGGCCGTACATCATATGCTTCAACCACGGCACCAAGGCGGCGGGCAGTGGCGATGGCTTGCAGGCCCGCCACGCCAGCACCGAGCACCAGCACACGAGCTGGTGGAATGGTGCCTGCCGCGGTCATGAGCATGGGGAAGAACTTGCCCAGCCGATTTGCAGCCATGAGCACTGCCTTGTAGCCTGCCAGCGATCCTTGCGAGGACAGTGCATCCATACTCTGACTGCGACTGATACGGGGCAACAGTTCCAACGAGAATGCGGTGACGCTATGTGCTGCCAGCGACTCGATGACCGCACCCTGCGTGGCTGGCTGGAGAAAGCTGATCGTGGCCGCGCCGGACCGCAGCATTGTCACATCCTCAATGCGTGGTGGCTGGACCGCGAGCACCACATCAACTTTGCTCAGCAAGGCCCACCGCTCGGTCTCGACTACTACTCCGACTGCACGATAAGCGGCGTCAGTGAAGCTGGCACGCTCGCCAGCACCCGCCTCTACAACCACCGCAAAGCCAGATGTGGCAAGTTTGGCCGCCACATCTGGTACTAGGGCGACACGTCGTTCACCCTGAAGGGTCTCAGAAAGCACTCCAATCTTCATAAGTAGTACTATCCTTACTGCTTAACCTCGCACTACTGGTATAGGTGATGCTCATGTTATAATGATACGTGGCTTAATATATAAGAACAAGCGGCAATTCTCTATGCTTTTCATAGTTTTGAGGTTATGAATAAACGAAAATAAGGAGAACACAGACAAACAAGGTGTACTCCCCAATGGAGATGTACACCTTGTTTGTCTGTGTTCTCCTTATTTTCGAAAGAAATCCACGGTTGCTTTAGTGCCTTCCTCGAAGGTAACGCTCGGCTCCCAGCCAAGGATGCGCTTGGCTTTGCTACTGTCGAAATAGGCGAGGTAGATATCGCCGGGGCGTTTGGGCGCTCGTGTGATCTCTGGCTTGTAGCCCGTGATTTCTGTAAGGATGTTATAAATCTCGTTGACCGAGACGGCACGTCCAGTGCCAATACAGAAAATGTTATTGTCGCCGCGTTCAAGCGCGATCACATTGGCTCGTGCTACGTCCTCGACGAAGACGTAATCCTTGCGCTGCTCTCCATCCCAGTCGATGCGTATTGGCTCGTGGGCGAGAAAACGTTTGGCGAAGATGGCAACGACACCAGCTTCCCCATTTGGGTCTTGGCGTGGACCATACACGTTGCCGTAGCGCAGTGCCGTATACGTCAAGCCGTATGCTTCCTGCCAGTAGCGCAAGTAGTGTTCTGTAGCCATCTTCGTGATGCCATAAGGCGACTCTGGGTGTTGCGGCGTTTCTTCGTCAATGGGAAGACGTGCTGGTGTACCATAAGTAGCACCGGATGATGCAAATGTGATCTTGCGTACACCCACACGGACGCAGTTTGTCAGCACATTCAATAAACCGAGCACATTCACACGTGCATCAAGCTGCGGATTCTTCGTAGAAACAGCCACGCTGTGCTGTGCGGCTTGGTGACTGACAAGCTCCGGTTTCACCTCATCAAAAATACGTGTCAGTTCAGTTTCGTTCGTGATATCGGCACGGAAAAATCTCGCCTTGGGGTTGAGATTCAACTCTTTTCCGCCACCTTCTTCCCAGAGGCTATCAACCACTGCCACCTCATGATCTGCTACTACACACTGATCGACGATATGTGAACCGATGAAACCTGCTCCACCGGTAACAAGTATTCTCATGAAAAAATATATCCTTTCTTGAATTGGGTATGGCCGATCGTATTCAACGAGTATCAAGCTAAAAAAGGTACGTTTCAGTAGGGACGGGGGTGGCGTGCGGGATGGGCTGGGACCCTTGGCTCGCCCAACCTTGCGAACAATGCAGACCCATTTTCACTCTTTTGCGGCGAGTTGGGCGACCCAAGGGTCCCCGCTCCTACGGGGACGAGCCCCATTCCCATTGCTAAAAACCCATCCATTCTTAAGTTGATGCGTATGGGTCTCATTCATGGCGCCCGTCGTAGCGATGCAGTATGTTAGCGACGATGACCGTGCCGACGACGGGCGCCATGAATGATGCCCATACGACGTGGCATTCCATGACAAACATGTCATTTTTGAAGAATAGTGTCGTCCCTTATCATACATCATGTTATTTAACCATTATAGCAGTTCAGAAATGTCCTATCAAACCAATTGGTCCAGTGCCATTTGTAGCTCTTGTAAAGGCGCGAGCACTGGAAAGATATGTAACCCTGTCTCGCGTTGTAGGCGGTCTAGAGCAGATCGGTCTTGCGGATTGGCTATCGCTACTGTCAGTGTACCACGTTCACGTCCAAGGGGATAGCAATGTAATTCTTGTGCGAGGCTGGGGCGAACAAGCTGCTGCACGTGTTCTGGTAGATTACGCGGCAGGAGAGAAAGATATGGAATGCCTAATTTGCGTGCGAGTGTAGGTAGCTCTGCTTCTTTCGACAAGAGTGCAGATGGGTTGATCTGACGTGTGCCTATTTTGCGTGTAACTTTCTCTACTGTTGGAGCAAATATTTGTCGCGCTACATGTGCAACGGTGATGCACTCTTCTATTCTTTCATCTGACTGGATAGCGGTGCGAGAATACGTACTATGTCCTATCGTAACTACTCAGGTCTACGAGAGAC
>JRHI01001312.1_pt1 | contig 21560 bp, 16 predicted proteins | sample 215371 | NCBI WGS metagenome assembly JRHI01 (sample SAMN02929681, study PRJNA255918) | sediment metagenome | biome: cave system; feature: Ice Cave; material: Sediment; isolation source: sediment from deep within a dark volcanic ice cave with no known source of... ...
TGGCAACCCCCTTCTGCATTTAGTTGGAGTAGGTGGGCTTGCCCCTGCCCTGGACGCTCGCCGTCGCGGCAATCAAGGCAGAGCCAAGCCCTGCCCCTACATTTTAAAAACGTTTTAACGCACGCCCGACGTTGTCGGAGCCTGGCTCTGCATCCATCGTTCCAAGGCTTCGCCGCTCTCGAACGAGACGATCAAGGCGTAGCGCGGCTCGGGTCCTGGATGCCACGCGGCATGATACAGGCGCTGCGAGTCGATGACAAGCTGGCGATTTTTGGGCATCGAAATACGCGATTCCGTTGCAGGATCATTTTTGTCTTCGCGCAATAGCATATAGGAATTGGGGTCATTGGTGAGTTCTAACCATACGCGCACAACCCAGCCTTCACCATCGGGATTGAGACGATTGTTGTCGTCGAGGTGCATGTTGTGCAGCGCCTCTGCCTCTGTATTAGGATTGAGTTTGATGATGCGGACACGCCCGAAATTGGCGCCCACATTCTTGGTCCATTGAACCAGCGTGGGACTTATTTCGGCATTCTTGGTCCATATGCCGTCCTTGTCGGCCTTGCCATGGTCCCAGAAGCCGCGGCACTCCATTTCACCGAAGGCGGAGGCAATGGGAGCAAAATTGGTATCCCCACCACTTTTCCAGTCCATATATTCGAGGTTCGCCCATTCCTCTTTGGGAACCGGTGGACCATCATAGTCGCGCAGAATAGCAAAACCCTTTTCTTTAAGACTATCAAGTTTAACGTGCATGAAGTTACTGCCTTTCTAAGTTCAAGAATTATTGGGCACCCAACCTTTCCTCAATTGTACCATAGCTTCGTTGCGTGGTGCAGAAAATGGGCTATTTGTCACTATTTTGTAGGGAAGGATTGTGATGATGCAGTCGGGGACTTCACGTGTTCACAGGCAATCGCTCAGTCGATATCCGAGGTGTGGTTCAGTGATGATGTAGCGAGGATGGGCAGGGTCAGGCTCCAGTTTGACGCGTAGGCGGCGCACAACGCCTTTGACGTAGTCATTCGCGTCGTTATATTGGGAGCCCCATACACGCTCTACCAGCAGGCGCGTGGTCAATACGCGGCCAACATTTCCGGCCAACTCAGCCAGAAGCGCGTACTCTATCGGGGTAAGCGTGATGACGCGGCCCGCCACTGAGGCCGTGTGCTTCTCAGTGTCGATCTCCAGGTCGCCGCAGACGACTTTGGTTGCTACCAAATTGTTGCCACGACGCAGTACAGCTCGGATACGGGCAATCAGTTCAGCCAGGCGAAACGGTTTCACCAGGTAGTCATCCGCGCCCAGATCGAGGACAGAGACGATGTCAGCCTCACTCCCTTTGACACTCAGGATAATAATGGGAGTGGCGGAGTATTCACGAATGCGCTTACAGACTTCCAGACCGCTACAGTGGGGCATCACTAAGTCCAACAGGATCAGCTCCGGTGGCTCTCGGTCAAAAGAGTCCAAAGCCTCAATACCATCCTTTGCGGTCGTCATCTGGTATCCGTGGGCGGACAGGGCTTGTTTCACAGCAACCATGATACCAGGGTCGTCATCCACTAGTAAAATATGTTGTTTTGCATGACCCATAGCATCATTGCTCCTTCAGGCTAACCTCATACAATTCATGCTCTTCCAGTTCCTTGAGGACAAGGCGGTCAGTCGTTGGTAAAGGGAGGGCAATACGGAAGAAACTTCCACCCCCCGGTCGATCCTCGACCCAAATCCGTCCACCATGAGCTTGTACAATACCCCGGCAAATTGCCAGGCCTAGTCCACTTCCTTGGGTATGCGTCCCGATGTCCCTATCCAGGCGGTAAAAGTGTTGAAATACCTTCTCATGCTCTTCTGGTGGAATACCAGGGCCACGATCGGCGACGCCAATCAGCACCTCACTGCCAGTCCAACTGGTCTCGACCCTGATTGACGAGAAAGGCAAAGCATATTTACTGGCATTCTCCAGGAGATTCCACAGCACCTGGACGAGGCGGTCAGGGTCCACGTAATGCAGTGGCAAATCTCCCGAGAGCTCACACTCTACCCGGCATTCGTTGTGCAATCCTTCAAATTTCGCCAGGGTATCGGCAATGAGCACCGGTAGCTCTGTCCAGTCGCGGTCTAGCGCGAGTACCCCCGCCTCGATACGGGAAAGGTCAAGCAATTGGTCGACCAGCCGACCTAACCGACCCGATTGGCCCGCGATATTGTGCAATAAATGCTCTTGTGCCCTGGCTGACTGAATACCACCTTGATCCAGCAAGCTTTCAACTGAGGCGCGAATGGCAGTAAGCGGTGAGCGCAGGTCGTGCGAAATGGCGGCTATAAAACCACTTTTGAGCCGATCAGCCTCGCGCAGCGCCTCCATTTCGCTCGCTGAACGCAGCAATTGAGCGTTCTTAAGAGCCAGACCGAGCTGTTGCCCGATAGTCGTGAACAAGGTGAGGTCTTCTTGCGTGAGTCTCCGACAATTATGGCTCCCGACGAGTAGGACACCGAAGATGGTGTTGCTTGCAGCCAGCGGCACGACCATCAAATCGCAGAGATCCACGGACTGAAGAGACTCATGTACGATGCGTTCATCACTCTCCAGGCCGTTGATCAGGAGCGATTCCCCCGTCACTGCGACACGGTCGACCACCTCGTTGAGCGGTCTCACGGGACATTCACATAGGTCCGGGAGAATCATCTCGGTGCGACCATATTGCGCGACGAGGGTCAGGTGGTTCGTACTCTTGTCGAGGAGCAAGATCCTGCCCGCATCCAGGTCCATGATCTCCGCGATACGCTCCAGAACGAGGTTGAGGCACTGACTGGGATCGAGCAACGTACTCAGGAGTTGTGCTATAGCATTGAGCGCTTCAATGTGGCGATTGTGCTGTTGGAGCGTGTCGAAGAGCCTGGCGTTCTCGATGGCCGTCGCCGACTGAACTGCGAAAGCCAGGACCAGCTGCACATCATCGACTTCCCAGTGGTAGTAGCTGCATCTAGGGGCAGCGATGAAGCCTATTACCCCACGGGCCGTCGTCAGGGGAAGCAGTGCTATCGAACGGAAACCCATCTGCTCGCTAAGAGCTGCTGGCAAGAGAGTGGAGGTGAGGACATCGTCAATGATCACTGGCTCTCCGCGTTCCCGGATGAGTAAGATCGCCTCAGTCTGTCCGAGCAATGCTTCCAGGGTGTGAAGGGTCTCCGACCGCAATGGGTTCTGTTTGGACCAAATGTGTAGGTACATACCCTCGTCTGTCTCATTGAACAGGCCGACAGCGGCGCTTTCGAGCCGGAGCAGGTAAGCCAACTGCTCGGCCACCTGTTCAAGAGCGACATGTAAATCCAGACTGGCGCTGATAGCACCCGCTGCCGCTGCCAAGCGCTCCGCATCATGCGCTCTGCGTTCCTGTAGATTGAGCCGCAGTCGCATGTCGTCTAGTGTAGAGATTTTCGGCAATTCCTTGCCTGCGAAATGCTGTGGTGTTTTGTCGTGCATGTTGATCTCAAAGGGGCTCGTGCCACCAGGAAAACTAACTGTGGCTCCTCGGAATTTCGTTTGGTGCTCCCAAGCATACGTAGGAGTGAGGAGTGTCTGCAACTGCTGCTTGATCTCTAGGGCACCTGCGGCCAAAGAGTTGGTGAGAAATGAACGGATGAGGCGATAATCGCCCGTCACATCTAAGATACCGATGATCTCGCCCGTCAATGGATGTCGGATAGGTGCGGCTGTGCAGGTAAGGTCTTGCCACCCATCGCAATAGTGTTCTGCGGCCATGAGTTGCACAACATGACCATCGGCCAGGGCAGTGCCGATGGCATTGGTGCCAGCCTTAGCTTCGCTCCAGTCGCCTCCAGGAACGAAGTCGATGCGAGCAAGCCGACGGCGAATCCCTGTATCGCCGACCACGTCCAGTAGACAACCCTTGGCATCACTCAATACTACCACATAGCCTGAGTCGGCGAGAAAGTCCGTGAGATGGCTCATCACAGCGCGTGTGGCACGCACAAGCAGCTCGTTGGCTTCACGCAGATTATTGAGCTGGGCCTCCCGGGCAACCGCGAGCGGTGCGTAACGTCGTGCAGGATTGACATGCATAGCGTGACAGCGCTGCCACGACTCCAGGATCACCGGACGTGGAGTGCGCATAGCAAGAGTTCCTGTGGTCAGGAACCCCTCGCGAATTGTCCTCAACTGCTGAGCAGTACGCTCGATCTCCGACGGTGATGCGATGGACAGACGAACGTGATGCTGTTGGTTGGTCATACCTCCACCTCACTGTATCTGAGAAATAGCAACGGCAACTCTGCCATTGTCTATGCTTTGTAGTCACGGACTCACTATATTATATAGCATATTGGCGGTTGTCTTGTCTATTAAGGAGCAAAAGGGCAAAAGGGTTAGATATTTTCACCGTATTTTCACCGCCATGTCCTCTATTCTCACTCTCCCCTCACTAACCCTATGGTACCATTCTCTTAAGCCCAGTTGTTCTTGTAGCCACTCTCGATTAGTATTTCCAACCATGTAGCCGAGTTGATTGCTCTATCTTCCTAGAGCAAAGTGACTTTACACATCGCTACCTAATTTGTTCGACGCAGTCATGATGCCATCAGCGGTCTTGAGAGCAGCTACCTGCGCGACCGAGGTATTCTCATCCCCGGATGCCTATACCTCGACGCGAGCAGTCTCCAACACTGCAATGTCACTACAAATTGGGTAAGTAGCAAATAGCCTGCATATGCGACAACTAGCAGGCTAGTTCAGACAAGGAGAAAAACAGTATGGCTCGTGCAAGCCTCACTAAGGCGTACCAAAAGATTCAGGAACTTTCTTGGGAGCCAACATTTGCTACGCCAGTGAAGAAGTATCCCACCGACTACAAGTTTAACAAGGCTCCCCAGAAGGAACCGTTGAAACAGGTCATGCAGTCCTATTTCCCCATGCAGGAGGAGAAAGATGATCGCTCCATGGGGGCCATGGACGGAGCACTCCGTGGAAATATGTTCCGCTCGACGCAACCGCGCTGGATGGAGTGGATGAAGCTCTTCTTGGGCATCATTCCGTTCCCCGAGATTTCCGCGGCTCGTGCTATGCCCTTGCTTACCTCAGCGGTGCCCAACCAAGAACTCCACAACGGACTGGTACTTCAGATGATTGACGAAGTACGTCACTCAACCATCGAGATGCACCTGAAGCGCTACTACATGAAGAACTACATCGATCCTGCCGGATTTGACACGACCGAGAAGTCCTTCGACAGGTGCTATGCGGGGACGATCGGGCGGCAGTTCGCTGAGGGCTTCATCACTGGCGACGCGATCACGGCGGCCAACATCTACCTCCAGGTTGTTGCCGAGACCGCCTTCACGAACACGCTGTTCGTGGCGATGCCATCGGAGGCCGCTGCTAATGGCGACTACCTCCTGCCCACAGTATTCCTCTCGGTCCAATCCGACGAGTCACGACACATCAGCAATGGCTATGCTACGCTCTTGATGGCTCTGGCCGACCCTGAAAACCAACTGCTGCTGGAACGCGACCTCCAGTATGCCTTCTGGAACAACCACTGCGTCGTCGACGCGGCAATTGGTACCTTCATTGAGTACGGAACGAAGGACCGTCGCAAGAATCGCGAGAGCTATGCAGAGATGTGGCGGCGCTGGATCTACGATGACTACTACCGCAGCTATCTGATGCCGCTGGAGAAGTATGGTCTGAAGATCCACCATGAGGATGTTGAGGAGGCCTGGAAGCGTATCACCGAGAAAGGCTATGTGCATAAGACAGCCCAGTTCTTCGCCACTGGCTGGTTCGCCAACTTCTGGCGCATTGATCCAATGACCGAGGAAGACTTCGAGTGGTTTGAGTTTAAGTACCCGGGCTGGTACAACGAGTACGGCAAGTGGTGGGAACACTATGCAAAGTTATCCAAGCCCAACGGGCACAAACCCATCGCTTTCGAGGACGTCGGGTACGTGTATCCGCACCGCTGCTGGACCTGTATGGTGCCATGTATGATCCGCGAAGATACTGTTATGGATACGGTAGATGGTCAGGTGCGTACGTACTGCTCCAAGACGTGTCACTGGACCGATAAAGTGGCGTTCCGAGGCACCTACCAGGGCCGCGAAACGCCTGCGATGGGTCGGCTGGTTGGCAAACGCGAGTGGGAGACCTGCTACCACGGGTGGGATTTGGTCGATGTCATGAAGGATCAAGGCTACGTGCGTCCCGATGGCAAGACCCTCATTCCGCAGCCCCACGTCATCTTCGACGACAAGTACATGTGGACACTGGATCACCTCAAGGGTATTGAGTTCCAGAGTCCGAATGTGCTGCTCAATCAGATGACACCCGAGCAGCGGGATGCCTGGCTGGTCGAGTATAAGAAGGGCTTCACTATCAAGTAGTTGTGCAGGGTACCCGCGAGGGACACCCCTATACTCTCTGAATGGATCGTGGGAGAAGAAACAAGGCGCTTTTGCTCTTGTCTTCTGCGATCCAGCAGGGTGACTATAAGAGTCGCCCTTTTCTATAGTAAGAAAGCGTTGGGGTATGGCTATACACAAGGTCCGGTTTCAACCAGTCGGCATTGAGATCGAAGTGAACGAAGATGAAACCGTGCTCAACGCAGCGTTTCGTCAAGGCGTATCATTGACGCATGGATGTAGGGAGGGCCAGTGCTCAGCCTGCAAGTCGTTCCTCCTTGATGGCGATATAGAGATGGAGAAATACTCCACCTTTGCGCTGCCAGAACACGAGAGTGAAGAGGGATATGTCCTGCTGTGCCGTTGCCACGCGTACAGCGATTTGGAAGTTGAACTTATTAACTACGATGAGGACATACTTCGGCTAGGTATCCCCATCGTGACTTTGCAGACAACCGTTGAGGAAATCGAACCACTCACCCATGACATCAAGCGCCTCGTGCTCAAGATCGTCGAACCAGGGAAGAGGATACTGTTCACTGCTGGTCAGTACGCTGATATCTTTATTCCCGGCAGCGACGAGCGCCGATCCTACTCCATGGCCAACACCCCAAGCATCAACGACCACCTGGAATTCATGATCAAAATCTTCCCGGGTGGTCGATTTTCGAGTCTGCTGGAGGGCGGTATCAGTATTGGTCAGGAACTGGAGGTGAAGGGACCGTACGGCGTCTTCATGCTCCGTGAGAAGTCGAACTGCGATATCATCTGCATCGGCGGTGGCTCTGGAATGGCACCGCTCTGGTCGCTGCTTAACAGTATGGCAGAACGCGGCATCGAGCGCAAAGCCACCTATTACTACGGAGCCAGAACACCAAAGGATCTGTTCTATCTGGATCGTCTGCAGCAGTTGGAGGAGCGGTTACCGGGGTTCCGTTTCGTGCCAGCACTGTCGATGGCTACAGCAGAGGACGAATGGGATGGGGAGACAGGACTGATCACGGAAGTTCTCGACCGCAACCTGGAGGCCGATCAAACCAAGATGCAGGCCTATCTCTGTGGCCCACCGCCCATGATCGATGCCGCAATTCCAGTGCTTGTCCGCAAGGGCATTAGCGAAGACCGCATTTTCTTTGATAAATTCACTTCCACGGCAAAAGTAGAGTAGCTTATTGTAGGGGTGCCCCTTGTGGGTACCCAGCTCGAAATGGAGGAAAGTATCTATGGCGAACCCAACCACTGTAGCAGACCAAAGCACAGGGCCAGCGATCAATATAACGAACGCGGACGCGGGCGCGTCCAAGTTCTCGGGATCGGACAGCCGATCCTTTAACTACTTCACACCCAAAGGACGTCACGCCAGCGTGTACGAAGACGTGACGGTCGACGTTCAGCCCGACCCCACCCGATATCTCTTGCAGGGCTGGCTTTATGCCTTTGCCGATGGGGTTGCAGGGTTTAGCGAGACGTGGACGAAGGTGAAGTCGTCTGACTGGCATGTATTCCGTGACCCCAATGAGCAATGGCACCGCACCATCTACATTCGCCAGGCAAATACTGAACGCCAGATCCAACAGACGCTTGCTATGGCGAAGAGCCAGAATGTATTTGAAACCTGGGACAAGACCTGGGTTAAGAGTATCCAGACGCATGTAAGCGCCTCGATGCACCCCGAATTTGGGCTTGGGATGCATGTCTTCGTGCCAGCGCAGCGGGATGCTATGACGAACATGATCAATAATGCCATCTGCGTGAATGGCATGGACAAGCTCCGCTTGTCTCAGGACCTGGCACTCTACAACTTAGCGCTGAGCGAGCAAATTCCCAACTTTGATGGAACTGTACACAAGCAGACCTGGCTCAAAGACCCAGCTTGGCAAGGCGTGCGAGAGAATGTGGAGCGTCTGACTGCCACCCCGGACTGGGCCGAGCAACTCTTCGCAACCAATGTCGTCTACGAACCACTTGTTGGGGAGCTGTTCCGTAGCCAGTTCGTGATGCAGTTCGCTGCGCCTCACGGCGATTTCGTTACTCCAGTTCTGTTCGGGATAGCTGAATACGACTACGAACACAACCTGGCGTATACCGTAGAATTGCTGAGGCTGCTCATCGAGGACGCCCAGTATGGGGAAGAGAACAAACGCGTCATGGGGGAGTGGCTTGCCCATTGGACCCCATACAGCGTCACAGCAGCCCGTCAACTTCAGCCCATCTGGTCACAACCGAAGCTAAAAGTATTGCGCTTTGAAGATGCCTATGATCGGGCCAAGCATCGATTTGAGTCCATCCTGTCGAAACTTGGATTACAGTTGCCAAAGGAGGTACAACTTTGACTACGGGTACTCATTCCGCCTACAATTTCACGTTCTCACGTGAGCCATTAAACCGCTGTGGAGTGACCATGAGCGGAAGCGTCGAAGGGAATATCATCGCGGATGTCATGAGCAAGAAGCCAGGTGTGAAGATCTCAAGATACCCTGCGATCATCCGCATTGATGGGGAGCGCATGCTCGAATTCGACATGGAGGAGATCGGTGAAGCCTTGGGTCTGGAACCGGGTGAGTTCGGGGTCTATGATTTCGAGATCGAGACATCGACCCACTACGGGCGGCAGGTTCGCCTCGACGACAAGGTACTCCTCTTCGCGAACCCCGAGGACGCCGCGGAATACCTTGGTTTCGACGCGGTAGCCGTGTAGAAGCGCCATTCATTGGCGCCCGCCCGGCGTGCCGATCCCGGCACCCGGGCGCCAATGATGAACATGAACCTACAGCATATTAATTGACCGCATGAACGTAGGGGCGCCATTCATTGGCGCCCGCCCTGTCGATCCCTGCACTCTGGCTCAAGTAGTGACACGTAACAATTTTTCATGGTATACTTGTGGTAGTATCGCGATCCGTTACACGTCCGTCCATGTATGTCCACCACAGGTAGTGTTGAGATGGCATATTTCTGATCGAAAAAACACCTGAAAAAAGCCAGCTCACATCCGCCTTCGTACGGCGTCACCACACATTCTAGCGAAACGTAGTCTTGTATTTGTTGGTGCTTCACCAGCACTGACTCTCCCTTCACGAGGAGGCGGAGTAAATTAACACTACTTTTTATTTTGCCCTGCCTCCATACCAACCATGCGAAAGGATCGATCAATGAAGAACGGTACGTTTGTATTTGATGCGCACACCGGATTTTGGGATGCCAGTAAGGAAAATTGCAAGAACCGCTTTGGCGAAGCTTTCATCGAGACCTTCTACGCGTTTCAAACGGGCTTCAACCCACCCGATAAGAAGTGGACGATGGACTACGAAAAACAGTTCCGCAAGGTTGACCCTGATTGGTATCTCGAAGAGATGTTCATCAAGGGCGACGCTGATATGACCATTCTCTCAACCCAGGTCCTCATGGATTTTTACCATACGGGATTTTGCAATGCCGACCGCAATGCCCAGATGCGCGCCCGTGCTCCTGAACGCATTATTTCCCTGGGAGGAGTTGACCCCCGCATGCCTAACGCAGTGGATGAAGTTGAACGGCAGATCACGGACTGTGGCGTCAAAGGCTTCAAATGGTATACCGCCGAGTGGCGTGGTCAGTCACGCGGCTGGAGCGCCAACGACCCCGCGGTCTTCCCGCTCTATGAGAAGTGCCTGGAAATGGGCATCAAGAATATGCACTTCCATAAAGGGCCTGCCGTCGAACCGCTCTCCCTCTCAAAATTCGATGTGCGCGACATCGACGAGCCTGCCTGGCTCTACCCTGAATTGAACTTCATTATTGACCACGTTGGCTTGCCGCGCATCGATGACTTCTGCTGGATTGCCGCACGCTGCCCCAACGTGTACGGCTCCCTGGCAGTCGCATTAGCCTTTGTCCACAACCGCCCGCGCTTCTTTGCCGAAGTCATGGCCAACCTGCTCTTCTGGCTCGGTCCCGACCGCATCGTCTACGGCACGGACTTCCCGATCTGGTATCCGCACTGGCAGCTTGATGATTTCATGGCCTTCCAGCTCCCCGAAGATATCAAGCAAGAGTATGGGGTGGACCTGACTGACGAGATCAAACAGAAGATCATCGGAGGCAATATCGCTCGGCTCTACGGCATTGATAGCAAGAGTAAGCTGAAGTCCCTCGAAAACGATGAGATTGCTCAGCGTAAGCGCGAATATGCGACGTCGCATCCTGCCACGGACATCGGAATAGCGGGGACACCATCACGATGACGAGCGAGATTAATGTGGAAGCTGTGCGAGCCGCGGCTGGCTCGACGCGTGACCCTGAAATCCGTCGTTCGCTTGCCGAGCTGGGGCTTTTGGATGAGGTAGCGATTGAGGGCAGCGAGGTCACGGTTCATTTTCACCTGACCAGCCCGCTCTGTCCTTCCAAGTTCGCCACCAGCATTGGGCAGGAGATTCGCAAGCGCGTTGAAGCTGTTCCTGGCGTGACGTCGTGTTCAGTTGTGCTGCGCGATCATTTCCTGCAAGCGAAAATTCAAGAGTTGATCAATGCCAGGGGCCGCCAATGAATGCAACACGAATTCTTGCGGGTCGGCGGGAAAGCGAGCTCCTCGCCTTCCCATCGGTTCGCCGCATGGCAGACATCCTCGCGGTGCGCTGCCGCGAAGCGTCATGGGTTCGCACCTCCGTCGCAAGCCTGGAGCGGTTCCGCGCCTTGACGGGGCATTTCGATCTTGAGATGCTCTTAGAAGAAACGAAGGCCAACCCAGCCGTGGCTGAACAGGCTCTCGACTCTTTTGCATCCGCACTCGCTAGCTATACAGAAGGTCAGATCTCCGCTCTCGCCATGGGGGCAAAGATCTGGTTTCGCTTGAACGGCGTGGACGTGCCATGGCGACCACTACCAGGCATCTCTTCTACCCCGGTATTGCCCACCGCGGATCAGCAGGGGGCAGAACGCATGATTCTGTTGGCCTTGATCGGCAGTGGCCTCCAGCTCGCGGAGTTGCTGAGGCTCCGCATCGGTGATATCGGCTCGCTGGATGCCCAGGGGCGTCTCATTCCAGATATTGAGGCAGATCCTTTGGCTGTACAGTATACACCACGTCGTGGCAAACAGGAAGAACGCATCACCTTCCTCACGTACTCCACTCGTCAAGCCCTGCTTGCTGCCATGCAGCAGAGCACGATAGGGCGCGACCCCGCTCACCTTATCGACCTTAACGCGCCACTGATCACACAATGCGGCGGCTCAAAAGCGACACTCACAAGCGTTGCCAAAGCCAGGCAAAGAAGCAAGTCTTTGATTCGCGCAGGCAGTGATGTCAATGTTGCTCTATGTCGCGCCACTGGTGATTTCTTCCGCGAGTGGGGTTTACCCGGTTCTCGTTTTGTTGGGCCAGAAGATTTGAACATCGAGGATTATATTTAGTAAAAACATCACTCCAACGCCGCTAGAACATAGAAATCCCTGCTGAGCGACGCTTGAGCATCTAGCGTGGCTCAGCAGGGATTTGAGGAGATCGTATGAAAGCAGTACGTTTACACCAGTATCTACAACAACCTAAGGTCGAAGAGGTCGATGTGCCGAAGATAACCGACCCTTATGATGTGATCGTGCGCATAGGCGGCGCAGGGCTGTGCCGTACTGATCTGCACATTATCGAGGGACAGTGGGCAGAGAAATCGAACGTAACGCTCCCCTACACCCTCGGCCACGAAAACGCGGGGTGGGTTCAAGAAATTGGCTCGGCAGTCAGTAACGTGCAAGTTGGAGATACCGTCATTGTTCACCCGCTGATTACCTGTGGGCTTTGCCGCGCTTGCCGCGCGGGAGATGACATGCATTGCAGCAATTCGCTGTTCCCCGGTATCTCGGTTGATGGAGGTATGGCGAACTTTCTCAAGACCAGTGCGCGTGCCGTCGTCAAGCTGAACTCCAGCCTGGCCCCCAAAGATATCGCGGCCCTCGCCGATGCCGGTCTGACGGCCTACCACGCGGTCAAGAAGGCGTCAGCGCACCTCTATCCTGGGACGAAAACAGTGGTGCTTGGCGCCGGAGGGCTGGGGCACATCGGGGTCCAGTGTCTCAAGGCGCTGACGTCCACCGAGATCATCGTCGTAGATCGTTCCCCTGAGGCACTCGCGTTGACGAAGAGTTGGGGTGCTGATCACATGGTGCTGGTCGATGGCAGCCAGGTGACCAGGGTGCTGGAGTTGACCGAGGGACAGGGGGCCGAGGCGGTGATTGACTTCGTGGGAGAGCAAGGCGCCCAGCAGGATGCGGTACGTATGTTACGGCGTGCAGGGTCGCACTATATCATCGGCTATGGCGGCAACCTCAATGTGCCCACGATCGATATCATCTCAACGGAGATCAACTTCATCGGCAACCTGGTCGGCACCTACAATGATCTGGCAGAGTTGATGACGTTGACAGCTCAAGGCAAAGTGAAACTGCATACCGCCATGTATCCTCTCGACGCGGCTCTTGACGCTATCCATGATCTCGACAGCGGCAAGTTGCGTGGGCGTGGTATTCTCATTCCTTGATGTATAACAAGGAATGCAGGGGCCGTAAGTGCCGCCCCCTTATATCCGGGTGGCAATTGAGATCTAAGGGTACCCTCCGTATTTTAGGAAGGGAACGTTCCAATGGCGAAACGTATTGCATTCCATGACAAGGCCCGTCATTCGCTGAAGGATGGCATTGACGTTCTGGCCGGGGCTGTCAAATATACTCTTGGCCCCCGAGGACGCAATATTGCGATTGACAATAGGTTTGGAATCCCCACCGTGACCATCTCTTGGGAGTGCTTCTTTGCATGGCAATTCGTAGGGGTCCTATGGTCTCTGGGGGAGACCTCAACCCTTGTGGCTACCCGGTTCGGGGAACGATGAAGTCAGCAAGTACCATCAGGGTCTTGCGACACTTTCGGTCCCTGCACAGTTAATATGGAAGTGCGCATGTGGGAGTGCGCATGATGGTCAAGCTCATGTTTCCCAAAGTCTTCTAATGAAAGGTGGAAATTTCAATGGCACAAGTCACATCAGAAGCTGAACAAGTTGCAGTAGTGCCAGTCGGTATCAACGCAACTCCCCTTGGGCTGTTCGCCTTCGCCCTGACCCTCTTTGTTCTCAGCTTCATCAACGCCGGTTTCATTGTTCCAAAGGCAGGCGCAGGATTGGCTATCATTCTCGGTTTAGCATTCTTCTATGGCGGCCTTGTCATGCTCCTTGTAGGCATGTTGGAGTTTAGAGGAGGGAACAACTTTACTGGGACCGTCTTTACCTCTTATTCAGCCTTCTGGCTTTCCTTTGGTTTCCTCGTGTTGCCAGGGACAGGCATGCTCGTTGCACTCGTCAAGGAAGGAACATTTGCTCCAGCCCTTGGCCTCTACCTGCTGGCCTGGACGATCTTCACCGTCTTGATATTAGTTTGCGTACTGCGGACCAATATAACCCTCATCGCCATCTTTGTCTTCTTGCTCCTGACCTTCATCGCACTCACCATTGGAACCCTGTCGGGAGCCGCTTTCTTCAACCTACTCGGTGGCTACCTGGGCATCATTACGGCCTTATTAGCATGGTACCTGGGATTGGCAGGGCTCCTCCCGTATGTCAATCCTGGCCTTAGCCTGCCCGTCGGCCCAAGAAGCTAACCGCACTGGCAATCAAAGACGCGCTTGAAGGCTTTCGGCCAGCTGGTGCTAGTAAAGAAGGGAACATTCGTGGCTTCCCTTCCTTGCCCTAAAATGGCGAGAAGCTGTTATAGAGTACAAAGTAGACTATTGGCGGTTACGCCGCGCTAGCTCACACTTTATCATTGGCTATGGAGGCATTCTCATTCCCTGATATGTAGGGGCGCAATTCATTTGCGCCCGCTGCCGATTATACTTTTTAACAAAATACCCTGGACAATTGTAGGGGCCGGTTGATCGTGCCCAGCGCCGATTGATCTGCCCCTGTCGCTGTTCCACTATCCCGACCTAACAGTCAAAAAATCATAATCGAGTCCCAACACACAATATACTGCAACGCCAGATAAAAGGAGTACGGTTTCATGACGAAGCAACTTCAGTTCAACGCGCGAGCGAGATATTCCCTCAAGAAGGGTGTGGACACGCTGGCGAATGCCGTCAGGGTAACCATCGGACCAAGGGGTCGCAACGTCGTTATAGATAAACCCTTCGAGACACCAAACATAATCAATGATGGTGTCTCCATCGCCCGCGATATCGATCTTGAAGAACCCTTTGCCAACATGGGAGTCCAACTGGTCAAAGAAGCGGCGCTCAAAACAAATGATATGGCGGGCGATGGGACTACCACCGCGACGATCCTGGTACAGGCGATTCTGGCAGAAGGTTTGAAGAATATAGTGGCAGGGGCGAACCCGATGCTTTTACTCACCGCCCTTGAGCGCGGTACTGAAGCACTGGTAGCAGAAATCAAGGCGATGAGTAAATCCATCGAGACGCACGAAGAGATTGTCCAGGTCGCTACTATCGCCGCCAGCGATTCCGACATTGGTGAAATGATAGCCGCAGTCTTAGATCACGTGGGCAGAGATGGTATCATCACGGTAGAAGAAGGACAGGGGCTGAAATCTGAGATAGAGTATATCAAAGGCATGCAGTTTGACCGTGGCTATATTTCCCCCAGTATGGCCACCGATCAAGAACACATGAGGACTGTGCTTGCGAACCCCTCTATTTTGATTACCGATAAGAAGATCACCGCCATTAGTGAGCTTCTCCCATTATTAGAAAGCTTGCTAGAGCAAGGTAAGAAAGAGCTGCTGGTTATTGCTGAAGATATCGCAGGCGAGGCCCTGACCACGCTGGTGATGAACCACGTGCGTGGCACATTCAACGTACTTGGTGTGAGAGCGCCGAGCTTTGGTGACCGCCGGGAGGCAGTGTTAGATGATATTGCCATCATGACTGGCGGGCGAGTCATTAGTGAGATAGCAGGCACCAGGCTGGTGAATGCCACCCTTCGAGACCTGGGAACAGCTCGCAGCGTGACTACGACCAGGGACTCCACACTGATTGTTGATGGGGGCGGCAGTAAAGAGGCAATACAGGTTCGTATGCGCGAGCTTCGCGCGCAACTTGCTAATGGTGTAAGCGACTATGACCGTGACAAACTCCAGGAAAGGCTGGCAAATATTTCAAGTGGTGTTGGAGTGATCAAAGTTGGGGCCGCGACCGAGGTCGAGATGAAGGAGAGAAAGTTGCGTATGCAGAACGCAGTGTCGGCAACGCGTGCCGCTCTCGAAGAGGGTGTTGTTCCCGGCGGCGGCGCTGCGCTGGTGATCGCGCTCCCGGCCCTTGACAGTATCAAGACAAAGACGCTAGAAGAAAAAATAGGACTAAATATTCTGCGCCGCGCCCTGGAAGAACCATTGCGTCAGATCGCTGTTAACGCAGGGTATGAAGGCAGTGTCGTCGTTGCCAATGTCCGTGAAAAACCATTTGGCTACGGTTTTGATGCAATCAACGGCCAGTATGTCGATATGTTCAAAGCTGGCATCATCGATCCCGTGCTGGTAACGCGAACAGCATTGCAGAATGCCGTGAGTATTGCGGCCCTGCTCCTGACAACAGACACGCTCATTACTGATGCACCGGTTCATATTCCAGATTTCAGAGACATAGAGTTTGGCCTCTGAGGAAGATTTCATTTTGACCCACAAAAGAACTGAGCAGTGGCTGAAAGTGTTTCTGTACTTTGTCTAGCCATGGGCGTCAAGTCGAAGGGCGTAGGGAACGGCTTCGTCCCCGTAGGGGCGGGAGAGGCGTGGTCGATGGGGGAGGACGCTTGCGTCGCCCCGTGTTCCCCGACAGCTATGGCTCAACTACAAGTCTACAAATCAGCAACTCACACGTGTATAGTAGGGATGACCCTTGCGGTCATCTTAGGCTCAGCTACAGGTCTACAAATCAGCAACTCACACCGCTAAAATAGTAATCTGATCAACGGTTGTAGGAAAGTGATCGGTGCCAAAGGGGAGATGAATCTGCACCGCTTCTACACCTTTCTGTGCATTGAGATAAACGAGAGCAAGATTCAGCGTCTTCCCTCTGATAGACTGCTTCCATTGGCTGAATTGCTGCGCCGAGAATGAATAGACCCAGACCTCGCGTACTGGCACACTGAGATAAATTACTCCGTTCTTCCCTTGCTGAACCACATGAGGGACACCCACTGTGGCTGTACCTCGCTGCTGGTAGCTAGTTCCAAGCGTCTGGCTCGCCTGTTCGTTTAACAACTGCATGGCAAGTGCTCCAGCAACTGTATGGTTATAGACAATAACGTTGGTTGCTACGGTAATCTGAACAGTAACCTGGTTCGCCTGACTTCCTACAGGGTTATCCGAAAAGGCGGCTGTAGTATAAACTGGCTGCTGAGCCATAACCTCTCCCGGCGCCATTTTACTCAACAATTGCTTGAGTACCTGCTGCTGCAGCGCTGAACTCAACTGATTACGGACGCCATCGATATCGGACTGGGCGACGACATGCACCAGGTGAGCATCGGCTCCTCCCGTGAATTGGTCTGGGTTGCTGACAAAGAGGCCATGGCAGCATTTTCGGACGAGGGCATTGACGGGGATATTTCCAGCTGAGCCTATGTTAAGCACGACAGATGAAGAGGTCATAGTCCCGTTCTGCCCGTTCTGATGTCCCGGTACTTCTACTGTCTGGGTAGTCTGCACCGGCACTCCTAACGTGGTGGTAAAAGTGATGCCGACAGGTACGGTGATAGGCGAATTGCTGCCATTCACAAAAAACAGGTAACCTCGGGCCTGCACCCCTGGAACGAGGGAAGTACCGTTCGTCGGCACAGTACGGCTGTTCGTCACCGATCCCGATACCGTACGGCTTGGGATTACCCGCGTGGCCACATCAGATTTGCTGACCTGTGGCGAAGCCGTCAATATATAGGCGTCATTGATGTTTTTTGCTTGAGGAGTAATGGAGACGATTGCGGTAGGATCGGCGCCCAACAGGGGTACTCCTACAGGAAAGAGGCTGATTCCCAACAAGCGAGGCGCAACCAGCAATGAAAGTAGCACGATCGGTACTAAGACTATCGCCAATATCGATAGCGTAAAGCGCTTGCGTCTCCCCTGCTGACCATAAATAGGCTCCGTAGTACGCAGCCTGTTCTTGCGTATATCATCCGTGTTGCGCTGCCTTCCACGTACAAGAGCCTCATTGGAAGCTGCCCTATGCCGTCGTTGCTCTACCAGCAACATCGGAACTGGCGCATCTTGTTGTAGTGGAGTGGAAAGAGGACGGCGGACAGGAGGGAATATCTCCTCCGTTGCAAGGGTGTTGTCGAGTGAGACTATTGGCTCGGCTGGCGTCTGGACGGCTGCTAAAAAAGCCTGGCGCAACTCCGCAACGCTGCCGAAACGATCTTCAACCCGTTTTGCCATGGCTGTGCGTACCACTTCACTAAGTTCGACCGGGATAGTGGCATCATGATCAGAGGGAGATGGAATAGGCGCGGACAGCTGCATCTTGATGACCTGTTCCTCGTCAGGATCATCATAAGGCAGTTCACCGGTCAGTATTTGATAGAGCAATACGCCTAGCGCATAGATATCGCTCGCTGTAGATACAATGCCCATTGTCTGCTCAGGGGCCATGTAGTGCGGCGTTCCTGGCACCTGGTCCAGGGGAATAGGTTTCCCGGCCTGCTCTAATTCAGCTTGCCGTGAAGTACGTACTAACCCGAAATCGGCAAGGTAGACATGCGGCGTACCACTGCGTCGCTGCTCCAACAGGACATTGGAAGATTTGATATCGCGATGAATAAGCCCTTCATCGTGCGCATACTCGACCGCGTCAAGCAGTTGTTGATAGATAGCGGAAACCTCGTTGAGACCAGGCAGACTTCGGCGCAAATAGCTAGTCAGAGTCCCCCCCTCGATAAAGGGCATGACCAGATACAGGATTCCTTGCTCGTCGCCATACTCGATCAAAGGCAGGATGTGCGGATGATGCAAACGAGCGACAGTTCGTGCCTCGCGCACAAAGCGGCGACGCATATCGCGATCAGCAGCGTAGTTACCAAGGATAACCTTGATGGCTACACGCCTATCAAACGCGGTGCGCTGTTTGCCTTCATAGACAGCTCCCATTCCACCAGCACGAATGCGGCGGATTACGTCGTAATTTCCGAGCTGTTTACCCTCCAAAGAAAGCATCGAGCGCATCTATCCTTTACATTCCTTTCATTTTGCTGAGCGAAGCCAGGAGCCGCGGAGCCAGCAGCGCCTTTGCAAAATGTATTTCAATAAGCGACAGCACCGTTACTAACAGCCTTACTTCCCAGGTGTCACATCTGGAGAAGGCTTTACAATCGGTGAAGTGAGCGTGTTTGTGGGAGTTGCTGTGCCCGCCCCCGGCGTTCCCGTTGGAGTCCCCTGCAAGCCGGGCACGTTCTGTACTACAATAGTTATCTGCTTCGCATCTGTGGGCAGGGTGGTATTCCCGCTCGAGATATTTATACTGTCGACCTTCATCACTCCTTTGTTTTGCAACAGCAAGGTTGTCGCTTGATCCTGCGCCTTACCGGTAATCTGGCTCGCCAACTGTGCCTTCAGCGCGTCAGTAAACTGGAAGGCCCATACCCCTTGCGCCTTGATAAACAGCGCCACTTTTCCCTTGTTATCGGCCAGTGCCTGCGTACTCGTCGTGATGACATCACCCACCAGCGCATACCCACCACCGGTCTGCTTGTCAGCTCCAGTAATAAGCAGGTTCGCCGCTATTGTCCTCGCCCCAACCTGGTCGTAAACTTCACCTAAACAGGTCGCGCTCACCGATACCGTTACACTGGAGACCCTGTCACCAGCATTATGATCGGAGGTCACGTTCGTCGTACACTTCGGCGTACCTACAATTTGCTCATTGGTATGCTTTTGCCCGTTTAGCGAAGAGAGTGCACTCTGTGTCAGCGGCTGCTTGAGTGGGATTGCGGCATTGTCAATGTCACTTTGTTGTACCGCGGTATATTTCTGTGGATCCTGACCACCGCTAAATGCGACATTGTTGCTTACCTCAACCGACGAATTTCCACAACAGATCACGTTAGTAAAGTCACCTGCTCGAATGTTTCCTCTCGTACCCACTGTGATGGCACGGGCGGGTACAGTAACATGGCCAAAACCAGTATTCGGGTTGGCTGCCGGGATATCAGCCAGAATATCGTTAACTACCTGTACCCCTTGCGCATCTGTAAAGACGGTGTCGGCAGTGACGCCATAGGATGAGAACGAGCCATTAATAAATGTCAATGTTCCCGTGGCATGAGTGCCTGGCGTGTTCACAAAACCGGTGGCGCTCACCGTCTTTGACTGTTTGTGCGTGGTGAATGTCAATTGACGCGCCTGCACTTCGCGCTTTGTGATGTCCGGTGTGCCTAGCACACCATTGATCCCGTAGGTATTGTGTAAAATGGTACTCTTTGGAGTGATAGTCACTGTTGCGGTGGGAGAGGCGCTTGGTAATATATGAGAGACGCTGCTGGTAAAAGAATGCCAGGTGCCGGGTGCTGCCAACGCTATACCACCACAGAGCAGCACCGAGAATAATAGCAGCACCACGAGGCCGATGAGTAAAAGTTGCCAGCCGCTGCGGCGATTGCGCCTGGGAGGTTGGCCGGCGTTGCCACTGCTCCCCGTCGTTCCAGAGGTAGGTATGACGACGGGGACACCGGCAACAACAGCGGGTCTCTTGCCTGAGCGTTGTTTCCACGCCGCAGGTGCGGCAACTGCAACGGCGCCTGGCTCATCACCGGGCAAGTTCGCATCCACAGCTGGCAATTTCTTTGTATTCCTTGCGCGAGCGGGTACAGGAAAGGTAATGATACCTGGTGCAGCGACAACATCGTCCTGTCCCTGGCGAGGTGGAGAGGGCGGTTGAAAAGCATCTTCTTCCACCTGCGTTTGGGGACCAGCGGGTGATGACGGCGCTGGCATGGCAAAGGCACCATCTTCATCCCAATCTTCCTGATTTCCCATGGGAGGAAGAGGTGGCTCATGGTGATCATGAGCGTGTATAGCGGAGTCAGTGGCCCACACAGCAGCTCCCAAACCCGCACCCAGGCCGAATACAGCCCCATTGCTACCAAAACCAGCGTTGGCCTGCTGGTCATCCTTTTCCTTCTCGGTATCTTCAGCAGGATGTTGCAAATGGTCATCAGACCGATTGGAAAGATTTGATGCGTCAATACCACTAACGGCATCCGCCGCTTGTTTTTGATTACGCCCACTAAAGGGCCATCTACCTCTTCTTGCCGCCTGTGAAACTTCACCTTCTACTCGCAGTGACTTTGTGTAGCTCTCTAATGAGGTGAAGTAAGTAAAACGACGCTGGCGAGCAAAATCAGCGGGACCCGAACCTTGTTGTGCTACAATCACAAGCTGCGCCTGGAGTTTACTGCGCATATTTTTCAGGCCGTCAAAATCAACCGGTCGCTGAAAGGCTTTATTCTGATTGGGAAGTACAATAGCCATCTGCTTCCGACCAAGTTTTTCCTGCGTTAATATGGCAGCTAACACACTCTCACGGTCGTCATCAGGTGCCACATAAATAATACCTATTGTCGCGCTACGCGGGTCATTCGCACCCAGCAGATCCGAACCATTTCCCTGTTTCATCTTCCTATCCCTCTTCATCCCGATAGTTGGCGTCTTCTTGCCCATGTATGCTTGTTCTGTGATGTTATTCTACCTTATATGACAGAAATTATAAAGGGATTTATCGATTTTGTTTCTTTAGAGAAAAGAACGGGAATTACCAGCGTTTTAGAAATCTGCTCTTTACTCAATGCCTATTCGCGTCAATAGCGTCAACCTGGTATCGCCATAGGAGACAGGGATTCGCGCTTCCACTACACTTTGTATCACGATACTTAGGCCAAGGTCTGTTAGCAAGGTACTTTTGTCGTCGCCCGAAAGTTGAAAAGCTTTCTTCGTAACTCCTCCTACCTACTTCAAGAGAATATTTTCCGCTCAAGCACATTCACTAGATTATCTTATACCCCTAAAGCAGAGACAAAAAAGCCCTCCCGGGATAGCCCAAGTGGTTCGAGACATACTTTACGAAGTAAAAAGACATGAGTCATCCCGAAATTTGGAGAGGATGAGTTTCAGGG